>TARA_R110000787_G_scaffold14348_17_pt1 | contig 22069 bp, 19 predicted proteins | sample TARA_R110000787 | Tara Oceans TARA_R110000787 (sample SAMEA4397920) | marine metagenome | biome: Polar Biome; feature: [DCM] deep chlorophyll maximum layer (ENVO:01000326); material: water (ENVO:00002006), including particulate matter (ENVO:01000060) such as... | depth 35 m | reverse complement strand
ACTCTCTCAAGAAAAGGAGCCTCCGGCAAATCCGGGGCGGTTCACTCTGCTCGACTTACATAGCTACTCGTAGTCCTAGCTATTACGTGGCTACCAGTCCGCACTAGACAAACTTGCGGTGTGATTCTGGCTTCAAAGCTTGTGATTTTAGGTAACACTATTATTGTCGAAAAGTCAACCCAATTCTCACCTAACCCGCTGTAGATAATACAAAAATCACTATCGGCAGATTTGCGCCTGTCATCGTCATGGCTCACATCGAAAACACGAGACCGAGACTTAATCCGACCTTTTGGCCCCGTTATACGGGTGTCCCCCAGCGATCTGGCAGAGATAATTAATCTCTACAGCACATTAATCTCGTCATGAAAAAACGCGCACTTTTGATCATTGGCTTGCTTAGCTTTGGCGCCTTTGCCGATGAGGAAAGGTCTTCACCACAGAGCTTTGAAGACAGTCAGAAATCATTTCTGGGGAAAGCACTATACGCTTCTATAGCCGCTCGCTGCGACAAGGCTACGTATCTTGGCCGCGACGACTGCTTCGAATTTTCTTCTGCATTGATTGTGGACCTAATTTGGGATGGTCAACTGGTTCTCGGAGAGAAAGTGCATCAGTGCGAACAAGAGCTTTCGATATTAGAACACGAAGGAGAAACTAAAGCATGTGATCAAGCAAGTGCCATCGCGATGGATGCCCAAGGCCTTCAACTGCAGATTCGACAAATTGAGCAGTGCATAGAGAAAGCGCAAATCAAGCTGTCATACAGTAACTTCGAGGCCAGCTCACAATTGGACAGCTGCATGTCGCTCGCGAATCGGCACTAATTGGCGATATGAAGTACAACACACGGGCCCCTTTTTGGGCTGATGCACACTCTAGCTACGCCAAGCTGCACCGTCTTGGTAGAGACGTTCTGGACAACGACATCAAAAACTAAAACCTTTCGCCCCCTAGGACAGACATGCCTCCCCCTTCTAATACGTTGCAGAGGGGCATCCTATCAGGTGAGTTGGCTCAAGCGATCTGCAGCCCCCGCCCGCAGGACATCGCACGGCCCTCAACCACTCTAAGGAGAAGCTCCGCCCACTGCTCCATTGCCGCCCTCACCAAGCCGCTACGGTCGCCCACATCGTAGCGCACTGCCATGCTGCGATCCGGCGCGTGATGGATGCACCGCTCAGCTATCTCAGCCGGAATGCCTAGACGCATCACCATGGACGTGCGACCAAGTCGTCTTGCATCATAGAGCCTTACGCCCTCCAAGGGCGACTGCCCGCCTGCTTCAGCCGCAGCCTTGACCAACCTGTCCCGCATGCGCCCCCAGCGCTGGCTGAGTTCATGCCGGTTCACAGGGCCACCATCGTCGCGGCGGGGAAACACCCACTCGCCATCGTGAAGTTGCAGGGCCTGCCTGAACAGATCGACCGCCAGCGGAGACAGGGGGACCTCATAGACCTTGTTCGTCTTGGATCGGCCTGCTGGAATGCGCCAGAGCCGGTTCTTGAAATCCAGATCGGACTTGCGCGCTGTGATAACCTCATTAGGCCGCTGCAGGGTGGCAAAGCAAAGCTGAATAGCTAGTGCGGTGCCACACCCCCGCCGCTTATCACAGTCACCTATTTCCGCCTGTAAGGCCCTCCAGACCACGCGCACGGCATCATCCGGCATCAGGGAGGGCTTGACCGGATCGTCCCTAAACACCTTCTTGAAGTCCGCAGGGTTGTGTTCCACGCGGTCCTCCTCAATTGCCCAATTGAATATGGTGCGCACAATGCCATGGCAGATATTGGCGACACGCGCGCCCGGCAGACATCCATTCTCATCTTCGGGCGCCCCCTTTCCGGCCACCTGCTGGATGTCGCGGATCAGGGCCTTAACATCGGCACGCCTGAGTGTTGACACCGGACGGGCCCCAAGGCTGGGCAGGATATGGAGATCGAGGTTGGAACGGCGCTGCTCGGTTGTGCGGGCGCTAAGGCTGGCCTTCTCAGGAGCCGCCAGATAGGCCTCAGCGAGCGCGGCAAACGTGTCAGCCTGCTTGCGGGCCGCTTCCTCGGCGCATTGCAGGCGGAGTGCCTTGGGGTCAGGCCCGCCCTGCGCAGCCCTCACCAGATGCTCTCTGGCCAGCTCTCGGGCATCCTCAGGCGTGAGCACATCCGGGGAGCCAACTTGGAAATCCTTCTTGTCGATCCAGACGCAATAGGTGGCTGTGCCCGCTGGCGTGATCCTCACATAGAAGCCGGGAAGCAGTTCATCCCAGTGGCGTTCCTTTCGTCCTGGCTCATGCAGAGCCCTGAGGTTTCCAACTGATCTGCGGTTCAATCTGACTTTCTGTGCCATGGCCTTTTGTCTCCAATTCCCTCTCGGAGACAGTGGCATCAAGAACCGTGCCACCCCTGTGCCACCAGATCCGATACGGTTTGGGGCGGGATGATCCGGGTTGATCCGCCTGAGCATGAGGCCCAGACTGCAATGGTTACGGTGGTTTTGGCGTGAGATAGCAGGAACGGCGGGGAGGCCTGTTTCATGCTGAGACCCGATTACAAATCAGATGCTCTACCAGCTGAGCTAAACCGGCGGCTGGAAACGGTGTCACTACTTCGATCAGCGCGCGGGCGCAAGTCAGGTTTGTGCAACGCACTGACTTAGCCAGCCAAACGGGGTTTGTAGGCGTTGAAACGGTCAAAGGCATCGAAAACATCGCTAACGGCTTCCAGTATGTCGACGCCGTGAATCAGCTCGTCCATCTTGGCGACATCAAGCGTATAGGTCAGGTAAGCACCGTCTGAATGGGTGCAGACACCCCCAAATGTCTTGAACAGCGCACGCGCCTTCTTGTTCTCCGCGAGCACATTCGCCTGCATCGTCTCTATGCCCGCCTGCATGCAGTCACAGATGATCACAGCCATCAGGATCCGCGCGAGGCCAGTATTATGAAAAGCATCCAGCGTGGCGATGGCAAGCTCTGCAACGCCCGATCCGGGATCCCGCACAACGCGGATCACGCCGATGGCCGGCAGGTCATGCTCACCAAGATCAAGCGCGCCCCAGGCAAGATGGTTGATCCCGTCCACAGCGACCAGGCGCTCCAGTACAGGTTCCGGCACTTTCTTCATCCCTGAAAAGAAACGATAATAGCGCGATCTTTCCGACAGGTTCGCGATGGTTTCGCGTATGCGCAGGCTATCCTGTGGCCGGATAGGCCTCAGGTATATGCGCTTGCCTGTCTTGAGGCTCGTATAGATCGCCCGGTTGTCCATGCGCCATATGTTGCACCGCAGCATTAGAAAGCAATGCCCCTGCGGCAGTCTGACCGCATTTTTTGATTGCGCTATCATTTTCGAAACGACGCAAATCTCGCAATCACCTTGCAACCGCCCCATTCGCCCAACGGCTTGCACCTTTCGGCCCCATTTCATGCGTAAGTCCAGTATCAACAATGATAAGTGCATGAAGGAATACACCATGAAACGCTCGATGATCGCCCTCGCCGGTTTGACTGTCGCCGCCGTTATGCAGGCCCCGGCCTTTGCCGAGGTGCCCCCTGCCCCGCCGACCCAACCAGCTGACATATCCCACACCAAATCCTGTGAGGATGTCAGCATGTCCGTTTATTTCTCGGCCTATGAATCGATGCTGTCCTCTTATTCGATGCGCGCAGTTAATGCGGCCAGCGACCGGCTCGCCGGGTGCGCTGTGATGGAGATCAAGGCCGAAGTCGTCTCCGAGGAAGCCCATGACGATGAAGATCTCGCAGACTTGTCTCAAGACCGCGCAGAGGCTGTTCTGGAGGCTTTCAACGCCCGTGGCATCCAGGCACCTGAAGTTCACACCAATATTTCGCCCAAGGTCGATGTAGCCATGCCTGTCGGCGCCAACGCACCATTAGCCCGCCGTGTCGATATCGTGCTGACGGCTCAGCCCGGCTACGGCCTCTAATACCGATTCATTTGGCTGGTACGGAGAGTGCCTCACCGCTCCCCTCCGTCCAAACACTGCCCCGGACAGGTCCTGTGACCTCCCGGGGCTTTTTTTGCGGTTTTCCAACACCTGACACGCAACTGTCCAATTCCGCCCAAGTTTCTTTCTTTTCCGGCTCATCACGCTAAAAGTCCCGTTTCAGCGGGCCACCCGCCCGAATCACGCCTCGGCAGAGGCAAAACCGGAAAGAAAACACCGCCATGTCGCGACCCCGGCGCATCCTGATCACGTCCGCCCTACCCTATATCAACGGCATAAAGCACCTCGGTAACCTGGCGGGCTCCATGCTGCCTGCAGACGTCTATGCCCGCGTGATGCGCCTGATGGGCCACGAAGTGACCTATATCTGCGCCACCGACGAACACGGTACGCCTGCCGAACTGGCCGCTCAGGCCGCTGGCATGAGCGTGCAGGCCTATTGTGACGAACAATTCGAAATCCAGCGCAGGGCCGGTGAAGGCTTCAACCTGTCTTTCGACTGGTTTGGCCGCTCGTCCCGTCCGGCCAACCATGCCCTTACACAGCATTTCGCACAGGCACTTGAGGCGCGCGGCCTGCTCGAAGAACGCACATCGAAACAGGTCTATTCCGTCGATGACGGACGCTTCCTGCCGGACCGCTACGTGGAGGGCACCTGCCCGCACTGTGGCTTCGAAAAGGCGCGCGGTGACCAGTGCGACAATTGCGGAAACCTGCTCGACCCCGTGGACCTGATCAATCCCTATTCCACCGTCTCTGGTGGCACGAATATCGAGATCCGCGACACCAATCATCTCTACCTGCTTCAGGGAAAGCTGCAGGATGAAATCCGCTCATGGGTGAACAGCAAGGGCGCCAACTGGCCGAGCCTTGCCGTCTCAATTGCCAACAAATGGCTGGACGAGGGCCTCATCGACCGCTCCATCACGCGTGACCTCTCGTGGGGCATAAAGGTGCTGGGCCAAGACGGCGCCCCTCGCCCCGGCTATGAGGACAAGGTCTTCTATGTCTGGTTCGATGCGCCAATCGAATATATCGCCGCGACCCAGGAATGGGCCGAGGCAACGGGCGGCGACTGGGAGGTCCTCTGGCGCACCGATAAAGGCGCCGACGAAACCGAATACGTCCAGTTCATGGGCAAGGACAATGTCGCCTTCCATACGGTTAGCTTTCCTGTCACGCTGTTAGGCAGCGGCGAACCATGGAAGACCGTCGACAAGCTCAAGGCCTTCAACTGGGTCACTTGGTATGGCGGTAAGTTCTCCACCAGTAACAAGCGCGGCGTCTTCATGGACCAGGCATTGGAGCTGCTCCCGTCAGACTATTGGCGCTGGTACCTGATCGCCAATTCGCCGGAAGGCTCGGACGCGGCTTTCACATGGGAAGGCTTCCAGGCGGCGGTGAATTCAGACCTCGCCAACGTGCTCGGCAATTTCATCAACCGCATCACCAAATATGCCGCCAGCAAGTTCGACGGCCAGGTGCCTGCCGCCGGCGAACCCGGTGACGCCGAAGCGTGGATGACCGCCGAGCTGGCCGAACGCCTACCGCGCCTGATCGAACATTATGAAGCGATGGAGTTCCGCAAGGCGGCTGCTGAAACCCGTGCCATCTGGGCCGCCGGCAACGAGTATCTCACCAAGGCCGAACCTTGGGTGAAGTACAAGAATGATGTCGATGCAGCCGCTGTCGGCGTGCGTGCAGGTCTGAACCTCGCGGCCCTGTTCGGCATCCTCGCCCTGCCCATCATCCCTGATGCGGGCAAGAAAATTCTCGATGCCCTCGGCATCCCGGAAGAGCACCGCAACCTTCCGGGCGCCAGGCCGGATACGGATTTCGCAAAACTGTTGGATGCCCTGCCTCATGGTATGCCGATCACACCACCAGACGTGCTCTTCCAGAAGATCGAGGATGAGCAGGTCGCCGCGTGGACCGAACAGTTCGGCGGCGGCAACTGAGCCTCAGTTGGCGGCGGGCAGCTCGCTCGCCGCTGACGGCGCCCAGTGCGTTGCCTCAGGATAAATATCGTCGAAGCCGCCCCGGATCGACGGGCCATAGACCGGGTTTGGTAAAACGAACCAGCCATGGCCCCATAGGTCTGCAATCGCGGGCGCTTGGGTCAGCACTTTCCGGTCCAGTACGCTCAGTGTCTTCGCGTTGAACGGATCTGCGATATCGCCCAACTGGTCACCGACCAGCGCGATCACGCAGTAATTCTCAGAGATCATCATGCGGCGGCCATCCTTGCCGGAGCCATCTGGCGCGTCACCGCGTAGAAATAGCGTCGAGCCATGCGTAAAATCACCAATACCGGCAGCCTTCAACGTCGCCTCCGTCCCGGCCGCATTCTCAGCCGCACGGTTCGTATTGACGATTACGGTGACGCCGGCCTCACGGATACGTGCCAGAGCTTCCAGCGCGCCGGGAATGGCCACAGCCTTGCCCGCGCCTGTCTTCTCCCAATCATTCCAGATGGCCGGATCAAAACCGATGCCCATGCGCCCGAAAGCCGCCATGGACCCAAGGTTCCAGATCAGCGTCTCATCCGCATCAAACACAGCCGCCAATGGCTTGCCTTCGCATGCCAGGAACCCCGGCTGGACAGGCGAGGTGTCCGGCGCCAGCACAACACCATAAGTTGGTGCCTCGGCGGCCGTGGCCTCAACATAGCTTGCAATTGTCGACCATGTCTGCCGCATCACAACGCTCGCCTCAGCCGAGCCAAATAGCCATTGCTGGCCCCCTGAGGGCTCCGGCGCAGCAGCATCCACAACTGGCGCGTCAGTAGTAGCAGGCGTTTGAACCGGCGCCGTCTGGCACGCCGCCAGCAACGCTACGAAGGCAACACTCATGATCTGTTTCATGGCGCGTATTTCAAACGGGAACGCCGGAAAGTCCACCCGCTAGATTGTCGCCCACGCCTGCTTCATGACGCGTTCGAAATTCCGCCCCATCACCTTGTCGACCACATCGGACTTGTAGCCCAGCAGCCCCAGCTTATCAGCAATCATGGACATGCGCTGCGGGCCGTTCAGCCCCTCCACGAAAGGCATAGGCCCCTCGCCGGGCGCAGCAACGCCTGCCTCGCGACGCGCCACAATGGACTCGTCCCAAGCCGCCTTGCTCTCTGGGCTCGTATCGAACGTCAGCATGAACGCATCGCTACCGATCCCGACATGATCCTCGCCGCATGTATTCAGCGCATGCTCAAGGTGCGCCATGTAGGCCGAGAGGGGCGTCTGCGTCAGGTCGGGGGTCAGATAGCTCAGCTCGTAAATGCCAACCACGCCGCCCTTGTCAGCAAGAGTGCGAAGAACATCATCAGTTTTGTTGCGCGGATGCGAATTCACCGCAGCACATCCCGCATGCGTGATCGCTGGCGCGTGAGTTGAAACCTTTATGGCTTCCAGTGTCGTCTCGCGGTCCGAATGGCTGAGGTCGAGCAACACCCCGTTCGTCTCCATGATACCAATCGCCTCTCTGCCAAGCTCCGTCAGCCCCTTTTGGCCTTCCGTCACCATCACACCTGTCCCAAAGGGAGAAGCCACATTGTAGGAAAGCTGCATCACACGCACGCCGCGGCCTGCAAACTCCGCAATCCGATCAGTCTTGCTTTCATGCATCGTGGAGGCCTCAAAACCGAGAATGATGCCGACACGCCGCGTCGCATAGGCGGTCTCGATATCAGCTATCGAGTTGATCTTCATGAACACGTCAGGATTGTTCTCGAAAACCTTCGCGTAGGACGCCAGCTCTTCCAGCGTCTCTTCATAAGTACCTTGGCTTCCACCAGCAGTAATCTTTAACGCTGTTATACCAGTTGAAAGTATAAGGGCCTTTTCCTCATCGTTCAGCGGCTCGTCGGAATTGCCCGGAATGACCATGTTGCCATTGATCATCATGCGGCGGCGTTCAGCTGGCGCGCCAGATTGAGGTATGCGCCCCGCACATGCGTCGAGAAACCCTATGGCAGATAAGCCTGCCCCGGCGCGAAGGACATTCCGTCTCGAAAAAGTCATGTCAGCTTCCCTGTCTGCCTGGTGCGGCTCATGTAAATTCCGCACCGCTCTTTCTGTCAATCATAACAGCTGAGTTCAATCAGGTCCGCTCGAACACCACCGCCAGATTATTGGCGGGCATCTCGATAATGTCCTGCAGTATCAGGTCTGCCAGAGAGGCAAGCGGCAGCAGCTCCATGTCGAGATCTCGCACGCCCCATTCTTGATCACGCCGTTTCAGGTCTTCGCTGAAACGCGCATTCGACGGCGCCATGATCCCATCTCGGCCGAACGGTCCGTAAAGGAACAGCCGACCTTTTGGCTTCAGCAGCCGTCCCGCGCCTGCAAACAGGCCTTCAACAGCGCTCATCGGCGCGATGTGAACCATGTTGATCGATACAACCACATCCCACGGCCGCTCAGCCTCCGCCTCGCCCCAGTCAGCAAGGCTCGCATCCAGCACCAGCGGGCCGTGTAGTCGGTCATGCGTTGCCGCAGCCACCCAGGCGGCCTGGCTTACCCGGCTGTCCGCATCCACATCGGAATAGGTCCAGTCGATGCCTTCCAGCGCCTCTGTCAGGAAGGCGCCATGCTCACCTGTACCGGAGGCGATCTCCAGCACACGCCCATCTCGCGTAATATGCTCTGCAAATACATCCCTTATGGGCTCGCGATTGCGTGCAACTGATGGCGAGAAGCGCCGCCCGTCCTCGCCGGCCTCGCGAGCTTCGAGCGCGACCGGCTTGGGCGGCGTCTCGCTCACGCGCGGGCCGTGAAGCGGCTACGCAGTTCGGGCTTCAGGATCTTGCCATTGGCATTGCGCGGCAGGGGTTCATCCTGGAACTGGATTTCGACCGGCACCTTGAATGCCGCAAGAATCCCCGCGACATGCGCCCGCAGCTCATCCTGGGTCACTGTCTTGCCTGGCTTCAGTTGCACCACGGCTCCAACCTCCTCGCCCAGAACCTTGTGCGGAATACCAACGACTGCGGCGTCCATCACGGCCGGATGGTCGTAAAGTGCGCTCTCGACCTCGATGCAATAGATGTTCTCGCCGCCGCGGATCAGCATGTCCTTAGCGCGGTCGACAAGGAACAGGAAACCCTCTTCATCAATGCGCGCTAGATCACCTGTCACAACCCACCCTTCACGGAATGTTTCTGCAGTTGCTTCGGGCCGGTTCCAGTAGCGCTTGCAGTTCGAGGGGCTTTTGCACCAGAGCTCGCCAACCTCGCCAGCGGGCAGCGTGTTGCCATCCGGGTCACAAATCTTCAGCTCGACAGCGCCGGGAGGCGCGCCAGCGCTGGACGGACGGTTCACATAATCCTCGCCAATATTCAGCGTTGCTGTCGCGCAGGTCTCGGTCATGCCCCAGCCATTGCCGGGCGCCGCATCAGGAAAGCGCTTCTTGATCGTGGTGACCAGCTCCGGGGCAGACGGCGCACCGCCATAGGAGATAGCCTGAATCGAAGAGAGGTCATACTTGTCCCGATCCGGATGTTCCAGCAACTGCCATGCGATGGCCGGCACGCCGCCTACCGCCGTAATCTTCTCGCGCTCGATGATTGGCAGTGCTTCGCCTGCGTCCCACTTGTACATCGCGACAATCTTGTCACCGCGTAGCATGGACGGGATCAGGATAGCGAACGACCCGGTCGCATGGAAGAATGGAATGGCCAGCAGCGTGGCCTTCTGTTCATTTGGATCCGGCTCCGGAATGGCCTCGCCGCGCCGCAAGAGCATGCGCGCCTGGCAGGTCGATGAATTGAACATGTTGGAAATGACAGCGCGGTTCGTTGCCAGCGCGCCCTTCGGCTTTCCTGTCGTGCCGGACGTATACATGATCGTCGCATCGTCTTCCGGACCCATCTCGACAGCAGGCAGGCCGATATCGTCCAGCCCGCTCCAGCTATTGGCGTCGCCAATATAAGTCTCAAGACCTTTCACGCGCGGATCGGCATGGTCCTCGCCCTTGTCGCGCGCGATAATGACATGCTCCAGTTCAGTTAGCTTCTTCATGTGCTCGCGCATACGCTCATAGATCTGACCGTCCACGACGGCCAGCTTCACGCCCGCAAACGAGAGCCCATACTCCAGCTCGTCACCCGTCCACCACGAGTTCATCGGCGTGGCGATGGCGCCTATGCTGCACGCCGCAAAGAAGGCCACCGGCCATTGTGGATAGTTGCGCATGATTATGGCGACCCTGTCGCCCTTCTGAATGCCATAGGTATCGCGCAGCACTTTCGAGAAATGCTGGACAGCGCGCATCATGCCTTTGAAGGTGACGCGCTCATCCTCGTAGACGACATAGTCACGCTCGGGCCATGTGGCCGCGGCTATCTCGAGGATCGAGCGGATTGTTGGCGGCGCATTCGCATAGACCTTCATCTTCACGCCGTCGACTTCGCCATCCTTGATTTCCAGGGGGGACCCCGGGCCGCCAAGCGCGGCATTGGCATCCGCTATGGACATGACAGGCCAGGTTGGCGCAGCGCTATCTGCAGGCATTGGGTATCCTCCGGTGATTTCTTGTCTGAAACACAGAAACCACGCCCCTTCAGGGGTTTAAAGTGCCCGATGTGCTGAAACGCTGAATTCAGGGCAAAAAAACACCCCGCAGCTCCTGCTGCAGGGTGTTTGAGGGAATATTTCGCTTAAACCTATTTGCCGAAATCGCAGAACCGCAGTTCGCGTGTTGTGCCGTCAGGCTCAACCGCCTCATAAGTCCGCCCCGTCAATTCGTCGCCCTCGCACAGATAACCGATGTCATACATCGCGATCAGCGCCTCATTACTTGGCAGCAGGTCATTTGCAATCATCAGGTCAATGGCGTCCTCGTGCATGCCAAGCTCCATCAGGAAATTGAACTTCTGCATCTTGCCAGTTTCGGGCTGGGCAAGCTGGGTTTCAAGCGTCGTCACCTTGCCGCGTGCGGAATCCAGCATCGGCACGGCCGCCGTGTACCATTCCGTATCGCTATAGGAATCAACAATCTCTTCGAAATCCTCGACCGCGCCGACGGCATCATAGCCGCCCGGCCCGAAGCGAATCTCGCCACGCCGGAAGATCGCCTCGGCATATTCATCCTTGGTCAGAGTCGGGCTGCCCAGCAGCTGGGTCAGACGGTCGACTGCCGCCTGCGTGTTACCGGCATCCACCAGGTTCTCGACCGTCTGCATGGCCAGTTCGAAAGCACTGTCAGGCGCCGTGCTGGATGCTTCTGCGTCGATGCCGCCGGGCACTTTCGCCGTTTCGGGCGCCGAGGCACACGCGGCCAGCATGAGAGCGGAAGCAGCAGCAAGTAGAGGAATGCGGATCATGAGTCAGGGCTCCATAGGGACAGTCTGTTGGCGTGTGATAAACTTCCCTAACCGCCCAAGCCGAGCGGAGACAGGGCGGCATTGTGGAGAAAGTGTGTTTCTTACGATTGCGCCGGGTTTTCAGGCGCTACGCTGCCACACCAGTAAATGTTTTCAAGGTCCGGGCGCGTATCACCCACTGTATATACCGGCGCGCCGCCATCCTCATCCTCGCAAAGATAGCCGGCGGCCTTCAGCTTGCCGACCTGAGATTCGTTCGGACTGATCCCCGACTTCCGATAGCGCGCGGCCGCCTCGTCGTGCTCGCCGAGCAGCCATTTGCTGTCGAACCACTGAGAGAGGGTCAGCATGCGCTTCAGCCCGGCCTCGACCGTCTCCACGTCGGCCTCCGCAAAAGCGAGTTCCTCTTTCGCATTCGGCACAAGTGGATGCTCAGGCGCCAGCTTGAGCATGGCCTCGAAATCCTTCACGGCACCCGGGCGGTCGTCGCTCGCCTGACGGCGCAGGCTGCCACGTGCATAAAGCGCACGGGCGCGTTGATCGATCGAGAGATCACTACGGTCCAGAAGAGCCGTTAGCGTCTTGTCCGCCTTATAGGGATTTGTGTCCGATTTCGCTTCCGACATGGCCACGTCAAAGGCCGGGCCCATGTCAGCGGGCGGCGCCGTGGCACATGCTGCCAGGAAGACAGCTACAACAAGTGCGCGAAGAGGAATCAGTTTGGGGGTCATGCGGGCACCCTACTCCGGGTCAGACTCGCCAAACAAATTGCATTTCCGTCATGTCCGCTACGCGCGGGCCAGACGGTCGATTTCGGCGATATCACCGCGTCCGAGTGCTTCGATGGCACGGGCGGCGATATGGCGCGCCGTCAGCCCAGCGGCCTCATACATGGCGGCCGGTGTGTCATGGTTCTGGAACTCATCCGGCAGTGTCATCGGGCGGATACGCAGCCCCCGGTCCAACGCACCGACACGGGCTAGGTGCTCGAGAACAAAACTGCCAAAGCCGCCCGTCGCGCCCTCTTCCAGCGTGATCAGAACTTCATGGTTCTTCGCAAGCCGCTCAACCAGGTCGGTATCCAGCGGCTTGGCAAAGCGAGCATCCGCAACGGTGACGGAAAGACCTTGAGCCGACAGCATCTCGGCCGCCTTCAGCGCCTCCTGCAGGCGTGTGCCATAGGAGAGCAGGGCAATCGTCGTGCCTTCACGCAGGATACGTCCCTTGCCGATTTCCAACGGCAACAACACATCCGGGATCGCAACACCCGTGCCCTCACCGCGCGGGTACCGGAAAGCGCTCGGCCGGTCGTCAATTTGCGCAGCGGTCACAACCATGCGCGCAAGCTCCGCCTCATCGGCAGCTGCCATGCAGACCATGCCAGGCAGGGCGCCCATGAAACCGATGTCGAAACTGCCTGCATGTGTCGGACCGTCAGCGCCGACAAGGCCAGCGCGGTCGATCGCAAAGCGGACCGGCAGACGCTGGATCGCCACATCGTGGACCACCTGGTCGTAGCCACGTTGCAGGAAGGTAGAATAGATCGCGCAGAATGGGCGCATTCCGTCGGCAGCAAGCCCCGCAGCAAATGTCACCGCATGCTGCTCGGCAATGCCCACATCGAAGCTGCGCTCAGGGAACGACTTCTCGAAAATATCTGTGCTGGTGCCGGAAGGCATCGCCGCCGTGATCGTGCAAATCGTCGGGTCGCTCTCGGCCAGACTGGTTAGCGTCTGACCGAACACTTTCTGATAGGCTGGCGCCTTTGGTTTGGCCTTGGCCTGCTCGCCGGTGATGACCGAGAACTTGGACACGCCATGATACTTGTCTGCCGAATTCTCGGCATGGCTATAGCCCTTCCCTTTCTGCGTCACCGCATGGATCAGGATCGGCCCCTCGCGCATCGCCTTCACGTTTTCAAGGATCGGAATAAGCGTATCGAGGTCGTGGCCATCAATTGGCCCGATATAATAGAAGCCGAGTTCCTCGAACATGGTGCCGCCCATGGCGAAGCCGCGAAGGTATTCTTCCGCGCGCCGCGCTGGCGACTCCAGCCCCATCGGGCTTACCATTTTCTTCGCGATTTTGCGCAGGCCCCGATAAGGCCGTGAGGAAACCAGCTTCGACAGGTAATTGCTCATCGCACCAACCGGCGGGGCAATCGACATGTCATTGTCGTTGAGGATCACAATCAGGCGCGACTTGTCGGCGCCCGCGTTGTTCATTGCCTCATAGGCCATGCCTGCCGTCATCGCGCCGTCGCCGATCACGCAGATGACATCATTGTCCTTGCCTTGCAGGTCGCGCGCCTTGGCAAAACCGAAGCCTGCCGAAATCGAGGTCGAGGCATGCGCCGCACCAAACGGATCATACTCGCTCTCGTCGCGCTTGGTGAAGCCAGAGAGGCCACCGCCCTGGCGCAGCGTGCGCATCTGGTCACGGCGCCCAGTCAGGATCTTGTGGGGATAGCACTGGTGGCCGACATCGAAGATCAGCTTGTCATCAGGCGCGTCGAACACGGCATGGATCGCCACAGTGAGTTCCACTACGCCCAGACCGGACCCCAGGTGCCCACCAGTCACCGACACAACATCAATGACTTCCTCACGGACCTCTTGCGCAATCTGCTTCAATTCCGCCCGCGACCGGCCTTTCAGGTCGTCTGGCGAATTGATCGCATCGAGAAGCCGGTTCGGGCTGAGTTCGGTCATCTTTCTGTGGACCCTTGAATAGTCGCAGTCTGTCTTAAGACGTATTGTAAGTGTTTATACTATGACACGCCTTACTTAACGTGTTCTATCCAGTACAAAATCAACGGATTGCAGCAGAATATCGGCCTTATTGCGAAATATTGCGAGATGTTCCTTCGCCTGAGCGGCGAGTAGCCGCACTCTCTGCCGGGCGCCGTCCACACCCAGAAGCGTCACAAAGTTCGCTTTTCCGGCAATTTCATCGGTCCGAAGCGGCTTGCCAACGGCAGTTTCATCGCCCGTCGCATCCAGCAAATCATCTGCAATCTGGTAGGCTAGGCCAAGGTCATTCGAGAAGCCGGCCAGCGCGTTGCGCTCCAGTTCCCGCGCCCGCCCGATTATGCCCGCCGCTTCCGTGGCATAGGAGATCAACGCACCTGTTTTCAGCCGCTGCATGCGCGTAATCGTATTCAGGTCGCGCGGGCTGTCCTCTTCCAGCATGTCGATCATCTGGCCGCCCACCATGCCGCGCGCACCCGCCGCATCGGCCAGGCGCTCGATCAGCATCACGCGAACAGCGGGATCTTCATGCGTTTCGCTGGACGCCAGTATCTTGAAAGCCAGCGTCAGCAGGCCGTCTCCGGCCAGCACGGCCGTTGCCTCGTTAAAAGCCTTGTGCACCGTTGGTTGCCCCCGCCGGAAATCGTCATTGTCCATGCAGGGCAGGTCATCATGCACCAGCGAGTAAGTGTGGATACACTCAAGCGCCGCAGCTGTCCGCAGCAGGGTCTTTTCCGGTGCTTCAAACATCGCGCCCGTTTCAAGCAGGAAAAACGGGCGCATCCGCTTGCCATTTGCGAGCGCGGCATGACGCATGGCGCGCATAAGGTCCGCTTCCGGACCGCTCGCAGGCGGGATCAACTGGTCCAGCGCGACCGTTACCTTGTCGGCAACCTCTTTGAGCCGCAGCTCGAAGTCAGCCTCGTCCCCCATAGGTGCATCGGCCCTAGTCAAAGCTTGCAGGCTCGGTCGTCACGCCACCGGCGCCTTGCACGATCTGCTCAACTTTAAGCTCGGCCGATTTGAGGCGCGACTCGCAATGTGCCTTCAGCGCCGCACCACGCTCATAGATGGCAATGGATTTTTCCAGCTCGACTTCGCCAGCCTCAAGCTGCTTGACGATGCCTTCCAGCTCGGAAAGCGCCTCCTCGAAGCTCATCTTGTCGACGGATTTGTCTTTTGCATCAGCCATGATGTTCGTGCCCATTGATCATTTTGCGGCGACTCTAGAGCGCTCACAGGGCGTCCACAACCACCTTCGCGGTTACTTGCCGTGGTATTCGTAGATGCGATGGCTCCAATAGCTATCGCCGCCATCATGCACACAGCGCCAGCCGAGCTTCTTTAACTCCGGCCGCAGCATGCGATTGAACCAGCCGTGCGCGGCCAGGTACACCTTGTGCCCTTCAGAGGCAGCATGCAGTTTTGCGGCCGCTTCCGCCGCTCGCACGCGCGCTTCGGAAACACTTTCGCCGTCCAGCGCATGGCCGCTCAGCCAGGCTGCCCGCGCGAGAATATTCCATGTCTTTGGCAGGTATTTTACGCCGACAATGCGCGGCGGCGGCAATGGCGCTTCGTTGAAAACGGGGTCGTGTACGGCGGCCATGTGGGGCGCCGCACGCTCAGCCGTCTGCTGCGCACGGATACGGGCCGAGGCAAACACGAGTGTGGAATCGGCGACAAGACCTTTCAGGACGTCCGGCGCAATCTGGTCGTCGCGCAGGGGGCTTTCTTCGTAACGGGCCCACCAGTCCTTGTAATCGCGCCATCCGAGACGCGGGCCGGCTGTCCGGTCAAGCTGTGGCCGGCCATGGCGCGAGACCACGATCGGGCCGCGCCGGGGTTCTGTCGATGTCGTATCTGGCATCGCCAATCAGCCTGTCTTCAAACCTGCTCAGGGCCCCGCGAGCCCGGTCTAGGAATTGCCACTAGCGGTGTTGGCGGCGTGCGGCAAGGCGTCAATCGCCCGGCCACGCGGCAACCTGTTGATGAATGCGAGCCTACAGCCCGCGCCACACGCGTTTCTTGCAGGGTTCGTTGTCTTCGAACTTGCAGCGATAAAGCGACATGATGACCGTTTCGGCACGACCAACCAGGTGATCCATAGGCACGAAACCCACCGAAGCCTGATCCGCTTCGACGCTGAGGGGACAACCGACACGGTCCACAACGCCGTCAATCGGTGGGCAGTGGCCCGACAGGAAGCGGCTATCGAGCGAATTGTCCCGGTTGTCGCCCATCAGAAACAAATGCCCCTCTGGAACCACAAACAGGACAGTATTGTCGCCACGATCACCCTTTTCCTGGCGGTGGGTCAGCCAGGACTTGCCATCATCCGCCGTCTCACGCCATTCATAGGCGGTGACGGCACGGCTCCGGCCATGGGGCACATAGCGCACCGTGCGGATATACTCGCTGTCGATGGGATTGCCGTTGATGTAGACGGTCTCGCCGATCATCTGGATTCGGTCCCCCGGCAGGCCGATCACACGCTTGATCATCACACGCGCCGTATGGGGGTGTTCAAACACCACGACATCGCCGCGCTTGGGAGTGCGGGCAAATATCCGGCCCTTTGGAATGGGCAGGTAACGACCCAGGCTGAACGGCAATGAGTAGCGGTCATAGCCATAGGCAAACTTGGCCACAGCGACGCGGTCACTCACCTGCAGCGTCGGCACCATGCTCTCGGAGGGGATAACCCGTTGCTCGTACAGCAGGCCCGAGAAAATCATGAAAACCGGAATGAAGACCGCGAGCGTCACCGCCCATTCGTGGAGTTCCCGCTTCACCTTCTGCCCGAAGGTCAGGGATTCGTCCTCATCCACGGAGTGGGCCTTTTCGCCGTCGTCTGCCATTGAGGCCTCACCTGATCTGCGTCTGTCAGGAATCTACTTAGACGAAACAGGCTTCCCTTGCGAAGGTGTAAACTGTTCGATCACTGCAAAATGCCCGTCATGACAGGGCTTTCAGCAGCAGGTGCTATGCCAGTGCATAGCGATCAACGCCGTCCTCGCCTGTTGTCCGGACGACTTCTCCCCGATGAATCATGCAGTTGAGATGCGCTATGGCCTCGCCGCTCGCCATGCCGACTTCGTCTGGCTTGATGGCCCGACCGAACAGGCTCGTGAACGTATCCATAACGGTCAAAGGCCCCTTCTGCATCCGGCCCTTGAGGCGTGAGAGCGCCGTCTCATGTCCGTCGATCAGGTGGCGCAAACGCGCATGCGCGCCTCGGAACGGCTCGTTATGCGCCGGAAGCACCAGGACATCCTCGGGCAAGTGGGCCAACAGCTTCTCGCAGCTCATCATCCAGTCGAGCAGCGGATCTGCCTCCGGCTCCGTCGGGTGCACGGATACATTTGAGGAAATACGCGGCAACAACTGGTCGCCCGAGATCACAACGTTCAGCGCCGGGCAATAGAGACAGGAATGCTCTGGCGAGTGGCCATTCCCCATGACCACTTCCCATGTCTCACCTGCCATCTGGAACGTGTTGCCATCCGCCAGCCTATGGAAGGAATCGGGCATCTGGCTTACGCCGCGCCCGAAACCGCCGAACCGTTCCTTGTAATTCTCGATCTGGGCCTCGTTCCAGCCGGCGCGGCGGTAGAAGTCGATTCCGGCCTGCGGCGCTTCCCGCCCCGTATCCGACACCAGCATCCGGCACGTCGTGTATTCCAGCCGGCTCATCCAAAGTTCGGCGCCATACTTGTAGCAAAGCCAGCCAGCACAGCCGACATGATCGGGGTGCATATGCGTGACCATCACCCGCTTCAGCGGCTTATCCGGTGTGACCCGGGCATCGAGCAGCGATTTCCACGCGTCGCGCGTTTCCTTCAGCGGCATGCCCGTGTCGACAATCGTCCAGCTGTCGCCGTCGTCGATCAGCCAGAGATTGATGAATTTGAGGGAGAAAGGCAGCGGCATGCTGACCCATTCGATGCCCGGCGCGACCTGTATCGTTTCGGCCAGCTCTGGCCGCACATCGCCGTGCGGATAATCGAGGTTGGGCCGTTTCGGTGTTTTTGTCTGAAATCCGTCCATGACCCAGCATATGCCAAGCCTGCCATGCGTCGAGCCATCACGCTGGGTCAGGCGCTGGCAGGGCCTCCTGCAGCCTCAGAATCAGTTCGCTCACCGGGCACATGGCATCCATCCGCACCGCACCATCAGGCACTTTCAATGCTGCCAGCTGGCTCTCCAACAGGCTTACCGGCATGAAATGCCCCGCGCGCGATGCCATGCGCGCCCGCAAATCGGCTACTGGCACATCCAGCCACACAAATCGGCATAAGCGTCCGCTATCGCGCATCAGGCGCTCCTGCACAAACCGTGTCAGCGCCGAACAAGCCAGCACCATGCGCGGCGCTTCGCTCTCGGCCACATGCGCAGCAATGGCACTGATCCAGCCGACCCGGTCTTGATCTGTCAGTGGCACCCCCGACGCCATCTTTTCGCGATTGGCATCAGAATGAAAATCATCCGCCTCGACGAAGGGCCAACCTGCCGCCTCTGCCAATCCGGCGCCCACCGTGGTCTTGCCGCTACCAGCGACACCCATCACGATGATGAGGTCTCTCATTTTATCGGCGTCCGTTTCCGGGGGTTGAGCTTTGTCCGCTTGAACTTCGGCTCATTGGGTTTCGGCTTGGACGATGGCGGCGCATCACTGCGCGGCTTGCCCAGCGGCTTCTTGCCGACAGCGGCCGGGCGTTTGCCTCCGGCGGGTGGCCGCTTGCCGGCCGGTGCCGGGCGCCGCACCGGTTCGGCAATTACAGGCGCCGTCGGCTCAGCCGAAAAACCCTTCGCTTCCCAGCGCAGCAGCTCGTCACGTTCCCGCGCACTGATCGGCCGCCACTTGCCCTCAGGCAGCCCGGCCAGCGCCAGAGGCCCGATCCGGACCCGTATAAGGTCGATCACGCGCAGCTCGACAAGGTCACACATGCGCCGGATCTGCCGGTTACGGCCTTCGCGCAGCAGGAATTTCAACTCGTTGTCCTTGATGACCGTCACCGCCGCCGGTCGCAACTGGCGCCCATCCAGCTCCAGTCCGTGCCGCAGAAGCTTCAGCTTGTCCTCGGTTACGTCGCCGCGCACCTTGACGTGATATTCCTTCTCCAGCTTGCTCTCGGGCCCGATCAGCGCCTTGGCCAGCACGCCATCCTCCGACATGATCAGCAGGCCATGCGAATCCTTGTCCAGCCGTCCCAGTGGCGCCAGTTTGTTGTTGCGCCCCGGAATCGCATGCGCCCGGCCCGACAGGCTTTGCTGATTGATCAGGCGCACAGCGGGAATCTCGCCCGGCTCCGGCGTGCCTGACACAATGCCGATCGGCTTGTGGAACATCAGCGATAACTGGTTATCCAGCCGCCGCGCCGCCTTCTCGGTCAGGCTGAGCGTCTGCCCGTCCTCGATCTTGTAGCCAGCCTCGGTCAGCACTTCGCCATTGATCTTGACGAGCCCCTTCTCGATCAGCGCATCGGCCTCGCGCCGCGAGCATACGCCCTCGGTCGCCAGCCACTTGTTGACGCGCATCGGCTCACTGCCGGAATATGTCTTGGTCCACGCCATGGCCGAATGATGCCTCCTGCGGCGGTTTTGCCCGTCATATAGGCAGGCCGGGCGCCTCGCAACCTGATGTCGACACGCCGGGAGATTCCGCCCATATGCCCGCTCCCATGACTAAAACCGCCATTCCCCTGTCCGCGCCTGCTTTGGCGTTTGCGCTGCTCATACTGGGCACCACCCTCGGCATTGCGGGGACAGACCTTGTCCTGCCTGCAATCCCGACGCTTCCGGATACGCTCGGCGGCAGCCAGGCCGTGGCGCAGTTGGTGCTCGCCGCCTTCGTGGCGGGCGGCTGCGTCGGGCTCATCCTCTACGGCGAACTGGGCGCGCATTTCGACCAGCGTAACCTGCTTGTCTGGTCTTTCGTGGCCTACGCCCTGCTCTCTCTCGGGTGCATCCTTGCCCCTTCAATGACCGTTCTGGTGGGCTTGCGGTTCCTTCAAGGGCTCACAGGCTCGGCCGCCGCCGTCTTCGCGCCGGGCATGATCCGCGCCATGTTCAGCGAGGCCCGCGCCGTGCGGGCCATCGGCTTCATGGGCAGCGTCGAATCCCTCGTCCCGGCGCTCGCCCCCGTGCTGGGCGTCTGGTTGCTCGTCGCTTTTGGCTGGAAAAGCTCATTCGTCCTCATCGGCGTGCTCAGCTTGCTTGTCGCCGCGCTGGTCGGCGCCCTGCGCCACCGGATGCCGGCGCCAGACCCGACGCGCGGTGCCGGCGGCTATCTCCGCCTTGCCGTGAACCCCGTCTTCCTGCGCTATGCCCTCAGCCAGGCCTTCACGCTCGGCGGCCTGCTCATCTTTGTGTTCGGGGCGCCTGCGATGATCACGAAAGGGCTTGGCGGCACGCTGAATGATTTCATCATCATGCAGGTCGCTGGCATCGCGGTCTTCATCATCGCCTCAAACCTTGCCGGACGCCTTGCCGACAGGTTCGGTCCAGAGCGGATGATCTGGTTCGGCACGGCCCTATCGGCGGCAGGCGTTGTATCACTGCTGGCCTATGGCCTGCTTGGCGGCAGCCATCCAATCGCGCTCGCCATACTGTTCGCGCCGGTCAATGCCGGGCTCGGCTTTCGCGGCCCGCCGGGATTCTACCGCGCAATTGTGGCATCCGGCGGCGATGACGCCCGGGGCGCCGCGCTTGTCCTGCTGGCCATCCTGATGACCACAGCGCTCGGCACCGCCGTAGCGGCGCCCTTCGTAACGCTTGGCATTACAGCCCTCGCCGGAATCGCCGCCGCAGCCTCGTGCGGCTCGCTGCTTTGCCTTGCGGTCTTGCCGAAACTGAAGGCCTGAGCCGGGATCAGACCCCGAACAGGGCTTCGCTATTCTCGAGGAACCGGCTGCCGCCTTCAGTAATGCTGGCCACCTTGCCGGGCGCCGCAGCCAATGCCGTCTCGGCGAAGAAGCCTGCCAATGCCAGTCGCCGCGCCCGCGCAGCGCCGTCGCTGGTGCGGGCCGCCACGGCGGCCTTGGTCAGGAAATGTCCACCGATCACGTCGCCTGCGAGTTCCAGATAGGCCGTCGCCCCGGCCAGCGCCTTGTCCTGATTGCGGCTTTTCATCTGCTCCAGCATCCAGTCGCTTGCGGTGCGCAGCGCATCTGCGCCCGCCTTCAGCCGGTCGGCGATCTGGACCAGCTGCGGGTCATTCGTCGCCCGCGCCGCTGCTGCCGAACCCTCCACCTCGCCCAACATTACGCGCATGGACTCACCATTGGTTCCGCTCAGCTTGCGGCCAACGAGGTCAATCGCCTGAATGCCGTTCGTGCCTTCATAGATCGGCGCAATCCGCGCATCGCGGTAAAGCTGCGCCGCCAGCGTCTCGTTCATGAAGCCCATGCCGCCATGTACCTGCACGCCCATGCTCGCCACTTCGACGCCCATGTCGGACGACCACGCCTTCGCAATCGGCGTCAGCAGGTCTTCCCGCAGCTTTGCGGCCTGACGCGTCTCCGCGTCCGGCGCCGCCTCGGCAAGGTCTGCCGCCACGGCGCAGGCGTAACAGATGGAGCGTGCCGCCGCGACGCGGGCCCGCATCGTGGTCAGCGTGCGGCGCACATCGGCATGGTGCAGGATCGGCACTGGGCCATCGACGCCCTTGACCATACCCTGCTTGCGCTCCTGCGCGTAGGTAAAGGCCGTCTGGTAGGCCGCTTCGCCCACCGCCACGCCCTGCAGGCCGACGTTGAGGCGCGCCGCGTTCATCATCGTGAACATGCAGGCGAGGCCCTTGTTCGGCTCGCCGATCAGCCAGCCCTTGGCATTGTCATATTCCATCACGCAGGTCGGCGAAGCGTGGATGCCCATCTTCTTCTCAAGGCCGATACATTTGGCGCCGTTGCGCGCGCCCGGCGTGCCGTCTTCCTTCAGCAGGAACTTCGGCACAAGGAAAAGCGAGACACCCCGCGACCCCGCCGGCGCATCCGGCAGGCGTGCCAGCACGAGGTGCACGATATTCTCGGCCACG
>TARA_R110000787_G_scaffold16622_70_pt1 | contig 22130 bp, 24 predicted proteins | sample TARA_R110000787 | Tara Oceans TARA_R110000787 (sample SAMEA4397920) | marine metagenome | biome: Polar Biome; feature: [DCM] deep chlorophyll maximum layer (ENVO:01000326); material: water (ENVO:00002006), including particulate matter (ENVO:01000060) such as... | depth 35 m | reverse complement strand
GCAGCAGTACACGAGGCCGGGCAACGATGGCACGGGCCAGCGCGACGCGTTGCTGCTGGCCGCCGGAAAGCTGCTTTGGCAGACGCTTTGCAAACTGACCAAGCTGCACCATGTCGAGCGCCTCGGCCACCCGGGCACGCTGTTCATCGGCTGTGCCATCCTTGCGCATGGCCAGCGGGAAGCGGACATTCTCAGCCACCGACATATGCGGAAACAGGGCATAGCTCTGGAACATCAGAGCGACGTGACGGTGTTCGGGGGCAAGGTCGGTAATGTCCTCACCATCGATCAGAATCTGACCGCCACTGGTCTGTTCCAGCCCGGCGACAAGGCGCATCAGGGTCGATTTTCCACAGCCGCTCGGCCCCAGCAAGCTCACAAACCCGCCATCCGGAATATCCGCTGACAGGCCCTTCAGCACCTCGTTCCGGCCAAAGCTTTTGGAGATATTGTCGATTTGCAGACGGGCCATGGGTCAGGCGATCCTTTTCAGGCCAAACAGGCGATCAATCAGAAAGACGAGGAAGATGGTCAGCAGAATCATGATGGTCGATACCGCCGCCACCGAAGGGTCCGGGCTGAATTCAAGCTGGCTGTAAATCCGGAGCGGCAGGGTCTCCACATCCGGGGCCCGCATGAACAGGGCAACGACCGCATCGTCAAAGGAAATGTTGAAGGCAAAGAAGCCACCTGCCGCCATCCCGGCCGCACATTGCGGCAGCACAACATAACGATAACGCTGCCAGACATTCGCCCCCATTGTCCGGGCCGCTTCTTCCAGCGCCGGATCGGCATCCGCCAGCACCGCGCCGACAGTGCGTATGACATAAGGTAACGAAATCACCAGATGACCGATCACCAGTCCGGTGAAAGACGGCCCGCCACCCCAGGAGGAAAACAGCACCAGCAGACCAATGCCGAAGATCAGCGTCGGCAGAACCAGCGGTGACAGGAACAGCGCCCCCAGCGCCTCCCCTCCCGGCAGTCTGAAACGGTAAAGTGCAATAGCCGTCGGCGTGCCGATGGCAATTGCCAGAACGGTGACCACCAGTGCCAGCTTGATGCTGGTCCAGCCCGCTTTCAGATAAGCGTCAGAAGCCATGATTTCGCCATACCAGCGCAGGCTGAATCCGCGTGGCGGGAAAACCAGAAACTCACTGGCGGAAAGCGAACTCAGCATCACAACAGCCAGCGGCACAAGCATGAAGATCGCCGTCGCTGTAATCAGAAAGGCGGTCAGCAGCTTCGCGGTTGGGGGAACGCCACGAACCATCATCGCACCGCCTTCGTATCACGCCGGCGCATCAGCATGGCATAGGGCACAATGACCACCAGCGTCGCCAGCAACAGCAGCACCGACTGGGCCGCAGCAAAATTCCAGTCAAAGGAACCGGTTACCGAACTGTAGATGCTGCCTGCCAGCACCGGCAGACGCACCCCGCCAACCAGCGTCGGCGTAATGAAGGAAGAGATCGACAGGGCAAAGACAATCAGACAGCCGGAGACAATACCCGGCAGGGACAGGGGCAGGATGATACCGATGATTGCCCGCCAGAACCCGGCACCCATGGTACGTGCCGCCTGTTCCAGATCTGATCCGATCCGTTGCAGAACCCCCAGAATGGTCAGGGTCATGAAAGGTACCAGCACCTGCACCATTGAAATAACGATACCGGATTCCGTATGCATCAGCCTGGTCGCCCGGTCGGTCACTCCGATCACTTCCAGAAGGTCGCTGAGCAGCCCGCCATTCCCGAGGATCACCAGCCAGCCGAAAGTGCGGATGACGACGCTGGTCATCAGCGGCAACACCACCAGCAGGATCAACAACATCCTCAGACGGGGCCCGACACGGGACATCACATAAGCCAGCGGAAACCCGATCAGAAAACAGATCAGCGTTATCAGCCCGGCAAGCCGGAAGGTGCGTATGGAAACGCCGAGGTAATAATCATCAACAAAGAATTTCGCGAAATGGTCCCAGCCGAAGCTGATCTGCCCATCCGCCCCGGTGACCTGAACGCTGAGTACCAGCATCTGGAAAACCGGCAGAAAGAAAGCCAGGGCAAGGACAGCCACGCCCGGCCCCAGAAGCAATAACGGCTCCCGACGGCTGCGGATCGCAGCTTTGGTGCGTCGGGAGCCTGTCATCAGTCGTACCTGTTCGCTTATCTGGCGACGAGGCGCTTCCAGGCCTCGTTCCATTTAGCCCGTTCGTCACCGATCTTGATCGGATCAAAGCCAACGAGGTTTTTTGCGGCTTCTTCACCGTAGATAACCTGCGCTGCCACATCATCCGGCAGCTTGGCTTCCTTGTTGGTTGGTGAATAGCGCAGCGCTTCGGCCCAGCCTTTCGAGGCCTCTGCACGGATTGAGAAATCGATGAACTTCAGCGCGAGATCACGATTGTCACGACCCGCAACCAGATTGACCGTAATCGGGGCAAAGGCCGCCCCTTCTTTCGGCTGTACGAACTTCACCGGCAGGCCGGCTTTCGTCAGGGTAAAGGCATAGTCCTGAGCATAAGGCGCAATCCATGCGGATCCCTGAGCAAAGTTCTGCTGAATTTCCGGCGACTTGGAAACCACCGTCGCGCCGCCATCCAGAAGCTTGCCGACAAAGTCGAGACCCGGCTGGATATCATCCAGCGTTCCGCCACTGACCTTGTTCATCATCAGCATACCCAGCATGCCGTAGGTATTGGCTGCGGCATCGGTCAGCAGCACGTTCTTGGCATAAGCCGGGTTCGTCAGGTCCATCCAGCTGGTCGGAGCCGGGCTGACCTGCTCCGTATTATAAAGCAGGCCGATGGCCGCGACCTTGTACATCGGCCCGACGCCCTTGCCGATATCAGCAACGGCGAACGGATACATCTGGCCGTAGTTCGACAGTTCTTCCGGCTTGATCGGGGCCAGAAGACCTTCGGATGCAGCGACAGTTTCAAGACCGCCTGAAAAATGTACCACATCAAACTGCGGATTTTCCTTCTGCGCCCGAAGCTGTGCCAGCGTATCGGAGGAATAGGCGGTGACGACCTTGACCGTCACGCCATATTTCTTCTCAAACGGGGTAATCACCAGATCACGATGGGTCTTTTCATAAGAACCACCGAAGGAATTGATGATCAGGGTATCCTGAGCCAGTACCGGTGTGGCGATAAGCGCCGCACCAACAGCAAGCGCTGCAGTAAAATTACGTCGTGTCAGCATTGTCGTCTCCTGGGTTACGGGTTCCGTCACGCCTATGCCTGGCGCAGCATCACGTCCTTTGCACCATCCACCCGGATAGCACGGCAGGTTGCGGCAAAATCATCAAGGTCACCGCCAATCTTGCCGAAAATATTGACCGGGGTCCATCCAAGCGGGCCAAAGGTGCGGCCGCCATCATCATAGAAAATACCGATTTCCCACAGCTCGTCAGGCAGACCTTTCATCTGGTACTTGCCCTGATAATACCAGAGACAGTCGCCCGGCCCCGGAAAACAGGTCTGGTTTTCGTTCGGAATTGTTGTCGGATCAAAGCTGTGGGCCTCTTCCGGCAGGCCCATCATGATTTCCGGGCCGGCAAACATGGCATGGAAGGCCGTCATCGAGACCGGCTTGGCCAGCGCAGTCCAGAGGGTTTTCGACGTGATCGGTGTTGCTTCCCAGTCGAGAATGATCGGGAAGGTCTTTTTGTGGGCGGTGAATTCGATCGCCAGATTCTTGTCGGACATTTGCGCTCCGGTTTTATGTCAGTCGGTTTGTCCGCAACGAACCGGAATAGCCGGAAACCCGCTGGTTTCCAAAACACCAGACCGCCTCAAAAAACACGGACAACAGACAGATATCGAGCCGCAATTACGTGATAACGTCAAATTCATAATTTGGATCAAGTGATAAAATTAATTTATCAACTGGCAAGCTGCTCCCGGTCAGATACAAGTCGCGCCCGCGCATGTTTCAGGGCAAAGGCATCCGCCGAAGCAATGGTCTGTGCCGCAACGGCCCGCACGATCTGGCTGTCCGGTATTTCCTTGTAGAACAGATAGAAGGTGATCGGGTCAAAAGCCCGGACAACCGGCATCTCGACCAGCAGTCCATCCAGCAGATGACGGTCAATCGCCGCTGGCGGAACCGCAGCTACCCCCAGCCCTGCCACCGCAAGCTGGATCATCGTCGACATCGAGTTCGAGACGTTGATGTGATGCGGTGTTGCGGCCGCTTCGACAAAATAGGCCGACTGCAACTGGCCCGGAGGTGATCCCGGCGCATATTCGATCAGGGGCAGATCGGCCAGATCCTGACTGCTGATGCTTTTACGGCCCGCCAGCAGGTCAGGGCTTGTGACCCAGGCCATATCGTACTGACAGAGAGCCTTGTTGACCGTATCCATTTCATCCAGCGGCTGAATACCAACGCCCAGTGACAGACGGCCATCACGCACCTGCTGGCGCAGGGTCTCGGTGCTGTCCACCGCCATTTCCACAATCAGGTCCGGATAATCCTCACGCAGGCGGCGGATCAGATCCGGCAGCCAGGTCCGGGCGATGGCGTCGACCACCCCCAGACGCACGGTCCCCCGGATATCATCTGCATTCTGGAACGTCGCCCTCAGTGAAGCATAGTCACGCAGGATCGAAGCAGCCGTCTTGAGCACCTCCCGGCCTTCCGGTGTCAGCACAAAATTGCGCTGATCGCGGTGATACAACCGCACCCCCAGTTCTTCCTCCAGCGACCGCACCCGCGCCGAGATCGCCGGCTGGGTCGTCCCCTGAATCTCTGCAACTTTCCGGAAGCTGTGGTTTTGCGACAGCAGAAAGAAGGTTTCGAGGAACCGGATATTCATGCTCTCGCAACCCTCAGCTTCGTTTGCCGTTCCAGAAGTAGTCCGGCTCTATCCTGGTGGTCCCCCAGTTACCGGTAAACGCATCAAGATCGTCATTAAACCGCAATCGCAGCGGGCCGGACCCGAACTTGTCTGTCCAGATGCAGGACAGCTCGCCAAAACCATCAGCCCGGCAATCCGTCAGGGAGCCGGTATCGTTACTGTCCCGCACCGTATAGAAATAGACCCCGACAACCCGCCCGTCCGGCTGTGACAGCAGACGTGTGGTCACCCGTTCCTCCGCGCCGCCACTGATCAGTGTACCGTCATAGACTCCGGTCAGCTGCCGGTGCCACTCCGCCGGAAACGGCTCACGCAGGTCATCCGAGGCACAGGCCGCAACCAGCAGGGACAGCGCAGCTGCCAGAATGGCAGGTCGCATGAAAGCGTACATCAGACGGGTTCCTCGAATCATTCCGGTCTCCATAATATAGGTGCTGCCGCCAAATGATCGCCAGCAACAAGATAATAAGCAGTAATCCGGAAGGTGACGGGACAGACATCCTGACCATTCCGGTTTATTCCCGTTGCGCCCTGCCTTATCCTTGGCCTGACCATATTCTCAGGAGTGTCCCATGAATGTCGCGGCCCCCGTTTATATCTTCGACCCTGCCGAAAAACCCAGCCTGCCGCTGTTTGATGTGCCGCTTGTCGAAGCGACGGACGACAGCGTCAGGGAATATGGCCGCATGGTTGATGACCCGGCGGATTGCGATGTCGAGATCGTTCGCTGGCCGGCACAGGGCTGGCGCCCGGTGGACGAGGACAGCGGCGATGAAGGGGGTGTGACAGAAGGCATCTTCCACGGAAACTGGCGGGGTGATGTGCTCTACGGCTCTAATGAGGCGGTTGGCGGAAACTATGTTCTGGGCTGGTCAATCGATCCGCAGGCTGCTTCTGCCGAACGCCAGACCACCCCGCGTGAGAAGGTTCTGCTCTGGCACCTCAATTATCACCCGGATGGCGGACAGATGTTTTTCCCGCTGGATAACAAGCCGTTTGTCGTGCCCGTCGCCCTGCCCGGCGACGACCTGACCCCGGACAAACTGATCGCCTTTCGCTGTGACGGATCACGCGGGCTCTATATCCATCCCGGTATCTGGCATGAGGGAATTTTTCCGGTGACGGACAGCCAGAGATTCCTCGACAGGCAGGGTCGGGTACATGCCCGGATCAGCTGCGATGTCGGTGCGGAATTCGGCGTCTATCTGTCTGTGCCCTTACGGTAGTGTGATGATACGGCCTATCGACGGAATTATCGAATTCGTATAATATTCGCCCGCATTGAATGCATTCGTCCCGCTGGTGACGTCACCAGATCAGGGGCCATGCCCGGGAATTTCCGATGATCAGATCTGTCTCACTTGTTGCTGCCCTCTTTTTGTCGACAACACTGGCGTTACCTGCCTTCGCCCAATCCGCCTCTTCGTCTCCAACAGCCGCCAATGAAGGCCCGCTGGACAACGGTCGTTACACCATCATGGAAGGTGAAATCGGCGATCCGGGATTGCGGGTCACCATTCTGCTGGATACCCGTTACGGTCGCACCTGGCTGCTGCAAAGCGGCGCGGAAGGCCCACGCTGGGTCCGGGCACCCCTGATAACCATGGAACAGGCACCGACCGGCATGTCACTGCGCCCGCTGCCGGTACGCCCTGCGACGACCAAGAAATAGGATATCCGGAATTCTGTCAGTCTGCGCCGGCAAATTCCGCGGTGCAGACTGATGGAGGGCCGCTGATCACCGGTGCGTTGGCAATGCTGACAGAACTTTGTGTCCGCTGCATGCGTGCGCGTATTTCCGGGAGGCATTTGCCACATTCTGCCCGGCAACCATGAAATGAGTAGACCTGGCTGCAGCGCTGCACCCCGGCGCAGATCGCCTCGTCCACATCACGTTCATTCAGGCCATTACAGTTGCAGATATACATATCTTCTATCGGGCAATTGCGACTTACTCTCACAACATAATGCGAGGCATTATCATTTGCAACAGGTCCGTTTCAAATTGCGGCCTGAGTCTCTTTGGCCCTTCAGTCGAGAGATGCTAAGATGCCAGCATCGTATTACCCGCCTGAACAGGCGCGCAGCATTAACCAGCGAAAGGCAGGATCATGAAAGGTTCGAAAAAAGTAATCAGCGGACTGAACGGTATTCTCCGCAACGAACTGACGGCCATCAACCAGTACTTCCTGCATGCCCGCATGATGCGGAACTGGGGATATGAACGACTGGCCGCCCATGAATATGCCGAAAGCATTGGCGAGATGAAGCATGCGGACAAGCTGATCGACCGCATTCTGATGCTCGACGGCCTGCCGAATCTGCAGGATCTCGGCAAACTGAAGATCGGCGAGTCGATTCCGGAAATCCTGGAAAGCGACATGGGCGCGGAAGTGAACAACCAGAAAGACCTGAAAGCGGCTATCGCCGTCTGTGAAGAAGACAGTGATTACGTATCCCGCCAGATTCTGACAGAAATCCTCGACGAGACGGAAGAACATATCGACTGGCTGGAATCACAGCAGCTGTTGCTCGAACAGACCGGCCTTCAGAACTATCTGCAAAGTCAGATTGGCGGCGACAGCGAAGGCAGCTAGTCTTCTGCTCCAAAGGCAGGAGAGACAGGGTGCTGACACGGATTCGCGTTTCTGACGGCGTTGAACTGCAGGTCGAAGACTGCGGTACGGGCCAGCCCATTCTGTTCATCCATGAATTTGCCGGTGACATGCGGCAATGGGACTATCAGGTCCGTCGCCTGTCACGGACCCATCGCTGTATCAGCTACAATGCCCGGGGCTATCCCCCCTCCGATGTACCGGAGGGGGCAGAAGCCTATTCTCAGGACATCGTCATTGCCGATGCCCTCGCCATACTGGATGCACTGGGCATTGCATCAGCCCATATCGTTGGCCATTCGATGGGGGCCTATACCGCCCTGCATCTGGGCATTCGCCACAGTGATCGCTGTCGGTCGGTTGTTGCCGCCGGTGTCGGTTACGGTTCCGACCCCGCAGCCCGCAAGGCCGCTGAAGCCGAAATGAAGACAGTGGCAGAGATGTTCCGCACCCTGCCAATGGCGGACTCAGCCGCCCTGTATGGTGCTGCGGACATGCGCAAGACCTTTGCCCGCAAAGACCCTGCCGGATTTCAGGCCTTTGTTGACCGGATGTCGGAACATTCCGGGCTTGGCCATGCGCTGACCATGGAAAACCTGCAAATGAAGCGCCCCACCCTGCAGGACATGCGGGACGGACTGGCCAGCTTCCGGCCGCCGCTGTTCGTGATTGCCGGAGATGATGATGACGGCTGTCTGGAAGGCAGCCTGATGATCAAACGCACCGCCCCGAATGCCGGTCTGCTGGTGCTGCCCCATTGCAGTCACATGATGCCCACGGAAGAGCCGGCACTCTTTACCGAAGTCATCACAGAATTTATCCGGAACGTCGAAAGCAAGTCATAACGACCCCGGGGGATCATCACCGCGCAGAAGGGTGACCCCCCGGCCCGCCCGTTTGACCACATCTCTCACACAATCGCTGAAGGCAAGCGCGGTTGGTGTCGGTTCCGTATCCAGTGGCCAGACCACCCCGAAATCCATGCGGAAGGCCGGCACAACCGGCAGTTCGATCACCCGTTCCCGATGCAGATTGGCGGTAAAGGGATCGGTAATGGCATAACCCAGCCCTTCCCCTGCAAGCGAGCAGGCAAGCGCGGATGAAGAGACCCGCATCCGCGTGATCGCCTGTAACCCGGCATTGGCAAACATCGCATCGGTTTGCCCCTGCAACAGCGTGTCCGGCATCAGTGCGATCAGGGGGCGGGATGCCAGTTCCTCAATGGTGACCATATCCTGACGGGCAATGTCCCAGCCTTCCGGGATGACAGCGACCGCCGTCCCCCTGCAAAGCGGCGTTACCCGAAGACCGGGATTGTCCACAGGCAGAGGTTCCAGCCCGAGATCAAACTCGCGCCGGGCAAGCCATCGTTCCATATCTCGGCGGTGATACATCTCGATGGTCAGCGGAACGTCGGGATAGCGCCGCGCAAACAGTCCGGCAGCAGGTGCTGCAACCGTATTGGCCATCCGCGACATGGCGACAACCCGCAGATGCTCGTTCCGGCCGGAATGAATTTCGCGGGCAATATCCGGCAGTCTTTCGATCCCTGACAGAATGCGCGAGGCTTCGCGAAAAAAGGCGCGGCCCTGATAGGTCGGACGCAGGCTGCGCTTGTCGCGATGAAACAGCGTCAGATGCAGGCTCGCCTCCAGACCGCTGATCAGCCGGCTGACAGCCGGCTGGCTGAGATTCATATCCTCCGACGCACCGACCAGATTGCCGTGACGCATCACCAGACAGAAAGCCCTGAGAGCCTTGACGTTCATGAGGCCTGTTCCAGTTAAACAAAACGCAACAAACAGCCTAAGTGTTGCGTGAGTTTCAACTGGCAATCAAGCGGTGACTGGCCTGTTTCCGCCTACATCTTCGCAAACGCATCAATGGCCTGGATGATCGCCGGGCCGATCAGCACGATGAACAGGGGTGGCAGGATGAACAGGATCAGCGGCAGGGTCAGGGTTGCCGGCAGACGTGCCGCCTTGGCCTCGGCCCGCATCAGCCGTTCGTTCCGGAATTCTGCCGCCAGCACACGCAGCGACCGGGTCAGCGGTGTGCCGTAGCGTTCGGTCTGGATCAGGGTATTTACCAGTCCGGAGACCTCCGGCATCGGTGCCCGCAGGGTCAGGTTTTGCAGGGCCTTTCGCCGGTCCGGCAGGAATGACAGTTCGGCAGCCGTCAGGGCGATTTCCTCTGCCAGTTCCGGCGTAGAGGGGGCGATTTCCCGGGCCACCCGGGCCAGCGCGGCATCCAGACTGAGCCCCGCCTCGGCACAGATAACCAGCAGGTCCAGCCCGTCCGGCAGCGCCTTGCGCAGAGCCTGCTCGCGCTTGTCGCCCTGATTTTTCACAATCAGGCCGGGCAGCAGATAGCCAAAGATTACCGCCGTGAAGCAGATCGCCGGTCGAAAAGCCGGTTTGACGGGATAGACCTCCAGCAGATAGATCGCACTGACCGCCAGCACACCAAAAGCAAAGGGCAGGCTGAGACGAAAGAACAGATAGGCGACCATGGCATCGCGGGAGCGCCAGCCCGCCCGGGCCAGCCGGAACTCAGCCGTCCTGCCCTGCTCCGACCGGCGCAGGTTAAAGCGTTCGATCACCCGGCGCATCAGGCCGAGACTTTCCTCCTTCAGCCCCCCGAACCGGCGGTCTGCGGCAACAGGGTCAAGACGCTTAGCCCGTAATGCGGCACGCTCCCCTGCCACCGCCCGGATACGCCGGGCCGACGGGTCACGCACCAGCAATGCCCGCCAGACCACCACCATCGCCGACAACGCCCCGAAAGCCGCCATCAGGACCGCAAAGTCATCCGGGCTGAAAGCCGCAGGCAGGTAATCGGCAAAATTCATATCTCGAACCGTACCATCTTTGTCATCACCGCAACCCCCATCCCCACCATCGACAGGCCGACCCCGGTCATGATCATGCCCCGGACATCAGTCAGCAGCAGGGTCACGTAATCGGGATTGATGACATACAGAATGGTAAACATGGCAAAGGGCAGCGAGCCGATGATGATCGCGGATGCCTTTGCCTCAGACGACATGGCAGCGACCTTCAGCTTCATCTGGCGGCGACGGCGAATGATGTCAGACAGGTTATCCAGTGTCTCGGCCAGATTGCCCCCGGTCTCCTGCTGGATCGACAGGCTGATAACGAAAAATTTCACCTCCGTCGATTCCAACCGGTCAGCCATCGACCAGAGCGCTTTCTCCAGCGGCTTGCCCAGCCGGACAGCGTCGCAGACCTTGCGGAATTCGGTGCCGATGGGGTCGTCCATTTCACGGGCCACGGCCATCATTGCTTCCGTCACCGGCAGACCCGATTTCAGGCTGCGTACAATCAGATCAATGGCATCCGGAAACCGCGCGGCAAATTTCGACCGGCGGCGGCTGATCAGAAAACCCACCACGGCATGCGGCAGGGCAAACCCCGCCGCCACGGCGCCGGGTATTGCCAGCGGCACAGCCAGTCCGGACCAGAAGATCAGGAACAGCAACATCCCCGTCGCCACCGTCAGGGAAGCAATCAGATAGCCGACCGGGGTCAGGCGAATGCCGGAGGCAGAAAGCCGCAGCTTCAGATTTTCCCGCCGGGGCATCATCTGCGACAGTGCCTGCAACAGGGGATGGCCGTTTCCCTCACCGTCATCACGGCGCACGCTGGCCAGCGTCTGTACCTGCATCTGGCGTTCACCCCGGGCGGCAGCAATGCGCCGGCGCAACCGCCGTTCACTGCCAGCCACACCCTGCCAGATCACATAGCCCAGCAACATCAACGCCATCGTTGCCAGCGCGATCATCGCCATCAGCATCAGGTCTTCGGACATCGCCGGGGTCATGCCAGGACCTCCATCAGGGATCGCTCCAGCCCGAAATAGGCTGCACGGGTGGCAAAGGCCGGACGCAGCCCGGTCGGGCGGAACTCTCCGGTCAGGGTGCCGTCGGATGCTTCACCGGTGAATTCAAAGGTGAACAGGTCCTGTGTCGTTACCACCTCACCTTCCATACCGACCACTTCCGTCACATGGGTGACGCGGCGTTTGCCGTCGCGCATCCGGCTGACCTGAACAATCAGATTCACCGCCCCCGCGATCTGCGCACGGACAGCCTCGTTCGGCAGTTTCACACCGGACATCGCGACCATGTTCTCCAGCCGGACCAGTGCCTCACGCGGGCGGTTGGCATGCAGCGTACACATCGAGCCGTCATGTCCAGTGTTCATCGCCTGCAGCATATCCAGCGCCTCACCGGCACGGATTTCACCGAGGATGATACGATCCGGACGCATCCGCAGGGCATTCTTTACCAGCTCCCGCTGGGTGATCTCGCCCTGCCCTTCCAGATTGGCGGGCCGGGTTTCCAGCCGCACCACATGGGGCTGCTGCAATTGCAGTTCCGCCGCATCTTCGATTGTCACGATGCGCTCCCCCGCATCAATCATCTGCGACAGTGCATTCAGCATGGTGGTCTTGCCGGACCCGGTACCGCCGGAAATCAGCACGTTCAGGCGACAGCGCGAGGCGATTTTCAGCACCGTTGCCATGCGGTCAGAGACACTGCCAATCCCCACCATCCGGTCGAGGGTGATCTTCTGCTTGGCGAATTTCCGGATCGAAATCGAAGGCCCGTCAATCGCCAGCGGCGGGATGATGATATTCACCCGGCTGCCGTCCGGCAGTCGGGCATCAACCAGCGGCGAGGTCTCATCAACCCGGCGACCGACCCGGCTGACAATGCGGGCGGCGACACTCATCACATGCCGGTTGTCGCGGAACCGCGCATCCGCCAGTGTCAGTTTGCCTCCCCGCTCAACGTAAATCTGGTTCGCACCATTGACCATGATGTCGGTCACCGCCTCATCCGCCAGCAGCGGCTCCAGCGGACCCAGCCCAAGCATCTCGTCCAGCATCAGTTCAACCAGGCCGTCCTGTTCAGCCCGGTTCAACTGGATGCGTTCTTCCACCAGTATCTCGCCGACCAGGTCCGACACCTGAACGGCCAGATCTGCCCGTTCCATCTTCGTTGCCGCCGCCGCATCCATCCGCTCCATCAGCAGGGGCTGGATGGTCAGCCGTGCCGTCTCGATTGTCGCCCGTCCATTGGCTTTCGCTGCATTCAGCAGGTCAGGCGCGGTCTGTTCCAGTGACCGCATCAGCATGGTGACCAGATTGCGCCGGTCCATCCCGTCCAGCCAGACACCGTTTTCGATCACAATATTATCGACTTCTGACGCCAGCGCTGCCCTTGAAGACGGCGCACCCGCCATCCGCAGCGAAGCCGTGACAACCGCCAGCAGAGAATCATGCGCCTCGCGAACTGCGGTCTGTTCGGTCATCTTTCGCGCTTCACCCTCTCCGGCAATCGCGGGGGGTGGCGGCGATATGACGGTCAGACGCCGGGGACGCTGGCGGGCGCGTTGTCCGATCATGCCGGTTTCACCCGACCCAGACCAAACAGCCCCCTGCTCACCGGTGCCGCCACGGGTGAAAGGGCCGTGATCAGGCGACGAAACCGCAGCAGTGATTTCCGGCCACCGGATTGCCGGGCAATCGGGGCACCGGCCATCCCTGCTTCGGCTATACGGACATCCTCTGCCAGACAGGCAACCGGTTCACGCCCGATCCCCTTCACGAAAGTTTTCAGCGGCATCTCGCCCCGGCGCCGGGCACCCTGCCGGTTAACGACCACATCAACCGATCCGGCTCCCCGGTCTGCGGCCATCCGGACCAGCCGCACACTGTCGCGCAATCCGGCAATCGTCAGGTCGCTGACGATCAGGCTGCGGTCAGCCACGGCAAGGCCCGCATCCCGCAAGACCCGCCCCTGTCGCGGCAGATCAATAATGATGTCATCGACCTGACCGGACAGTTGTTCCAGCAACGCCCGCAGACCGGTCGCGTCATAAATATCCGCTGTATCCGTCTCGCCACCCCCCAGCACCGCCAGCCGGTCAGACGATTTCACCATCGCACGGTCCAGAAACAGCCCGTCAATCCGTTCGGGGTTTGCCAGCGCCTCTTCCAGCCCGCGCCCGGCTTCCAGATCAAGCGACAGGGCCACGGTGCCATAACCAAGGTCCAGATCCACAATCGCTACCCGCCGCGATTGTTCATGGGCCAGCAGCCAGGCCAGGTTGACCGCAACCGTGGTTGCCCCGACACCGCCGCGGGCCCCCGTCACCGCAATGATACGGGCGCGGTCTGACGGTTTATCGGGCTGTGTCCGGGCGACCATATTGCTATCCATCGCCAGTACCGACTCAATCGCATCCGTCAGGTCTTCTTCGCGCACCGGGGCAACCAGATAATCGTCCGCGCCCGCTGCCAGCAGGGACCGGCAGAGACGGGCATCGTTGCGGTCCCCGATGACGATCACCGACGCGCCATCGGGACAACCCGCAGCGATCTCGTCAAAAGCCTCTGCGGGGTTTTCAACATCACAGAGGTCGGCAATCAGCAGCAGGCTCGCTGTCTGCTCCGGGACAGACATCAGCAATCCGCGCCAGTCACCGGGCAGGGCACGGGCCGGCCAGCCACGACGCTCAAACTCCCGGTTCAGCAGCACCGTGGTTTCGTCGCTGGTGGCATTGGCAATCAGATACCGGTCAGCAGATCCGGCAGAGGCAGCACTGGCAGAGGATGGAGCATTCATGACGGGGTGCCCTCAGTCATCTTTTGTCGGATCGGCTGCAACAGGAACCTTTCCCGTCCGCCAGACCTGCACTGACCGGACCGCACCGGCACCATCATCCGGAGACAACGCCCGTCCACCTGCCAGATCAGCAGGGTCGGCAATCATGGCGCCCAGATTAAGCGCCGTCGCGCAGCCGAAATTGCTGGTTGGCCGGTTGTCTTCATTGCGTCCGGTGGACATTGACCAGTCGGGACAGGCCGGGGCATTCACCACATAGCGCCGGGCGACGACAGTAACGATGCCCTCCCCTTCCGAGGTTTCCCGCATGTCCTGCCGGGCCGCATGATAGACCGCAATCCGGTTTTTCGGCACACCATGCGCCCGCAATATGGCGGTCACCGATGCCCCCCGGCGCTGACCGGTGATGTCGTCGGGCACCAGCAATGCAAAGCGTTCGTCACTGCGTCGCCCGGACAGAAAATCATCCAGATGCCGCCGCGCCATGGTCTCCGGCAATGTGCTGCCCGGATCAAAGAAGACGTGATGGCGCATTTCCGATGTGACGACCTGCAACTGTTTCAGTGATGTCGTCGGTGCGGGCGGCGTATCCGCCGTGCGGCAGGCCCCCAGCGTCAGCAACAGGGTCAAAGTAAACGCGACAGAGTTCGGAAATCTTTTCGGTTCATCAAAGAATATCCGGCGTGGATTGTTGAGCGCACACATCGGGGCTTCTCCCTTCTGTCAGTCCGTAAGTTGAAAACCGGCGGGTGAGGCCAGCGTCGGTGCCGTGATCCGCACATCATGGGCGGCCCCGTCGATCAGCCGGTCACGGTCCCGCGGGGCCGCATATCCGTCCAGCGGGCTGGCCACCCCGGCGGGGGACGAGACCGGTTTCACCAGATAAGGGGTGACGATAATCACCAGTTCCGTCTCCTCGCGGCTGAACTGGTCAGACCGGAACAGCGCGCCCAGCACCGGCACCTCACCCAGCCCCGGAAACTGCGAGACGGAATCATTGATATTGTTCTGCAACAGCCCGGCGATGGCGAAGCTCTGCCCGGAGGCAACATCCACCGTCGTTTCTGCACGGCGGGTCGTCAGGGCGGGTACGGAAAAGCCGTTGAACTGAATTGCCCCGGCATTGGAAAGCTGGCTGACCTCGGGCCGGACCTTCAGGCTGATCCGGTCACCCAGAATGGTCGGGGTGAACCCCAGCGAAACCCCGAACTGCTTGAACGTCACGGAAACCCGGCCATTGCTTTCCGGCACCAGGATCGGAAACTCGCCCCCGGCCAGAAAGCTTGCCGGTTCACCGGATTTCGCTGTCAGGTTGGGTTCAGCCAGGATCGAGATCAGACCTTCCGTATCCATCGCATCCAGCAGGATATTCAGGTCCAGATTCCCTTTCGAGAAACGGCCGAAAGTATTGAAATTCGTCGACTGGCTTGGCGTGCGGCTGAGGAAGGATCCCGCAGCAAAAACCGGGTTGCCGGTCGCCAGGCCGAACGAAAAGGCACCGGCGCTGTAAATCGCATCCCAGTTGATTCCGAAAGTCTTGGTGACATCCCGGCTCATCTCGGCGACCCGTACCCGAAGGTTGACCTGCGTCGCGGCATCAATGGACATGCGGTTGATGATCTGCGCCGGGTCGCCGACAAAGCTGCTGGCAAGACCACGCAGGTTTTCCGCCTCCAGCGCCGAGGCAACCTTGCCGGACAGCACCAGATTGCCATTCAGGGAATCCACACTGACATCCGATTGCGGTGACAGATCGAAAATCGCCCGCCGCAACCGCGTAACATTATGGGTCACCGTGATCGGCAGTCCCGCCAGTACCCGGTCGCGACTGTCGACTGCGAACAGGCTGGTCTCTCCGGCCCGCTTGGCAAAGACATAGAGCAGGGTCGGTGACTTGATCTGCACATCGGCAATTTCAGGATCGGCAACAAACACAGTGGATGCCGGGGCCGGCAGCCGGACCAGCTTGCCCTTGTGGACTTCAATCAGCAGCGGCTCTCCTTCCGGAGCAACAACACTGGCACCGAATGCCGGGTCCATCGCAACCGTCAGTCCGGTCAGGAACGCCGCCGTCAGAAAAGCCGCTATAATATATCTGACAGTCATTGTGAGGCTCCGCCGAACTGCTTCACTTCGGCATTGCCACCACGCATGACCGTGACACTCCGCGTCTGTGATTTTTTCGACGCCGGGCGGATCAGAAGAGGTGAGACCTCGACATCCCAGGTATGCGATTTCAGATCCCACGGGTTGAGTGCTGGTGTCTTCGTCTTCCGGTCGGCGGCCAGCTGATAGTTGTCATCTGCCGGGCCCGGTGCGGTGATATCGGGGATAGCCTCTGCAACCGGGTCGGCAGCCAGGCTGCGAAGTGACAGCGACAGCCGCCCCATATCCGGCAACAGCGCAACCGCCTCTGCGGTTTTCGGATCGACTTCCAGTGTCACCGTCTTGCCGGTTGCTGCCGCACCTGACCGGTCATCAATCGCCTGATCGATGGCCAGCACCCGGACATCCTCCAGCGCGGTGATCGTCGCCCGGCGGGTGACCTCCTTACTCATCTTGATGGCCTGAGCCAGAATGATATCCACCTGATCGCCCGGAAAGACGAACCCGGCCACGCCGGAGACATCGCTGACGGCGATCGTTACCGCCCGGTAACCGGGTCTCAGAACCGCCGCAAGGAATCCCGTATCGCCGGGAAAAACCAGGCGTCCGCGGGTAACCGGCTGGCCGGCATCAACCGCTTCCCGCAGCACGGCACCAACCAGATCTTCCGGGGCGACATTATCTTTCAGGATGTAGCTGTCGGGCACCGCATCATCCGGCCAGGCCTGCCAGCGAACGGCCTGCGGACGAAAGAATGCCCCGCGTGGAAGGGATTGCCGGGCAACCATGACAAAGACCTTCGCCGGCTCCGGTTCCGGTGCCTTGTTGACCTGTGACTGCAGCGCAGCGCGCTGGGTATCGATCCAGTTCCGGGCCGTCCAGGCAGCCCCACCGGCCAGAACAATGGCGAGAATAGCGAAAAGCAGGGTGCGCAGGGTCATTGGTCAGCTCCCCGCGCTCACAATGTCGCGCCGGTCAGGCGCCAGGCGAGAAACAGCCCCCCGCAGGCAATCGCAATCCCGTAGGGCAGAACAATACCGCCTGCAGATGCCAGGGTTTCAGAGGGTGAACCCGCCGCCAGACCAAACATGCCGCGGACCGGGGTTTTCATCATCAGCGCAAGCACCCCGCCGGCAAGCCCCGTCACGAAGAAGGTTGCCAGAACCTCATCCGGTCCGGCCCACAAGGCCACAACCGTGAGCAGTTTGACATCCCCGCCGCCCATCCAGCCCTGAATGAAACAAAAAGTGCAGAGTACAAAAGCACCGAAACTGATCAGCAGCGACCAGTGAACCGGAACCGGGCTGATCCAGGCATAAACGGGGAAAAGCACCAGCAGGCTGACGCTGAGGAAATTCGGAATTCTGTAGGAAAGGGTATCCCAGACAGCTGCAATGACCAGCAGGACTGCAAAGATCAGAACAAGCAGTTCTCGGGTAATGAAATCAGACATATCGGGGACCCTCCCTGAAACCGGTGCCGCCGGTTGAAACGGGGGCAGCTTTCTGCCGCCACCCGTTCAACCGAGCCACCACCGGCAGTTATCTCACTGTTATGAACCGCCGCCAGTAGTGCCGCCGGTCGTACCACCCGTGTCGCCACCGGTCGTGCCACCCGTCGTTCCACTGCTGGCCGAATTGGTTGCGTTGGTCAGTTCGGTCGACACCGTCGTGAACATGTTGTCGAGCGATGTCCCCATCAGGCCGAGGGCCGTAATGGCAGCAACGGAAACCAGTGCGGCGATCAGGCCATATTCAATAGCTGTGGCGCCGGAATCATCTTTGCGAAACTTTCTGAGAAACGTGAGCATCTGTTTACCTCCAAAATGCAGCTCAATTGACGATGTAAGCATGTGGATAAACAAAATACGCGTCAAATAAAAAATAACTAATAGTTAACTATAGAAATGTATTTAGTTTTATAATTAGTTTTAAGGTTAACTTATTTATTATTTTAATTAAAATTTTATAGATATATTTTTCTTGAACAGATACTGAAACAGGCAGCTAAATCAGCCATGATGAAAAAGCTGAAACGCCTGATTATTTCATTTTTTACAGCATGTTACGAAGCGCACAGGCTTTCTGTCGCGGTCTTCGAAACCCTTCGGACTGTCATCTCGACACTTCGCAGTACGCTGTTCTGTACTCGCGGAGCGACAGCATTGTTTCTCGGCTTTGCGACGATTCCACTGTTCGGGTTTGTCGGCCTCGCCGTTGATGCATCCCGTGGCTACATGGTGAAGTCCCGCCTGTCCCATGCCCTCGACGCTGCCGGACTGGCAGGGGGGCGGGTCTTTTTCTCTGACACACGGGACGCCGACATCAACATGTATTTTGATGTCAATTTCCCGCCCGGCTATATGGATTCCACGGTCACCGGACCGCTGATCCGCGCCGTCAATGATGATGAACTGCTGCTGCTGGAAGCCCATGCAACCATCCCCACCCGGTTCATGCATCTGTTCAATATCGAGACACTGACAGTCTCGGCGACGGCGGAGGTCAAGCGCCGCACCCAGATCATCGAGGTGGTAATGGCCATCGACATGTCCGGCTCGATGACCTCCTCCGCTGGCGGCGGGCAATCCCGCATTCAGGCCGCCCGCAATGCCGCGACCGAGATGATCAACATTCTCTATGGCGACAACGCGACAAAAGACCTTCTGAAAATCGGTCTGGTTCCATGGAATGCAAAGGTCAATGTCCGGCGTGAGGGCACCAGTTATAACAGCTCCCTGACCACCAGCGTCAGCGTGCCTGATTTCGTCAACCCGCTGACCGGCACCGTCCAGTCCGAGCTATATTATGCCAACAACAGTCCGGTCCCCCTGCTGTCGGCTCCGCCGTCGAACTGGCGGGGATGTGTGTTCAACCGCTATCTGGACAACGGCATCGCCGACGATGATGCCGACATTCACCTGTATGAACATTCATCACCAACCGGCGACTGGCAGGGCTGGGAGCCGGTCGGACCGGAAGGCGAGCCGGTGAGCGGTGGCACCTGCAGTCTCAGCGTAAACGGGGGTGAATGCACCTCCTGCCTGAACCGGGGCATCACGCCACTGAACAATGTCAAACAGACCATTCTGGATGCCGTCGGGGATCTGACCAGCCCGACCGGAAATACCAATATTCCTCAGGGACTGGGCTGGGCCTGGCGGGTGCTGAGACCCGGCGCTCCCTTCGATGAAGCAGAGGTCGCCCCGCAATTCCCCCGCCAGCAAGCTATCATCTTGCTGACTGATGGTGAAAATTACGGGGGGAATGGCGACGGCTACAAGGCGGTATTCGGAACCGGGTCAGGTGCCGGCAGCGGCATGAACCCCCGCCTGCAGGCACTTGCCACCAACATCAAGGCCAGCGGCGTCCAGATTTACACCATCCAGTTCGCCAATAACGGCACCGCCCTTCAGACCCTGATGCAGTCTGTTGCAACAGAACCGGAATCTCCGTTCTATCAATACGCCCCGGATGCAGATGCACTGCGTGATGTGTTCCGGGAGGTCGCCAACAATCTGTCCGAACTGCGGCTGTCGAAATAAGCCCCGGTCAGCCGAACGGTTTCTCCACGCCTGCCGGCACTTCGACATCAAACGCGTTGAGGGTCATGCAAAGCAGAGAGTAATAGCCGATCAGGACAACCAGTTCGACGGTTGCCGGCTCGCCAAGGCAGGCGATCACAGCCGTCATTGTGGCCTCGGATGCCGTCCGGTCGAACACCAGTTCGCGGGCAAGCTGCACGGCAAGCTGTTCATCCTCGCCCAGGCCGTCCGGCATCTCTCCGGCTTTAAGGGTCGCCAGCTGTGCCTCCGCCACACCGGCCTTCACTGCCAGCGGTGCATGGGCATACCATTCGTAATTCGCCTGAAAAGCCGCACCGACAGCCAAAATACCGATTTCCCGCAAGCGGTCACTCAGTGACGTATTGTAACGTACGGCCACCCCGACATTCTGAACCGCATCACCGACATTCGGCGCTACGTTCCACATACCGAACGGTCCCTGAAGACGGCCTTCGTCATTAATGAACGGACTGCGCCGCCCCTGGCTTCTGGGACCATTGACGATGTCGTCATACATGGCGCGCTGTTCGGCGCTCATCTCTTCGGGAAGCGGTGGCAAAATTCTCGACATCGTCCAATCCTCGTCCTGTCACGGGTTCCAGACGGGGACTTTGCAACGATGGCGACCGGGTCACAACCCGGTCGCCGTTCTGCAGATCAGTTTTTCTTCTGGTCGTCATCATCATGGTCGCGGTCATGGCGATCATGGTGACCCCGACGGTGATGCGGCATGCCGTCACGGGCTTCCTTCTGGGAAACCGCATTATCACCATCATCATCCAGCCAGCTGACCATACGCTGTGCCGGCTTTTTCAGTTCGTCCGCCGAGATGACCCCGTCCTTGTTGTCATCCAGTTTCGCGAAACGACGATTGATGCGCTCTTCCATCAGCACCGCCAGCAACTGCGTGAACTCTTCTTTGGTGAGGCTGTTCGACTTGTCACCATCGACACCGGCAATCTGTGCATCAATCAGCGCATCGACTTCAGCGCTGGTCACCTTGCCATCCTTGTTTGTGTCAAAGCGATCGAACATCTTCATCGCATGCATCGAACCGCCCATGCCGCGGCCGCCGCTGGCCTGCGCCGTGAGGGCATAGCCGAGAATTCCGACGCCCAGTGCAAAGGAGGTGACGCCAAGAACGACTTTCGAGTGCTTCTTCATGTTATGGTCTCGCATTATCTGTTTTCCTTCGTTGGGTTATGTCTTTCGACAAGGCAGACAATGCCCGGAAGATGTCCTGAAAGTTTGTCATCACAGGCGGTAAAGTGTCGCAAACTGTGTCATCGTGACCGCCTGGGGCCCCGCAGGAACGATCTGACCGGCAAGACAACCGGGACATTCCCCTGCAGCCTGTTGTATCCGGCAGGCCTGGCGGAGATTCAGAGCCGGAATGATGTGATACATTTTGTTACATCATCCGATTGGCGCCTCCCCCGGCAATGGCGCTATAGAAAGACATGCCCTGCAGGAAAAACAGATGAGCAGCGAACCGCATATACTGATCGTCGACGACCATCGTGACATTCGCGAGCCGCTAGCGCGCTATCTGCAACGTCACGGCTATCGTACGACACTGGCTGAAAATGCTGCCCGCGCCCGCAAGGCCATGGAGGCGGCAGCCATCGATCTGGTCGTCCTTGATGTCATGATGCCCGGTGAGGACGGACTGAGCCTGCTTCGTGATATCCGCCAGAACAGCGAAATTCCCGTCATCATGCTGACCGCAGTCACGGAAAGTGCTGACCGCATTCTGGGTCTGGAACTGGGCGCTGATGATTATGTGAACAAACCCTTTGAACCACGGGAACTGGTTGCCCGGATCAAGGCCGTGCTCCGCCGCAGCGATAACCGCAATGACACGTCGTCACTTGAAGATGCCGACCTCATCCGTTTTGACCGCTGGCGCCTGAAGCCCCTGCAACGCGAACTGATTGATGAGCAGGATATCAGCATTCCGCTCGGCACGGCGGAATATCGTCTGCTAGCTGTGTTCCTCGACCATCCCCGCCGCGTGCTGTCCCGCGACCAGTTGCTTGATCTGGCCAGCGGCCGCAGTGCCCAGCCCTTTGACCGCAGCATCGACAACCGGGTCAGCCGGCTGCGGCGGAAACTGGAACGCGACCCGAAAACACCGGAACTGATCACCACAGTCTGGGGTGGCGGTTACATGTTCACCGCCGGAGTTGAACGGGAATGAAATGGCTGACGCCCTTCTGGCCAAAGCGGATGGCCAGCCAGATGATTGCTCTGGTGATTGCCGGTTTCGTGCTGTCACAGATCATCGTTCTGATTGCCATCACGCTGGACCGGCGCGAAT
>TARA_R110000787_G_scaffold52150_1_pt1 | contig 22252 bp, 15 predicted proteins | sample TARA_R110000787 | Tara Oceans TARA_R110000787 (sample SAMEA4397920) | marine metagenome | biome: Polar Biome; feature: [DCM] deep chlorophyll maximum layer (ENVO:01000326); material: water (ENVO:00002006), including particulate matter (ENVO:01000060) such as... | depth 35 m | reverse complement strand
ATCCGCCAGCGCCTTTTCTATGCTGACAGGTTTCACGCCCTCGACAGGGATCATCTTGGACAGACGATCCACCTGCCCGTAGGGCATCTGCAATACCCGTCCGATGTCACGCACTGCCGCCTTGGACAAAAGCGCCCCAAAGGTGATGATCTGCCCCACCTTGTCGCGCCCGTATTTGCGCTGCACATATTGGATCACCTCTTCCCTGCGATCCATGCAAAAGTCGATGTCAAAGTCGGGCATCGATACCCGTTCGGGGTTCAGGAACCGTTCAAACAGCAGTTGATAGCGCAGCGGGTCCAGATCGGTAATCGTCAGCGCATAGGCCACCAGCGATCCCGCTCCCGACCCGCGCCCCGGCCCGACGGGTATGTTCTGATCCTTTGCCCATTTGATGAAATCCGCAACGATCAAGAAATAGCCGGGAAACCCCATGCCTTCGATGATACCCAGTTCGAAATCCAGGCGCTTTTCATATTCGTCTACAGAGGTCGCGTGGGGGATCACCTTGAGCCGGTTTTTCAGCCCCTCATGCGCCTGCCGCTTCAGCTCTTCAATCTCGTCATCCGCGAACTTCGGCAGAATAGGGGCACGGCGATAGGCCATGAATGCGCAGCGCCTTGCAATCTCGACGGTGTTGTCGATCGCTTCGGGAAGGTCGGCGAACAGCGCCAGCATTTCGGTTTGAGACTTGAAATAATGCTGATCCGTCAAGCGGCGACGATCCTGCTGCTGGTCCACATAGGCCCCTTCGGAAATGCATATCAAAGCGTCATGCGCCTCGTACATCGTCGATTTGGGGAAATAGACGTCGTTGGTTGCCACCAGCGGCAACGCCATATCATACGCCATTTCAACAAACCCGCGTTCGGTCAAACGTTCCGCCTCGGGCAGGCCACTCTCGCCGGGATGGCGTTGCAGCTCGATATACAGACGGTCGCCAAAGGCGCTGTGCAGACGTTTCACCAACTCTTCCGCGGCAGTCCTTTGACCAGCCTGCAACAAATGCCCCACCGGGCCATTGGCCCCTCCTGACAGGCAAATCAAGCCACCACTCAATGTCTCGAGCTCGGCCAACGTGACCTGAGGCAGCTCCCCGCCCTTGTCGATATAAAGGCAGGAATTCAGTTTCATCAGGTTTTCATACCCGGCCTCTGACTGAGCCAGCAAAACCACCGGTGCGGGCGCGCGGGGCTTTTCCCCGGGCTGAAGCTTCACATAGGCCAGATCCACCTGACACCCGATGATCGGCTGCACGCCAGCATCAGACATCGCAACAGAAAATTCCAGTGCTGCAAACATGTTGTTGGTATCGGTCAGCGCCAGTGCCGGCATATCCGCGGCCTTGCACAGGTCGGGCAGCTTTTTCAGCCGCAACGCGCCTTCCAACAACGAATATTCCGAATGCGAGCGCAGGTGAATGAATCGGGGTGCTTGTGCCATTGGTCAAGCTTACCCAAGCGCGCTCCCCGCCACCAGACCCGACGTTGCAGCCGATCAGGTTTTCCGCCAAACGGCCGGCTGCTGGTGCTGATGCCCCATAAAACCCCTTGCCAAGCCCCCCTGCGCCCGCCTAGCCTCTTTCGACATCTGCCCGCACCGCGTTCTACGTCGCATCGAACGCAGCGCAGCTCAGGGGCCCTGGTACCGCGGCGGAACGAACCCTATGGACATCACTTTTCTTCTCAACGGAGAAGTCGTGTCGCTGACCGACATCTCCCCTTCCACCACTTTGCTGAACTGGTTGCGCGATACCCAAAGCCTGACTGGCACCAAGGAAGGCTGTAACGAAGGCGACTGCGGGGCGTGCTCCGTGATGGTAAGTGATGCGCAGGGGCACCGCGTCGTTAACGGTTGCATCCTGTTCCTGCCCCAGATCCATGGCAAATCCGTCACCACCGTCGAAGGCGTCAGCGCCCCCGATGGGGCCCTGCACCCCGTGCAACAAACCATGATCGACCATCACGGCAGCCAATGCGGCTTCTGCACACCTGGGTTTGTCGTGACCATGGCCGCCGATCACCTGAACGGAAAAACCGATCACGCCACGCAATTGGCCGGCAACCTGTGCCGCTGCACCGGCTACGCGCCTATCATACGCGCCGCCCGGGCCGCCGAGACCGCACCGGTACCGCCCCATCTCAGGGACCTGAAAATTCCAGATGGCAAAATATCCTCGGGGGGGCCGGCGCAGCCGGACGGGGGCAGACAGCCCCCTCGCCCCTGCCAACCCGAAACCACCGACGATCTGGCCCATTGGTACGCTGACAATCCCGATGCGACGTTGGTTGCTGGGGCTACCGACGTGGGCCTCTGGGTGACCAAACAATTCCGGGATCTTGGACCGATGGTTTTTCTGAACCGACTCCAGGACCTGGGCGGTATCAGTGACGAAGGCAGCGCCTGGCGCATCGGCGCAACCACCACCATTGCCGACCTCGAAGCCCACTTTGCCCCCCTCCACCCGAGCCTCGGTGCGATGCTGCGGCGCTACGGCTCGGCGCAGGTGCGCAATGCCGCGACCATCGGTGGCAATATCGCCAATGGCTCTCCTATCGGCGACGGCCCCCCTGCATTGATCGCGATGGGGGCAACCTTACACCTGCGGTACCGTGACACGCGCCGCGCGCTCCCGCTCGAGGATTTCTTTCTCGACTACGGCAAGCAGGACCGGAAGCCGGGCGAATTCGTCGAAGCGATCACGGTACCCAAGCAGCCCGACACCCTGCGGTGTTACAAGCTAAGCAAACGGTTTGATCAAGACATCTCGGCAGTATGCGGCTGCATCAACCTCACGCTCGAAGGCAGCGTCATCACCGATGCCCGTATCGCATACGGAGGCATGGCGGGCATCCCCAAACGTGCGGCGGAGACCGAAGCGGCGCTGATCAATCAATCCTTTGACGAGACCAGCATACGCCGCGCGATGATCGCCCTGCCGATGGACTTCCAACCGCTGACCGACATGCGCGCCTCGGCGCAATACCGGTTGCTGACAGCACAAAACCTGCTGCTGCGCTATCTGTACGAAATGAACGGCGTGCCAACCAACCTACACGAGGTGACCGCATGAGCGTCGCCAAACCCCTGCCCCATGATGCCGCCAGATTGCATGTGACGGGGGCAGCCCGCTATGTCGATGACATCCCGACGCCCGCCAGCGCGCTGCATATTGCCTTTGGCCTCAGCCCGGTCGCCGCGGGTACGATCAACGCGGTAGACCTGCGCGACGTCGCCGCCGCCCCGGGCGTCGTCGCGGTACTTACCGCCGCGGACCTGCCATTTGAAAACGATGTGTCGCCTTCCAACCACGACGAACCGTTGCTGGCCACAGAGGCGGTGCATTATGCGGGCCAACCCATCTTCATGGTGGTGGCCACCAGCCACCTCGCGGCCCGGTATGCTGCGCGGCTCGGGCATGTTGAGATTACCGAAACGACCCCTATCCTGACCATCGAAGATGCGCTTGCCGCCAATTCCCGGTTTGAAGATGGGCCGCGCATCTACCGGAAAGGCGACGCCGATGCCGCGCTGAAAACCGCCCCACATATCTTGACCGGAACCATTCATATCGGCGGACAGGAGCACTTTTACCTCGAAGGGCAAGCGGCATTGGCCCAACCCCAGGATAATGGTGACATGGTCGTGCAATCCTCAACCCAGCACCCCACCGAGATCCAGCATAAAGTGGCCGAAGCCTTGGGCAAACCCATGCATGCCGTGCGCGTCGAGACCCGCCGGATGGGGGGCGGCTTCGGTGGCAAGGAAAGTCAGGGCAACGCGCTTGCCGTTGCCTGCGCCGTCGCCGCCGCGCGGACGGGGCGCACCTGCAAAATGCGGTATGACCGCGACGATGACATGATCGTCACGGGCAAACGCCACGACTTTCGCATCGACTACAGCGTCGGCTTCGGCGCAGACGGGGTCATTACGGCGCTGGATGTCACCCACTATACCCGTTGTGGCTGGGCGATGGATCTGTCGCTGCCCGTGGCCGACCGCGCGATGCTGCACGCGGACAACGCCTATCATCTGGACAACATACGTATTACGTCGCACCGTTTGCGCACCAATATGCAAAGCGCGACGGCATTTCGTGGGTTCGGCGGCCCCCAGGGGATCGTCGGGATCGAACGGGTCATGGACCACATCGCGCAGCATTTGGCCATTGATCCGCTGGCGGTGCGCCGGGCTAATTACTACGCCGACGTGATGCAACCTGACAACAGCGGTATCGCGCATGACAATCGCGGCGTGCCTGACCCCTCGGCCGATCTTGCCTCTCGGGGTGCGCCCGCGGTGTCACAGACCGGACCGGTGCAAACCCGAAGCGACGTACAGACCACGCCCTATCACCAACCCGTCCAGGATTGCATTATCAACGCGCTGACGGATCGCCTGGCCGAAACGTCGAATTACACCGCCCGCCGCGCCGCCGTTGCCGAATGGAACGCGGCGCAGCCGATCTTGAAACGCGGTATCGCGCTCACCCCGGTGAAGTTCGGCATCTCCTTCACTCTGACCCATCTTAACCAGGCAGGCGCGTTGGTGCACGTCTATCAGGACGGCTCGATTCACCTGAATCACGGCGGTACCGAAATGGGCCAGGGGCTGTTTCAGAAAGTCGCCCAAATCGCAGCCAGCCGATTTGGCGTCGATATCTCGGCTGTCAGGATTACCGCGACCGACACCGGCAAAGTGCCCAATACGTCGGCGACGGCAGCGTCCTCCGGTACCGATCTGAACGGCATGGCCGTACAGGCTGCCTGTGACACGATCCGTGACCGCATCGCCGCACATCTCGCCGAGCGGCACCAGACCCGGCCCGATGCCGTGCATTTCGCAGATGGCAAGGTCAATGTCGGTGGCGAACAGCTGAGCTTTGCGCAGGCTGCCGCGTCGGCCTATGAAAACCGCGTATCGCTGTCATCGACCGGGTATTACAAGACGCCGGAAATCGAATGGGACCGGATTGCTGGCCGCGGGCGTCCGTTTTTCTACTTTGCCTATGGTGCCGCTGTCACCGAAGTGGTGATCGACACCTTGACCGGAGAAAACCGCATTTTACGCGCTGACATTCTGCATGACGCCGGCACGTCGCTGAACCCGGCGCTCGATATCGGCCAGATCGAAGGTGGCTATGTCCAGGGCGCGGGGTGGCTGACCACCGAAGAGCTGGTCTGGGATGCCAAGGGCGCGCTGCGGACCCATGCGCCATCGACCTACAAGATACCGGCCATCTCGGACACGCCGGATGTGTTCAACGTGGCCCTGTGGGATCAACCCAACCCTGCGCAGACGGTATATCGGTCCAAAGCGGTTGGTGAACCGCCGTTGATGCTGGGGATATCCGCTTTCATGGCGTTATCGGATGCCGTCAGCGCCTGCGGTGACGGGTTCGGAGATCTCCAAGCACCTGCAACCGCCGAGGCCGTGTTGACTGCCATCGGGAAGGCGCGCAATGCCCTTTGACCGCGAAGCCCTTGCGGATGCTGTCGCCGTCCACGGCGTTGTGGCCCGGATTGTGCTGGTCCAGGTGAAAGGGTCGGCCCCCCGCCCCGCCGGTACGTCGATGCTGGTTTGGCGGGACGGCAGCAGTGGCACGATCGGCGGCGGGCAGCTGGAACTACAATCCATGAAGGCCGCAGCCGAGATGCTCATGGGTGGACCAGCGGCCAAGGTATCGCGTCGGGCCTTGGGCCCATCGTTGAACCAATGCTGCGGCGGGGCCGTCACAGTGGTGACCGAGGTTTTCGACCGGCAAACGCTGGAGCAACTGCGCAGCGATTTCACGCGCATCTATCTGCGACAGGTCGACCCCGACGCCCCGGCCCTGCCCGCCGCGCTTGTTGCAAAGCTGCGGCGGGCCGACATCGCCGACACGCCGCTTTCCATCACCCTTCAGAACGGGTGGCTGGCAGAAGCGATGTGGCGTCCGAGCAGACAGGTAGTGATCTATGGTGCGGGTCACGTCGGCAGCGCCTTGGCGCGCGTCCTTGCCCCGCTTCCGCAGTTTCGCACGGTGCTTGCTGACCCGCGTCCCGGGTACCTGGACAGTTGCCCGGTCGGAATCGCCGCCGCCGCTGGCCCCTGGTCCACCGCCATGTCCCAGGCCGAACCTGATGCCGCCCATTTTATCATGACCCCCGCACATGACCAGGACCTCGAGCTTTGCCACCTGTTGCTAAGCCGCGACTTCGCCTTCGGCGGGTTGATCGGGTCTGGTACCAAATGGGCCCGGTTCCGCAGCCGTCTGGCCGCACTGGGCCACCCGAAGGAGCAGATAGACAAGATCCTCTGCCCGATCGGCGACCGGACCCTGGGGAAACATCCGCAGGCGATTGCCCTTGGCGTGGCCACGCAACTGTTGCACTTTAGGCCCGTACATAGGAATAACACCGCAGGCATGGACGAAAAGGAACGCAGCGCATGACCGATACGCCCCTTTTGGCGCTTTCCGGCTTGACCAAGGCCTATCCCGGTGTCGTTGCCAATGATGATGTATCGCTGCGCATCGCCCCCGGCGAAGTCCACGCCCTGTTGGGTGAAAATGGTGCCGGAAAGTCCACGCTGGTCAAGATGATTTATGGGCTGGTCAAGCCCGACAGCGGCAAGATGGAGATGAACGGCAGCGCCTATACCCCGCAAGAGCCACGCGATGCCCGCGCCGCCGGTGTCGGCATGGTGTTCCAGCACTTTTCGCTTTTCGATGCGCTTAGCGTCGCCGAGAACATCGCGCTCGGTATGGAACATGCCCCGAAGTTGCGTCGGTTGAGCCACCAGATCCGCGAGGTATCAGAGGCGTATGGCCTGCCGCTTTCCCCGGATCGCATCGTCGGAGACCTATCCGCGGGGGAACGCCAGCGGGTCGAAATCATCAGATGTCTGCTGCAAGACCCCAAGCTGTTGATCATGGACGAACCGACGTCGGTCCTGACGCCGCAAGAGGTTGAGATTCTTTTCAAGACACTGCGCAAACTCAGCGCCGAAGGCACGGCGATACTATATATTTCGCATAAGCTTGAGGAAATTCGTAACCTCTGTGACAGTGCGACGATCCTGCGATTGGGTCGGGTGGTCGGTCATTGCACGCCCGCACACACCACCGCGCGCGAGATGGCCGAGATGATGGTGGGCAGCACGCTGAAAACCCCGACACGGGCCGGCAAGACGCCGGGGAAGGTGGTTCTGGATATCCAGCGGCTGAGTGCGAAGTCTCCGAGCGCGTTTGGCATGCCGCTGCGCGAAATCACCGTGCAGGTACGCGCGGGAGAGGTTCTGGGGATTGGTGGGGTTGCCGGCAACGGCCAGGACGAATTGCTGGCCGCCCTGTCGGGCGAGGCACCATGCGCCCCCGGGATGATCGTCTTTGACGGTCAGGATGTCGGCCCGCTGGGGCCAACCGCGCGGCGCAGGTTGGGCATTCTTACAGCGCCTGAGGAACGCCTGGGGCACGCTGCGGTGCCCGATATGACGCTGGTGGAGAATGCGATGCTTACCGGTGCGGCACGCGAAAAGCTGGAACGCAGGGGGATGCTTGATTGGCAGGCCGCCAAACGGTTTGCCGAAAACATCGTCGCGAAATTCGATGTGCGCACCCCTGGAGCTGCAAACGTCGCACGGTCGTTGTCGGGGGGCAACTTGCAGAAATTCGTGATCGGCCGCGAAGTCTTGCAGCGCCCCCGCGTGTTGGTGGTCAACCAGCCCACATGGGGGGTTGACGCGTCGGCGGCTGCTGCCATTCGGCAGGCGCTGCTGGATCTCGCCGAAAATGGTGCCGCGGTGATAGTGGTCAGCCAGGATCTGGACGAGTTGATGGAAATTTCGGATCTGTTCGCCGCATTGAACGAGGGCCGCTTGTCAGTGCCGCGTCCCGCGCAGGGGCTTACGGTAGAGGAGATCGGGTTGATGATGGGCGGTGCCCACGGCATGGAGGTCGCACATGTATAAACCAGTGCCGCGCGGGGGTTTCACACCCCCGCACCCCCGTGGAGTTTACCGGCAAAATGAAAACGGCGGTGCGGCATGGTAAGGCTGGAAAAACGGCCTCAGCCGAGCCGGGCGTTTTCCTGGGCCGCGCCGGTCCTGGCGGTGGTGGCGACCATGATCTTTGGCGGATTGTTGTTTGCGGCCTTGGGTAAAGACCCGGTTGCGTCGATCGAGACGATTTTTTGGGAGCCTTTGTTCGGCGATTTCGCCTTTTACTATCGCCCGCAGCTGTTGATCAAGGGAGCGCCGCTGGTGTTGATCGCCATCGGCCTGTCATTGGGTTTCAAGGCGGGAATCTGGAATATCGGTGCCGAAGGCCAGTATATCATGGGAGCGATATTCGGGGCGGCGGCGGGATTGGCTTTCTATCCTGAGCAAAGCGTTTTCATCTTTCCGCTGATGGTGGTGGCGGGCGCGTTTGGCGGTTGGTTATGGGCGATGATCCCTGCGGTGCTGCGGGTCAAGTTCGGTACGAACGAGATTTTGGTGTCTTTGATGCTTGTCTATGTCGCGGAACAGTTCCTTGCCTCTGTCAGTCTGGGCCTGCTGAAAAACCCCGAAGGCTTTGGCTTTCCCGGTAGTCGCAACCTGCAGCAGTATGCGTCGGCTCACAATGGCGAGCTGATTGCCGGTTCGGGCATGCATTGGGGGGTGGTCGCCGCCCTGATCGCGGTGATATTCGCCTATGTTCTGTTGACCCGTCATCGTCTGGGCTTTGCCATCCGCGTCACCGGCCAAGCGCCCAAGGCGGCACGTTTTTCAGGGGTGAACCCGACGCGGCTGGTTTTGTTTTGCATGGGAGTTTCGGGGCTGCTGGCCGGCTTGGCTGGGCTGTTCGAAGTTGCAGGTCCTGCCGGGCAGATCACCATTGATTTCAATGTAGGCTATGGATTTACCGCGATCATCGTCGCATTTTTGGGCCGGTTGCATCCGGTTGGCATACTTCTTGCCGGCGGATTGCTGGCGTTGACCTATATTGGCGGGGATATTGCGCAAAGCCAACTGGGCCTGCCCGCCGCGGCGATACAGGTATTTCAGGGGATGTTGCTGTTTTTTCTCTTGGCCTTTGATCTTTTCACGCAGTTTCGTCTGCGCTTCGGCCAAGCGGAGGTCATATAATGGATCTGTCGGCAATCAACCCGGTTCTGTTTGTCGCGGGTTTTCTTGTGGCGGCGACCCCGTTGATTTTTGCCGCGCTCGGAGAGTTGGTGGTCGAACGATCCGGTGTGTTGAACCTGGGTGTCGAGGGGATGATGATCATCGGCGCGATTTGCGGCTTTGCCACCGCGGTCGAGACCGGGTCGCCGCTTCTTGGCTTTTTCGCGGCGGCGGTTGGGGGGGCGGTCCTGAGCCTGTTGTTCGCGTTTCTGACCCAGATCACGTTGGCAAACCAGGTCGCATCGGGATTGGCACTGACATTGTTCGGCCTTGGGTTTTCCGCCCTGTTGGGACAGCGTTACGTCGGCATAAAACCACCGCGTCTGCCGGAAGTGAACTTTGGCCCGCTGCATGATATTCCGGTGTTGGGGCCGGTCCTGTTTTCCCATGACATCATATTATATCTTGGTTTGGCTTTGGTTGTCGCTGTCTGGGCTGGCCTGAAATTCACCCGGGCCGGTTTGGTCCTGCGCGCAGTCGGGGAAAACCACGATGCCGCCCACGCGCTTGGTTACAAAGTTGTGCGTATCCGCACCCTTGCCATCATGTTTGGTGGGGCATGTGCAGGGCTGGGCGGGGCTTACATCAGCCTGATCCGCGTGCCGCAATGGACCGAAGGCATGACCGCCGGCGTAGGGTGGATCGCATTGGCCCTGGTGGTTTTCGCCAGCTGGAAACCCTGGCGGCTCTTGCTGGGTGCCTATCTTTTTGGCGGTATCACCCAGCTTCAGCTGAATCTGCAGGGTGCAGGCGTTGCCATTCCGGTAGAATATCTGGCAATGTCACCCTATGTTATCACCATACTTGTACTGGTGGTTCTTTCAGCCGATAAAAACGCTGCTCCGGCGTCGCTTGGTCGCACCTTCCATGCGTCAAACTAGGGGTTCTATTTTTCAAGCGCCTGCGAAAAGGCGCGTTATTCAGGGGACTATGTTATGAAACTATCCACACTTCTGACCAGTGCAGCCCTTGCACTTGGTGTTGCGAGCGGGGCCTATGCCGACGCTCACGAAAAAACCAAAGTGGGATTTGTCTTTGTCGGCCCGGTCGGCGACGGAGGCTGGACCTATGAACACAATCAGGGACGTCTGGCCGTCGAAAAGGAATTCGGCGATGCTGTGGAAACCGTCTTTGTCGAAAACGTGGCCGAAGGCCCGGATTCCGAACGAGTCATGACACAGATGGCGCTGGATGGGGCCGACCTGATCTTTACCACATCGTTTGGCTATATGGACCCGACCATCAATATCGCCGCCAAATTTCCGGATGTGAAATTCGAACATGCCACCGGCTATAAACGCGCCGATAACGTGTCGACATATTCGGCGCGCTTCTATGAAGGTCGCGCTATTCAGGGCCATATCGCTGGCAAGATGACCAAGTCGAACATCATCGGCTATATCGGTTCTTTCCCGATCCCCGAGGTGATCCGTGGTATCAATTCGGCCTACATCCACGCCAAGAAGGTGAACCCCGATGTCGAGTTCAAGATTGTCTGGGCCTACACATGGTTTGACCCGGCCAAGGAAGCCGACGCGGCGAAAGTGCTGATCGAACAAGGGGCAGACGTGATCCTTCAGCATACCGACTCAACCGCGCCGCAGGCGGCTGCTCAGGAAGCCGGTAATGTGATCACCTTTGGTCAGGCATCCGACATGGCACAGTATGCACCATCTCCCCGTGTGTCATCGATCATCGACAACTGGGCTCCCTACTACATCGCCCGGACCAAGGCCGTCATGGACGGCACATGGGAAAGCAAAGATACATGGGACGGTATCGGTGCCGGCATGGTCGGTATCGGAGAGATTTCCGATGCGGTGCCCGCCGATGTCAAAGAAGAAGCGCTGGCGTTGAAAGCCTCTATCGCTGATGGGTCGTACCATCCCTTTACAGGTCCTCTGAAAAAGCAGGATGGGTCGGACTTTCTGGCAGAAGGTGAAACAGCGGATGACGGTACGTTGGCCGGTATGAATTTCTATGTTGAGGGTATCAAAGGCGACATCCCAAAATAAATCGCGCACCGCGCGACGTGATCCAAGGCCCCGCCGCAGCGGGGCCTTTTTTTTGGGGGGGGTATGCCCTTTGAGCGAACGGAACATAGCCACCGTTCCTAACGGCCAGTCAGCGGGATTTCGCAGCACGCAGCGTAATCTGGTCAGCGCTTCGCAATCGCTGTATCCATTATCCCGACGGCCCGTTATCATCGTGTCATGATCAAAGTTCATCACCTCAACCGGTCCCGCTCCCATCGGATTTTATGGCTTCTCGAAGAGATTGAGCAGCCCTATGAGATCGTTCATTACACACGCGACGAAAAGACCAACCTCGCCCCGCCCGAGCTGAAGCTCGTGCACCCTTTGGGGAAGTCACCGATGCTTGAGATTGACGGGACGTTGATCGCTGAAAGCGCCGCGATCACCGAAGTGTTGTGTAACCGCTTTGCCCCGGAAATGATTCCTGACCGCGATAGTGCCGCCTATTTTCAGCATCTTGAGCTGATGCATTTCGCCGAAGGGTCTGCGATGACGCCGATTCTGCTTAACCTATATGTCAGCCGATTGGGGGACGCGGGCGCACCCTTGCACCCGCGCATCACGTCGGAACTGGACAACCACTATAGCTACATGAACAGCCTGGTGCGCCCCTCGGGTCATTTCGTGCAAGATCGTTTATCCGCAGCGGATATCATGCTTAGTTTTCCTGCGGAAATCGCGATCCACCAAGGGCGCGCAAATGACTACCCCGCCTTGAAGGGGTTCGTCGAAATGATCCATGCCCGTCCTGCCTATATCCGGGCCACCGAAAAAGGTGGGGCCAAATGAGCACCGATATCATCGTTATAGGCGGTGGTATTGCAGGTATTTCCGCGGCAGCGCGCCTGTCCGAGCACGCCCACGTCACCTTGATCGAAGCCGAAAGGCAACTTGGATATCACGCGTCTGGCCGGTCCGCGGCGCTGATCGAGGTTAACTACGGTGCCGCTTCGGTGCAGGCGTTGAATCGCGCCAGTATCGCGCATCTTGAGGAGGGCGGATATCTGTCGCCGCGCGGTCTGATGATCGTCGCGAGCCAGAAAGAAAAAGCTGCGTTTGATTCTGACCTGGCCGCAATGGGTGTCGTGCAAATCACCGTGCAGGAAGCGCTGGATTTTGTACCGGTGCTGGATCCCGACACGCTGGCATATGCAGGATATCACGCGGACGCGCATGACATCGACACGGACCGCCTGATGCAGGATTTCGCCAGACAGTTGCGGGGCAATGGTGGCACTGTCTTGACAGGGCAGCGTGTGCAGGCAATTCGACGGATGAACGATAAGTGGCAGATTGAAACCGCCAGCCAGACCCTTGAAGCCAAAACCTTGGTAAACGCAGCCGGAGCATGGGCCGACACAATCGCCGATCTTGCTGGAATTGCGCCGCTTGGTATCGTGCCGCACCGCCGGTCAATGGCACGGATCGCGGCACCGGGCGGGCAAGACCCTGCCCGCTGGCCGATGTTCTTTGGCGTAGGCGAAACATGGTACGCCAAACCGGACGCGGGTGCGCTGTTGGTTTCCCCCGCCGACGAGGACCCCGTTGAACCGCATGACGCCTGGCCCGACGACATGGTGCTTGCCGAAGGGCTTGACCGCTATCAGACGATGGTGGCGACACCTTTAACCAAGCCCATCGCGACCTGGGCGGGGCTGCGCAGTTTCGCCCCTGATCGCACATTGGTTCTGGGCCCTGATCCCTCCATGCCGGATTTTGTCTGGTGTGCGGGCCAAGGCGGGTATGGTTTCCAAACCTGCGTCGCGGCGTCGCGTCTGGTGGCCAACTTGACCTTTGGTCGCCCTTCTGAGCTACCGTCAGGCGTGGTTTCAGCGCTACGCCCGGACCGGCTGCGCCAATGACAGCAAAACTGCCCCCCACTGCCAGCGTCGCCCGACCAGCTGGCCACAAGAAGCTTTATGCACCTGCCGCGGATCGCAACAAGGACGCGCTTTGTGATCTGTTGCTTGCCCACGCCCCACGCCAAGGCACGGCTCTCGAGATTGCGAGCGGAACGGGCCAGCATGTCATCGCCTTTGCCCACGCCCTGCCCGGCTTGTCGTGGCACCCAACTGACCCTGACCCCGCCCGCCGCGCCAGTATCGATGCCTATGTAGCTGAAACCGGTATGACCAATATCGCCCCTGCCCAAGCTCTGGATGCGACGGTCGAAGGCTGGCATGAAACCATGCCCGGCCAAGACCTTATCTTTTTGGCTAACCTACTGCACCTGGTCTCTGCGCCCGCAGTTGAATGTTTGATCACGCAAGCTGCATCCGCCCTGGTGCCCGGCGGGACCTTGATCCTGTATGGCCCGTTCATCCGTGACGGACAGCTTACGTCGGAGGGCGACGTCAAGTTCGACGCTGACCTTCGGGCGGCCGACCCCGACATTGGATACAAAGACACAGCCGACGTGACCCGGTGGCTTAGCGATGCAATGCTGAGCCCGATTGATCTTGTCCCGATGCCAGCAAACAATCTGGCATTCATTTCGCGAAAGCCATAATCATGTCGCCATATCCCACCCTTGCCCTGCTTTTTGCGCTGACATTATCAGCGTGCGGATCAACCACAGCCACCGTGCCGCCCGGGACCGTCACCACAGCCAATTTCGGAGACCGAAAACCTTTCGAGTGGACTGACCGGGCCCCAAAGCACTATGCGGTGCACGGTATTGACGTCGCGCGATTTCAACAGCCGCTGAACTGGACCACCGCACGCGCATCCGGCGTTAACTTTGCGTTCATCAAGGCGACCGAGGGCGGCGACTTCTTCGACCCGATGTTTTCGGATCATTGGAACGGTGCGGGAAAGGCGGGTGTCGCCCGTGGCGCATATCACTTCTATTACTTCTGCTCGTCGCCTCAAAAGCAGGCCCGCTGGTTCATCGACAACGTACCCAGAACCGCCGGCATGTTGCCCCCGGTTCTCGATATGGAGTGGAACCCGTATTCCCCCACCTGTACCGTGCGCCCGCCCGCCGAAATCGTGCGCGAGCACGCCGCGAGCTTCTTGAGCATCCTCAAGGCGCACTACGGTCAACAACCCATAGTCTATACGACGCCGGAGTTTTATGCCCGCAACGATATGGGCCGGCTGCGCGGTGTGGAATTCTGGCTTCGATCCACCGCGGCCCACCCAGCCGATAAATACCCCAATGAGCGTTGGACCTTTTGGCAATATACCAGCACCGGCCAGGTCCCCGGTGCCACCGTTGATATCGACATCAATGTGTACGAAGGAACGGCTGCAAGCTGGAGCACATGGCTGGCCCGGCGTCGGGTACGCTAGACCGGCAACAATCTATCGGTGCGCGATATTTTACATTGCCATTGGGGGTTGAACCTGGCACGGTTTTCCACGCGGAAACGGCAGGTACATGGCAGAACGTCGAAACTGGACCGAAGACGAAGTAACAGAAGCTTTGTCGCTCTATTTGCGGCTGCCTTTTGGCAAGTTCCATTCCCGCACCCCGCAGATCATCCGCATGGCAGAGCGGATCAAACGCACCCCATCCTCAGTGGCGATGAAGCTGTCCAACCTCGCCGCACTGGATGAAACCTTGCCGCAAAAAGGACTTGCCAAAGCTTCTGCGATGGACCGGCAGGTGTGGGCGAGGTTTCGTCGCGACTCGTCCTTCGTGCTCGTCGCCTTTGAAGCGCAACTTCAGCCTTCACGGCCCCAGATGCCCGGTTTTTCGGAACAACGCCAAGCGGATTGGATCGCAAAGCAGTCCGAGGTCACCCGACGCGCTGTGGTGCAGCGTCGCGGCCAAAGCTTCTTTCGCGAGATGATCCTCAACAACTACCGGTCGCGCTGCGCCCTGACCGGTCTTGACGACGCGCGCCTGCTGACCGCAAGCCACATCATCGGGTGGCAAGAAGATGACACCCACAGGCTCTACCCCGAAAATGGCATCTGTCTGAACGCATTGCATGATCGTGCCTTCGACCGCCATTTGATCAGTTTTGACGATGACTACCGCATGATCCTTGCCGATGACCTGCCTGCTGAAACCAAACGCAAGCTGACAGCCGGTGCCTCGGAACGCCTGCACCTGCCCGAGCGGTTCCTGCCCGGCCCTGCTTTTCTAATGCACCACCGGCAGCGCATGGTCGAGCGGCAGAACACGCCACCGCTCGGCTAGTTTCTCGCTCTATCCATCGACCCGGATCGTCGCGTTCTTCGGGTCATAGGGGCTATCCTCAACCACCTCGGCGTCCCATAGCTGATCGAACATCTTGACCTTCAGCTTGGTACCCACCTCGGCACTTTCGGGCTTCACATAGCCCATGCCAATGGATTTGCCAAAAGCCACCGAATACCCGCCCGAGGTCAACCGCCCCACGCGTTTGTCACCGTGATACAACACTTCGCGGCCCCACGGATCGGCATCCTCAGGACCATCTATCAACAGCGTCACACATTTGCTGCGGATACCGTGGGCCTGCATTGCCTCTTTACCGTGAAACTCTTTTGACAGATCGACAAATCGTGGCAGGTCAGCTTCAAGCGGCGTGGCATCCCGCCCCAATTCGTTACCAAAGGCGCGATAGGATTTTTCCTGGCGCAGCCAGTTCTGCGCCCGAGCGCCGACCAGTTTCATCCCGTGTTTTTCACCTGCCTTTTCCAGCAGATCGAACAGATGGTTCTGCATCTCGATCGGATGGTGTAGCTCCCAGCCCAACTCTCCGGTGTACGCCACGCGGATCGCGCGCACGGGTACCATGCCCAGTTCGATATTGCGCATGGTCAGCCACGGAAAACGCTTGTTGCTCAATACGGTATCGGGATCGGCATCCTTGACGATCTCTTTCAATACGTCGCGTGATTTCGGCCCTGCAATGGCAAAAACGCCCCATTGCGTAGTGACATCATGGCATTCGATATAGCCAAACTCCGGTGTCTTATCGGCAATCGCCTTGCGCAGGAAATCACTGTCATAGGCTGTCCACGCCCCTGCAGATACAAGGTAGTATTCATCTTCGGCCAGCCGCACGATGGTGTATTCGGTCCGCGTGGTGCCGTTGACCGTCAACGCATAAGTCAGGTTGATCCGCCCGACGGATGGTAATTTGTTACAGGTAAACCAACTCAGGAATGCGGTGGCACCCGGACCTTTGACCAAATGCTTGGTAAAGGCAGTCGCGTCGATCAGACCGACACCCTCACGGATCGCCTTGGCTTCCTCTACGGCATATTGCCACCAGCCGCCGCGCCGGAATGACCGGCTGTCGTGATCGCTGAAACCCATTGGCGCAAAATAGTTCGGGCGTTCCCAGCCGTTTACCTGGCCAAACTGCGCCCCACGCGCGGCCTGACGATCATAGGCCGGCGATGTGCGCAGGGGCCGGCAGGCCGGGCGTTCCTCGTCTGGGTGATGCAGAATATAGACGTGCTCATACGCTTCTTCGTTCTTGCGCGCGGCATATTCGGTGGTCATCCAGTCGCCGTAACGTTTGGGGTCAAGCGACGCCATGTCGATGTCAGCCTCGCCATTGACCATCAATTGTGCCAGATAAAATCCCGTCCCGCCGGCTGCGGTGATCCCAAAGGAAAAACCTTCAGCCAGCCACATGTTGCGCAAACCGGGTGCCGGGCCCACCAACGGGTTACCGTCGGGCGTGTAACAAATCGGCCCGTTGAAATCATCCTTCAGCCCACAGTTTTCAGCCGACGGTATCCGGTGGTTCATCGCCATGTATTGGTCTTCAATCCGGTCCAGATCAAGCTGGAACAGATCGGCACGGAAACTATCGGGAACGCCATATTCAAACCGCGCCGGCGCATCCTTCTCATACACCCCCAATATCCAGCCGCCGCGCTCTTCGCGGACATAGGATTGCGCATCGGCATCACGGATGACAGGGTGCTCGGCATTACCCTCTCCCTTGCGAAACGCAACCAGCTCTGGGTCCTGATCCATCACAATGAACTGATGCTCGACCGGAATGGCAGGCATCTTGATGCCCAGCATCTTCGCTGTGCGCTGCGCGTGGTTGCCACTGGCGGTGACGACATGTTCCGCAGTAATCACAACCTGCTCATCCGACGGTACAAGGTTGCCGCCCTTCTCTACCATCTTGGTAACGGTGACTTCCCACGCCTCACCGTTCCAATGAAACGCGTCTGCCTGCCACTTGCGTTCAATAGCGACGCCGCGCTGCCGCGCCCCCTTTGCCATCGCCATCGTCACATCGGCAGGGTTTATATACCCATCGGTCTGATGATATATCGCGCCCTTCAGATCGTCGGTTCGGATCAACGGCCACTTCGCCTTGATCTGATCAGGCGTCAGCCATTGATAGGGCACACCGCAGGTCTCCGCGGTCGACGCATAAAGCATATACTCGTCCATCCGCGCATCGGTCTGCGCCATCCGCAGGTTGCCGACGACCGCAAAACCCGCGTTGAGCCCGGTCTCTTCCTCCAGCGTCTTGTAAAAACGGATTGAATAATCGTGGATATGCGTCGTCGCAAAGGACATGTTGAAATACGGCAGCAACCCCGCCGCATGCCAGGTCGACCCCGAGGTCAACTCGTCGCGCTCCAAAAGCATCACGTCGTCCCACCCGGCGCGGGCAAGATGATACGCTATCGACGTGCCTACGGCGCCGCCACCAACAACCAGTGCTTTGACTTGAGTTTTCATGAATCCAATGCTCCGCCGGAATGAGTTTCAGCGACATTTAACAGCCCCAGCATAAAACGCACGGCTCAGCCGACCCATGACGGCACAAATGCGACCAACCTTCAAAAACCTGAAGCCGTGCTCTTCCAAATGGAAACAAATCCCCGCCGGAGGCACCTGCGCCCCTGCCACAGGCAGGGGCTGACATCATGCCGCGCGCCAGCGCGTCACTATTGGTCGGCGGGGAATATCTTACCAGGGTTCATGATGTTGTTCGGGTCCAAGGCGCGTTTGATCACAGCCATAATACCCACAGCAGCCCCTAATTCCTTCACGATATAGGGGCGCTTGCCTTGACCGATCCCGTGCTCCCCGGTGCATGTGCCCTCCATCGAGATCGCGAGATCGTTCAGCCAGCTCACGTATCGCTCGGCCCGCGCCACTTCCCCTGTATCGTCCATATCCAGCAACAGCGAGGCGTGAAAATTTCCATCACCCGCGTGGCCGACAATCGGTGCGATCAGGCCCAACTCCGCCGCTTTGGCATTCGCAGCCCCCACCGCCTCGGCCAAGCGCGATATCGGCACGCACACGTCAGTCGCGACCGCTTTGCAGCCCGGTCGAAGCGCCAGCATCGCCCAATATGCATCATGCCGCGCCTGCCATAATTTGTTGCGCTCTTCCATCGTCGTGGTGGCCTGATAGTCGGTGCCGCCGTTTTCCTCTGCCAGTGTCGCGAAGGTCCCGGTCTGTTCGACGACCCCCGCATCCGAGCCGTGAAACTCCAGCAGCAGCATCGGGGTCTCGGGCAATGACAGCTTCGCATACCCGTTGACCGCCCGCACCACCATTGCATCCAACAGTTCAATCCGCGCGACGGGCAGACCGTATTGAATGACGTTCTGCACGGTCTCGCAGGCCGCTTCCACCGACGGGAACGAACAGCGGGCAGAGCTGATCGCTTCGGGAATACCTTGTAATTTCAGCGTGATCTCAGTGATGATTCCCAGAGTTCCTTCCGAACCGACCAGCAGCCGGGTCAGGTCATAGCCCGCCGACGATTTGCGCGCCCGTGCTCCGGTTCGGATGACGGTGCCATCCGCCATTACCGCTTCGACCGCCAGCACATTGTCCTTCATCGTGCCGTAGCGCACGGCGTTGGTCCCCGATGCACGCGTTGCCGTCATACCGCCGAGCGAGGCATTGGCCCCGGGGTCAATCGGGAAAAACAATCCCTGGTCGCGCAGGTGGCTGTTCAGCGCCTCACGGGTCACCCCCGGCTGCACACGGCAATCCAGATCGCCCGGGTTGACCTCCACGACCTTGTCCATTTGCGACAGATCAACCGAAATGCCACCCGCCGGCGCGTTGACGTGCCCTTCAAGCGAGGTGCCGGTGCCAAATGCGATTACAGGCACCTTGTGTGTCGCGCAGACCCCGACGATATCGGACACGTCCTGCGTCGACTTCGCAAACACCACGGCGTCAGGAGCCTGGTTCTTGATCCATGTCGTCGTATGCCCATGCTGTTCACGCAGGGCCTGACCGGTTTGAAACTGTTCGCCAAACTGTTGCTTGAGAATACCCAGTACAGCAGCGATACCCGCTTCATTGCGGGGAAGATCGGTGGCATGAGCCATAACGTTATCCTTTACTCACCTAGAGCGATGCCTTCGCGCCGTGGGTCAGCCCCGCCGCGCAGGTCTGGGCCGATTGCAATCATGTGCAGCCCCGAGGTAAGCGCCCGGGTGCCGGTCTCGTATCCAAGCGCAGTCAGCGCCGCGGCCATATCAGCGGCGGATGTACCTTCCTCAAGGTCATAGGGTCCGAAACGGTTAACGGCATGGGGCAGAGCAACCGCTTGTTGCACGTTCATTCCCCAGTCGAGATAGGCGATGACCGCGCCCGCCACATAGCCGATGATCCGGCTGCCGCCGGGACTGCCCACCGCCAGCACCGGCGCGCCGTCCTTCATCACGATGGTCGGTGCCATCGAAGACCGGGGGCGCTTGCCCGGTTCGACCCGATTGGCAATCGGCACACCGTCGGCATGACTGCTGAAAGAGAAATCCGTCAGCTCATTGTTGAGCAGGAACCCATTGACCATCAGGCGGCTGCCGAACCCGTTTTCGATGGTCGTGGTCATGCTGGCAACATTGCCCGTACTGTCCACGATCGAAATATGCGAGGTCGACGGCAGCTCTATCGCCATGTCATCCGCCCAGTTCAAGGCGTGATCGAACGCCGGGGCCCCCGGGGCGACTTCGGGCAATGCGTCGTCACCGGCCAGCAGCTTGGCCCGCTCGGACAGATAGGCCGGGTCAAGCAGCCCCTTGACCGGCACAGGTACGTAATCGCTATCCGCGACATATCGCCCTCGATCCGCAAAGGCGAGACGCGAGGCATCGCCAATCAGCCGCAAGACGTTTTCATCCGTGGGGCCTGCGCTCAGGTCAGAGCCGTTCAGCATCCCGAGAATCTGTCCCACCGCCAGCGCCCCCGATGATGGCGGGCCCATCCCGCATACATCGTATTCGCGATAAGCAGCACAAACCGCAGGGCGTTCCTTGACCCTATAGATCGACAGATCAACTTCGGACAGCACACCGGGGTTGCCCTTGGCCCCCTGAACCGTCGCAACAATGTCTTGAGCAATCTTGCCTGTATAGAAAGCGTCGGTGCCCTTTTGTGCCAGCGTCGAAAGGGTACGTGCGTAGTCCGGGTTCTTTAGGGTGTCCCCTGCCTGCACCGGGGTGCCATTCGGCATGAAATAGGCCGCGGCGGTGGCAGAGCTGGCCAGACGATCTGCGTCCTCGGCCACCAGCCCCGCCAAACGCGGCGATACGACAAAGCCCTTTTCCGCCATGGTGACCGCAGGTGCCAGCAAATCGGCCCAATCCTGATTTCCCCACCTTGCATGGGCAGCAGACATCAATGCCGGCGTGCCGGGTGTCCCGACAGATCGCCCCCCAACGACCGCGTCAAAGAACCCTAGCGGTTCGCCCTGCTCGTTCTGGAACAGTTGCGGGGTCACATCCAGTGGCGCGGTCTCGCGCCCGTCCAGCGTCGTCACCGCACCGCTCGCCGCGTCGTACCAAACCAGAAACGCCCCACCGCCGAGACCCGAGCTTTGCGGCTCCACCAACCCCAACATGGCTTGCACCGCAACCAACGCATCCGCCGCCGTGCCGCCCTTGGCCAGAACGTCGGCACCGACCTCGACCGCATAGGGGTTGGCTGCGGCGACCATCCAGTTTTGCGCGATCACCGGTTTGCCTGCCGCTTTGGCGTCAAACGCAGCCACAACCCGTGGGGACATGCCGGTGAAGGTACCGTTCCCCGCGGCTTCCGGTGCGACGCTGTCTGCGGCCTGTTGGGCACCCGCACCGCTCGCCAGGAACAGGGTAAACACTGAAAGTAGAATGCGCATGGGACTTCTCCGGCAGAGGGTTACAACATCGACGGAACGACCTGATCCGGCGGTCGGTGTCCGTCTTCGAAGGTCTTGATGTTGATGATCACCTTTTCACCCATTTCAATGCGCCCTTCCAAGGTGGCCGACCCCATATGCGGCAGCAGCACAACATTGTTCAGTTCGCGCAGCCGAGGGTTGATATCTGTCCCGTGCTCGTAAACATCCAACCCGGCCCCCTGCAATTCGCCGGCCCGCAACATCCGCGTCAGGGCATTTTCGTCAATCACCTCGCCACGCGACGTGTTCACGATAACCGCTTCAGGCTTCATCAGTTTCAACCGACGGGCGTTCATCAGGTGAAATGTACTGGGCGTGTGCGGGCAATTGATGCTCAGCACGTCCATCCGCGCGACCATCTGATCAAGACTTTCCCAATAGGTGGCACCCAACGCGTCCTCGATCTCGGGGCGCAGACGGCGGCGATTGTGGTAGTGCACCTGCATGCCAAAGGCCGCCGCGCGGCGCGCCACTGCCTGACCGATCCGCCCCATCCCAAGGATACCGAGGCGCCGGCCGCTGACCCGCCCGCCCAATAACGCGGTTGGGGCCCAGCCCTTCCAATCACCAGATTGCATCTTGGCCATGCCCTCGGACATCCGCCGCGTCACCGCCAAAATCAACGCCATCGTCATGTCGGCGGTGTCGTCGGTCAGCACACCGGGGGTGTTCGACACCAAGATCCCACGCTGTCGGGCTGTCATCACGTCAATATGATCGACGCCTGCGCCATAGTTCGCGATGAGTTTCAGCCGGTCGCCGGCCTGGCCGATCAAGGCGGCGTCAATGTCGTCTGTTACGGTAGGAACCAGGATATCCGTGGTTTTCATGGCCTCGCTTAGCTCGGCGCGGGTCATAGGCGTATCGTCATTACGCAAAGTGACATTGAACAATTCCGTCAATCGCTTTTCCACGACCTCCGGCAACCGTCGCGTGACTACAACACTTAGCGGTTGCTTTGAC
>TARA_R110000787_G_scaffold91628_11_pt1 | contig 22287 bp, 20 predicted proteins | sample TARA_R110000787 | Tara Oceans TARA_R110000787 (sample SAMEA4397920) | marine metagenome | biome: Polar Biome; feature: [DCM] deep chlorophyll maximum layer (ENVO:01000326); material: water (ENVO:00002006), including particulate matter (ENVO:01000060) such as... | depth 35 m | reverse complement strand
ATCATTAGAAATATTAGCAGTATCTATAGGATAATAATATGGTAGGTTAATTTTTTGGTTTAAATCTACAAACTCCCAAACTACTTTAGACCAAAGAATATCTCTATCATCTATGTAACCATAGGCCAATGGAGCATCATTATCTGCTGCAATTTTCTCTTTTGTTTGTTTTCCAATCTCAGTTACCTTACTAGCATTTAATAGATTAGCTTGAGCACTAATACTATTTGTTGCCAAAAGTGCAATAACAACTATATAAAAACGCTTCATTATCATACTACTTATATTTTAACTCTTAATTTGTAATCAGTATACTTACAGGTAATACTTTTTTAATACGTATTCCTTTTGATTTCTCAATCGCATTAATATCAAAAATAGTAATTACATCTCCTCTTCTTGCTTTTGCTAATGCTTTCTTTGCTCTAGCATTTAATTTTGTTCCATTACACTTTACAGCTAATTGTCCTGGTACTTTTACAGTAAACCCTTGAACTTGTAACTCTAAATCAAAAACAAAATCTGGTAAAGCGGCTCCAATTGGAGTATTCCCTAAACTCGTTTTTGGCATTGGCACTACTCCGAAATCTCCACGAACAGTTGCTGCTGCTGCAGGAATATCTTTAATCCTAAAAGTTTTAGGAGTTGTAATTGTATTACCGTTACTTAATTTAGCACTAACGTTAATTTTAACATCATCACCAGAACCAGGATTTAAAATATATTTTCCTAAACCTGTTCTTGTTAATTTATTGTCTCCAGGAACACTTGGAGAAATATCTTTATCTCCTACTCCAGGTACAGATATTGAAATTGGATTATCCAATCCTCTGTATACTACATTCATCTTATCTGCAGAAATTACGGCTTCACTAGGTAAAGCAATTACAGAATAAGAACTTTCAAAAGAAACTGGTACAGGTTTTCCATCTTGCATAAATGTGATAATTCCTTTGATATCATTAGAACCTACATTTCCTGCAGGAATATCTACGATAACTTGTCCGTCTTTTACTTTTTTAGTAGCATCTCTTCCGTTTAAAACAACTTTAGTAGGAACTAGAGTAGCATCGTAACGTCCTAAAACTACTTTACCTGTTACTTTCTCTCCTGCAAAATAGGCAGTTTTATCTAAAGCAACAATCCCTTTATAATTGGTTAAAGATGCTTCTGTTTCTAACTGACCTCCTAAAAGATTGGTATAGATTTCAGCTTCTGTACTTTTTACATCTCCTTGAATTTGTGTGATATTAGCCAAAGAAGTAATCATTGGCATTCCTTCATATCTACTATAAATCCATGGAATATCTTTAGAACCTTCTTCAGCAGCTGGTTCAGGATCAGTATTAAATCTTTTTTTAATATTAGTAATTAAATCCGGATTCGCACTAGAACCAAGAATAGATAATAAGTTATCTCTATAATCATTAATGTTTTTAACAAAACTTTCTCCTTCTGGAGTTAATCCTTCACCTGCAAAAAACATATCATCTAACCTGTCTCCACCACTCATGGTTTCGTAATTAGTTTTATCTTCTTCATCAGTTTTAGCTAAAACAGAGTCTTTAACAGCACTCATATAACTAAATAAATCATTAGATAATTTATTAATTTGTTTTGCTTTAGTATTTACATCACTATACTTATCTGGTTGATCTGATGCTTTAGTTTCTAAACTAGATAAAATATTATTAATATTAGTTGAAGAAGCTACATTTGCATCTTCAATTTTTTCTTTCATAAATCCAAATGATGATAATACCTTTTTATCCATTTGCATTGCTAACATTGCAATGAAAATTAGATACATTAAGTTAATCATCTTTTGCCTTGGGGATAATTTTCCTCCTGCCATGTGTCTTAGTTTTTTAAGTTATACAATAGATGAACTAATTATTTACTTGACATTGCAGAAAGCATTCCACCATACACTCCGTTAAGAGATGATAAATTACTTGCTAATGATTCCATTTGATCTTTTAATCTTTCAGAATTTTCGATCATTGCATCGTTTAATTCTGTTTGTTTATTAGAATTCTCCATTTGTACTTGGTAAAGTCCATTCAAAGATTCCATTTGAGTTGCAGCTAATTCTACTTGATCATTATATTTCGCAGTAGATGAAATAGATTCTGAAGCTACGCTTAATCCTTCTGCAGCTGTATGAAAACTTTTAATACTGTTTCCTAAATTTGTCATTAACTCTGTATCAACTTGTGCTTCTTTTAGTAAGTTATCTAACTTTTGAGATAACATTCCATTTACTCCTGCTCCATCACCGTCAGCATCACCTAGTTCTGGATATACTTTAGTCCAATCTAAATCATCTTCAACTGGTTCAAATGCAGATATAAAGAAGACTAGAGCCTCAACTGCCATACCTATTGTTAACATAAGGCCTCCAGTTAAAGGACCTATTGATATATGTTGAATTTTAAATAAAGCTCCTAGAATTACAATTGAGGCTCCGATACCGTAAGCCATATTAAAAAGTTTCTTTATCGATTTTGATTGTGCCATAACTAAAAAATGTTTTTTGGGGGTTAATTATTAATTATTTGTTTGTGTTTTTAAGGATCCTAAAGAGTTCTGTACAGTTCTAAAACCGATATAGCTTCTAGCGGTATCTCCGTACTCGTAATCTCTCGTACTAACTTCTAAAAAGTATGCGATATCTTTCCAAGAACCACCTCTCATTATTTTTCTCTTATTATTTCTATCCTCAACATTTGGATTCACAGTAGAAGCCATATAGTATGAAGATAAATTGTAAGAAGTATTTGTCCATTCTGCTACATTACCAGACATGTTGTATAAACCATAATCGTTTGCATTGTATGATTTTCCTTCTACAGTATATAATGCTCCATCTACAGCATAATCACCTCTTACGGGTTTGAAATTTGCTAAAAAACAACCTCTATCACTTGTTGTGCTTGGACCACCCCAAGGATATTTTGCGAATTCTAAACCGCCTCTTGCTGCATATTCCCATTCTGCTTCTGTTGGTAATCTAAAACTTGGTACTGGTACAGAATTTTTAACATCACGCATCCTGTCATTTTTATTCTTCGTTCTCCAATTACAAAAAGCTTGTGCTTGATACCAGTTTACACCAACTACAGGATAGTCGTCATAGGCTGGGTGAAAGAAATAATCTTGGTGCATTGGGTCGTTGTATGAATAATTGAAATCTTTTACCCAAACAGTTGTATCTGGATAAACACTTACCGTTTCATTTATTAAAAAGTCTTTTCTATTACCAACACGCTTTGATGCTGCATTTCCATCAAACCAAGAATAGGTGTATTTTAAGTGCTCTGGATTGAAAGTTCTGATTCCATTTGTAGCTTCATCTTTCTTAATATATAAAGAATCCATCACTTCTGCGTAATATTCATCTGGGTATTCACTTGTGTCCCAAATAAGATCATTTTGCCAATTTAATGGTTTCAATGAATCTAATCCAGCACCTATATCATAATAGTTTTCAAACATGTATTTTTGATAAGCACTTGCATTTGCTGTATCTATCACTGCAAAAGCAAAATCATAAATTCCGCCAGTCAATGGTTCTCCATTAGCGTTAATTAAACTACCGCCAGATGCAAAATCTGCCATGTAGGCTAATTTTGTTCTAACAATTGAATCTTTAACCCAATTTACGTATTGTTTATATTCTGCGTTTGTAATTTCTGTTTCATCCATGAAAAAAGGCCTTACAGTAACTGTTCTCGCTGGCGCGCTCATTGTTCCTGTAACATCTTCATCTTGTCTACCCATGGTAAATGACCCACCAGGAATTGCAACCATACCAAAAGGTCTTTCTGCAAACCATTTGCCGTTAGCTTTAACACCAACCAGCTCTCCTCTGTCATTAGAACCACATCCGTAGATAATTGTAATTACAAATGCATATAATATTGCTTTCTTCATATTTTATAATCTTACCTAAAAAAGTCCGTAAACCTAGAGTTTTTTTTGTAAAAATACAATGGATTCTTCGTATTTTAACGTAAACTTTTTATTCTCTTTTGTTTAAACCATTTTTCTTTGTGCCTTAAACCACCTATCTGGTATCAATTGCTCTGTTGTTTCAATATAATCTTGATAGGTACATGGTATTAACGCATGTCTTTTATATTTATTATCCTTTATTAAATTTATCTCCATCCACCATCTTCCTGTCTTATCGCTCTTATAAAAGTTTATTGGATCATCATTTTCTAATAAAACAGTAAATTTTTGATAATTATCTTTTGTACTAAATGGATAATCTTTTGCTCTAAAATTAACTCCCTCAATGAAATACCATATCATTTGAGCTATTAAATGTGCTGTTTGATAATTAGAATCGTATTTTGAATTATATTCATAAATTCCAAATGAAGTCACTTTATCACTTAAACCAGCATATCTTGCAATTGCACAAATTTCTTCTCCATAAAAACCGTTTGGAGAGACGTTGTTATTTGCTGGAGCATCACTTTGCCTAACTGAACCAATATCTATACTAACGATATCTGCATCTCTAAATACAGGTTCTACAATTTCTAAATTTTTAGCTTCCCCTAGTCTGTAAGTATCAAAATTTAAGCTCTGAATTAAATTAATTTCTTCTTGAGAGTTAAAATATGTTTGATATCCAATATTGCTATAATTAAAAAGATTGCTTGGTTCTTCCATAATTATCTTACTCAAGTAAGATTTTGAAGACAACTCATCTTCTAGATTCCCCAAATCAAACATGCTATCAACAGTTACTAAATTTACTGTTTGCTCTAATTCATCATAGGCTTTATAGTTTGAAAAAGTAGTGTCTTGACCTCCACCAATGATAATAGGCAGAATATTTAGTTTCAATAAATCAGCAATAACTTCTTTTACTGCATAGTGTGTGTCTGAAGTTGAATTTCCTTTTTTGATATTTCCTAAATCAGCAATAGTTGTTTTCCAATTTCCTGGAAATAACTGATATAAATGCCTGCGAATATGATGCAAATCTTTTCCACTTCCAAAGTTGTCTTCAGTATTTCTATCCTCTTCTACTCCAATAATAGCAAGGTCTATTCCAGATAAATCAGGAAACCCTTGTGTTTGTGTATGTACTTGTAAATTTGCTCCAAGAGAATTTGGTGGCAACAATACAGAATGGGCAACAACGGAGTCTTTTATAGGGGATAAAAAGTCTGGGTTCATTTATTAGTATAAATCTGTGTGCAATATAATGAATTCTTATTTCTTTTTAGCTGTTTTCTTTTTAGCTGTTTTCTTTTTTGGCGCTTTAGCTTCAATCATTTTAACCGCCTCTTCTTTCGTCATTTTATCAATATTTGTAGTTTTAGGAAGTTCAATTTTAATTTTTCCTTTTAAAACGTTGAATCTTCCCCAACGAGCTTTTTCTACTCTAATACCAACATCTTCCCAATTATGAAGAACTTTATCTATTTCTTTCTGCTTTTTTACTTCAATTAACTCAACAATATCATCATTTGAAAGAGTATCAAAATCATATTTTTTATTCACATTGATAAAAATAGAATTCCATTTAATGAAGGGCCCAAAACGCCCAACTCCTTTTTGCACAGGCAATTCTTCATAATATGCAATTGGAGCATCTGCTTTTTGTTTAGCAACAATTAATTCTTGTGCTCTTGTCAAATCAACTTCCATTGGATTTTCACCCTTATCTAAAGAGACAAACATAGCTCCAAAACGAATATAAGGCCCAAAGCGCCCATTAGAAACTATCACTTCTTCATCTTCATAAGTCCCTAAAGACTTTGGCAACAAGAACAACTCTAAAGCTTCTTCTATGGTAATGGTTCCTAAATTCTGATCTTTATTTAAACTTGCAAATTGCTTTTCTTCATCTTCTGGAGCACCAATTTGAGCGATTGGCCCAAACTTACCTAAACGCACTAAAATTGTTTTACCAGATTCTGGGTGAATTCCTAAAATACGCTCTCCACTTTCTCTCTCTGCATTTTCTTTAACGTCCTCTACATTTTCATGGAATTTTGTATAGAAACCTTTTATCATTTCTGTCCAGTTTTCATCACCTTCAGAAATATCATCAAAAGACGATTCAACTTTCGCTGTAAACCCGAAATCTAAAATATTAGAGAAATTTGTCACTAAAAAATCGTTTACAATATTCCCAATATCAGTAGGAATTAACTTGTTTTTATCTGAACCTGTTTTCTCTGATAACGTTTGATTTTTTATGGTCTCGTTTGTCAAAATCATTTGCTCATATACTCTTTCGACTCCTTCATTTTGACCTTTTTCTACATATCCTCTTTTCTGAACTGTAGAAATCGTTGGCGCATATGTTGATGGACGTCCGATACCTAATTCTTCTAATTGTTTTACCAAAGACGCTTCAGTAAATCTGTATGGCGGACTCGTAAAGCGCTGTGTTGCATTGATGAAATTATAGCCCAAATGCTCTCCAACCTTTAAGTTCGGCAACATACCAGCCTGTTCTTCATCTTCATTATCGGTTCCTTCTAAATACACTTTCAAGAAACCCTCAAATTTTATCATCTCTCCATTAGCAGTAAAGATTTTCTCATTTTCAGAATTCTCTATCTTAACATTTGTACGTTCTAATTGTGCATCACTCATTTGAGATGCCAATGTTCTCTTCCATATTAAATCATACAATCTATTTTGATCATACTCTGTATCAATAGAATGCATTTTCATATTGGTAGGTCTAATAGCTTCGTGAGCCTCTTGCGCTCCTTTTATTTTAGACTTAAAAACACGTTGTTTGCTATATTCCTTTCCGTAAGAATTTGTAATTTCTTCTTCAGCTTCATTTCTTGCATCTACAGATAAATTTACACTATCTGTTCTCATATAAGTGATAAGTCCTGCCTCATACAAACGCTGTGCAACTTGCATTGTTTTCCCTACAGGATAGCCTAATTTTCTTGATGCTTCTTGTTGTAAAGTTGATGTTGTAAATGGTGCAGCGGGTGATTTTTTTGCAGGCTTTTTTGCTAAATCTGCAATTGAAAAATCAGCATTTACACAAGATTTTAAGAAATCTTCAGCTGATTTTTTAGAATCGAAATTCTTTGGAATAATCGCTTTAAAATTCTTTCCTTCGGTATTAGAAAATTCAGCAACTACTTTGTAATGTGTTTCGGCATTAAATTCTTGAATGCTTCTTTCTTTTTCAACAATTAATCTCACGGCAACAGATTGAACTCTTCCTGCAGATAAGCCTCCTTTAACTTTTCTCCATAAAACTGGTGATAATTCATATCCAACAAGTCTATCTAACACTCTACGAGCTTGTTGAGCATTCACCATGTTATAGTCTATATCTCTTGGGTTTTCAACCGCTTTTAGAATCGCTTTTTTGGTAATCTCATGAAAAACGATACGCTTTGTATTTTCTTCATTTAAATTTAACTGTTCTTTTAAATGCCACGCAATTGCCTCTCCTTCTCTATCCTCATCACTAGCCAACCAAACCATATCTGCTTTTTTTGCCAAAGCCTTTAACTTCTTGACAACTGGTTTTTTATCATCTGAAATAATATATTTTGGACTAAAATCTCCGTCGACATCTATCCCTAATTCTTTGGATGGTAAATCTGCAATGTGACCATAACTTGATTCTACTTGAAAATCTTTTCCCAAAAATTTTTCTATAGTTTTTGCCTTTGCTGGTGACTCTACAATTACTAAATTTTTTGCCATATATTCTATTTGTTAGAGGTAAATCAAGACATCAAAGAACTTGATTTTGGATTGCAAAAGTAGAGAGTTTTTTTATATATATTGATTTTTCTCTTAAATCTACTTGCATTTTAGCAAGGTTTTAGTAAAAATTATTCTGCCAATATGTCATATTTTTTCTATTTTGGTCGTATCTTTGTAATCAATTTTTGCAGATGAAACAGATAGAAAAAGTAATAGACGATAAGATTCAAGGGAAAGCTCTTATAACGGAACAAAAAGAAGGAAATACAAAAAAACTTTTTATTGAAAGTTATGGTTGCCAAATGAACATGAATGATAGCGAAATTGTAGCAGCCATTCTTGATAAAGAAGGATACAACACCACACAAATTTTAGAAGAAGCCGATTTAGTTTTAGTAAATACCTGCTCAATTAGAGAAAAAGCTGAAACAACAGTTCGCAGACGTTTGCAAAAATATAATGCTGTTAAAAAGGTAAACCCAAGGATGAAAGTTGGTGTTTTGGGCTGCATGGCAGAACGTCTGAAAGAAAAATTTTTAGAAGAAGAAAAAATTGTTGATTTAGTTGTTGGTCCAGATGCTTACAGAGATTTGCCTAATTTATTAGCTGAAGTTAGTGAGGGAAGAGATGCTGTAAACGTACTATTATCTAAAGATGAAACCTATGGAGATGTCTCTCCAGTAAGACTAAATTCTAACGGAGTTTCTGCATTTGTCTCTATCACACGTGGCTGTGATAATATGTGTACTTTCTGCGTAGTCCCTTTTACTAGAGGAAGAGAAAGAAGTCGCGATCCTAAAAGCGTACTTGGAGAGATTCAAGAAATGGTTGATAAAAATTTTAAAGAAATTACACTTCTTGGTCAGAATGTAGATAGCTATTTATGGTTTGGAGGAGGATTAAAAAAAGATCTCAAAAAGGCTTCAGAAATGGCGCAAGCAACTGCGGTTGATTTTTCTCAGTTGTTAGATATGTGCGCTACTGAATTCCCGAAAATACGTTTTCGTTTTTCAACGTCTAACCCTCAAGACATGAGCTTAGACGTAATTCACACGATGGCAAAACATAAAAATGTTTGTAAATACCTTCACTTACCTGTTCAAAGCGGAAGTAACTCCATGCTAAAAGCAATGAACAGACAACATACTCGCGAAGAGTATATGGAATTAGTAGACAATGTTTTTAAAATTATTCCTGAAATGTCTCTAAGTCAAGATATGATTGCAGGTTTTTGTGGTGAAACAGAAGAAGATCATCAAGACACATTAAAATTGATGGAGTATGTTAAATACGACTTCGGGTTTATGTTTACCTATTCTGAAAGACCGGGAACTTTAGCTGGTAAAAAAATGGAAGATGATATTCCTTTTCTTACTAAAAAAAGAAGATTACAAGAATTAATTGACTTACAATTAAAACACAGTTTATACAGAACCCAACAACACCTTGGGAAAACTGAAGAAGTATTGATTGAAGGAACTTCTAAAAAAGATCCAAATCAGTGGAAAGGACGGAATACTCAAAATACAGTAATTGTTTTCCCAAAAGAACAATATAAACTAGGTGATTTTGTGAATGTAAAAGTAAAAGACTGTACTTCAGCAACTCTAAAAGGAACTGCTGTTGGATATTCAGACAATAACTAAAACACTATGGAAAACTTACAAACCGTAAAACAACGATTTGGCATCATTGGAAACGATGTTATACTAAGTCGAGCACTAGAAAAAGCCGTACGAGTTTCTCCAACAGATATTTCTGTATTAGTTACAGGAGAAAGTGGTGTTGGTAAAGAAAATATTCCAAAAATAATTCATCAATTATCACATAGGAAACATGCTAAATATATAGCGATTAACTGTGGAGCAATCCCTGAAGGAACAATAGACAGTGAGCTTTTCGGTCATGAAAAAGGCGCTTTTACCGGAGCCTCTACAACACGTAAAGGATATTTTGAAGTAGCAGATGGCGGTACAATTTTTTTAGATGAAGTTGGTGAATTACCATTAACCACGCAAGTTAGATTGTTACGTGTTTTAGAGAATGGTGAGTTTATAAAAGTTGGATCTTCTCAAGTTCAAAAAACAAATGTTAGAATAGTTGCAGCAACGAATCTAAACATGCAAGAAGCTATTTCAAAAGGAAAATTTAGAGAAGACTTATATTACAGACTAAGCACAATTGAAATTCACTTACCAGCATTAAGAGACAGAAAAGAAGACATCCATTTGTTGTTTCGGAAATTTGCTTCAGATTTTGCTCAAAAATACAGAATGCCAACTATTAGATTAGATGAGAATGCTACAAATCTTCTGTTAAACTATCGTTTTCCAGGAAACATTCGTCAACTAAGAAATATAGCTGAACAAATTTCTGTTGTTGAAGAAAACAGATTAGTCACTGGAGAAAAAATAATTCAATATTTACCAAATAACCGAGGAAATTTTCCTGCATTAGTTGGAGGGAATTCTGATAAAAGTGATTTCTCTTCCGAAAGAGACATTATGTATAAGATTCTTTTTGACATGAGAAATGATCTTACTGATCTTAAAAAGTTAACACTCGATTTAATGCGAAATGGTAACTCGGAAAAAGTACAAGAAGAAAATCATCAATTGATTGAAAAAATCTATGAAGAAAAACAGCAAGAACATTACCCTGTTGAAGTTGTAAACTTGCCTCAGCATATAAATACTAAAAATGAGTATGATTTTGCTGAAGACATTGAGGAAGCAGAGAACTTATCATTACAAGAGAAAGAAATTGAAATGATAAAACGTTCTTTAGAAAAAAACAACAGCAAAAGAAAGTTGGCAGCAAAAGAACTGGGCATTTCGGAACGAACTTTGTACAGAAAAATCAAACAATACGATTTATAATTAAATTGTACATTTGAAACACTTATGAAAAAAACATCAATTCTAATTTTATTTTTTATTTCTACTACGCTGCTTTTAAGTTGTGGTATTTATAAATTCAACGGAGGTTCTACTGGGGATTCAAAAACAATTCAAGTAGATTTTTTCCGAAATCAGGCTGCGTTAATTGAACCACAATTAAGTCAGAAATTCACTCAAGATATGCAAGATTTATTTTTGCGTCAGACAAATTTAGACTTAGTAACAACTGGTGGAGATTTACGTTTTGAAGGTGAAATTACTGGATATCGTGTTAATCCAATGAGTGCAACTTCTCAGCAAACTGCCGCACAAAATAGATTAACAATTACAGTGAATGTTCGTTTTTATAATCGACTAAAAGAAGAAGATGATTTTGAAAAACAATTCTCTTTCTATTCAGATTTTGATGCTAATTCTCAATTAACAGGAGGGGTTTTAGATGCAGCTCTTGATGAGATTTTAGAGCGAGTTATTCAAGATATTTTTAATGCATCATTAGGTAATTGGTAATGAAATTAGAAACCTACACGGATCTATTAAATACTCCAGAAATTCTTAAAGAGAATCAAATTTCTGATTTAAAATTTATCATTAGAGAATATCCCTACTTCCAATCCGCAAGAGCATTGTATTTAAAGGGTTTAAAAAATCAAGAAAGTTTTCGATACAATAACGAATTAAAAACAACTGCAGCTTTTACTTCAGATAGAGCCGTTTTATTTGATTTTATTACCTCCAAATCTTTTGAAAAACAATCAGAGATTCATCAACAAATTTCTAAAAAAATATCAGACCAAGATGTTTTTGAACATACAGAAATAGCTATTAGCGTAGAAAGAGAATTAGATTTGGGAACACCTATTCACTTCTCAAAAAGCGAAACCCATTCTTTTCAAGAATGGCTTCAACTTTCAATTCAAACACCTATTAAAAGAGAGATTTCAGAAGCACAACCAAAAAAGATGACTAAAGAGATTTTAGTAGATCGCTTCATAGAAACAAATCCTAAAATTATTACAGTAAAAAAGGATGAAAAAATAGCTCTTTCTATTCCTAAAAATAAATCAGACAAGTCTTTAATGACACAGACTTTAGCGAAGGTTTATTTAGAGCAAAAGAAGTTCCCACAAGCTATAAAAGCTTATGAGATTTTAAGTTTGAAATATCCAGAAAAAAGTGGTTTCTTTGCAGACCAAATTAAAAGAATTAAAATTTTACAAAAAAATAAATCATGAGTTATAACTTATTTTTAGGTATCATATTACTTGTAGCTATTGTTTTAATATTGATAGTAATGGTACAGAATCCAAAAGGAGGAGGATTATCTTCTTCATTTGGTGGAGGTGGAGCACAATCTTTAGGAGGTGTTCAAAACACAAACAACTTCTTAGACAGAACAACTTGGACTTTAGCGATTGCTATGTTTGCATTAATTTTATTATCTAACTTTTCTATTGAAAGAAACGGAAAAGCAGAATTTAAATTAGATAATACCTTAGAAGATGTTAACACAACTCCAGCACCAACAAAAAATGCGTTGCCGGTTACAAATGATTCGCTAAAAAAATAAGCATCAAAAAACAATAAAAATAAAATGCCAACGTAAATGACACGTTGGCATTTTTTTTATCCAAAAAATAGCATTTAATTTTGCATCTTGAAAAAGTGTCAGTTATTTTTCATTGGCACAGTTTCTGACTATTAAATATTGAAAACACAATAAATTAAAAAAACATAATACATGGGAGTTAACATTCAACCTCTAGCAGATAGAGTTTTAGTAGAGCCAGCTGCAGCAGAAACCACTACCGCTTCAGGACTTATTATTCCAGATAACGCTAAAGAAAAACCACAAAAAGGAATTGTTGTTGCTGTTGGTAATGGTAAAATAGACGAACCTTTAACCGTAAAAGTTGGAGACATTGTTTTGTATAGTAAATACGGAGGAACAGAACTAAAATTAGAAGGAAAAGATTATTTAATGATGCGTGAAAGCGACATTTTAGCAATTGTATAATTTTCAGAAAAACAAATCAAAATGGCAAAAGACATAAAATTTGATATTGAAGCAAGAGACGGACTTAAAAGAGGTGTAGATGCTCTTGCAAATGCAGTAAAAGTTACTCTAGGTCCAAAAGGACGTAATGTTATTATCTCTAAATCATTTGGAGCTCCAACTGTCACTAAAGATGGTGTTACTGTAGCAAAAGAAGTAGAGTTAGATGATGAATTAGAAAACATGGGCGCTCAAATGGTGAAAGAAGTTGCTTCTAAAACCAATGACTTAGCTGGTGACGGAACTACAACTGCTACTGTTTTAGCACAGGCAATTGTAAAAGAAGGATTGAAGAATGTAGCTGCTGGAGCAAATCCAATGGATTTAAAAAGAGGAATCGACAAAGCTGTTAAAGCGATTGTTGCCGATTTAGAAAAGCAAGCTCAAAAAGTAGGTAACTCGTCAGAAAAAATAAAACAAGTTGCTGCAATTTCTGCAAATAACGATGATACTATTGGTGATTTAATTGCTACTGCTTTTGGTAAAGTAGGAAAAGAAGGTGTGATTACTGTTGAAGAAGCAAAAGGAATGGAAACCTACGTGGATGTTGTTGAAGGAATGCAATTTGACAGAGGATACTTATCCCCATATTTTGTAACTGATGCTGACAAGATGATTGCTGATTTAGAAAATCCATACATTTTATTATTTGATAAAAAGATCTCTAATCTTCAAGAAATTCTTCCAATTTTAGAACCAGTTGCTCAATCAAGCAGACCCTTATTAATTATTGCAGAAGATGTAGACGGTCAAGCGCTGGCAACTTTAGTAGTAAACAAATTAAGAGGTGGATTAAAAATTGCTGCTGTAAAAGCTCCAGGTTTCGGAGACAGAAGAAAAGCAATGTTAGAAGACATCGCTATTTTAACTGGCGGAACAGTAATTTCTGAAGAAAGAGGATTCTCTTTAGAAAATGTAACCCTAGATTTATTAGGAACTGCTGAAACTATTACTGTTGATAAAGACAATACAACAATTGTTAACGGAAATGGAAATGCTGACGCAATTAAAGCGAGAGTAAATCAAATTAAAGCTCAGATAGAAACCACAACTTCTGATTACGACAAAGAAAAATTACAAGAACGTTTAGCTAAATTAGCTGGAGGTGTTGCGGTTTTATATGTTGGTGCTGCTTCTGAAGTTGAGATGAAAGAAAAGAAAGATAGAGTTGATGATGCTTTACACGCGACAAGAGCTGCTGTTGAAGAAGGAATCGTTGCAGGTGGTGGAGTTGCGTTAGTGAGAGCTAAGAAAGTTTTAGAAAAAATTACAACAGATAATTTAGATGAAACTACAGGAGTACAAATTGTAAACAAAGCAATTGAGGCTCCATTAAGAACTATTGTTGAAAATGCTGGTGGTGAAGGATCGGTAGTGATTAATAAAGTTTTAGAAGGACATAAGAACTTCGGGTATGATGCTAAATCAGAAACCTATGTTGATATGTTAGAAGCCGGAATTATTGACCCTAAAAAAGTAACACGTGTTGCCTTAGAAAATGCAGCATCTGTTGCAGGAATGATCTTAACAACCGAATGTGCTTTAGTAGATATTAAAGAAGAAAACTCAGGCGCTGGAATGCCCCCAATGGGTGGTGGAATGCCAGGAATGATGTAAAAATGATTATTTTTTATATTAAAAAAAGCCTTTTGAAAACTCAAAAGGCTTTTTTTTATTCACAAATCGATATAGTTATTATAGGAAAATCATAAAAAAAACCAACCGTTGTGAAGTTTAGCTTACTAACATTTTATTTCCTTTTTATAATTCACTCTTCACACCTATGAAACATTATATTTCTTAAAGGAATCATAAAGTTGATGTTTTAAGTAAACTATTAACTTCTGTTTGAGTCTTAGTGGAAGTATTCTAGAACTAAAAAAAGTATATTTGATAAAAATTGAAAAAACCTGTCCTATGAAAAAAAAATTACTATTTTGCTTACTGTTTACATTCATTTTCTCTTCATTTTCGTCTTATTCTCAAGACAAAAAAAATGCTGAAGAAAATTATTTAGAATACTTTAAACTGCCTAGAGAAACGTTGTTTTTACATACAAATAAAACTACCTTTATTCTGGGTGAAAAAATTTGGTTTAAAGCATATGTGTATGATCGAAAAAATAACTTATCATCTAAAGCTACTTCAAATATCTACCTAGGTATATATGATGCTTCGGGTAATCAACTAGACAAGAAACTATATTTAGCAAGAGAAGGTGCCGCTATTGGTAATTTTGCCATTGATTCTACTTTTGCATCCGGCGACTATTTTCTAAAAGTTTCTACCAACTGGATGAAAAACTTTAATGAAGACGATTCTTTTGTTCAAAAAATAAAAATAATCAACCCTAAAATTAAAGAAATAGAAACCAAAAAAATCAATGATATAGAATATGACTTTCAATTCTTACCTGAAGGCGGACATATCCTTTATGGTGTTAAGAACAACATTGGAATAAAAGCTATTAATGATCTTGGGAAAGGAACTTCTTCAACAGGAGTAATTTCAAATTCTAAAGACGATGAAGTAGCTTCTTTTAAAAGCAATTTTTTAGGTATTGGTAAATTTTCATTTACCCCATTAAAAGGAGAACGTTATAAAGCAAAAATTACCCTAGAAAATGGAAAGAGTTTTGAAAAAACTATTGAAAACATAAAAGAGAATGGAATTGTAATTTCTGTTAACAACATTAGAAATGATAAAACAATTATTACCCTTAGCACTAATGAAGAATCTTTCAATAAAATAAAAGATAAACCTTACAAGTTATTATTACATAAAGACGGTAATGTAAAAAGTATTCCTATAGCTTTTACTAATACTAAAGAATTAATTGTAATTGCCTCTACAGATCTTTTTAAAGGAGTAAATACCGTTACATTATTTGATAGTGAAAATAGACCTTTATTGGAAAGAATGTTCTTTAATAACTCTATGATTAAAGAATATAAATTTTCTATCAATAAAACAGGTAGTGATATAGACTCACTTATTTATCAAATAAAATCTACCAACTCATTAAACAATGAAATTCTTACTACTAGTATTTCTGTGTTACCATCAGAAACAAAAAGCTACAATCAAGATCATACGATTGTATCTGCTATCTATTTAAAACCCTATCTAAGAGGTGCTGTAGAAAACCCTCAGTATTATTTTTCAAATAGTGATAGAAAAAAGAAATTTGAATTAGATGTTTTATTATTAACTCAAGGTTGGAGCAGATACTCTTGGGATAAGATTTTTACTTCCCAGCCAAAGCCTTCATATGATTTCGAAAATGGAATTGCTATTAATGGATTTGTGAATTCAAAACTCAAAAAAATAACGTCACTATTTCTTTTTCCTACAAAACAAAACAAAGCAACATTTATAAATATTGATGATAACGGAAAGTTTAATTTAAAAAACTTTTATCCAGAAGCTAATGAAGAAGTTCGCTTTTCTTACTATGGGAAAAATGGAAAAATGAAAAGACCAAGCATGAATCTTAGTTATATAAAATTCATGGACTCAGATAATATTAATACAAATGATTATAAGTCTTTCTTATCATTTTACAAGGATAAAAATGAAATAAGTGAACAGTTTTTTATTGATGACAGTTATGAAAGTTTAGAAGAAATTAGAATTAAAACAGACCTGAGAAAAAAGCTAAGAAAAGAACTAAGAGACCCAATCTTAACAAATGGTAGAATAACAAAAATCACTGAAGAAGAAGTAAATAGATATCCTAATCTAACTGACTTTATACAAAGCAATGGATTTGATGTCTTTTTAGGAGATGGAGCGACTAGTAAATTAGGAGATGTAGTGGTTCTTTCTAGAGGAAGAGGTGGTGCCGCAGCTCCAACAATATTTCTTGATGGAATTATCATTTCTGATCTTAGTGTGCTCTTAAACCTCTCTACAGACAAAATAGATAAAGTTGTTATTGATAAAACTGGAATTGGCCTTGGATTAAGTGGTGGGTTTGGAGGTGCCATTAAAATATTTCGTAGAAAGGGAATTTTAAACACATCTGGCAAAGCTTCTTACAACGACAAATATTTTGGAAACATTTCAGCATATGGTTTTCAGCCAGTTAAAGAGTTTTACGCGCCGGTATATGCTTCCTATAGATCTCAAACTTTTAAAGATTATGGTGTTATTCATTGGGAACCAAACATCGCTATATCTAAAGCTAACTCAGGAAGTATTAAAACTTATGATACTGGTTTAGATGAAATCAACTTTTATATTGAAGGAATAAGTTCTGATGGAAGCGTATTTTCACAAGTGATTAAAATTGAAGGAAAATAAAGAAAGTGAATTTTTTATGTTAATATTAAACATTAGTCTGTTATGTGAAATTCATAATAGACTATGTTTTTTTTAGCATGCTAACATAATAAAGTTTTATAAAAATAAAAAACCTCGAAGATTTCGAGGTTTTTTATTCTTGTTTAATTAAATTTATGTGGCAAATATCACACTTGCCTTCAAGATAATAATTCATTCCAGTATCGCATTCCATAGGACAGACATAAACATCATGAATTATCTCTTCTTCTATTACTGTAACTTTATAAGAAGTTTTCTTTTCTTCTGCTTTGCAGGAACAAAATAGAAGTACAGAAATCACTGAAATTTGAAGGAAATGCTTCAAAGTTTATTGCTTATCATGAGCATCAACAACTTTCTTGTCTCGATATTTACAACAAGGATCAATTTCTTTATAAATATGGTCTTTTGCTTTTATTCCTTTGGTATCATGACCAACTGCTGCAATGTTTTTTTGAATCGTTTTTTTATTCGTTTTTCTTTCATCAATAATTAAAGAAAGTAGATGTGTTTTTACGCTCCAAACAGCAAACTTGACTCCTTTTGTATTTAAAGCTGCTTTTTCAATACGTTTCTTACACATCATACAAATTCCATCTACTTCAATAGATAGCTTTGCATTCTTCTTTTTCTTTTGCGCTTCTGTTGACAAACCTACCATTAGTAGGCAAACTATAAGGAAAACTTTTTTCATTTTTATTCGATTTTAAATCTTAGTCCGCTATAAAACATACGACCAAAAATTGGCGCATATACAATAGTACTATCAAAATTGTTGCCAAACGGATCATCACTTGCTAAAATAGGACTTTTCTGTTTCAAATTTGTTAAATTCTCTCCGCCAAAATACATCTCAAACTTTTTAGAAAACACTTTGGTGACTTGTGCATTTAGCAAACTGTAAGAATTTGAAGATTCTCCCAACTGATATTGAATTGGGTTGCTAGATGTATTTGGTAATCGTTGCTCTCCGATAAAATTATAGGTTAGATCAAATTTCCATTGTTTATTATCGTCTCTTTCTGAAGTTTCAAAAGAAACATTAGCAAAGAAACGATGATTAGGAGTCAATGGTTTAGATAATTTCCCTGAAGTATAATTGGTTTCTATGTCATAGTATTTATAAGCCAAACGGATGTTAAAATATTCTATAATATTATAATTCACTTCTGTCTGAAAACTATTAGCATAACTTCTTCCTTCCAAATTATAGAAAGAAATTTGTTGTGGATTTTCCCAATCTACCACCACCTGATTTTCAAAATTTGTTCTATAAAAGTCAACTATGATATCTCCTTTTCTGTCAAATAATCTAAATCCTTGTAAATATGAAACTCCATAATTCCAAGCAACTTCAGGATCTAAACCATAAATCTTTCCACCTGCAGATTGAATATCTATTTGTCTTGCACTTGCAAATAACTGTTGATTCTCTGCAAAAATGTTCGCACTTTTTCTTCCTTGTCCTACGGAAGCTCTAAACACTCCTTTTTCCCAGGGAACATATCTTATATGTAATCTTGGCGTTACAAAAGTTCCTAATAGATTATGCATGTCAGCTCTTAATCCAGCCGTAAAACTAAAATTATCTAGATTATCATACGCATATTCAAAAAACCCTCCAAAGGAGCTTTCGTTCCTCTTAAAGTTCGTCAAGTTTACAAACTCATTATAAGTGTCGTGAGTAAATGTAATTCCGGTTGTGAATTTATTTCTTGTATCTCCAATGATGGAGTTGAACAACAAGTTTGAATAAATACTTTGGTGTTCAATATCGTAAGTTCTTACCCCAAAATAAGAGTCTTGTTCATGATTACTAAACGCAAATTGAAATCCAAAACTTTGAAATGGTAACTCTGGAAAAACATACCCTAATTTTAAGGAAGTATCAAAACGTTTTGTTTCAATTTCACTTCCCCAAACATTTGTTGTTCCTCTATCTAAATCTGGATTAAAATTGATTTCTCCTGTTTGTTTAGAATCGTTCATATAGCGAAAGTTGATAAAACTCACCCAGCCTTTTTCTGCATCTAGATATTGCCAACGATTCATCACGTTAATTTGATTCATCAAAGGATTGTCTAGAAAATTATCCTTATTTCTATCAAACTTTTCTCCTCTGTGATTTCCGTGGATGTACAATCCTGTATGCCATTTATCGGATACTTTTTGATTGAAATGTGTATTCAATTCTAGCCTTCCGCCTAAAGAACCATAAGCATTTACAAAGAGCTTTTTATCTGTGTATGGCTTTACCAATTCGGCATTAATCTGACCAGAAATACTCTCATAACCATTGATAACACTTCCTGCTCCTTTGGTGATTTGAATACTTTCTACCCAAGTTCCTGGAGTAAATGTGAGTCCGAATACTTGTGCCGCTCCACGAATGGAAGGAATATTTTCTTGTGAAATTAATAGGTAGGGGCTTTTTAATCCCAACATTTGAATTTGACGAGTCCCTGTTAAAGCATCAGAGAAATTCACATCAATAGATGGATTGGTTTCGAAACTTTCTGCAAGATTACAACACGCTGCTTTTAGTAACTCGGCACTATTTACAGTAAATACGTTTTGAGTTTGCACAAAAGATCGTTGCGTTGCTTTCTTTTTGATTTTAAGAGTTACCTCCTCTAGCTCATTTTCTGGTGTTATAAAATGGCGGATAGTTTCTAAATTGGTAACGGTAAGTGTATCTGTCTTATAACCTATAAAACTGATGACTAATTTCTTATAATTCGATTTATAAGGAATCGTAAACCATCCTTTTTCATTGGTTGTTACTCCTACTGAAGTATTTAACCAATAAACATTGGCCCCAAAAACCCCTAAATCATCTTTTGGATTATTTTTATCCATAATCATTCCCTTAAGTGTTTCTTGAGAGAAGGATAAGAATGGTATCAGCAATAGTATGCCGATGATAATTTTTTTCATTGAATTGTATTTAATTTGTATAATAACTAGACGATTTATCATCAAAAAAGATGACGCTAAAAAGTTGTTATTTTAAATTAAAAAAGACTGGTGTAAAACCTGAATATCTTGATCGATATCTGGTGGAGAAAAACCTCTATCGTATTCGTTTTCTAAAAGAGTATTTTGATATAAATTAAAGAAAGAATATATGTAAGTAGCTATAAATTCTATATCACTGATCTGAATTGTGATGAATTTTTCTTTATTAAATGTTGATGATTCAACCAGAATCGTTTCATCTTTACAACATTTCTTTTTCTTTATTTTAGTAACGTCAGAATTCATATTGAATCCTTCTATTCCACAAGCATCAGCTTCTCCAAAATAAGAAATATCGACCAACGTTTCCCCACAGTAATTTTTTACTATGGTAAAAGACATAGATGAAAACAATACAACAAGTGATAATATCGTTGCGCTTATATTTTTGATAAATACCTTCATATTAATTGCAAATTTACAACAGAATTCTCTAAAACTATGTTAAACTATTTTTTTTGAAATTTCTTCTGGTAATAAAAGGCTGGCAATAGAATTAATAAGAACATTGGATGCACAATAAATCTTCTAATATAAAATGCTAGCAGATATCCATCTTCTAAATTATTTCTTATCGACATTGAAAAAATGACAATTAAAACCATAAAGGCCGTCATAAGAAAAAAGCTAGAAAATTGTATAATCTTTTTCTTCCTAAAAATCATATAAATAATACCTAAAGAAATTAAGCTATTAATTAGATATCTGAAAAGCATATCTACAACTAAATGCCATCTATCTATTGATGGGATACCTTTGTATAAGTAATCATTTTGGAAGTATTCAATCAATGGGTCATAAAACAAGCTTTCTTCGAATGCTCTTACCAAAAATAAAAGTCCAAATAAAACAATAACGCCTATTATTTTGATTGACTTGTTCATTTCTTATAATTTGAAAATTTATGAACCCAAAGAACCCATAGTAAGAAAGTGATTCCATAAATAATCGCTGGAAAAACTAAATTATGTAATAACGTTTGATGGTCATGATATTTAAATAACATAACCGTCAGAAATGCTATCCGTAAAATATTCACTGCATAAATAATTAAACTTCCAGCAATACTAAATAAAATTGTAGCTTTTAAGGAGCCAGGAAAAGCAACCACAAAGGCTAAGAATAGAATAAGAATGCTAACTGAATTACATCCCTCTATAACCCTAGCTATATAATAACCGTTTAATACTATTTTTACAGACATCTCCTTATTATGCTGAACTACAGAAGCATTATAACCAAATAAAGATAAGACTGAATTCGTTTGTTGAGCAACTTTATGTGTTATTGGAGAACAAGAAAAAACATCTCCTTTTTGTTGTGTTTTTTGTAAGTAAAAGGAGTAAGTTCCGAATAATATAAAATACGTAGCAAAAAATTTAACTAGAAAAAGAACGATATTTCTTTGCTTTTTCATAAAGAATTTGGTTTAATTTTGCTGTTTTATTTCACAATACACAAATATAGAAAAAACGTGAACATTAATAACCTTAAGAGCACAATAGAAGAAATTATTTCTTCGCAAAAAACAACAATAGAAAAACAACAAGCCATTTGTGATTTTCTTGAAAATGAAATCGCTTACTACGATTGGGTTGGTTTTTATTTTAAAAATGGAGATAAAGAAGAACTTAAATTAGCGGAATATACGGGTGAGCCTACTGAACATATTATCATTCCTTTTGGAAAAGGAATTTGTGGTCAGGTAGCAGTGAGTAATGAGAACTTTATTGTTCAAGATGTTTCTGACCAAAACAATTATATTTCTTGCGGTTGGAAAGTAAAATCAGAAATCGTAATTCCAATTTTTGTGAATGACGAAAATATTGGTCAAATAGATATCGATTCTCACACAGTAAATCCATTTACAAAGCAAGATGAAGAAATCCTAGAATTTGTTTGTGCTAAAATTGCTACACTCTATTAACCCCCCATAAATAGCTAGTTGAAAATTTCACCATTTATAGGGAGTAGATTCTTTATGATTTATATACTATTTTTAGTACATTCCCGTTGTATTATTATAAATCATTAAATCCCCTATACCAATGAGAAGAGAATACTTCAACAACACTAAAGTACATATTAATCATACAAACAACATTCCTGAAAATGGAACTGTATTAGAAAAATTTATCTTTTGGTTTAGAGATTTTTTAAATAATTCCGAATAATTAACTGCTCTTTTTTCACAAAAAAACTATCATTAGACACAGCTCCCTATAAACAGGGAGTTGTGAATTTCCACATTTTCGGGTATTGACA
>TARA_R110000787_G_scaffold59922_11_pt1 | contig 22347 bp, 18 predicted proteins | sample TARA_R110000787 | Tara Oceans TARA_R110000787 (sample SAMEA4397920) | marine metagenome | biome: Polar Biome; feature: [DCM] deep chlorophyll maximum layer (ENVO:01000326); material: water (ENVO:00002006), including particulate matter (ENVO:01000060) such as... | depth 35 m | reverse complement strand
ATGAGGGCTGTCACACCGAAGGAACATTACCTGGCGGTTTAAATGTGCATAGAAGAGCTTTTGACACTCATAAAAGATTAATAGGCGACACTAATTATACAAATACAGAAGAGTGGATAGCTGCTATTAGAAGCACCGAAGTAAAATTTAGACAGATTTTAAAATGGGTTTCTTGTTTTGCTTTAGCTGTAAATGAGGTAAATGCTTCACTGGGTAGAGTGGTAACCGCTCCAACTAATGGAAGTGCTGGAGTAATCCCTGCGGTATTAATGTATTACCTAGTCATTGAAAATCATGAAGCAGGTTTTGAAGAAATTAAAAAATTCTTATTAGTAAGTGGTGAAATAGGAAGTCTCTTTAAAAAGGGAGCCACTATTTCGGCAGCTATGGGAGGTTGTCAAGCAGAAATAGGAGTTTCGGCTGCAATGGCTGCAGGAGCTTTAACTGAGGTAATGGGTGGAACCCCAGAACAGGTGTCAATTGCGAGTGAAATAGCTATGGAACATCACTTAGGTCTTACTTGTGACCCAATAGCTGGATTAGTGCAGATTCCTTGTATTGAACGAAATGCAATGGGTGCTATAAAAGCAATAAATGCTTGTGAGATGGCACTTGACAGTGATCCTTCCAAAGCGAAAGTTCCGTTAGACAAGGTAATAGAAACGATGTGGGAAACTGCAAAGGATATGAATACAAAATACAAAGAAACCAGTGAAGGAGGTTTAGCTGTAAAAGTAAGTTTAAGCGATTGTTAATTATTCCTTTTTACAACTACTTTTCCTTCTAGAATCGATTAGGTGAATTATTTTCCACCCGTCATCAAGTTTTGCAATTGTAAAAGAGTTGGCTCCACAATGTGAAAATACATCGTTGAACCAAAACTCATAGGGAGTCCATACATGGGCTAAATTTCCGTCGACTACAATTTGATAATCTAACAAACGTTCCTCCCATTTTTGATTAGCAGGGCGATTACCAATGGCTTTAATAAAACCGTCTATATCATCTGTGTTTAATATATTCTCTCCTTCTTCATTAACGTATACTGTTTGCATCACTATATTATTAGTCATAACAGATTTCATTAAAAGGGTATCTCCTTTATGGAGCCCTTCAAAAAAAACATCAACGACTTGTTTCGCATCTTTGCTAGTAAAAGGATCTTGAGAAAAAGAAAAAGTAGCCGCTAAAAGGCAAACAGAAAGTAGAAAAAACTTCATCTATAAATAATTCAAATTATGCGTTGCAAAATTAGTACATTTACCATCCAATTTGTTACACTATGAGTACAGCTAAAAAAGAGTACAAACGCATTACTACCAAAACATTGGTAGATATGAAAAGTAAAGGTGAAAAAATTTCGATGCTAACTGCATACGATTATACCATGGCAAAGATTGTAGATAGTGCTGGTGTGGATGTCATACTAGTAGGTGATTCTGCTTCCAATGTTATGGCAGGTCATGAGACTACACTTCCTATTACTTTAAACGAAATGATTTACCATGCTTCCTCGGTAGTGAGAGCTATAGAACGATGCTTGGTGGTGGTAGATTTACCTTTTGGGTCTTACCAAAGTGATCCTAAAGAGGCTTTACGATCTGCTATTAGAATCATGAAAGAAAGCGGTGGACATGCTGTAAAACTTGAAGGTGGGAAAGAAATTAAAGATTCAGTTAAAAAAATATTAAATGCCGGAATACCCGTTATGGGGCATTTGGGACTTACGCCACAGTCTATTTATAAATTTGGAACTTATACGGTTAGAGCTAAGGAAGAGGAAGAAGCCGAACAACTTAAAAGTGATGCTTTAATGCTTGAAAAAGCTGGATGTTTTGCTATTGTGTTAGAAAAAGTACCTGCTAAACTTGCTGAAGAGGTTGCCAAAAGTGTTCAAATTCCTATTATCGGAATTGGTGCTGGAGGTGGTGTTGACGGGCAAGTTTTAGTAACTCACGATATGTTAGGAATGACCCACGAATTTAATCCTCGTTTTTTAAGACGTTATTTAGATATGTATCACGAAATGACCAATGCTTTTCAAAATTACACTAAAGATGTAAAGAGTGGTGATTTCCCTAATGAGAAAGAACAGTATTAAAACAAAGCTGTAAGTAAAAGAAATCCTTTCAAAAAAATAATTTGTCTTCAAAAATAATTTCAAATAAAGATAATCTTCAAGTTATATATGAAGACAATCACATTATTGCTATCAATAAGCGAGTGGGTGATATTGTACAAGGAGATAAAACTGGTGACACTCCCCTCTCTGAAATAGTTAAACAATACATTGCAGAAAAATATAACAAACCAGGAGCTGTATTTTTAGGAGTTGTTCATCGTTTGGATAGACCTACTAGTGGTATTGTTATTTTTGCTCGTACAAGTAAGGCTTTGACAAGGTTAAATAAACTCTTTTCAGAACGAAATACAAAAAAAACATATTGGGCGATTGTAAAAAATGAACCTGCTACCTCTTCAGGTACTTTAATTCATTTTTTAAAAAGAAATCCTAAGCAAAACAAATCGTATGCTCATAAAAATGAGGTTCCAGATAGCAAAAGTGCTGTTTTAGAGTATCAAGTTATTAAAAAACTAGATCGGTATTCCTTATTAGAAATCGATTTAAAAACAGGAAGGCACCACCAAATTAGATCACAATTGTCATCTATAGGATCTCCAATAAAAGGAGATTTAAAATATGGTTTTGACAGAAGTAATAAGGATGGAGGAATCCACTTGCATTCAAGAAAATTATCTTTTACACACCCAGTAAATAAAGAAGAAATTAATTTAGTAGCACCTGTACCAAACGATCCTGTTTGGAAGGCTTGTGTTTAATAAGATAAAAGATTTTAGACCGCTTCGCTTTTAGATGTTAGACTGTTGGTGACTAAATAACAACCTGATAGTTATGGTTTTCACATTTACCATAAGCTATTTTAAACATATACCGTTTATGGGTTATTGATTGTTAGCAGCTATTATACCGTGCCTTCGTTAAATATTAATCAAATTATTTTTTAAAGCAAAAATCACCAAACCAACTCTGTTCTTAACTTGAAATCTTTTAAATAATTCACTTCGGTAATTATCTATTGTCTTGGGACTTAAAAACATGAGCTCTGCAATTTCAGTATAGGTTAATTCGCTACAGGATAATTTTAAGAATTTTAATTCGTGATCTTTTAACTTAATAGTTGGAATTTCTTTTCTTGGTTTTAAGGATTTTAATAATGTGTTCGCAACCTTTTCTGAATGGTAATACCCTTTTTCAAAAACTTCATTTAAAGCTATTTCTAAAGAATCGGGATGTATGTCCTTTAGTAAATAACCGTTTGCTCCCCTACTTAACATTCCTAAAACCATTTGCTCATCATCATCCATAGACAAAGCCAATACTTTAACTTCTGGATGCTCTTTAGAAAGCCATTCCATAGTTTCAAAACCATTCATAACCGGCATATTAACATCTAGTAAAATAACATCAGGAATAGATTCCTCAGTAATTATTTTTTGTTGTAAATCCTTCCCGTTATTAGCGTGATACAATACATTATAACCAGAAAACATTCCAATTAACATTTTCAGGGAGTTTGCAACTAATAAGTGATCGTCGACAATTACTAAGTTATAATCAGTTTTTTGTATCATTTGGGAGGGGATATAGTAGTGTTAATTTTGTACCATTACCAATAGATGAAGTTAAGGAATGTTTTGCATTTAACAAAGCAGCTCTTCCTTTTATTGTTTGCATTCCAGAACTTTCGGTTTTTTGGGAGGTATCAAAACCAACACCGTCATCTTCTGCAATGATTTCTAAATCATTAGTACTAAAATTTAAGGTTACCGATAATTTTTTTGCTTTAGAATGCTTCATCACATTGGATAAAAATTCTTGATACATTCTAAATATTAATATTTCATGTGCTGCTGAAATGTGTTTTATGTCTCCATTTATCTGCATGGAGGCTTCCAAAAACTTCATCCTATTAAATCGTTCTATTTCAATCTCTAAAGAACGAATTAAACCATTTTTATTAATCACGTCATTGTTTAAAGTTTTAGATAAATTTCTAACTTCTTGTACGGTATTGGTAACGACATCTCTGGTATCTTTTAATTGCTCTTGTATCACTTCTGGTGCTTTTACAAGAAGCATATTTAATTGCATACTTACAACAGAAAGCAATTGCCCTACATTATCGTGTAGCTCCCAACCAATATTTTTAAACGTTTGTTCTTGTATTTCTAACTGGGAAGTAGCTAATTCTTTTTCATATTTTTTTTCTGCTTCAATTTGCTCTAATAATAATTTGTTTTTACGCTTCTGAAAAGCAATAAAAAACCAGATTACAAACAATAGCAAGCCAAAAATAACAGCAATGGTATAAACAATTAATATAATTGTTTCTAGTGTGATGATGTTTTCTTGTTCTTGAATCATAATTAAAACAAAGTTAATATCTATTATTCATTTAGTTCAATGTTACTATTCTTATTTTTTGAACAAACTAAAAACCCAATAATAAAAGTGGTGTACATTAATATATTGGCTATAATATAAATTATAGCTTTTACATTTACGAATAACTCATTTACTCTTTTAAAATATTGAGAAAATAAATCTATTGGAGTTACACATAGGTAAAACACCAACACTCCAACAGAAATATAAATTGGTAACTGTTTTTTTAAATTTAATACTTGATTACTTTTCAATAAATCAAAATAAAATAAAACATTAACTAATAATAATAGTAATGTTCCTGCGATTGCAGTAAAAACCGAATCTCCTTTAAAAAACACATCGCTTAAAATTAAGTTTAACACTCCTATTATTATAAATATAGAGAGAATTAAAGTAATTGCTTTTTTTTGAGCTTTACTTTTTAATAAAGACATAATATAATAAACAAAAAAAGAAAAACTAATTAATGAATAAATATTATAGAGCCAAATATTTCTTTCAAAAACGGTGTCATATACAAAACCGAAATACTCACAATCTGTAAAATATGCTATAGGGCTATAAATTGCTATAACTTCAAGAATAAATGTAAACCATAAAAAATATACTAAGTACAAGGTACTATTAGAAGCTTCTGCATTTTTTTTTAAATAATAAGTACCTGCAATTGCAACAACTAATTCTAATGTTAGATAAATTGAAGTATTTATTAAAAATTTATTGAAATAATCCAATATTAATATGCATTTGGAGGCCAGCCATTTCCTCCTTTATTCAAAGGGTCAATATTATAATTATTAGCAGAATTTCCATCATCGCTTTCGGTAGCATTTAAGAATACCGTTGCTTTACCCCCACTTTTACTATCCTTGGCAGCAAAATAAACACGTATTCCTGGTGCGTCAATACTCTGCTTTGTAGATTCTGCTTTTACATAATCTATAAACTCTTGTAATTGTGCGATATTAAAAGTTACTGCAATAACATCTTTAGACCCCATGGCACTTTCAATATCTTTTTCTTGGTTATTGTTCCAGTTTCCTTGTAATGCTTTTGCTTCCGTTACGGTAATACAATTTTTTGGTCTTCCCATTTTAAGTTTTTTTTAGTTGATATTAAAAATAAAGATAGTTTTTTTATTTTTCTTGCAAGGATATTGTTAGTGAAAAAGATTAAAAGATCGCTACGCTGATAGACGGAAGATTAAAGACTTGACGTTAACTAATAGATAATCAGTGCTCTATATTATTATTGTTTTTATAGAAAAAGAGAATTAAAAAAAACTCTATTTGGTTTTAACCAAATAGAGTTTTTAATCTTTGCGACTTAGCGTCTTTGCGTGAATTTATTACATTTTCACATCATCCAATTTCACTTCTTCTCCTTCTTTGCTCATTAGTTTCACTTCATCAAAGCCCATATCTTTAAACTGTGCAAATTGCGTTGCTGCATCTCCAATAACCACATAGGCCATTTTAGATTCGTCTAAATACTTATTAGCTAATTGTTTGTGTTGCTCCAAAGTCATTGCTCCAACAATTGCTTCTTCTTCGGCAATATAATTGGCTGGTAAATCATAGGTGCTCATTTCTTGCAACATTCCCAATAATGAAGATTGCGTTTCAAACCTTCTAGCATTCGATTTTATCATTGCATTTTTAGTGAAATCTAAATCTTCTTGACTCACACCGTTTTTATAATTTGCAATTTCTTCTTTAAAAATAGAAACAGATTCTCCTGTTGTATTCGTTCTTACACTAGAAGAGGCTTTAAAGGTTCCTTTAATTTTAGAACCACTAAATCCTGTTCTTGCTCCATAGGTGTATCCTTTTTCTTCACGAAGAATTAGGTTTACATTTCCTGAAAAAGAACCTCCTAATTTATAATTCATTACCTCCGCTGGATAAAAATCCTTATTTGTTCTAGCCATAGAAATAAATCCAATATTAATTACCGATTGTTTTGCATCTGGAATATCTACAAAATATAAAGATGTTTTATCTCTATTGTTTTCTACTGGATAAGAAGGGATTACTACTTCTTTTGTTGCCCAGTTTTTACCTAATGAAGCTAAACTATTTTTACTATTAGCTTCGGTAATTGCTCCCACTACATGGAAATTACTTATTGAAGGAGAATAGTTTTTAGTATAGAAAGCTTTTAAATCTTCAATCGTAATTGCCTCTACAGAAGCTACCGTACCGCTAGTTGGGTAACTAAAAATATGATTTTCTCCATATAATATTTTGTTATAAACTCTACTTGCAACTACATTCGGATTTGCGTCTGATCGTTTAATCTCATTGATTGTTTTTGTTTTGATCCGTGCAAATTCCTCTTCATCCCATCTTGGTTGTAATAAAATTTCTTCCACTAAAGCCAAGGTTTTATCAAAATTTCGCACTAAAGTATTACCACTAATTACAATAGATTCTTTGGTAGTGTACATATTGATCCTTGCTCCTAACATTTCAATTTCTTCTTCAAGCTCCTGAGGTGTTTTATTAGCAGTACCTTCCATCATAATGTCGGTCATTAAATTTGCGACACCATTCTTATTCATATTATCTAATAAATGACCACCTTCCATCACTAAACTAAAATTTACTGTCGGAATTTCGTTTTGCTCAATACCATAAACTTTCATTCCGTTTTCTAGAGTTGCAGTCCAACTAGATGGAATATTCAGCTTAGGAGATGCTCCTTGTGAAGGTTCCACAGAACGATCAAAATTTGAAGGAGTTTTAGCAATTTCTTCGGTAGAATCCTCTACTGTTTTAGCTATGTTTTCAGAAATTTCCTCTTCAACTACTGGCGCTTTAGTAGAATTTTCTGTGATTAATGCTAATTGTCCTTTAGGTACAAAACTTGTCATTACAAAAGGTTTGTCTTTTATGTATGTATTATAAACACGTATAACATCTTCCTTTGTTACCTTTTTAATATTTTCAATATCTGTAGTAATAAATCCTGGATCACCAGCAAAAACATTGTATTGTGCTAGCTGAAAAGATTTTCCTAACACACTTCCAATACCATTGTAAAAGTCTGTTTCTAATCCAGCTTTAATACGTTCCACATCTCTCTCTGAAACCCCTTCTGTTTCAAGAACTTTAAAGGCTTCAAAAATTCCAGCTTCCACATCATTTAAGTTCACCCCATTATTAGCTGTGATTATAATATGAAACTCACCAGCTAACTCCTGCGAATTATTATAAGCAGTTGTTCTTGACGTTAAGTTTTTATCTTTTACTAAAACTTTATATAAAGGTGCTTTTTTACCACTTGAAATGATTTCCGCTAAAAAATCTAAAGCATATGCATCGTCTGTAAATTGTTCTCTAGTTGGCCACACCATATTTAATTGAGGAGCTGTTGCAAAATTATCTTCGTGAAACAATCTCTTTGTTTCAGAAAGTGTTACTGGCTGAGGCTCTAATTTAGCTACTTCTTCCTTTGGCATAATTTCTCCAAAATACTTTTCGATTAACGCTTTAGCATCTTCTGTTTCAAAATCTCCAGCCAATACTAGTGTAGCATTATTTGGTCCATAGAATCTATTATAAAATTCTTTTACATCGTCTATAGTAGCACTCTGTAAATCTACTAATTCACCAATCACTTGCCAGTTATATGGATGTCCTTCAGGATATAAATTTTTATCGATTACCCAGCCGGTATGTCCGTAAGGATTGTTATCAACTCGTTGTCTTTTTTCGTTCTGAACAACTTCTTGTTGGTTATAAAAAGCAGATTCTGTTACCGTATTGATTAAAAAACCCATACGATCACTCTCTAACCAAAGCACTGTTTCCAATGCATTGTTAGGCACGATTTCATAATAAATGGTACCATCTTTCCAAGTACCACCATTTAAAGTACCACCAGCATCTTGTATTTTCTTAAAAAATTGATCTTGAGGAACATTTTCAGATTCTTGAAAAAGCATGTGCTCAAATAAGTGAGCAAAACCAGTTCTTCCCGTTTTTTCACGATTGGATCCAACTCCGTATTGAATTGCTAAGGAAACTATTGGATCACTTTTATCTTGATGAAGTACTACATCAAGTCCGTTTTCTAATTGATATTTTTCAAACTCTATAGAAAGTTTGGTTTCTGTTTTTTCAGCTGATTTATCTGTGCTAGAAGAATCTTTACACGAAATCATAAATAACGAAAAGGCAACTAATGTTACCATCGTTAGTTTAAAAGAGTTTTTTAACATTTTGATTGGTTTTAGTATAAGTTATAAATATACGATAGCCCCATTTTTTAAACCTTAAATAATTGTTAAATCAAAGAAAATGAAATTAACAACTATTTAAAGTTATAAGTGCCCACTACATTGAAACTTTACTATCTTTAACTGCTTTAAAAAGCAAAATGATGATTTGAAACATGAGAATAGTTATTTATTCAAATCTACTGAAGGATTAATCTTTGATTTAATTATTAAACAGTTCACATGAAATTATTTGATATAGAATTTGATTCCAATGCCAATTTACTTCCTAAAGAGGGCACGGTAAATTATTATGGAAAAGTTTTAAGTCAACATGAAGCTGACCATTATTATCAAACGTTACTTCATAATATTGAATGGAAAAACGATGAAGCTATTATTTTTGGTAAAAAAATAATCACCAAACGAAAAGTAGCTTGGTATGCAGAAGAAGAGTTTCCTTATACTTACTCTAAAGTTACCAAAAAAGCATTGCCCTGGACTAAAGAGTTATTAAGCTTAAAAGAGCTAATTGAACATCAAACAGGTGAACAATTTAATTCTTGTTTACTTAATCTTTATCATAGTGGTGATGAAGGAATGGCTTGGCATAGTGATGGTGAAAAAGATTTAAAAAAAAATGGAGCCATAGGATCTCTAAGTTTTGGAGCTGAAAGAAAATTCGCCTTTAAACACAAGGAATCTAAAGAAAAGGTAGAGTTATATTTAGAACATGGTAGCTTATTAGTGATGAAAGATGAAACTCAAACAAATTGGTTGCATAGACTCCCTCCTACTAAAAAAATAAATACACCTCGAATCAATCTTACTTTTAGAAGTATTGTTAAAAAATAATTAGCCCAACCAACCATCACGATCTAGACTTCGATACTGAATGGCTTCAGAAATGTGATCACCAGTAATACTTGCCGAAGCTTCCAAATCGGCTATAGTACGTGATACTTTTAAAATTCGATCATAAGCTCTAGCAGAAAGATTTAATCGCTCCATGGCTGTTTTTAATAGTTGCAAAGAGGCTTCATCTAATTTACAATACTTCCTAATTTGCTTTACGCCCATCTGGGCATTATAATGAACACTTTCTGATGCTGCAAATCGTTCTGATTGTATTTTTCTGGTTTTAGTAACTCGTTCTCTAATTACAGTACTCTCTTCTCCCCTACGATCATCACTCAGTTTTTCAAAAGGAACCGGAGTCACTTCTATATGAATATCAATTCGGTCTAATAATGGACCCGATACTTTACTTAAATACCGTTGCATTTCTGCTGGAGTAGAAGTCATAGGAGCATTGGGATCGTTAAAGTATCCACTAGGACTAGGATTCATACTTGCTACTAACATAAAGCTTGAAGGGTATGTTACCGTAAATTTTGCTCTAGATATGGTTACTTCTCTATCTTCTAAAGGTTGTCGCATCACTTCCAAAACACCACGTTTAAATTCTGGTAATTCATCTAAAAACAAAACACCATTATGTGACAATGAAATTTCTCCAGGTTGTGGGTAGGTACCGCCACCAACTAAAGCTACATCCGAAATTGTGTGATGTGGACTTCTAAAAGGTCGAGCGCTTATAATTCCGCCTTTTTTAATTGTCCTTCCTGCAACACTATGTATTTTGGTAGTTTCAAGCGCTTCACCTAAGGTCATTGGAGGTAATATACTCGGTAATCGTTTTGCTAACATTGTTTTTCCAGAACCAGGAGGCCCAATTAATATAACGTTATGACCACCAGCGGCAGCAATTTCCATACAGCGTTTAATAGATTCTTGTCCTTTTACATCTGCAAAATCAAATTCAGGATTTTCTAATTGATTGTTAAATTCAGATTCAATATCAACTATTGTTTTTTCTAAAGGAATTCCATCATCAATAAAATCAATAACTTCTTTGATGTTTTTTACTCCAAAAACATCCATTCCTTCTACAATAGCTGCTTCTTTTGCATTACTTTCAGGAAGTATAAATCCTTTAAATCCTTCTTTTTTTGCGTTAATTGCAATGGGTAAAGCTCCACGTATAGGCTGTAAATTACCATCTAAAGATAGTTCTCCCATGATAATATAATCTTCTAGGAGATTGGTTTCTTTTATTTGTCCGGTTGCCACTAAAATCCCCATAGCTAGTGTTAAGTCGTATGCAGAGCCTTCCTTTCGCATATCTGCAGGAGACATATTTAATATTAACTTTTTTCCTGGAATTTTAAAACCGTTGTTTTGTAAGGCAGCAGCAATTCTATAATTACTTTCTCTAATTGCATTATCTGGTAAACCAACTAAATGATACCCAATACCTTTATCAACGTTAACCTCTATGGTAATGGTGCTAGAATCAACACCAAATACTGCACTCCCGTATACTTTTGTAAGCATTTAATTTAATTTTCAAAACGAGGGAGTTATTGAAGATATCAATATAAGATTTTTTTTATAAAAAAAGCCTTTATCTTATTTGATAAAGGCTCTTTTATAAAATTGAAATAATTACTATTTTTTCAAAAACTGTAATACTTTGGTATTGTTTTCTGAAGTTACACTAATAAAATAATTTCCTGTTGATAATGCAGAAACATCTATTTGTGAAATTGTTGAGTTTGAAGTTTTAGAAATTAAAACTTGACCTAGAACATTTACTATTTTTACATTTGTAATTGGAGTCATTGCACTTAATTTTAATAGATTTTTTGTAGGATTTGGATAAATCGCTAATCCTTCTATTGATTGATCGTTTACTCCTAATACTCCAGCGACTGTTAACATATACACTTCTGAGAAGTTACCTTCCGCACAAGTAGTATTTGATTTTACTCTCCAATAATAAGTAGCACCTTCTGTTACTCCTAAGGCTAAATATAGAGGGGTTAGAACATTGTCTGAAAATTCAACTACAGAAAAATCTGAATATCTACTTAATTCAAAATCATAACTACTTACACTTTCATCTCCAGATTCCCATGTAAATTCTATTACTACGGGCTGATCAACAGCTTCATCTGGAGGAAATATTAGTCCAATATCAGAAACATCAGTACTTAATATTCTTAAAATTAAATATAAGTTAATTGTTTCAGAAGATCCTGCACCAGTTACCATAAAAGGATAATCTCCAGGAGCTAAACTTCCTATACCATCTACCGTTAAAACTGTTGTTCCTTCAGCACTTAAAGATGAAGAAGAAAAGCTTCCAGAAGTACCCGCTGGCAAACCAGAAACAGTAAAATCTATAGTATCAGAGAAACTATCACTAAATCCTAAATCAACATTAAAATCAGCATTTCCATCTGCAGTACAAGCTTCTAATATTCCTTGATGAGACGATACTGTAAACTGTTCGTTACTAATTCCTGTAACTATTAAAGAAAAAGCTTGAGCACCATTAATTAAAGCACTTCCTTTATGAGATACTTGAATAATATATTCACCTGAAGCACCTTCAATTTCAACTTTTTCAATATTATCAACTAAATTATCTCCTGTTGTTGCTGCTGCACTAAAGTTTGCAACGTCCAACTTCCAAGGCATAAATGTTGCGCCTCCATCTTGAGAAACTCTTAAGTCTAGATCGTTAATTAAGGATGGAGTTGGGTTATCTTCAATACCTACAGGTAAAGTATTTCCGGGAGGGTCTAACCAAGTAACTGAAACCATTAGGTCATTTGTACCATCTGCTTGAACTGAATATGTATATACTTCACCAGTCTCAATTTCTTCTTCTAAAATTGTAGAAGATGTTCCATTATTAGTAATAACTCCTGCAGCGCTCTCTGTATTTAATAAACCCCAACCAAATCTGTAATCTGGTCCTAGATTAGAACCAGCTTCATCTGCTGTGTGCAAAGCTAAACCTCTAAGGGTTGAACTTCTCATATATGCACCGTTTACATTATTATAATGTTGCTGTAATAATATTAAACTACCTGATACATTAGGTGCAGACATTGAAGTTCCATTAAAATTAGCATATCCTGCAGTTCCTACTGAAGAGTACATGTTAACTCCTTTAGCGGAAATATCTGGTTTAACACGACCATCATCCGTTGGACCCCAACTACTAAAAGAAGACATATTAACGCTATTAGGTCCTGTATAATTTAATACTTCTAAAGTTGCCGCTACAGTAATACCATTTTTTGAATTTCCAGAATCCGTCAGATAATCATAACCTCCATCACCTGTATTTACACCAGATTGGCGATCATTCCCAGCAGACCATACAGTAGTATAGTACGGTGCATTGTAAAGTATATTATCAACTCCTTTTGCATCGTTACTATAAAAGCCTAATTGCCATAATGAAGCATTTGCTATATTCATACCGTAAGAATGATTAGAAACTAATAAACCACCTGCAGCTTCACCGACCATTTCACCTGAATCTGAAAAAAAATCATATGCACGAATTGTTGCAAAAGGTGCCATTCCTTTAGCAGATCCAGAAACAACATCACCTGTTCCAATCATTGTTCCGGATACATGAGTTGCGTGATCACTAAAGTCAGAAGGGTTATCAAATTGAGTAACTCTATTTTCTAATAAAGGGTGTGTTGCTCTTACTCTACCACCATCCCAAACTCCTAGGATCATGCCTTCTCCATTTAAATCAAGACCAGCACCACCGCCTGTATGAACTTTATCTGCTCGAGTTGTAATACCACCTTCTCTATTATGAGTTGTATAATATTTTGGGCTGCCATTTTCATGCAATCCAATTAAAACAGATACTCCGCCATTAGGCATATCTATTGTTTTTTCCCAACCCATTAATTCAGCTTTCGCTATGGCTTTTTGTAAATTAAGACTTTGTTTTTCTGACATTTCAGATTGTAAAAGACTTAACTTTTCTAAATCATAATTTGCTATAATTTCTTGTCTTTCAGCTTCTGTTTGAGCAAATACTCCTCCAGACGCAAATAGAATAGAAAATAAAAATAGTAGTGAATTTTTTCTCATCATGTTTTGTTTTAAATTTTTAAAGTCACGAAAATATTAAAAAAAGACCATACAAATTTTATTATAACCACTAATATCAATTAGGTTATAAACATATCTTAATTTATCTTGATAAATTAGGAAGGGAATAATAACTGATTCGTTAATTTTTTACCTAATTCAACACCCCATTGGTCAAAACTAAAAATATTCCAAATGATACCCTGGACAAATATTTTATGTTCATAAACAGCAATAAGACTACCTAGATTTTTAGGTGTTAAGCTATTAATTAAAATGGTATTGGAAGGTTTGTTTCCACTAAAAGTCCTATAAGCACTAGACTCATTTTGCTTATAAGTACCCTGCAATAAAGCTTCCGATTGAGAAAAGAAATTTGCTTTTAAAATTTGATGTTGGTTTTCATTATGATAGAGCGACTCGGAAAAACCAATAAAATCTACGGGTACTAATTTTGTACCTTGGTGTAATAATTGAAAAAATGCATGTTGTGCATTAGCACCAACATTCCCCCAAACAATAGTTCCAGTTTGGTAATTAATAGTAGTTCCATTTCGGTCTACACTTTTACCATTACTTTCCATTACTGTTTGCTGTAAATATGGTAAAAAATCTTCTAAATATTGAGTATAGGGGATTACTGCTTCAGTTTCACAATCAAAGAAATTATTATACCATACCGAAAGCAATGCTAAAACAACTGGAATATTTTCAGAAAACGCTTCGTTTTTAAAATGTAAATCCATTTCGTGTGCACCCCGAAGTAATTCCTCAAAATTACTATAACCAATGGCACAACAAGAAGACAATCCAACTGCACTCCAAAGCGAAAAACGACCACCAACCCAATCCCACATAGGAAAAACATTATTTTCTGAAATTCCAAAATCGATTACCATTTTTTCATTTGCTGAAACTGCAACAAAATGTTTTTCAATATCTAACTGTGTAGCACCTTGCAAAAACCAATTTTTTATGGCATTCGCATTGACCATTGTTTCTTGAGTTGTAAAACTTTTAGATACAATTATAAATAAAGTGGTTTCTCTATTGAGTTTTTTTAAAGTCTCGGAAACATGGTCACCATCTACATTAGAAATGTAATGTATTTTTAAATCGTTACTATAATATTTCAATGCATTTGTAACCATCTTAGGTCCTAAATCACTCCCACCAATACCAATATTTACAACATCTGTAATGGTTTTACCAGTGCAACCTTTCCATTTTCCTTTTATAACTGCATTGGAAAATTTTTTCATTTTCTGAAGTGTTTTTTTTACTTCAGGCTTCATAGCATCAAAATCTCGTAACGCTGTATGTAAGACGGCTCTATTTTCTGTTTGATTTATTTTAGATCCTTCAAATTGAAGTTGAATAGCTTCTTTTAAACCTACTTCTTCAGCCAATTCCAATAATAAATTTATAGTTTTATCAGAAACTCTATTCTTTGAAAAATCAACTTGAAACTCATTCCAAGAGATTTTCATATTATTAGCTCTATCACCATCTGTATCAAATAAATCCATCATATGCACATCTTTCAGATCTAAAAAATGTTGTTGAAGCTTTTTCCAAGCTTCTGTTTTAGTTGGATTTATAGATGGAAAACTCATTTATTTTATTTTGTTTTTTTTATAATATTCAATTAAGCCATCAATAGGTCTTCTTACGATAGAACCTAACTCAAGGTGATAAGGTTTTAAACAATCTCGAATAATTTCTTCAGAAAAATGTGCTATTGACCCCACAAAATGAATAGGTACTTGCTGAGCTTCCTTATAGCAAAGAATTTTATATTCTATAAATTTTGACACCCCTTCACTTATCAATTTGTAAAAATAACCATTTACCTCTTCACTTGTAAAAATAAATTCTGCAAACGAAGCTAGATATGTGTTTGGATTGGATTTTTTATACAAATTCATTTTTATATTATCTGCATCTAAATCAAACCTTTTCTCGAATTTTAAAACTAATTCAGACGGCATTTTATTATAATAGTAATCTCTAATTAATCTTTTTCCAAAATAATTACCGCTTGCCTCATCCATTAAAATATATCCTAACGATGCTGTAGAAGAATGAATTTCTTTTCCATCAAAATAACAACTATTAGAACCTGTTCCCAATATACATACTATTCCTGGCTGAGAAGTAACCGCATAAACAGCAGCATACATATCCTCATTAATAGTTACTTTTGCCTTTATAAAAATTTGCTGAATTACATTTTTAAGCATCATACTAGGTGTAGAAGTTCCACATCCTGCTCCATAGAAATCTACAGCATCAACAGTTTGAGCTATATTTTCTAAGTCAGTATTTAACTGTATTCTTTTTAGTAATTCCGTTTCAGGAAAGACAGCTGGATTTAACCCTTCTGTACGAGTTCTAAGTATTACTTCTCCTTTTTCATCTAGAAGTACCCAGTCACATTTTGTGGAACCGCCATCAGCTATTAAAATCATTTTCTACAAATTAGAAATATGTACAGCTAAGTCTACTAATTTTGAAGAATAACCATACTCATTATCATACCAAGCCACTAACTTAAAGAAATTATCGTTAAGAGCAATACAAGCTTTAGAATCATAATTACAAGAATGAGTTTCTGAAACAAAATCTTGCGATACTACTTCATCATCAATGTACTGTACAACACCCTTATAAGCACCATCTGCTGCTTCTTTAAAAAGGTGATTAATTTCTTTTAAATTTGTTGGTTTCTTTACACGTACCGTTAAATCTACTACAGATACATCTGCTGTAGGAACTCTAAATGCCATACCGGTAAGTTTTCCTGTTAATTCTGGAATTACTTTAGTTACAGCAATAGCTGCACCTGTTGTAGTTGGTATAATATTGTTAATAGCACTTCTCCCTTTTCTATAAGCTCCTTTAGGTCCATCTACAGTTAACTGAGTAGATGTCGCTGCGTGGATAGTTGTCATTAATCCTTCAACTATCTCAAAATTATCATTCAATATTTTTGCTAATGGTGCTAAACAGTTTGTTGTACAAGAAGCACAAGAAACAATAGTATCATCTACTTTTGCTTCTTGATGGTTCACACCCATTACAAACATAGGTGCTGTTTTTGAAGGAGCAGAAATCACTACTTTTTTTGCTCCTGCTTTTAAATGAGCAGAAGCAGAATCTATATCTTTAAAAATACCTGTACAATCTAAAATTGTTTCTGCTTCTACTGCTTTCCAATTTAAGTCTTCCGGGTTTCTTTCTGAAGTTACTCGTATTTCATTTCCATCAACTACTAAATTTCCTTTTTCTATAGAAATAGTTCCTGGGTATTTTCCGTGAACTGAATCGTATTTTAATAAATACGCTAACATTTCTACATCTTGTAAATCGTTAATTGCAACCACATCTAATTCCTTGTTCTGTGATGCAATTCTAAACGCAAGTCTTCCAATACGGCCAAAGCCATTTATTCCAATTTTTTTCATTTAATCTTTTTTTTTAAATAGACGTTATATCCGCCACTCTTATTAATTCAGTATCAATTTCATTATCTCCTTCTATTGCTACTGCAAAAGGTACAGACACAATTTTATTATTTTTAACTCCAACCATTACATTAGATTCACCATTTAATAGGGCGTCAACAGCACTAACACCTAACCTACTAGCAAAGACTCTATCTCTACAACTAGGAGAACCTCCTCTTTGCACATGTCCTAAAACAGTTACTCGTACTTCATAACCGTCAAGGTTGTTTTCAATATATTCAGCAACATTAAAAATATTTTTTCCTGTTTTATCACCTTCAGAAACAACAACAATACTAGAAGTTTTACCTGATCTTTTATTTCTTTTTAAAGATTCTACCAAACGATCTCTTCCTAAATTTTGTTCAGGAATCAATATCACTTCGGCTCCTGAACCAACACCTGCACTAAGAGCAATATCACCTGCATCTCTTCCCATTACTTCAACTAAAAATATTCGATTATGAGAGTGTGCTGTATCTCTAATTTTATCTATTGCTTCTACTACAGTATTTAATGCTGTATCATAACCAATGGTGAAATCTGTACCATTAATATCGTTATCTATAGTTCCTGGAATTCCAACAATTGGAAAATTATGTTCTTCTCCCAATGCAATTGCTCCCCTAAACGTTCCATCCCCTCCAATTGTAATAAGTGCGTCTATTTTTGCTTTCTTTAAATGATCATAAGCAACTTTTCGACCTTCTTTGGTTTTAAACTCTGCTGATCTTGCAGATTTTAAAAAAGTGCCACCTCTGTTTATTAAATTTTTTACGGAACGGGCATTAAGAGTTATAAAATCACCTTCAATTAAACCTTCATATCCTCTATAAATCCCTACACAATCAAGATTATGATAGACACAGGAACGTACTACTGCACGAATTGCAGCGTTCATACCTGGGGAATCACCTCCGCTAGTTAATACTCCAACTTTTTTAATATTATTGTCTTTCATTTTATTTTTTAAATACATCTATCCAAACATAATTTTTTAAGAAACCTAAATATGTTTTTTTTAATATAATAGTTAACTTTATTATTGTTATAAATTTTTGTTGGGATAAAAGTTAGGCATAGTAAATATACTATTAACTAAGTTAGGATTGTTTGCTTTTTTTTGCATATTTAAAACCTTTACATATACATTATAAAACAAACATTATTTATTTATTCATTTCTTCCAAGTAATTCTCTATTAATTTAGATTGTTTTATAATTTTTTCAGAAGATTCTGTAATTTTATCTAAATCATCGCTATATTGATTATTATCAATGTCTTTTGCTACTTGCCCTAATAGGTGTTTAATTTCTTCGTTTCTATCCATAATTTTAAATTTTATAATATCAGCTATGAAATCAAAGCCGATAGTTTAATGTTTTGAATAAATTTACCGTTGGCTTCAATTCATAGCCATATCCATTAAAACTAAAATATCATAAGGTACAAATTCTGCATCATTAGAAAGAGTGCTTTCTTTAGATTTACCAGTTTATTAACTTAATTTTGTATATCCTACTCCATATGATAATTCACTATAAAATTGGAGAGGAGGGAATCGATTAATTAATTTTAAAGTCAATTCTAAAGTATTCACTTTACCCTAAAAGCAACCATAGGTTATATAAAAAACCCAAATGCTTTAAATAATAAAGTGCGCTAATATTAAAATAACGCACTTTATCTAAACCGTTTTCAATACAATAATTATTGCTTAATTAGTTTTATAATTGTCGTTCCTGTTGAAGTATTTATTCTCGAAAAATACAATCCTGTTGGTAAGCTAAAAGCGTCAATGATAGCTTCACTTGCGTTTGGATTTATATCTAATACTATTCTGCCTTGAATATCTACTATTTGAATTGAGTTAATAGTTAGGCTATTGGTTTGAATATTCCAAACACTTTGAGTTGGGTTAGGATATACATTTACATTATTTACTTCAAAATCTCCAACACTTAAAGGTGGAGGACAGGTATTAAATATATCATCATCTGCAACTCCTGCAGCATGAATTCTATTTGCATAATTTGTATTGTCGGTGTTTATTTGAGTACCATCATTTTCACAAGTCAATAAATCTTCTTCTACTTCAGTATTATTATTATTCCATAAATATTCAAATGGAACATCAGGTCTTACTAAAGCTGTATGCGTTCCGTCACCATTATCTAATGTACCTGGACCACCGAATGTACTAAATTCGTTTACACTATATCGCATATAATAAAAATCACCGGAGGGTGCATTTACAACTAGTTCTGTATAATTAACACCAGGTATTCTAAAGGAGTTGAAATAAAAAGCTTGGTCAGTCCCACCGATAGTCATAATTCTATTGCAATAGCTAGAATAATCAGTGTTAAATGCTTGTCCGATTGCAACATCATTATCCAGTCCTTTTCCTCCTATTTTTGAAGCCATAGCTTCTTGATCTGTTGAAGTATCAGCAAAGGTTACCCTCCATAAATACTCATTAGTAGGATCTGGAGAAGCACTAAAATCAAAAGTCCAAACATCTGAACCCGCATCAGTTGCTGGATAAAAATCAAAATTACCACCAAAGTTGGCAAGAACATCTACACTTGATACATTAGACAGCTCTGATACATCTACGGACGCGGTTTGTGCAAACAAGAAGTTTGAAATTAAAAGAAATAAAAATGTAATTTTTTTCATAGTCATATTATTTAAAAGTTATGAATTATTTAATTTTCGAAATAAAATATTCCGATATCACCAAAGATAAGACCTCTTTAGTGTCATATCCATATTTTATACCGCTACAAAAAACATACAAGTAAAAAAAAAGATATTAAAAAAAAAAAAAACGCTTAATATCAATTAAAGTAATAGCTTTAAGAATATTCATTACAAACAAAAAAAATATAAAACCTTTAAAAACTACATATGTATAGGTATTGTTGTGGTAATCACACACAATGTTGCGCCTATACTTATGTTTAAATATTTGTGTTGTGGCTTTCAAACGTTATAATAACGATAAAAAGTGTTTTATTAGAAAATTATTAAGACATAATAGTTTGGTGCATATTTCGCTAAAACTTAAGCTTTTCATCTTTATCCCAAAGTCCCCAATATTTACCAACATCACCTTCATCGCCAACTTTCCATGACTCGTCAAAAGAAGAGAAATAAAACATATCAATATTTGCTTTTGTAGACCATACTTGCGCATTGATAAAGTATTTCATAGCACTTTCTGCTGATGGAAAAGCACCTTTTAAATTCTCGCCTTGACTTGGCCAACCAGTTTCTGTTATAATTACTTTTTTACCTTGACTAGCATGTGTAGCTTGACCAAACATTTGTTGCATATGGTTTAAAGAATGTTCGATACTACAACCTTCCCAAAAAGGGTAGCAATTACTTAAAATAACATCGCTTATATCTACTAATTCAGGATGTTTTGAGAATTCGTAGTAGGCATCAACATAACCTACAGGAATATTTGGCAGTGCGTCTTTTACACGCTTTATATATCCTAATAATTCTTCTAACGGCATATCATTTCTATATAACACTTCATTTCCAACTGCCGCAATATCTACAAAACCTTGTTTCCCTAGCTTTATTAAACCTTCAATCTCCATTTCATTATCTTCTTTATTATCTCCTAACCAAGCCCCAACTAACGTTTTTAGGCCGTGTTTATGAGCAATTGTTGGAATATGCTCATTCCCCTCAATACAAGAAAATGAACGCACCCATTTTGAGTACGGCTTTATAATTTTAATTCGTCTTTCAACCTGTGCTTCTGTAATAAGGTCTCCTGGTTCCTGACCATCTTCGTACATACTAAAACACAAGCCATGCATGCCGTTTTCCAAAGTTTCTTTCCAGAGTTTCTTTAATTCAACTGTTGAATACGCTTTGAAATCAACTCCAACATGCTCTGTAAATTTTGTGTTTTTAAGTAAATAATTATGTTCTCCTCTATATGACATTTTCTTGATTTTATTTATTCCAAATATATTTCTTACTTATATTTCAGTTTTTCGTCTTTATCCCAGATTCCCCAACGTGCGCCAAGTTCTCCTTCTACACTAACTTTCCATGACTCATCAAAGGATGAGAAGTAAAACACGTCTACTTGTTCTTTATTAGCCCATTCTTGAGTTTGAATAAAATACTTCATTGCGTTTAATTGGTTTGGTAGTGCATCATCAATCATTTCACCTTGACTTGGCCAACCTGTTTCTGCAATAATTACTTTCTTACCCTTTGCAATGCTTTTAGTAATTGCATGCATTTGTCTTAAATGTGTTAGGGAATCTTCAATGGTAAAGCCTTCCCAAAATGGGTAACAGTTAGCTAAAATAACATCTGTTACATTAACTAAATTTGGACGGTTATAATATTCATAATACGTATCAACATAACCAACAGGAATGTTTAAACCAGATAGTGCATCTTTAACTCTATTAATATAGGTGATTAATTCTTCTTCTGATATGTCACCGCGCAGTAATACTTCATTACCAACAGCTGCGATGTCAACAAACCCATTTTTTGCTAAGCTAATTAATGTTTCTATCTCCTTTTCATTTCGCTCTTTGTCTGAACTTATCCAAGCCCCAACCATAGCTTTTTGACTATTATTATGAACTGTTTCTGGTATAAGCTCATTTCCATCAGTACAAGAGAATGATCGTACCCATTTTGTATAAGGTGAAATTACCTTCATACGACGACGAATTTGTTCTAATGAAATAATATCACCAGTATCTTGGCCTTCAATATATGGAGTAAAACATAAACCATTAATTCTCTTATTTAATCGTTTAGTAAATAAGTCCCCTATTTGTTTTGCATCTTTATTACTGAAGTCAATTTCTGCATAATTCTCTAATTTTATACTACCGTTTAAAGCTATCAAATTTCCCGCGCCATAGGCTGAAGATAGTTCTTTTGATTTTTTTTCAGTTTTACGTTTAGCCAATTGGGCACCTATTTTAAGCGCTTTTTCTTCCGTAAGGTCATAATTACGCATTATCCACATAGCGCCAAGTGTACCTATAATTGGTAAACCTGAGTAGAATAATCTTATTCCTGTAATTGACGCTTCAGAATTTACAGTATCTGGTACAAACCCTACTAACGTCATAATAGCACCTGTTAATAGTCCTGCAATAGCAAAACCAAA
>TARA_R110000787_G_scaffold16622_74_pt1 | contig 22380 bp, 19 predicted proteins | sample TARA_R110000787 | Tara Oceans TARA_R110000787 (sample SAMEA4397920) | marine metagenome | biome: Polar Biome; feature: [DCM] deep chlorophyll maximum layer (ENVO:01000326); material: water (ENVO:00002006), including particulate matter (ENVO:01000060) such as... | depth 35 m | reverse complement strand
GATATCTGCCGGGCATCAGCCGGTCCGCTGGAAACCGAAGGGGCCGCAGAACAGATTGAAGCGCTGACAGGACCAGAGGCAGCCCTTCCCGGGGGCGGCCTGATCCGGATTGAACGGACCGCCGCAGCCACCACCATCGATGTCGATACAGCAGCCGCCAGCGGTAGCGGTTCTGCGCCCGCGCGCCATGCGGTCAATGAGGCTGCTGCCCGCGAAATTCCGCGGCAGTTGCGGCTTCGCAATATTGGCGGCGTCATCCTCATTGATTTCATTCTCGACCGGGACCGCAAACCGGGTGACGGCATCATCGCCACCCTGAAAGCCGGATTCCGGACAGACCCTGAACAGCCGCATATTACCGGCCTGACCCCCTCCGGTCTGGTTGAGGTCATCCGGCGGCGGTCCGGACCAACCCTGGCGGAGCGGCTGACCTCTTCCGGTCCGGCCTCTCCCTCCCCCGTCACAATGGCGCTCGACGCTCTCAAAACTCTGCTGCGTCAGGTCCGGGCTGATCCTTCGTTCCGTCCCGCACTCCGCGCCGGGCGACAGATCATTGACCTGTATCGTGGCGAATTGTCAGGCGCCTTGCAGGAAACCGAACGCGCCCTACAGTCCCCCCTGCCGTTGTCCGTCGACGATACGCCTGGCGGGCGCATTGAAATTGATCAGATCTGAAGGAAATCATGGCGTCCAAGAAATGTCCGACCTGCGGCAAGGTCACCCGTCCGAAATTCCGCCCTTTCTGCTCGCAGCGCTGCGCAGATATCGACCTCGGCAAATGGCTGAAAGAGGACTATCGCCTGCCCAGTGAGGATGAAACCGACACGGATGAGTGGGATGGCGGAGAAAACCGCTAAACGGATCAATTACCGTCTGTTTCAATAGCTTGCAGCAAGGTGTTTTTATTCACCGAACCGTGCTGGACAGCCCCGCCAGCCTCAACTATAAACGCCGCTCGCCTGTTTCTGACAGGCTGTGCCCAGGTAGCTCAGTTGGTAGAGCACGTGACTGAAAATCATGGTGTCGGTGGTTCGATTCCGCCCCTGGGCACCACTTTCGCTTCATAAGCTGAAGCAATCAACAAACCCTCAGACGACCCGTCAGCCTCAGTTCGTTTCCCAGAGACGATGAGTCTGTCTGTTATGCTGGCCGGTCAGTTAACGGTTTAATCCGCTTCATCAGCAACATAAGGAGATGCAGGTGATGAAACATACCCCGACGAGGCTGGTAAAGCTTCGCGATCCCAGCTGGCGTGCCCGGCGGGCATTGGGTCACAAGGTCGTCGAAGACAAGACCCGCTACAGCCGAAAGGCCAAACACCGAAAAGACCTCCGCAAAGACGGAGGTTTTTTTATGCCCGGAAAGGATATCTCCCTCACCGTCTGTCAGACCCATCAGGCCACAAACGGACATCCCCGCCCCCCTCCCGGAGCTCACATCACCCTTAAGTAGCAATCGAATCCAGTTGGTGTATCTGAACATGAACCGTGTTACTGGTTTATCTGTGTTAACTGAGAACTGGCGATGTTAATGCAGATGCAGGATAGCGACCCGCTTCATTCATGGTGGGAAATGGTTGCAATAGATATTCTGATCATTGCGATTGCATGTATTGCAACCCACTCACTTTTCAGAAAACGCGAATTTCTTATTCCTGACAAGTCACTCATCGGACTGGGTTTACTGACATTCGGCATATGGTTTCTGACATCAATCTATGTACTCGACCTATTTTTCATCACAATTGGACGCAGTATATTTGGCCAGACGACCGCTCTCGAATTTATTCAAAGCCTTCATTCGACGTACAGCAGGTATATAAAAATCATTGCTGTCCCGATATTATTTTTTGGTGTGCATCTGATAGTCACAAAATTAACTGATCTTATAAATCTCGCTGAGAAAAACCGCGTCGAACGATTAACAAGTGAAAATCTATTACAATCAGTTTTCGACAACATTCCGCTCGGGATCATAATCAAAGATCAGAATCATCATATCGAGACTGCTAACCGTACTTATCTGGACTGGTATGGGTTGAATAAACAGGACCTGATTGGCCGCCAGACGAACCGGGCATCATCTTTCATAAACGAACAGCATATTTCTTTGGCGCAGGAACTGGAAATCCTGACTTTAAAGAATGGGACGACGCACTCGCACGAGATCAAGAGGGTTTTTGCAAACGGTGAAACCCACACTCTCAGGGTGAACAAATTCCCGGTGCTTAATGAGGCCGGTGAAATTTCAAAGGTTGGGTCAGTTAGCATTGACCTGACAGAATTGTTGAATGCCAAGAACGATACAGAAGCTGCTTTGAGAATCGCAGAGGAAGCAAACATGGCAAAATCGCAGTTCCTGGCGACGATGAGTCACGAATTGCGAACACCATTGAATGCTATCATCGGATACAGTGAGTTAATGAATGAGAACGTGTTCGGGCCGATGAACAACCTGAAATATCAGGAATATTCACGCGACATATACCAGAGCGGAATTCATTTGCTGGATCTGGTCAGCGATATACTTGATATCAGCGTAATAGAATCTGGAAATCAGGAATTAATTTTTGAAGAATGCGATCCTGAAGATATCATAAATGAATGTGAAGCAAACATCACAAATCAAATAAGAAAACAAAATATAAAGTTCTTGAAAAATATAGACAATAAACTCGAAACTTTACTTGCAGATCCAAGATCCATAAAACAGATTATTCTTAATATATTATCTAATGCGATCAAATTCAACAAACCACATGGCTCAGTTTACTTGGAAGCCAAAAATTCAGACCGCTGGTTAATCATCACGATCAGAGATACAGGTCGGGGCATTTCAAAAGATCACCTGAGCACGATTACCACGCCATTTTACCGCGCCAATGATGATCCGCTCTTAGCGCAGCCTGGCGTCGGCTTGGGGCTTTCTATCGTCTCATCCCTGATAAAATCGCATGCTGGAAAGCTTGATATCCAGAGTGAAGTCGATGTCGGAACGACCATTACGGTTTCGCTTCCCTTAAGCCGGGAGCACCTGCGAACAAGAACCTCCGCCTGAATCAGGCCAGACCTGTAAGATAAATCCTCGCTACAGCCGAAAGGCTAAACCCTGAAAAAACCTCCGCAAAGACGGAGGTTTTTTTTATGCCCGGAAGCTCTGCAAATGTAACAACAAAAACACATTTATTTATTGAGTATTATTCACTTGATCTATTTTGAGTAGAAAATTAACCATAAATATGATTAAATGTTTCGGTATTCAGGTGGAGGTTTTTATCAATCGTTAAATATGGGGAAATCATGAAACAGAAACTCAGAGGTACTAATCAGGCACAAACAGTCACAATAACCCGGCCGCCGTGGCAACGGGCACTAATCACCACAGCACTGGCACTGCCAGTTATTATCTCAGGCTGTACAAACAGTTATATCGACCATCCGAAGGTCACTGTTGCTGATGGCTCAAACTTTGGCAGCCTCGCAACAACCATTACAAAATACGAAGATCTCCGGGTTAATCAGGTGCAGAACACCCGCAATGACGAAGCCAGATATCGCAAAATGCTGACCGCTGTAACCTTTGGTGCTATCGCAGGAGGTGGTGCGGCCGCACTTTACGGTGCACATCCGGACGTCATTTTCGGCTTTGGTCTTGCCGGTGGAGGGGCTTATGGCGGCAGCACACTTTTTTACTCACCGGAGCGTGGCAAAACACTCAACAGCGGCAATTCCGCCCTGCAATGCATGGCCCAGACGAGCGCAGAACTCATCAGCGCTGATCTCAGCTTCGCCTCATCTGAGGCCCGGATGACAGATATCTCGAATAAGATTCAGGATTGTACCAGCGAGGAAGCCGTAAAAGCGAAACAGGCAGCGGGCAAAGCAATAACCAATCTCAAGGCTTTCCGAAATCTCGATGCTGCCTTTACATCCCAGCATGAAGACGCGGCGGGTTTCGTCATCAAGGCAATGAATGAACAGCTGGAAGCGCTTGAACCAACACCGGAATCCGCCCTGCGGGCCGGCCAGGCTGTCAGCCAGTTTGCAACCGGCTTTTTGTCTCGCGCCACGACGGAAGCGGCAGCCAATGACAGTTTGATCCCCAAGATCATGAATAATCTGACAGAAAAGTCGGCCCTCTCTGTCTGTGAAAATGAAGCCGTGAATGCTCAGGAACTGCTGTCTCTGTCGCAGGTACTTGAAGCAACCATGGCAGCAAAGACAAACAAGATGGCAGCGATGAAGACGGCCTGTGTCTTCTCCGCTGAAGCCCTGAAAACCATGGCAGCGGCTCCGGCGGAACTCAATATCGCGAAAGATGTTTCGGTGCCGGTAAACGTCACAGGGGCATTTGGATTACTGAATGCCCGGTGGGTAGGAACCGCACCAGCATCTGATGTACTGATCTTCACGATCGATTCTGCCAACCGGATATCCATCAAGGGGAACTCGAAACTCACCAAGGACACCCCGAAAGCGGAACTGGAAATTTATGATCAGCGCCCGGTGCCGACGCCGGTCAAGATTACTATCCAGCCTACCGGATGATCTGACAGACCAGACTGAACAGACTGGCCACCCGCGACCTTCGATCCGGGTGGCCATTTTTTTTGCCCGGCTGGTGCCTCCCGCCCGGCCCGTTATTCTTCTTCCGGGCGTATCTTTCGGGCGGCGGCGCTGTCGCCGATCCCCTCGCGTGCGCCCATTGAGGAGGTGCCGGGGCTACTGGTTCCGGGGGAGGTTTCCTTCTTACGCCGGGCTTCCCGCCGGGCGATATACAATGTCGAGCCGATGATCACCGCACTGCCGGCCCAGGTCCAGGCATCAGGCGCTTCGGCAAAAACGAAGTAACCAACCGCCCCTGCCAGCACCAGCCGGATATAATCAAACGGAGAGACCGCTGTAGCCTCGCCAACCCGGTAGGCCCGAATGACCATATACTGAGCCCCGGCACCACAGGCCCCCATGAAACCCAGCCAGAAAAGCTGTTCCAGCGAAGGTTGTTGCCAGACGAACAAAGCCGGGATCAGCGAAACCACAGTCGCAATGATGCCGAACCAGGCAGAGATCGTCAGCGGCCGTTCCGTCGAAGTCAGTCGCTTGATGACCACATGCACACAGGCCACGGTCATCGCCCCGAACAGTGCCACCAGAGCGGCAATGCTGATCGCCTCTTCCCCCGGACGCAAAATCAGAATGACACCAATGAATCCGATGGCTGTCGCCGACCAGCGCCGGACCCGCACAACCTCATGCAAAAACAGCACGGCCAGAGGGATAATGAACAGGGGGCGCGCAAAGGAGAGTGACACCGCATCCGCCAGCGGCAGGTTCACAAAGGCATAAAAACCGCAGAACATTGCCACCAGGCCAAGACTGACCCGCAACAGGTGAAGCGGAAAACGATCGGTGCGGATAACCGACCAGCCACCCTCGCGAATGATGAAAGGCAACAGGCTGAGCAGATGGAACAGACAGCGGAAAAAGACGATCTGCATGCTGTCGAAATACTGCCCCATCGTCTTGATGGTTGTCGCCATCATGGTGAAAATCACCGTCGACAACATGATCCAGATGGCACCACGGGTATTGCCGGGAAGCGCTAGCCAACCTTTGTTGAAAGCTTTTCGGGTAAATGTCACGAGGGTGCGAACCAGTCTGTAAGACAACTTGAAATTTTCATTGTCCGTACATATCACGCCAGACAATGCTTTGTGCAGCACTCTTTCTGTTCATCTGTGACAGCCTCGCTTTTGCACCGCAGCGGATTACGGTAAAGATAGAGGCAGACCAACCCCAAGCTGGAGAGACACAGCCCGTGACCAAACCGCTCTGGACACCTTCGGAAGACGCGATCGCCAAGGCAAACATGACCAGTTTTGCCCACCATATTGAGCGCGAAAGCAGGGAGTCATTACCGGATTATCACTCGCTCCATCTTTTCTCGGTCCGCCAGAAAAGTACCTTCTGGGATGCCATCTGGGATTTTTGCGGCGTCATCGGCGACAAGGGTTCTGACCGGGTACTGATCGACGAAGACCGGATGCCCGGTGCCCGCTTCTTCCCCGACGCAACCCTCAATTTCGCCGAGAATCTGTTACGCCGCCGGGATGATGCAGACGCGATGGTTTTCAGGGGTGAAGACAAGGTCAACCGGCGGGTCAGTTTCCACGACCTCTACAACATGGTCTCCCGGTTGCAGCAGGCTTTGCGCGCCGCCGGGGTAGGACCGGGTGACCGGGTTGCCGGTTACCTGCCGAACATGCCGGAAACGGTCATGGCAATGCTGGCCGCAACCTCCATCGGGGCGGTCTGGTCATCCGCTTCACCGGATTTCGGTGTGCGCGGCGTTGTCGACCGGTTTGGCCAGATCGATCCGAAGGTCCTGTTCTGCGTTGATGGCTATCACTACAACGGCAAAAGCCATGACTGCCTGGCGAAAACCGCAGAGATCGCCGGAGAAATCAGTGCCATCACGAAAGTCGTGGTCATTCCCTACGTAAAGGACAGCCCGGATATTTCGATGGTCCGGGATGCGGTAACACTGGGAGACTTCGTCGCAGATTTCGCAGAAGCCGAAGTAACCTATGAGCGCCTGCCCTTCGATCATCCGCTCTATATCCTCTATTCCTCCGGCACCACCGGCGCACCGAAATGCATCGTTCACCGCGCGGGCGGTGTGCTGCTCCAGCATCTGAAGGAGCATGTGCTGCATTGTGACCTGAAGCGTGATGACCGCATTTTCTATTTCACCACCTGTGGCTGGATGATGTGGAACTGGCTGGTCACGGCTCTGGCCTGCGAGGCGACGCTGCTGCTGTATGACGGCTCGCCTTTCTATCCGGACGGCAATGTACTCTATGACTTCGCCGAAGCCGAACGTATGAACATCTTCGGCACTTCCGCAAAATGGATCGACGCCTGCGCCAAGGGAGGTATCGAGCCGGTAAAGACCCATGACCTGTCGACTGTCAGGATGATGACCTCGACCGGATCGCCCCTGTCACCGGAAAGCTTCGACTATGTCTATGAGAAGGTGAAGCCGGATATCCATCTGGCCTCCATCGCCGGTGGCACCGATCTGGTTGCCTGCTTCATGCTGGGCTCCCCCCTGCTGCCGGTCTGGCGTGGCGAGATCCAGTGTGCCGGCCTCGGTATGGAAACCACCGTTTATGATGATAACGGACAGGCCGTGACCGGTGAAAAGGGCGAACTGGTCTGCACCGGCCCCTTCCCCTCCATGCCCCTCGGTTTCTGGAATGACCCCGGCGACACAAAATATCGCGCCGCCTATTACGAAAAGTACGAGAATATCTGGCATCACGGCGACTTCGTGGAAAAAACCGATCATGGCGGCTTCATCGTCTTCGGGCGGTCAGATGCGGTTCTTAATCCCGGCGGCGTGCGTATCGGGACGGCGGAAATTTATCGTCAGGTCGAACAGCTGGATGAAATCCTTGAAGGTCTGGTCATCGGGCAGGACTGGGACAGCGACGTGCGGGTTGTGCTGTTTGTCCGCCTGGCCGAAGGCATAACCCTGGACGAGGCGCTGGAGAAGAAAGTCCGGGCCCGGATTCGTGCCAACTGTACCCCGCGTCATGTTCCGGCGAAGATCGTACCCGTCGCCGACATTCCGCGTACCAAATCCGGCAAGATTGTCGAACTGGCCGTGCGGGATGTGGTTCATGGCCGCGAGGTGAAGAACAAGGAAGCACTGGCCAATCCGGAGGCACTGGAACTGTTCCGCGATCTCGACATACTGAAAAGCTGAGAGAACCGGCAGGGCGGCCATGTCCGGGACTTCCCCCCATCACATCCGTTGCGCTGCAGCCGCTCCGACTGGTCAAAGAAAAACCGCCGGCCACGTTTCCTGTGACCGGCGGTTTTATCTAACTTCTGAAATCAGAGGCTGGCTCAGCGAACGTAAACGTGAACTTCGCTGGTAGCGGCAGCCGGGCTGGGCCGTGATGAGACAATGATCCGGTCTGACGGCAGACCCATCTGGGTCAGTGAGCGGAGAACGCCATCGGCATTCTGCTTCGCCTGTGTGCTGCCAAGGGCGCGCTGGGCGTTGCCGCCCTGACCTGGTGCAATGGCCACCAGTTCAAACGTGGCATTCGGGCGTCGTGACAGGGCCTGATTGACCGCATTAAACAGCGGCTGCTGATAGGCAACATCTGGCCGGTCGAAGCGGATAATCACCAGTGGCCGGGTGCCACCGGTATCGGCCCGCGGTGTGTAGCTCGGCTGTGCGGCGAGGCTTTTGCCATAGAGTTCGCCGTTTTTGATGGAGACAGCCAGTGCCGTCATGTTTGCCCGTTCAGTGCCAATCTGGCTGTTCTGGCGGGTAATATCGGTATTCACTTCGTTCAGCAGGCGTTCGATCAGAACGGTGGTGCGTTCCACCTCGTCCTCGACGACGGCAAGCTGCTGATGATCTTCATCAACCGCACCGGACAGGGCCAGTGCTGCACGGGAACTGTCATGCAGATAAGCGGCCATGGTGGCATCAGCGGCAATGCCCGTGGACAATGCATTCAGCTGGGAGACACTGCCTTCAAGCTGTGACAGCTGGCTCTGTGCCTGATTCCACTGGGCGATCAGATTGGGATTGCCCGGCGTGGTGCCAACCTGCAACCGCGAGGTCACACCGGCAATGGATGCGTGATACTGACCGGAAATTGCCGCCATCTGACCACGGATCTGCTGCAACTGGTCGTTATGCGATCCGATGGAGGATTGCAGTTTCGACAACTCACCGCGCAATTCGCCGATCTTCTGCCCGACAAAGGTACTGGAGGTCGAGGAATTGCCCAGCGAGGCCAGCTGTGATCCCTGTGATGAAGGCGGAACAACATTCGTGCCTGCATATCCGGCGCCCGGAGGAGGCACCTGAACCTGCCCCTGGACCGGAGCCTGTGCCGTGCCAGCCGGCGCGTTTGGCGCTGCCGGGTCATTGGCATCCAGCGAGGGAAACAGCGTATCGGATGCATAGCTGCAGCCGACCAGCAAAAGAGCTGCGCTCAGCGCGATAGCGGGTGATTTCAGCGAGGCCATTGGGTACTTTTTCCCTTGGTCAGTGTCATTATCGGCGGTTCAGCCCGTTTGTCGGACCATACAGCAGTTTTACGCACAAAGAAATATGCGCTTGGTTTCCCTGTCAGTCGCGGAGGATAGTATCCGAACAGCATTTGCGCTACAAGACAAAGAGCAAGCAAACCAAGCCTTTGCGGCAATCTTGGTTAATGCTTTGTTACTGCCCCCTGAACTCCGGCCATGAACCTGCCCGCCGCCTGAATTTTTTTCGCATCATCGGCCTTGCCACACCCCGCCCCTTCCATTACAACCCCGCTCTCCGCGCGAGGCAAGTCCCCGCGGCGGCTGCGCCCGTAGCTCAACTGGATAGAGCGTCTGACTACGGATCAGGAGGTTGGGAGTTCGAATCTTCCCGGGCGCGCCATTTCCCCTTCGCAAGCGAAGCGATAAAAGAAACCCCAAACAGGTATTATCCGTGAGCGCCCGTACTGCACTGTCGCGCTTCAGGGCCTCCTGCACGCTTTGCCGGATTGCTTCGCGCACCACCTCGCTGCCTGATGCATAATGGCAAGAGGCAAATAGACCACTTTATCCTCCTATATTCGACCCCAGGAAGAGACCACACTCACACCGAGACGATATCCGGTGAGGACATGTCACTGCCCTCACCGGTGACTGTTTCAACTGACGCCCATACCCAATGATGTCAGTCGCTCGCTATACAGCGCACAGGCTGTCTCATAGCGTGGGGCGACGAGGGCCATGACAGTGTCGGACGCCTGGTCCGGTGTACCGGAGCGGAAGGGCGGGTTCGGGTCGTATTCGATTGCCAGCTGAACGCTTTTGGCAACCTCCGTACCGGCAATGTCGGCCAGGATGGAAAGGCCGAAATCAATCCCTGAGGTCACGCCCCCTGCCGTCGTGACATTGCCATCTGTCACGATCCGCTTTGTCTCATGGGTGGCCCCGACCATCGGCAGCAGGCTGGTATAGCCCCAGTGCGTCGTTGCGCGCCGTCCGTCGAGCAGACCGGCGGCACCCAGCAGGAAGGCACCGGTACAGACGGAAGTGACATATTTTGCTCCCGCAGCCTGATGGCGGATGAAATCAACTGTCGGCTTGTCCAGCATCGCATCAGCAACACCGCCACCGCCCGGCACACAGATCAGGTCCAGTTGCGGGCAGGTCTCGAACGTATCGGTCGGCACCAGATCAAGACTGCAATCGCTTGGCACCGGCTCCATGCTTTTGGCGACAATATGCATCTTTGAGTCCGGCAGGCGCGAGAGAACCTGCAACGGCCCGGTAAAATCAAGCTGGGTCAGATTGGGGAAAAGGACGAAACCGACGTTAAAACTGCTCATGGCTGTTCTCCATTGATTTGAAACGGTTACGAAAATCGGTCGGGCTGGTCTGGAGCACCCGTGCAAAGGCACGGTCCATACGGCGAAGCGACCCGAACCCGGCATCAGTTGCGATTGAGGAAAGTGATAAATCACTTTCAAGGATGGCCCGGCGCGCCAGATCAAGCCTGACCCGCTCGACAAATTCTGCCGGACTGGTGCTGAAGATTTTCCGGAACCGCCGGGTCAGCGTCCGCACAGACATGCAGGCCTCCTCGGCAAGTCTTTCGACAGACCAGTTTCTGTCAGGATCAGCGGTTATCGCCTCAACAAGACCATCCAGCTCGCCGACCGGGGCTGCCTGCCCCATCAGATCGGCAGAAAACTGGCTCTGGCCACCCGGGCGAATGCGAAACATGACATGCTGCCGGGCGACAGCCAGAGCCGTTGTCTTGTCATGATCCGCTTCAATCATCGCCAGCGCGAGATCAATGCCAGCCGTCACACCGGCGGATGTCCAGATGGCTTCATCCCGGATGTAAATGGCATCCGGCTCAACGGTGATCTGCGGACGGAACTGTTGCAGCCGCGCCGCAGACTGCCAGTGGGTTGTCGCCCGGCGCCCGTCAAGCACACCGGCTGCTGCCAGCAGGAAGGCACCGGTACAGACGGAAGCAATGCGCGGAACCCGCCCCTCAGCCCGGCGCACCAGATCTGCAATCTCGCCGGTCGCCAGCGCCTCCTCCAGCCCGCCGCTGCCACCGGCGATAATCAGACTGTCCGTGGCGTAGAGCAGTTCATCCGTAATATCACCCAGACCAAGGTCCGGCAGAATCCTGATACCGGACGAAGTGCGTATGGGAACCATGCTATCCGGCGCCACAATGCGGACCCGGTAGACATCACGCCCCAGTTCTTCACTGGTGCCGGTGAACATCTGGGCCGGACCGGTCACATCCAGAATCTGGGCACCGGGATAAGTCACAAGCAGGATTTCATGTCGTCTGGTCATGCCTGCAATCTAGGCCCATCCGGTTTTGGCCTAAAGGACATTATATAGTCATTTTCGGCCAGAACCGGGCGCCAGGAATTCCACATGAATGGCCCCGGTGGAAATTTCCGCCCGCAGTACATATCTGGAAACAAACCGGCATAATGGCCGCACTCAAACCGGGATTTCAGATATGCAGAACATCTTCACTCACCCGCTCATCGCCCCTCTCACCGCCCTGTCTCTGCTCGCGGCCTCCCCGGCCGCAGCACATGGCGTGAAACATGCCCATCAGGTGGCACAGGGAAGCTCTGAAGTTGCCATCGAGGCAGTGAAGCTGAACAGCAGCCTGACCCTGCTGTCAGGCGTCAACGGATTTACCGGAGGCAATGTACTGGTCTCGAACGGGATCGACGGGATGCTGGTGATTGATGATAAAATTCCAGAGATGACCGACAAGCTGATCGAAGAACTGAGCAAGATCGGCGATATGGACAGGCTGAAATTCGTGCTGAACACGCACTGGCATTTCGACCATGCCGGCGGCAATGCCGAACTGGGCAAGACCGCTACCATCATCGCCCATACCAATACCCGCAAACGCCTGTCGACCGAACAGAAGCTGGACGCCTTCAAGATGGTGCTGCCGCCCAGCCCGAAAAGCGCCCTGCCGGTCATCACCTTCGATCAGAGCCTGTCGGTTCATTTCAATGGTGAGGAACTCAAGCTGATGCATTTCCCCGCCAGCCATACGGATACGGATGCGGTGATCTATTTCAGCAAGTCCAACCTGCTGCATACCGGCGATCTGTTTTTCAACGGCATGTTCCCGTTCGTTGACGTACAGAACGGTGGCAATGTGCTGAACCTGACAAAATCAGTTGCCCGGCTGATCGAGACGTATCCGGAAAACACGAAAATTGTCCCCGGTCACGGCCCGGTCGCCAACATGCGCGACCTCCGTGCCTTCCACAAAATGCTGACGGTGACCACGGCCAATGTTGTCGCAATGGCTGATGCCGGCAAAACTCTGGACGAGATCAAGGCAGCCGGCGTCCCGAAAGAATATGAGAAGTGGGGCGCCATTATCGATGCGGCGACCTGGAACAGCCTGATCCATGCCAGTCTGAAGAAATAGAGAGGGGTGGCTCAGGACGATCCGGATGTCGTGACTTATCCGTTCAGCAAACGGATCATTTTCATTACCTATCGATGCAATTCATACAATCGAATTAATCAATTGCCCTTCATGACCTAGTTTCCTGTCAGCACTCACAGCAGGAACACAGCCATGCAAACCCGGAACCTGACCACCACCCACCTTCAGCCAGAACCCTTTTCAGTGCCCCGGTCCATTTCCCGGACGGGTTGGCTGGCTTTGGGTTATCTGCTGTTCGGCATTGGTATTCTCGGCATGTTTCTGCCGGTCATGCCGACGACGGTTTTCTGGATACTGGCTGCGGGCTGTTTTCTGAAATCATCACCGGCAATGTATCAGCGGATCATCACATCCCCCCGATATGGCCGTGCCGTCCGGGACATGGTTGAGGACGGGATTGTCTCGCAACCGGCCAAGATCGCTGCCGTCTGCGGCATGGCCGTTGGTGCACTGGTGCTGTTACTGACACCCGCCCCCGCCATGGCGAAGCTGATTGGTTGTGGTGTCATCGCCGTCTCCGCGATGATCGTGACCAGCCGGCCTTCGGTCCGCCCGGGGGCCGCCAAGGCGAACTGAGCGCGCCCCGGCAATAACAATACGCCCTTTCAGTCGCGGCCCATCCTTTTGCTTTTCCTTCGCTGACGCGCCGCGTCAGAATGCCGGAAAGAGGAGCGCAGGATGACACGACTGAGAGACTATAACAGAAGCCTGATTGGCCAGCCCGGCAGCCGCCAGCAGATTGAAACACCGGCACTGGTGGTCGATCTGGATGCCCTGCAAACCAATATTGACGGCATGCAGGCCTTTGCCACGGCAGGGGGATTCAACATCCGGCCGCATGGCAAGACCCATAAATGTGCAGAAATTGCCCGCCGGCAGATGGCGGCAGGTGCCGTCGGGGTTTGCGCGGCAAAGCTGGGCGAGGCCGAAGTGTTCGCCGCAGGCGGCGTCGGGCAGATTCTGCTGACCTCTCCTGTCGTGGCACCGGGCCGGATCAGCCGCCTGCTGGATCTCGCCGCGGCGCATCCCGATATCATTACCGTTGCCGATGACCCGGAGAATGTCGCCGCGCTGAATGCCGCAGCACTGAGCCGGGGCGTTATCCTGAATCTGCTGGTCGATGTTGATGCCGGGTTTCACCGGTTTGGCACGGAATCTCCCGCAGCGGCCTGCGCACTGGCACAACAGATTGCCGATGCTCCGGCGCTGCGACTGCGCGGTGTTCAGGGCTATGCCGGAGACGTACAGCATATTGCTAATTTTGAAGAACGGCGGATTGAGTCGGAAAAACGTATCCGCATGCTGGGTGCTGCGCGTGACGCCATTCGCGCCGCCAGGCTGGAATGCGACATTGTTACCGGCGGCGGCACCGGCACCCACGCCATCGACCCGGCACTTGGCATTCTGACGGACGTACAGGTCGGTTCCTACATATTTTCAGACGTACAGTACGATCATGTCGAGCTGCGGGCGACCGACAACCACCCCTTCCGCAACGCCCTGTTCGTCTATACCCGTGTTGTCAGCGCCCGCCATGACGGCTTTGCCACCACTGATGCCGGGTCGAAAGGCTTTTCGACCGAAGACTACCCGCCACAGATTGTTGCGGGTGCCCCATCCGGATCAGTCTACAGCATCTTCGGTGACGAATTCGGCAAGGTAACGCTGCCGGACCCGGCCGCCCGTCTGCCCCTGAACAGTCTGATCGAATGCGTCATCCCGCATTGCGACCCGACCCTGAACCTTTATGACGACCTCTATATCGTCTCCGGCGATAAGCTGGTTGATATCTGGGCCATTGAAGGACGCGGTGGTGCCGGCTAGGCGGATCAGATTCCGATCTGCCCGGCGATGACTGTACTGACTATTCCTGAAGGATGGCCGTTACTGCCATCCTTCGAGACGGCGCATGGCGCCTCCTCAGGATGAGGCGGTATTAAATATATAACCTCATCCTGAGGAGCGCAGAAAGCGCGTCTCGAAGGACCCTCAGAACAGCTGAAAATATTCCTGATGTTCCCATTCCGAGACTTCTGACAGATAGCGGTTGATTTCGAATTTCTTGATTTCCAGCAGGTAATCAATGAACGGGCTGCCCATCTGCTCACGCCAGAAGTCGCTGGCCGCCAGCGCGTCGACAGCTTCCAGCAATGTCTGGGGCAGGCGGACGGCATCGCTGCTGTAGGGATTGTCGACCGGTTTCGGCGGTGTCAGACCGCGCTCTATGCCATCCAGCCCCGCCAGCATCTGCGAGGCGAGATAGAGATAGGGGTTTGCTGCCGGTTCACCGACCCGGTTTTCCACCCGTGTTCCCGGATCACCCGGACCGCCGATGGCCCGAACCATGGCCCCCTTGTTGTCACGGCCCCATTGTATCCGGTCAGGCGCCAGCGCATGCGGCCGATAACGGCGGTAACCGTTGACAGTCGGTGTCGTGAACACACAACTGCCCGCCGCATGTTCCAGCAGCCCGGCCACGAACTGACGGCCCGTCGGGGAGAGCAACTCGCCTTCCGTTTCGGCCATGAAAACATTACGTCCGGTCTTCAGGTCCACCAGCGACTGATGCAGGTGCCAGCCATTGGCGAACAGGTTCTCGACCTTCGGGCGGCACATGAAGGTGGCGTGATAGCCGTGGCGACGACAGATCTGTTTCACCGCGCTGCGGAACAGGATCATGTTATCCGCATGTTCGATGCCACTGGCCGGTGCGAAGGTGAACTCACACTGGCTCGGCCCGAATTCAGCCTCGATGGACCGCACGGGCAAGCCCAGTTTCTGGACATCACGGCGGATCATATCGAGCACCGGCTCCAGCTCGTCGTAATTCTGTTCCGACAGATAGCGGAAACCCTGCGCCAGCAGTTCGGTCTGCGGCGGTTTGCCCGGCTGCACCGCATCGGACGGACGCAGCGCCGGGTCGGTCAGTTTCAGAACCGTGAATTCCACTTCCAGACCGGCAACGTAATCATAGCCGGCAGCCGCCATCTTTCCCGTCGCCATCTGACCGATGGCCCGGGTCGAGAAGGGAATCCGTCCCCCCGTGGTGAAATTGATGTCGCAGAGCATCCAGCCGGAATGTGGCGACCAGGGCAGGATACGGAAAGTCGCGGGGTCCGGCACCATGATGAAATCACCGGCGCCCTCCCATGCCTGATCCCCGAGACCGCCGCCTTCGCTCCAGACCGGGAAGACTGTGCGGTGGGAGGTGTCTTTCAGAATCAGCGTCGTGGTCATCGAACAGCCGTTGGCCAGCACCGCCGACAACTGTTCTACCGGGATGGTCTTGCCATGCAGAACGCCATGCTGATCCGCAAAGGACAGGCGGATGACCTCCAGCCCCGCGGCTTTCGCCTGTGCAATGACTTCGCGGGCACGTGCTTCGCCATCAGCGTCGCGCAATCCGTGCCGGGCGACGAAACCGTCGGAACCCAATCCTGCATTCGGTGTACTCAAGAGACTATCCTTATCTGGGCCAGCACTGGCCGGATCATAAATCGGAAAGGGCCGGTATTACACCAGGACTCGCAGCGCCCTAACCCTGGCACCAGGAACAGGCATCACGACGTTTCTGGTCCTGCAAGGTCCAGGACCCTTCCCAGTCATCGGTCGGTGCGATGGTGTCGATGGCGATCGGGCCGGTAATGGCTGCTGCCGTATCCCGATCCACCAGCAGGGGCAACGCCCGGTCCTCACCCTCAACCGTGGCCTTGATGGCAAGGCGGAGCTGACGCCTGTTGCGGGTGATCGCCTTGTCGGTAACACCCAGATGCTCTTTCGTGCGGTCCTGAATCGGGCCGGGCGATTCAACAGCCCACTGGTCATGTACATTGATGTCCATCCCCATGCCCGTATAGGTCATGCTGGCCTGTTCCTCCGCGTCATAACCATAGTTGTTCGACTTGTTCTTGCCCGGAATATAATCCGGCAGGGAATAGAGTTCGAGGCGCTGGCGGCGCATCAGTTCATGGTCCACCGGGGCCCCGAAGCTGGTGAAAATGGCATACCAGTAGGAATGCGTGTCATCGACCGGCACATGCCACTGGGTAATGGTCATTTCATTGCTCATCGGGATCACGATGGCCTGCGGAAAGATGTGGTTGGTGATCCGGACATGGGTCCGGCCATCGGTCATATGCCGCAGCGAGGTGATGCGCATGCCGTAGTCAGTTTCATCGACATTGATATCGGGTCGCGGATAGTCGCGCAGGATCTGCGTCATCGGGATATCGGTATCACCCGCCTTGTCCTTGAACTGCTTGCCGTAACTTTCAGCCGGGTCTTCATCTTCCAGATAGCGATGCAGGAAAGAGGCATGCGCCGGATCGATACCGACCTCCGTGGCCTGCAGCCAGTTACATTCCATGAACCCCTTGAAGGCGAAAACATGGCTGTGCGGTGCGGCAAAGCAGTCGAAGGCCGGGAAAGGCGGCGGATCGCCCGGCCCCATATAGGCAAAGATGATGCCGCTGCGCTCTACACAGGGGTAGGCTGTATGATTGATCCGCTTGTGAAAGCTGCTGCCTTCCGGTTCCGCAGGCTGCTCCAGACAGGCCCCTTTTTCATCAAACAACCAGCCATGGAACGGACAGCGCAGACCGCCATCTTCCAGCCGACCGTAACACAGATCGGCCCCGCGATGCGGGCAATGCCGGTCGATCAGGCCGTAACCGCCATCTTCAGTGCGGAACAGCACCAGCCGTTCGCCCATCAGATTGACCTCGCGCACCGGACGGTTGCCCGCCAGTTCATCGACCAGCGCCGCCGGCTGCCAGTACCGGCGCAGCAGCGCCCCGCCGGGCGTACCCGGCCCGACCTGTGTCAATGTGGCGTTCTCTTCAGCACTCATCATGGCGGTGACCCTTCCTTCCGACAGGAACCGGTTTTCCGATAAACCGAGATCATAAATAAATGTTCGATTATCGAACTAATGTACGATAATATGATATTCGATTAATCTTCTGCTGAAAACTGTATTCTCCATGCCCGATCCTGATGACAAGGAATTCGCCAAGACTCTCGCCAAGGGGCTGGAGGTTCTGGCCGCCTTCGACCGCGAGACACCCGGCATGACCATCTCGGAAGTGGCAAACCGGTTCGGCTTCAACCGCGCGGTGGCGCGACGCATCGTCCGCACACTGGAGATCCTGGGTTATCTGAAACAGGAACGCCGGGTCTATTCCCTGACCCCACGCGTGCTGCGACTCGGTTACGGCTATCTGGCCTCAAACAAGGTCGGGAATGTCATTCACCCCATCCTGAAACAGGTGACTGCAGAAATTGACGAGCCCTGTTCCATGGGCGTCCTTGATGGCAATGAAGTGGTCTATGTGGCCCATTCTCCCGGTGAACAGCGACACTTCTCGGTCGGCCTGACAGTTGGCAGCCGTCTGCCCCTGCTGACCACGGCCACCGGCCGGGCCCTGCTGAGCCGGCTGCCCGAAGACCATACCAAGTCATTGATTCAAGAGGCTCCCCTTGACCGGGAAACCCCGAAGACAGAAATGAGCCGGGACCGCATCACCACCCTGATTACCGAAGCACGACAGCAGGGCTATGCCTATGTCGAGGATGAGGTGGAGATCGGTCTGGCCTCTGTCGCCGTACCCGTGGTCAGCCCCGCCGGAACCCTGATCGGGGCCATCAACGTGGTGGTCAATAATGGACGTGTTGATGAATCGACGCTGCGCAGCGACTATGCCAGCAGCTTGAAACGATGCGCTGCCCATCTCGCGGCGGCGCTCGGGTGAGCGGGGAAAAGACGCATGCTGCAGGTGAACGTGGCCACAAGGCCGCGCAACAGGGCAGACTGGTATGGCTGAAACCGGGGACAAACCGGATGACGCTGCCCGGCTGCCCGACTTTCTGAAAGATCTGGCGCTCCCGGACGGGCTGGCGGTCCTCAATGACGAGCTTGAGCCGGAGACCATGTCACCGGTTGAGGATGCAGACGAAGACGACGCCACCCCGCCGCAGACTGATGCGACAGCACCGTCCGAAGCAAAGCCGGAAGCTGACCCCTTCGAGATTGATCAGGTTGATGAAGGCTCCGGCCTCTATGGACCCCATTTTCCACAACTGAAGCCCATCGGTGACCCGGACCAGTTGCAGCGCATGGTGATCCGGATAGAAGAAGGCTTCAAATCCGGCGACCGGCTGGAAATCACCGATCTGGAGATCATCCCCGGCGAAACCGATGCCACCGTGGCCAACATGCCAATCATCATTGAAGGTGGCCGGTTTGATGACAACACCCGGTCACTGGTTCTGACCGGGCTGGCCTCACCGGAGGATTACGATCTCGTCGTCAGCCATGTTGCCCTGAGTTCCGTCGATACAGAGAAGACCAACGGCAAACGCATCCTGCGGATCACCGCAACCGATGGCACCGGCGCCAACTGGGACGCCCCTCTGCTGATCCTCGACGTCGGCTAATCCCGCCTTCGTCGTCCCGAAACTGGCCAGGCCGGGGTCCTCCTGCTTCGCCAGAGATTCCGGATTGCCGACCTGACGGCCGTCCCGGGATGACGAAAGACGAGTGCCCCTCACATCATCTCATGTCATCCCGGCGCAGGCCGGGAACCAGTTGTTCGCTGGCGTGACGTTGTGGCCGGGTCCCGGATCGGGATCCGGAATGACATGGGTTGATGATGACGGTCAGTTCTCGAACAGAGGCCCGCCCTGCGTCAGGCGCGGGTCGAAGACTGACCAGCCGCTATGAGCCGCAAGGCTCTCCATGGCCAGCGAGCCGACCAGTGAGTTGCCCACATCATTCAGACCCGGTGACCAGACAGCAATGCTGGCCCGCCCCGGCGCGATAGCCAGAATGCCACCGCCGACGCCACTCTTGCCCGGAAGGCCCACCCGGAAGGCGAAATCGCCGGAGGCATCGTAATGCCCGCACGTCAGCATGATGGCATTGATACGCCTCGCCCGCTCAGGCCGGACAAAGGCCACACCATCCGCCGGATTGATCCCCCCGTTCGCCAGATAGAGACCCGCCGTCGCCAGCTGTCGGCAGCTCATCCGCAGGGCGCACTGGTGAAAATAGGTATCCAGAACATCACCGACATCCGACCGGATATTCCCGAAACCCTGCATGAAATGGGCAAGACTGGTATTGCGGTGGCCGGTCTCGGCCTCGGAGGCTGCAACTTCCTCATCCATGGAAACGGTATCGTCAGCGGTCAGATATTGCAGGGCAGCGACAATGCGTTTCTGTGCATCCTTCCGGCCAAAGGCCTGGACCAGCGCGTCAGTCACCACCAGCGCCCCCGCATTGATGAACGGATTGCGAGGAATCCCCTTTTCACGTTCCAGCTGAACAATCGAGTTGAAGGAAGACCCGGATGGCTCGCGCCCGACATGTTGCCACAAATCTGCCCCGGCCAGTTCCAGCGCCAGACTGAGCGTAAAGACCTTGGAGACACTCTGGATCGAAAACGGCTCGTCAGCGTCACCGATCACTGCCGTCTCGCCATCGCAACCGATGATCGCCATGCCGAATTTCTCCGGGTCGATCTTCGCCAGCGCGGGAATGTAATTCGCCACCCGGCCACTGCCGATAACCTCCTCGACATCCCGGTAAACACTGCGCGACAACTGCTCGAAATCCATAATCACCTCTCCGTAATCCAACGCTCTTTCAGCTTTTTCGGGAGCGCCCGTACCTATATGTTGCCCCCTGCCGGGAAGATGCAACACCGCACAGCCCCGGCTTTTATATGAGCGAAACCATGACCTATTGCCTCGGCATCCTGTTGCCTGACGGCCTCGTCCTTGCCTCTGATTCCCGGTCCAATGCCGGGGTCGACCAGTTGGCCACCGTCCGCAAGCTTTCTGTCTTTGAACAGCCCGGCGAACGCATGATCGTCGTGCTGTCCGCGGGTAACCTCGCGACCACGCAGGCCGTTATTACAACGCTGCGCCAGAATCTCGGCAGCGGCGAAGCCGGACGTGACCTGTTTGCCGCACAGACCATGTTCAACGTCACCCAGACGGTGGGCGACATGCTGCGGGAAATTCTCGCCCGTGAGGCTGCTCATGTGCAGCCTTTCGGCGATCCCAATGCTTCTTTCATCGTCGGCGGCCAGATTGCCGGCGGCAAACACCGTATCTTCCAGATCTATTCTGCCGGTAATTTTGTCGAAGCGTCAGCCCGCACCCAGTTCCTGCAGATCGGGGAAACCAAATATGGCAAGCCAATCCTCGATCGGGCACTGACCAACGAAACCTCCCTGCAGGAAGCTGCCAAGCTGGCCCTGCTGTCCTATGACGCAACCATCCGCAGCAACCTGTCAGTTGATGCCCCCATCGACATGATGATCTATCGCCGGGACAGCCTCGACGGCACCACCCTGCGCAAGTTCAACCGGGATGACGACTACTGGCACAGCCTGCGTGACACCTACAGCAAGGGCCTCGGCCAGCTGGTACAGTCCCTGCCCTCACCACCGGATTTCACCTCCCGGCGAAGCTGACCCGTCCGACACAGATATCCGGGAGGCAAGCCCCCTTCATACGGTTGCAGGCCCGGTGCAGGGGGGCCTAAACTGGTGCCGGGGAAATGACCGGGGGACAGTCATGAGTGATCTGCATGCTGACATTCTGCGCAGCAGCTTTCTGTTACAGCATCTCAGCGAAGAAGAACTGTCGCATCTGCTGAAATTTGCCCGGCTGCACCGCTTTGCCGCCGGTCAGATGCTGTTCCAGAAAGGAGATGACGGCGACAGTCTGATGGCCATTGTCTCTGGTCATATCCGCATCAGCACCCTGTCTGCGGAAGGCCGCGAGGTCGTGCTGAACATTCTCAACCCCGGCGAACTGTTCGGCGAGATTGCCCTGATCGATGGCAAGGAACGCACGGCGGACGCCAGCGCCATGGATGATTGCGAAGTGATCATCATCCACCGCCGCGACTTCATGCCCTTCCTCCAGCAGCGCCCGGAACTCTGTACCCGCCTGATGGTCGTGCTCTGCGAACGCATCCGCTGGGTCTCGGCCCTGCATGAGGATTCAATGTTCCTCAGCCTCACCCAGCGCCTTGCCAAGCATCTGCTCCGCCTCGCCGGAACCTATGGTCAGCCGACAGCGGAAGGCACCATGATCGACCTGAAACTGTCTCAACAGGAACTCGGCAACATCCTCGGCGCCACCCGCGAGAGCATCAACAAGCAGATCCGCGCCTGGGAGGATGACGGCTATCTGAAACGCACCAGCGGCCGCATCGTCATCTGCAACCCCGACGCCCTCGAAGACGCCACGATGGAGGAATGAGGAGCCGGGTCAGGCTGGATCAGTTCACCCCGCCGCCTGAATAGCTGCTTCTTCAAGCAGGAACTCGCGGAAGGCCTGGACCTTTGGGAGGGCGGCGGAGCCGGGCGGGTAGATGATGTAGTAGGCGATGTCGGAGGAGAGTTCGAGGTCGAAGGGTTTGACCAGCCTGCCGGACTCCAGATCCCCGGTAATCAGGGCGGTGCGGCCCAGCGCCACGCCCCGGCCATCAAGCGCCACCTGAATCATTGCCGGTGAATCGTTGAACACGCGTCCGCTGCGGGGATCGACATCGGTCAGCCCGGCAAGGCGTACCCACTGCACCCAGTCTTCCTGATTGTCTTCATGCAGCAGCGTGTGATGGCGCAGGTCACTCGGTTCACGCAGCGGGTTCTCACCTTCCAGCAGGGCCGGACTGCAGACCGGGGTCAGGTCGATGGGCAGCAGGAATTCCGCTTCCAGCCCCGGCCATTCACCTCGACCGGCCCGCACACCCATATCCATATCCTCCCGCGCAAAGTCGACCAGCGAGATCGAATGATGCAACCGCAGGTCGATATCCGGGCAGTTCTGCCAGAA
>TARA_R110000787_G_scaffold58010_11_pt1 | contig 22557 bp, 18 predicted proteins | sample TARA_R110000787 | Tara Oceans TARA_R110000787 (sample SAMEA4397920) | marine metagenome | biome: Polar Biome; feature: [DCM] deep chlorophyll maximum layer (ENVO:01000326); material: water (ENVO:00002006), including particulate matter (ENVO:01000060) such as... | depth 35 m | reverse complement strand
CTTCACAAGCTCCTTGAGGTTCTCCAACCGTCCCGGAGCCTCTGGCGTCTTGTCGTTTTGCCAATATCCCGTATAGCCGCTTTCATCCAGGATGATCTGCGCCAGTTCAACATGACTTATCTCGGGTGCCGCCTGAGCCGGACCATTGTCGTCAAAGTCGGCTTGTTCCAGCACGTCGTCGTCAGACTCAAGCTGCCGAAGCGGCCGTCCCTTCACCATCTGGCCCCACCGCTCGATTCCGTCGATAAGCAACCGCAGCTGCGCTGCCCCCTTGCCGCTGATTCCCCCATCGGCCAACAGGATCCGCGCACCATCGACCAGATTCACGCCATGTGCGCGCGCGGTCTTTTGAATGTTCTGCTGGGCTTTATCACCCAGTCCACGTTTTGGAGTGTTGACGATCCTTTCAAAGGCAAGATCGTCATCGGGCGATGTCACGACACGAAAATACGCCATCGCATCGCGAATCTCCATGCGTTCGTAAAACCGCGGGCCCCCGATTACCCGGTAGGGCAAACCGATCGTCAAAAACCGGTCTTCGAACGCGCGCATCTGGTGCGATGCCCGCACCAAGATTGCCATATCATCCAGCGAATACTGCCGCAGATCGCGCGTCCCGCGCTGCATGGCTTCAATTTCATCCCCGATCCAGCGGGCTTCCTCTTCGCCGTCCCAATGGCCGATCAAGCGGATTTTTTCGCCTTCCTGTGCCTCGGTCCATAAGGTTTTACCCAATCGGCCCTCGTTTCCAGCGATAACCCCGGAAGCAGCGGCCAGAATATGCGGGGTCGACCGATAGTTCTGCTCCAGACGGACCACATGTGAGCCGGGGAAATCCTTCTCGAACCGCAGTATGTTCCCGACCTCGGCCCCGCGCCATCCATAGATCGACTGGTCGTCGTCGCCCACGCAGCAGATATTCCGGTGTCCCGACGCCAGCAGACGCAACCACATGTATTGGGCAACATTGGTATCTTGGTATTCGTCCACCAGAATGTATTTGAACCAGCGTTGATACTGCTGCAACACATCCTGATTGTTCTGGAAAATCGTTATCATATGCAGCAGCAGATCGCCGAAATCGGTGGCGTTCAGCTCTTTCAGGCGGGCCTGATACTGCGCATAGATTTCGCTGCCCCGATGGTTATAGGCCCCCGCATCCGCGGCTGGCACCTTTTCGGGGGTCAAGGCGCGATTCTTCCAGCCGTCGATAAGCCCCGCCAGCATCCGTGCCGGCCACCGCTTGTCGTCTATCCCTTCGGCCTGCACCAATTGCTTGAGCAACCGCAACTGGTCATCCGTATCAAGGATGGTGAAGTTCGACTTGAGCCCAACCAGTTCGGCATGACGGCGCAATAGTTTGACGCAGATCGCATGAAACGTCCCAAGCCACGGCATCCCTTCAATATTTTGCCCCAACATCTGACCGACCCGGCTTTTCATCTCGCGCGCCGCTTTATTGGTGAAGGTAACGGCCAGTATCTCGTTCGGGCGGGCCCGGCCAGTATTCATTAAATGAACGATGCGTGCCGTCAGGGCCTTGGTCTTGCCGGTGCCGGCACCGGCCAACATTAGCACCGGACCGTCCATTTTTTCCACCGCCGCCCGCTGCGCTGGGTTGAGCCCGTCAAGATAGGGTTGTGGCCGCACTGCCATGGCACGCGCCGACAGCGAAGCGCCCTCGAAGGCGTCTAGTTCGTCGAAATCATTCATGCTGCCAATCTAGCCCGCCTTTACCGCGAATAAAAGATACGTTCGCAAAATGTTCTCTTAAAACCCTGCGCCCGCAAACGGTGTGATGTGATCGACTGACACGGTACCTCGATAACCGGTCAGACCCAAATTCCCCAGACCAGTTAATATTTTGGTAACTCTTTTTTTACAAACTCTAAACATTCTGGAGCTAAGAGAATGTTTAGAAGTAATGACATAGGTGTGCTACGAAATCAGATTGACAGGTTCGATTTGCCAATTTTCGTCGCACAACGTTCTGAAATGTCGGGGGAATTTGAATTTCTCGCGCTCAACCTTGCCTGCGAGCGCCAAACCGGCGTTGCGATGCAGGATATCGTCCTGAAACCGCTGGAAAGAATTTTTCCGCGGGCCCAGGCTAAACGAATACAATCTCGATATGCCCTTTGTGTGGAACAAGCGCCCCCCCTGCGCTACCGCGAAACCCTGGATCTGCCCTGCGGTCGGCTCGCTTGGGAAACAACGCTCCATCACGTCCTCACAAACAACGGTGAACATCGCGTCGTCGGTAGCGCGACGCGGTTTTCTAAAGTTTACCGCGATGCGCTTGATATCGCGGCGTTTCAGGACGTACGCTATTATTCATCGTTTTCGGGCTGGAAACTGGACCAGATCATCCAGGTTCTCGACGCATATGATCAGGGCGCGATCCCGAACGCGCAGCTTTCTGCAACCATGCAGGCGCTTTCCGGGCTGTGTCGATCAGTCGCCAGCTCCATGCAGCACCTGCGCAGCACTGCGGACGACCGATTGAGAACGTCGGCGGAACGCACGTTTGACCAAATCGGTGATACCGATACGGCGCAATCGCCCAGCGAAGTGGAAAAAGCGATGTCGGCGATCATGGATATGTTTGATCCGTCCCAGGTCAATGTCAAAGCTTGATCAGGCCCCAAGGGAAATGCTCCCGTCCAGCCCCTTCCCACATCCGGATCAGGCTGGACAATTCCGCTGTGCCCTGCACAAGTGCTTCAATGGATTTGCACACCACCTACCCTGCACTATCAGATCTGCGCGACCGCGCCAAAAGGCGCATTCCAAAATTTGTATGGGAATATCTTGACAGCGCAACCGGAACGCAGGCGACGCAAAGACTGAACCGTGCCGCGCTGGACCGCATCGGTCTGATGCCCTCGATCCTGCATGGGGAATTTGACCCTGATACCTCCGTAACGCTTTTCAACGACCGGATCCCCCTGCCCTTTGGTGTCGCACCTGTCGGAATGTCCGGGCTGATCTGGCCCGATGCCGAAGGGCATCTGGCGCGGTCGGCGGCCCGGCACGGTATCCCCTACTGCCTGTCGACAGTGGCCAGCCAAAGCCCCGAAGACCTTGCCCCCCATCTTGGCAAGAACGCGTGGTTTCAGATGTATCCGCCGCGAGATCCCGAAATTCGCGCCGATATGCTGCGACGCGCCCGCGCATCCGGGTTCAAGGGCCTCATCCTGACGGTGGATGTCCCTGTCGCCAGCCGACGAGAACGCCAAACGCGCTCCGGTCTGACCAACCCACCGCGCCTGTCTCCGCGCCTTTTGGCCCAGTCCGCAATGCGACCCGCCTGGTCTATGGCCATGGCACGGCGCGGGATGCCGCACATGCGCATGCTCGACAGTTACGTTGGTGTCACCACGCAAAACCTGTCTTCAACAGCTCACGTCGGTTACCTGCTCCGCACTTCGCCGGATTGGGATTATGTGAACTGGCTTCGCGACGCCTGGGATGGGCCGTTCATCGTAAAAGGCGTGTTACGTCCTGAAGATGCCGCCCGTCTGGACCGGCTCGGGGCTGATGCCATCTGGGTCTCAAACCACGCAGGCCGCCAGTTTGACGCGGCTCCGGCCGCAGCGGACATGCTGGCCCCGATCCGTGCCGTGACATCGCTGCCAATCATCTTCGACAGTGGCATCGAAACAGGCCTTGATATGTTGCGCGCGCTGGCCCTTGGCGCGGATTTCGTGATGCTTGGCCGCGGCTTTCACTACGCTCTGGCAGCTCTGGGTCCTAAGGGAATCGATCATCTCATCGATGTCCTGAAGAAAGATCTGCTCGCGAATATGGGCCAACTCGGAACCCGTCAATTAAAAGACCTCACGCGCTTCATCCCTACCTTTGCCCGCCTTGATCTTCCAAATGGTAAAAAATCCCCCCCGGAGGGTTAAATTCTCTGCTTGCACACCCTATCAAACCAACGCAACAATGCCGCAGTGCAGCGACAACGCCACCGTTCATACAGCACCAGACCGAAAACTTGCCAATCAGCGAGGCCCGATAATGACCGACTTCAATAAAATCCTCATCGCAAACCGCGGCGAAATCGCCATTCGTATCATGCGGGCAGCAAATGAGATGGGCAAAAAAACGGTTGCCGTCTTTGCGGAAGAAGACAAGCTGGGCCTGCATCGCTTCAAAGCTGACGAAGCGTACCGCATTGGTGCGGGGCTTGGTCCGGTCGCGGCATATCTCAGCATCGACGAAATCATTCGCGTCGCCAAGGCTTCGGGGGCCGATGCCATTCATCCGGGTTATGGCTTGCTGTCGGAAAACCCCGATTTCGTCGATGCATGTGAACAAAACGGCATTGCCTTCATCGGTCCGCGCGCCGAAACAATGCGCGCCTTGGGCGACAAGGCCAGCGCGCGCCGCGTCGCCATCGAAGCCGGCGTGCCCGTCATCCCCGCCACCGAAGTTCTGGGCGAGGACATGAACGTTATACGCAAGCAGGCCGCCGAGATCGGCTATCCGTTGATGCTCAAGGCGTCGTGGGGCGGTGGGGGCCGCGGCATGCGCCCGATCGAAAATGAAAACGAGCTTCAGGAAAAAGTGCTCGAAGGCCGCCGCGAGGCCGAAGCAGCCTTTGGCAATGGTGAGGGGTATCTTGAGAAGATGATCCTGAAGGCCCGCCACGTAGAGGTTCAGATTCTCGGTGACGCCTATGGTGAAATCTACCATTTGTTCGAGCGTGACTGTTCGGTGCAAAGGCGCAACCAAAAGGTGGTGGAAAGGGCCCCGGCACCGTATCTTACTGACGAACAACGCGCTGAGATTTGCGAGCTTGGCCGCAAGATCTGCGCGCATGTGAATTACGAATGTGCCGGTACGGTCGAATTCCTGATGGATATGGAAGACGGCAAATTTTACTTCATCGAAGTCAACCCCCGCGTTCAGGTCGAACATACCGTAACCGAAGAAGTCACCGGCATCGACATCGTCCAGGCCCAGATCCTGATTGCCGAAGGCAAGACCATCGCCCAGGCGACCGGCAAAGCCAGCCAGGCCGATGTGCAGTTGAACGGCCACGCATTGCAAACCCGGATCACTACCGAGGACCCGCAAAACAACTTTATTCCCGATTATGGCCGGATCACCGCTTTTCGCGAGGCAACGGGCATGGGCATCCGTCTTGACGGTGGCACCGCCTATTCGGGGGGCGTGATTACGCGTTACTATGACAGCCTCTTGGTCAAGGTCACCGCAAAGGCCCAAACCCCAGATGCCGCAATCGCGCGTATGGACCGCGCGCTGCGCGAATTCCGTATCAGGGGCGTTTCGACCAATATCGCCTTTGTCGAAAACCTGCTGAAACATCCCACCTTTTTGAACAATACCTACCACACCAAGTTCATCGACCAGACACCGGAACTGTTTACCTTCGAGAAACGCCGAGACCGTGCAACCAAGGTCCTGACCTATATTGCCGATATTACTGTAAACGGTCATCCCGAAACCAAAGGTTTTGAACGCCCGGCCGCTTCCGTGCGTGCGCCGCTGCCCCCAACCGCCAAGGCAGAACCCCGGATGGGGACGCGCAATCTTCTGGAACAAAAAGGGCCGCAAGCGGTCGCAGACTGGATGGGTCAACAGCGACAGTTGCTGATCACCGATACCACCATGCGCGACGGGCACCAATCTTTGTTGGCAACGCGCATGCGCAGCCACGACATGATCAAGGTCGCCCCTGCCTATGCGGCCAACATGCCACAGCTTTTCTCAATGGAGTGTTGGGGCGGGGCCACATTCGACGTAGCGTATCGGTTCTTGCAGGAATGCCCGTGGCAACGACTGCGCGACCTGCGCGCGGCACTACCGAATGTGATGACCCAGATGCTGTTACGCGGATCCAACGGCGTCGGCTACACCAATTACCCTGACAACGTTGTGCAGGAATTTGTCCGTGTCGCCGCGACCGAAGGCGTCGATGTGTTCCGCGTCTTTGACAGCCTCAACTGGGTCGAAAACATGCGGGTCGCGATGGATGCGGTGATCGAGAACGGCAAGATTTGCGAAGGTACCGTATGCTATACCGGCGACATCTTCGACCCTGATCGGGCCAAATACGATCTGAAGTATTACGTCGCGATGGGTAAGGAACTGAAATCCGCCGGGGCCCATGTACTGGGTCTGAAGGACATGGCTGGCCTGCTGAAGCCGAACGCCGCAAAAGCGCTGATCAAGGCACTGAAATCTGAAGTCGGCCTTCCGATCCATTTCCACACCCACGATACCGCAGGCGTCGCCGTCGCCACGATCATGGCGGCTTCCGAGGCCGGGGTGGACGCGGTTGACTGCGCGATGGACGCACTGTCGGGCAACACATCCCAAGCGACGCTGGGGTCGGTTGTCGAGGCGCTAAAGCACACGGATCGCGATACCGGTATTTCGATGGACGCGGTGCGCGAGATATCGAACTACTGGGAAGAGGTCCGCAACGAATATGCGGCGTTTGAAACGGGCATGCAGGCACCCTCGTCCGAGGTTTATCTGCACGAAATGCCCGGAGGTCAGTTCACCAACCTGAAGGCGCAGGCGGCGTCGATGGGGCTGGAAGATCGGTGGCCGGAAGTTGCGCGGACCTATGCCGATGTGAACCAGATGTTCGGCGATATCGTCAAGGTTACGCCGTCTTCAAAAGTGGTGGGCGATATGGCCCTGATGATGGTGTCCCAGGGGCTTACCAGAGAGCAGGTCGAAGATCCCAAGGCGGAGATGTCGTTTCCTGACAGCGTGATAGACATGATGCGCGGCAACCTTGGGCAACCCCCAGGAGGCTTCCCTGCGGGCATCGTCAACAAAGTTCTCAAGGGCGAACAACCTAACACGCAACGCCCGGGAGCACATTTGCCACCTGTTGATCTCGAAGCCGCTCGCAAAGAGCTCAGCGACCAGCTTGAAGGAGTCGATATCGAGGATGATGACCTGTCAGGGTACATGATGTACCCCAAGGTTTTCCTCGATTATATGGGGCGGCATCGCAGCTATGGCCCTGTTCGCGTATTGCCCACGCGTACGTTCTTCTACGGCATGGAACCGGGCGAAGAGATCACCGCAGAAATTGACCCGGGCAAAACGCTCGAGATCAGGTTGCAGGCCCTGAGCGAGACCAACGAAGATGGCGAAGTCAAAGTATTCTTTGAACTGAACGGCCAGCCTCGCGTCGTGCGGGTGCCCAACCGGTTGGTCAAAGCCACCACGGCACAAAGACCAAAGGCCGAAAACGGGAACGCCAACCATATCGGTGCCCCGATGCCCGGTGTCGTAGCATCCGTTGGCACGAAAGCCGGTCAAAAGGTGAAGGCAGGCGATCTTTTGCTGACGATTGAAGCCATGAAAATGGAAACCGGCATTCATGCGGACCGTGACGCAGTGGTGAAAGCGGTGCACGTCAGTCCCGGCGGCCAGATTGACGCCAAGGACTTGCTGGTCGAGCTTGAATAACCGGTCCACGGGGTCAGACACATTTATTTGCGTTGTCTGACCCTTTTCTCGGGCTACATTGATGGCGACTATCTGCCGTGCGGACGCAATTATGCCTTATCAATGGAAAACGCCACCTACGGCACCGACGCAAGAACTGCGGCTATGGCCCCACCAATCCCTGCCTGCCAAAGGGTTTGCAGCGTTCATCCTGACGACATTTGCCTTTATTCTGATCCCGACCCTGGCGCTGCTGGGGACGCCTGTCCTGTGGGGTCTGCTGCCTTTTGCGATGGCCGCACTCGCTGGTGTATATTTCGCACTGCAATCGAATTATAAGGCCCGGCAAATCGAGGAAGTGCTCACTTTATCCCCCGACACAGCGCACCTGATCCACACAACCGCCAAGGGCGAGGTAAAGGAATGGGAATGTAATCGGTACTGGACAATTGTCACCCGGTACGAAAAAGGCGGGCCAGTGCCTTATTACATTACCTTGCGCGGCAAAGGCCGCGAAGTTGAAATCGGAAAATTTCTGAGCGAAGACGAACGCAAGGCGTTGTTTGATGAACTGAACCGGTCGCTGCTGCGCTAGGCCCTAGCTCAGGCGGTCTTTGACCTTCGGGCCAACGCTGCCGAAATCCATCTGGCCGGTATATTTTGCCTTGAGAAGGCCGATGACCTTGCCCATATCCCGGATCGAGGACGCGCCGACTTCGGCAATGGCATCATCAACCGCTTTGGCGCTCTCTTCTTCTGTCAACTGACGGGGCAGAAATTCTTCGATCACCTTGATTTCGTCACGTTCGCGGTCGGCCAGATCCAGGCGACCACCTTCTTCGTAGGCGCGCACTGATTCCATTCGCTGTTTGGACATTTTGCCGAGAATCGCGAGAACTTCGGCATCGCCTACCCCGTCATCGCCACCGTCAGCCCGCGCAGCGATATCCTTGTCCTTGATCGCCGCATTGATCAGGCGCAGCGTAGACAACCTTGCGGCTGCCTTGTCTTTCATCGCTTGTTTTAATGCGTCCGTAATGCGTGTGCGCAGTTCCATTGCCATCATCCTTCGACCCCAAGGGTATTGAACCGCGCAATATAGAGCGTTTGACGGCTACAGGCAATCCCGCGGAAACATTGCAACCAACTGATTTACCTGCATATTTCATTTTTCACATGGTATTGACCCCGCTTACTCTCGGCTTTAGGTTGCCCCCGTTTAGCTCCACATCTCTGCCACTGGAGGCCCTCCCATGACCGTGTCTACATCTTTTCGTCCGACCGCCTGCCTGGCTCTTGCGGACGGATCGCTTTTTTACGGCACGGGGTTTGGTGCAACCGGGCAAACCGTGGCCGAGCTTTGCTTCAATACAGCGATGACCGGATATCAGGAAATCATGACTGACCCGTCATATGCCGGCCAGATCGTGACCTTTACTTTCCCGCATATCGGCAACACCGGCACCAACCTTGATGACGACGAAACCGGTGATCCGGTCGCCGCTGGTATGGTCGTCAAGTGGATGCCCACCGACCCCAGCAACTGGCGCACTATCCAGCCCTTGGCCGACTGGTTGGCCGCGCGTGGCCGTATCGCCATTGGCGGTATCGATACCCGCCGTCTGACCCGCGCCATTCGCCAGCAAGGCGCACCTCACGCGGCGCTTGTCCACGCGCCCGATGGCAATATTGACGCCGAAGCGCTGGTTGCCGCGGCACGCCGTTTCGCCGGGCTCGAAGGAATGGATCTGGCCAAGGATGTTAGCTGCAAGCAATCCTATCGCTGGAACGAGATGCGGTGGGCATGGCCCGACGGGTACCCGGCCCAGACCAATGCTGCGCACAAGGTTGTTGCAATCGATTACGGTGCCAAGCGCAACATCCTGCGCTGTCTGGCATCGGCGGGATGTGATGTGACCGTGCTACCGGCGACGGCCACCTACGAAGACATCATGGCCTATAAGCCTGATGGCGTTTTCCTGTCCAACGGACCGGGTGATCCGGCCGCGACGGGCGTTTATGCCGTGCCGATGATCAAGGAAGTGATCGAAAAGACCGATCTGCCCGTGTTCGGGATCTGCCTGGGTCACCAGATGCTTGCCCTCGCATTGGGGGGCCGAACGGTCAAGATGAGCCACGGCCACCACGGGGCCAACCATCCGGTCAAGGACATGGAGACTGGCAAGGTCGAGATCACATCGATGAACCACGGGTTTGCCGTCGACGCGCAAACGCTTCCTTCCGGCGTGGTGGAAACCCATCGCTCTTTGTTTGACGGGTCGAACTGCGGTATCCGCATGGAGGGTCGTCCCGTTTGGTCCGTTCAACACCACCCCGAAGCAAGCCCCGGCCCTCAGGACAGTTTTTACCTGTTTGAACGTTTTGCTTCAGCGATGGCAGAACGCGCCACCCAGTCGGCGGGGTGACGCGCGCCTCCTTTATCGGTCGTTAAGCTTCGGTTAAACACCTTTTGCCATCTTCGTTCTCACCCTAAAGGGAGGAGTTCTGAAGTTGAGCAACCTTGGTCTGGAATTCCCTGCCCCGACACCGGCGAGAACGAATAAGAACCGCGTCCCTATCGGGCGCATGTTGGTTGACGCGGGCGTCATTCAACAACCGGATCTTTTGTGCGCATTGGCTGAACAACGGTACTGTGACGCGCCGCTGGGTGAGCTTCTGATCGCCCGGCACCTGCTCTCGGAAGACGACGTTACCCAGGCGCTTGCTGCTCAACATCATCTACAACTGGTTGACTTGAACGAAACTCCGCCGAGGCCTGACATGGCCAGCCACATGAATGCGCTGGACTGTCTAAAATTTGGCGTCGTGCCGTGGTCCAAGTTGGGAAAAACCATTCTGGTTGCCACCGATCAGCCGGACAGATTTGACGACGTCGTCGATCGCCTTGCTCGCGCGGGGAACAGCTATCTGCCTGTGGTCGCCAAGAAATCCCAGATAAACCAGCAGATATCGGCACTTTACGGGCAAGAACTGGCATGCCGTGCCGGCTCCAGAGTCGCTTTGGATGAAAGCTGCCGCATTTGGCAGGGCCGATCCGATCATCGTTCAGGGTGGGCAATCATGACTCTGGCGATATTGGCGAGCCTTGCAATGTGGCACCCCGCATGGACCTTTACCGTTTTGATCCTGGGGGCACTGCTAACCAGCATCATGACGGTAACTTTGCGCAGCCTCGCCTTTTTTGCAAAAACGTTTCTGTCCGCCCCGCCGGAAAAACGATCGCGGCTTGGCGATATACCTCGGTCAAGGTTGCCAAAGGTATCGGTTCTGGTGCCGCTGTTTCAAGAAGAAGAAATAGCGACCGCGCTGATTGCGCGGCTATCGCGCCTCAGGTATCCCAAGGCCTTGCTGCAAATCGTCTTGGTTCTCGAAGAAGGAGACACGCGGACGCGCGATACCATCGCGCGTACGACGTTACCTTCATGGTTCGAAGTGATCGAGGTGCCGCAGGCAGGACGTCTACGCACAAAGCCGCGCGCGCTGAACTATGCCTTGGATTTTTGCAGCGGGACTATCATCGGCGTATGGGATGCCGAGGATGCGCCCGAAATCGACCAGATCGACCGCGTTGTTGAATATTTTGCCCAAGCGCCGGATGATGTCGCCTGCGTTCAGGGGGTGCTCGATTATTATAACGCCCGTACTAACTGGATTTCGCGCTGTTTCACGATTGAATACGCAGCGTGGTGGCGCGTTGTGCTGCCGGGCATTGCCCGGTTGGGAATGGTTATCCCTTTGGGGGGCACCACCTTGTTTTTTCGCCGCGACATTCTTGAACAGCTTCGCGGATGGGATGCGCATAACGTTACCGAGGATGCCGACCTTGGTGTAAGGCTGGCGCGGCACGGCTTCAAGACCACCTTGATGCCTACCGTCACCTACGAAGAGGCAAATTTCCGGGCGTGGCCCTGGATCAAGCAAAGATCGCGTTGGCTAAAGGGGTTCTTGATCACATGGTGTGTACATATGCGCGCGCCCCGACGGCTGATCAAAGAGGTGGGGGTTATCCGGTTCATAGGCATTCAGACCCTGTTTTTCGCTACATTCAGTCAGTTCATCGCCGCGCCGTTGCTGTGGTCTTTCTGCCTGACATTTGCGGGTATGGTCCACCCCATCGAAACCACCTTGGGCACCGGTGTCTTGATGGGGCTGTTCAGCTTTTTCGTTTTCGCTGAACTGCTCAATATCGCGATTGCCCTGAAGGCCGTTTCAGGGACCGAGCATCGCCACCTGCTGCCGTGGGCCGTAACGCTGCCGATTTACTTTATACTGGGCACTTTTGCAGCGTATAAAGCGCTTTACGAGTTTATCGTAATACCATTCTACTGGGACAAGACCCAGCATGGATTGGGCCAGCCCCCTTGCGTATCAGGGCCTACACCGTCAACGTCTTTGCCCTAGCCTTCTTCCTTGCGACGTGCGGCGTCCTGCTTGAGCCGGGTCATGAAGGCGACCGATATGTGCAGCCTCAGCGCTTCATCAGCGCCGTCTTCATTGCGTTGTTCGATCATCTTGACGATGTTGTCATGTTCATCCTGTGCAATCGCACCGCGCCCGTGGACGGCCAGTGAAGATGTCGCCATCAGGGCCATCGACCGGTGCACAAGATCAAGCTGCTGCACCAGATAGCGGTTGTGGGATGCCAAGTGTATTTGCTTGTGAAACCGTCGATTGGCTCGTGCCAGTGCTGCCGGATTATCGCGCAACGCGTCATCCTCCTCGACCATCTCACGTAAAACCCGTACTTCCTCGGCCGTCGCATGTCGCGCCGCGAGCCGGGCCGCCAACCCCTCCAGTTCTCCTCGTACCACGTATAGCTCCGCCATCTGATTGTGGTCCAACGACGCGACAATCAGGCTGCGCCCGTCACGCGACAACAAGGATTGTGTTTCTAGCCGCTGCAGCGCTTCGCGAATAGGAGTCCGTGACACTCCGAACCGGTCGGCCAATTCGCTTTCCACCAACCTGTCACCGGGGCGGTAGGTGCCTACGTCGATAGCATCCAAAATCATGGTGTATGCGTCTGTCGGTCCGGGTCGCGGGGCTGTCATCAGTTCACTTTCAAAAGGATCACAGCACCTTACCCACGGCGGGAATTTGCGCAAGCCCACGATCTTGCGTTGGCGTCACAGCCAGCGTACCAAAGCGCCATGCCACAGTCAGCCTTTTCGCATGTAAACACTTGGGTTTTTGACCTCGACAATACGCTATACCCGCCGTCAGCGCGACTATTCGACCAGATCGAGGTACGGATGACGCGATGGGTGATGGAAGCGCTTGGCGTCGATCAGGCACGCGCTAACCATCTGCGCACCCATTATTGGCACACCTACGGCACCACACTCGCCGGGCTGATGCGCGAACATGATCTTGACCCTGGGCCGTATCTACACGACGTGCACGAAATCTCGTTCGAGGCACTTGTCCCTGACCCGAATCTCGCCGCCCGGATCAAGGCCCTGCCCGGACGCTGCATCGTCTATACCAACGGGACGGCGCGTTATGCTGAACGTGTCATCGCCGCTCGTGGGCTCAATGGCCTGTTTCAGGCAGTTTATGGAGTTGAAAATGCGGGTTTCCTCCCTAAACCTGAACGCGCTGCTTTTGATACGGTGTTTGCCTTGGATGCGCTGGACCCTTCGTGTGCCGTGATGTTCGAGGACGACCCCCGCAACTTGATCGCACCACATGAAATGGGTATGGGCACGGTCCATGTCGCCCCCGTTGCGGCCCCTGCCGACCACATTCATTTTCATACCGACGATCTTGGCACTTTTCTTAAACGGATCACGGGCTAACTGGCAGGCATGAACATGAAGTGCGATATCCTCATCTCTGGCGGTGGCATCGCCGGGCTTGCCGCAGCCGCAGCTTTCGGGAATGCGGGGTTTGACGTCATTTGCGTTGATCCCGCGGCCCCGGTTACCGACGGTGCCGCCCAAGGTGCCGACATGCGTTCGACCGCGATGCTGCAACCTGCTCGCCGCGTTCTCGAAAGCGCGGGCATCTGGAACCATCTGCAAGATCACGCAGCACCTTTGCAAATCATGCGGGTCGTGGACGCCGGGGGCCCCGATATGGTGCCTCGGACCACGCGCGAGTTCGACGCCGCCGACATTTCGGAGCAACCTTTCGGCTGGAATTTCCCCAACTGGCTGCTGCGCCGCGCACTGCTTGATCGGTTTTCCGAGCTACCCAACGTGGACTTCCGCCCGGGGGTCAGCACGACATCCCTTTTCACCCGTACGACCGGGGCGAAAGTCGGGCTAAGCGATGGCAACCGGGTCGAAGCGCGCCTGGTCGTTGCGGCAGATGGGCGCGACAGTCCGATGCGCAACGCCGCGGGCATCCCGGTGACAAGACACAGCTATGGCCAAAAGGCGATTGTCTTTAGCGCGACGCATCCGATCCCACATGAAAATGTGTCCACCGAAATACACCGCACTGGCGGGCCGTTCACGCTTGTCCCTTTGCCCGACCGCGATGGCACGCCCTGTTCTGCGGTGGTGTGGATGGATGACGGCGCTGCCTCCCTGAAACGGATGTCGCTGGATGCCGACGCGTTTTCCTCAGCAGCATCGCAGCGCAGTTGCCATCTTTTCGGACCGCTGACCATCGTCAGCCCACGCGCCGTGTGGCCCGTGATCAGCCAGCATGCGGCGCGGATGTCAGCCGAGCGGCTTGCCTTGATCGCCGAGGCTGCGCATGTGGTGCCGCCAATCGGCGCGCAGGGGCTGAATATGTCGCTGAAAGATGTGGAAACCCTGCTTGATCTTGCCCGGGCGGATTCGGAAAACCTCGGCAGCCAGGCGATGCTTGATGCCTATCACAAGACGCGCCACGCCGATGTCCTGTTGCGGGTGCGCGGCATTGACATGTTGAACCGCGCCAGTCAGGCTAAAGCGCCGTTGGCCCGCGACGTCCGCGCAGCCGGCCTGAATACGCTTTATGCAGCAGCACCGGTGCGCAAGATGCTGATGCAGATGGGTTTGGGCATGCGCCGGGGCTGACCCGTCGCATGCATTGAAACCTATAACACCTTGTCGATGACCCTCGCCAACCGCCCGAGCGTTGCATCGACATCATAGAGCTTGTCCAATCCGAACAACCCTAGACGAAATGTCTGGAAATCCGCTGGCTCGTCGCACATCAGCGGCACGCCTGCGGCAATCTGCATCCCTTCTGCCGCGAACGCCTTACCGTTTTGAACTGACGGATCATCGGTATAGCTCACAACCACACCCGGTGCCCCGTACCCTTCCGCGGCAACCGATGTGACACCGCGTTCCGCCAGCATCTTCCGTACGCCGTCACCCAAGCGCCACTGCGCCTCCTTGAGGCGATCAAAGCCGTATGCCTGGGTTTCTTTCATGGCATCGCGAAAACCGCGCAGCGCATCGGTGGGCATAGTCGAATGATAGGCATGGCCGCCGTTCTCATACGCCTGCATGATGCTGTGCCACTTACCCAGATCGAGTGCGAAACTGTCGGAAGTCGTCTCGGCCAGACGCCCGACTGCGCGCGCCGACATCATTACCAACCCAGCCGACGGCGACGCGCTCCAACCTTTTTGCGGGGCCGAGATCAGTACGTCGATGCCGAGCGCCTTCATGTCCACCCAGGCACACCCCGATGCGATACTATCCAGCACCATCAACGCCCCTACCTCATGGGCGGCCTCGGCCATCTGCTTGATGTAGTCATCCGGCAGAATGACGCCCGCGCTCGTTTCAACATGCGGGGCAAACACGACCCTGGGCTTTTGCACACGAATGGCTTCCACCACCTCGTCGATGGGACAGGGCGCAAACGGTGCAGGCGTACTGTTCCCCTGCATCCGTGCCTTGAGAACGGTCGCCTTTCCGGTCAGGTCCCCGTTTTCGATGATCTGGCTCCAGCGATAGGAAAACCAGCCATTGCGCACGACCAACACCTCGACCCCGCGCGCAAACTGGCGGGCAACCGCCTCCATCCCAAAGGTTCCGCCACCCGGTACCACAGCCACAGCTTCGGCGTTGTATACTTCCTTCAGCATCGCACTGATGTCACGCATAACGCCCTGGAACGCGGCGCTCATATGGTTCAGCGAACGATCCGTGAAGACGACGGAAAACTCTTCAAGCCCGTCGGGATCAACGGTATTCAGCAAAGCAGGCATGGGTCTCTCCTAATGATTTGGGTGAACCATAGCGTTTGCCCACCCAAAGTCACGAGCCCAATGGCCCCCTCAGTCGTTCTTCGCTTAACAACACGTTGGCTTCGACCGCCCCCGCGCCGGGCAGGGTCATGATCCGACGTCGCAACACCCGTTCAAAATCTGCCAGGTCCCGCGCCACCACCCTTAACCGATAGTCATAAAGCCCCAGCACGTGCTCCACCGTCTGCACCTCGGGGATGGCGCTGACCGCGCGCTCGAAATCATCCAGACTGACGTGGCCTTTTGTCGCAAGTTTGACACCCAAAAACACCGTTACCCCGAAACCCAAGACTTCCCGGTTCAATCGCAGCCGCTTTCCGCGCAATATACCTGCGCTTTCCAACCGCTTGATCCGGCGCCACGTCGCCGGTTGCGATAATCCAAGATACCGTCCCAAAGCCCCCGCACTCTGGGTGGCATCCCGCGCCAGCGACTGGATCAGCTTGCGGTCGATCTCGTCCAGCGCGATCATAACGGCAAAGCCTCGTCCGCCTTGATCCGCGCGACATGCATCAACGCCTCGATGTCCGCGATATGCGGCAACGTCAGTATGCCGCCGCGATAGATCTGCTGATAGTGTCCCATGTCGCGCGCAATGATCGACAAGCGCACGTCCACGCGGCCAAGAAAGGTCTGTATCTCGATCACTTCGGCCACCTTCCGCGCGGCCTCCAGGAATTTGTCAAACGCATTGCTCTGGGTCTTGTCCAACGTGATCCGCAACGACACCTCGACAGTGTATCCTAGCGCGGCCCAATCCACGACCATACCGACACCCTCGACGATTCCGGCTTCCTGCATCCGCGCGATGCGCCGCGCCACCTTGCCCGCGGTCAATCCGACCAGATCCGCCAGATCCACCGGGGTTAACCCGGCATCTGCCTGCCAATGGCGTAAAATGCGTCGATCAAGATCATCAAGCATGATTTTTCCATAATTTACCAAGATCACGCATTACCATCTTCATTTTGCCAAATAAACTCATAATCGACCAATGGCATCTGTCTCGACTTCCAGTAAGGTCTCCCCAGATTTCAATGAACCCGAAAGGACGCCCAATGCGCGTTTACTACGACCGTGACTGCGACGTTAACCTGATCAAAGATAAAAAGGTCGCCATCCTCGGCTATGGCAGCCAGGGCCATGCCCACGCGTTGAACCTGCGCGATTCCGGTGCGAAAAACCTCGTCGTCGCTCTGCGCGAAGGCTCCGCGTCGGCCAAAAAAGCCGAAGGCGAAGGTCTCAAGGTCATGGGCATTGCCGAAGCCGCCGCCTGGGCCGACGTGATCATGTTCACGATGCCCGACGAACTTCAGGCCGAGACCTACAAGAAATACGTGCATGACAACATCCGCGAAGGCGCGGCTATCGCGTTTGCTCACGGCCTGAACGTCCACTTCGGCCTGATCGAACCCAAGGAAGGCATCGACGTCATCATGATGGCCCCCAAAGGCCCCGGCCACACTGTACGCGGCGAATACACCAAAGGCGGCGGCGTGCCCTGCCTCGTGGCTGTCGACAAAGACGCGTCAGGCAAGGCGCTGGAAATCGGCCTCAGCTATTGCTCAGCCATCGGTGGCGGCCGCTCCGGCATCATCGAAACCAATTTCCGTGAAGAATGCGAAACCGATCTCTTCGGTGAACAGGCCGTGCTCTGCGGTGGCTTGGTTGAACTGATCCGCATGGGCTTTGAAACCCTGGTCGAAGCGGGCTATGCGCCCGAAATGGCCTATTTCGAATGCCTGCACGAGGTGAAACTGATCGTTGACCTGATCTATGAAGGCGGCATCGCCAACATGAACTACTCGATCTCGAACACAGCCGAATATGGCGAATACGTCTCCGGCCCGCGCATCCTGCCCTACGACGAAACGAAGGCAAAGATGAAAGCGGTTCTGACCGACATCCAGAACGGCAAGTTCGTGCGTGACTTCATGCAGGAAAACGCCGTCGGCCAACCATCGTTCAAGGCGACTCGTCGGATCAACGACGAACACCAGATCGAACAGGTCGGCCAGAAGCTGCGTGAAATGATGCCGTGGATTTCCGCAGGCAAGATGGTCGACAAAGCCAAGAACTAATCACTCCTGACCCGCAAAAGGCCCGGCTTCGCGCCGGGCCTTTTCACTGCTGCACCGCAGCCAGGGCCGTTTCATCGGCGCGAAGCAAAGCCCCCTGAATTGGAACCATGCCGAACATCACCCCGCTCAGTTGGCTGATCATCGCTCTGCTGGCTTTCATTTGGGGCGGAACCTTCTTGGTGACGGAAATCGCATTGACCCAAATGCCGCCATTCTGGATCGCGGCACTTCGGGTCGGTCTTGCCGCAGCGTTGATGATCACAGTCTGGCGGGTTCAAGGATTCCGCCTTTTCCTTACCGCCCCGAAACCGTCTGATTTTGTTGCACTCATTTTCATCGGCATGACCAGCTCGGCGGTGCCCTTCACCTTGCTGGCGTGGGGCCAGCAATATGTCACCTCGGGTTTCGCCGGTGTATCGATGGCTGCAACCGGTCTGATCATCCTGCCACTTGCACATTTCTTCGTGGCAGGCGAACGCATGACACTGCCCAAATCCATTGGCTTCGCACTGGGCTTCGCGGGCGTGGTCATCCTGATCGGCCCGCAGGCATTTGACACGACAGGCAACAAACTCGAAACCCTGGGAAGGCTCGCCACCCTGGGGGCCGCGCTATGTTACGCTCTCAGTTCCATCGTCATGCGCCGCCTTCCGGCGATCGACCCGATCGGTTTGGCAACAGTCTTGCTGCTCGTCGCCACCTGCATAAGCTTTCCGGTGGCCTTCGCGGTCGAAGGGCCGCCCCCGCTACCCTCGTCCAAGATCATTGTCGCGCTCGGCTTTCTCGGTTTGGTTCCCACCGCTGCCGCCAATATGTTGCGCGTCATCGTCGTCCGAAGCGCCGGCCCGGTATTCATGTCGCTCGTAAACTACCAAGTACCGGTCTGGGCAGTGCTTCTCGGTTCACTAATCCTGAACGAACCTTTACCGCCATCATTGGCTTGGTCGCTCGTGCTCATCCTCGGCGGTGTGGCGCTAAGCCAGTATCGCGTGATCGCAACGCTGTTTGGTCGCGGTGCCCGCTAATTCCAAATGGTTTGAAATCCTCGCCGAAGGCATGCCGACCCCAGCCGTCACAGTACCCACCTGACCGAAGCCGCGCGCGATCAGACGCGCACAGCGGCAGTTACCGCCTCCACTACAGAGCCTACCGCGCGTGACATCAAGACGGCATCTTCATGCTCGGCCATAACCCGCACCAACGGCTCTGTGCCCGACTTGCGTATCAACAACCGCCCCTTTCCCGCCAGGTCGGCTTCGGCCTGGGCGATGGCGGCCAGAACCTGGGCGTCTTCCAATGGAGTCTGGCCCGCGGCAAATCTAACGTTTTCAAGAAGTTGCGGCACCATCTCAAAGTTTTGCAGCAATTCCGAGGATTTCTTGCCCGACCGGATCATTTCAGCAAGGAATTGCAGTCCCGCCATAAGACCATCGCCGGTGGTTGCGTGGTCCATCATCACGATATGGCCGGATTGCTCGCCGCCAAGGTTGAACCCACCTTCGCGCATGCGTTGCACCACATAGCGGTCGCCCACGGCGGTACGTTCCAGCCGTACCCCCTGGCCTTGCAAAAAACGCTCCAGTCCAAGGTTGCTCATCACCGTCGCGACCAATGCATTATTGGCCAGGCGCTCCTCGGCGGCCCATCGTGACGCCATCAGCGCCATGAATTGATCGCCGTCGCCGACCTTGCCGGACTCGTCGATCAGAATAACCCGGTCCGCGTCCCCGTCCAGACAGATCCCGACATCGGCACCGTGGCTCAGCACGGCGGCGGCAGCTTGTTCCGGGTGGGTCGATCCGCAATCGTCATTGATATTGGATCCGTTTGGCTTGACCCCGATCTCAACTACATCCGCCCCAAGTTCCCAAAGGGTTTCAGGTGCAACGCGGTGTGCAGCACCGTTGGCGCAATCAATCACTACTTTTAGACCGGCCAGGCTCATCTGCCGGGGAAATGAAGACTTCACCCGCTCAACATAGCGAAACCGCCCGTCGTCAATCCGCTTGGCACGGCCAATCTTGTCCGCAGGGTTCAACGCGACGCCCTCGGCGATCAATGCCTCGATTTCCGCTTCAACCTCGTCACTGAGTTTGAAACCATCAGGACCAAAGAACTTGATGCCATTATCCTTGGCAGGATTGTGACTGGCTGAAATCATCACCCCAAGATCCGCCCGCATCGAACGGGTCAAAAGCCCTACAGCAGGCGTAGGCACCGGTCCCAGCAGCAATACGTTCATACCCGAAGACGTCAGCCCGGCAGTCAAAGCATTCTCGAACATATATCCGGAAAGCCGCGTATCCTTGCCGATCACCACACGGTGTGCGCCGGCACGGCTGGAACTGAAATATCGTCCGACCGCTGCACCGATGCGCAAAGCATTTTCAGCGGTCATCGGATAGATGTTGGCTTCGCCCCGAATACCGTCAGTCCCAAAAAGCTTCGTCATAAAATACTCCCAAAAGATGATGCGTGCCACAGCGATACCGCCTGACGTGTCTCGGCAACGTCGTGGACACGGATAATTTGCACACCCTGTGCCAGCCCTGCAAGCGCCACTGCTATAGACCCAGCCATGCGGTCCTGGGGCGTGTCGGCCTGCCCGAGGGTACCGATGAATTTCTTGCGCGACACCCCCAACAACAAGGGCGTCCCCAGCGCGTGGAATATACTGATCCTCGCCAGCAACGCCAGATTATGTTCCAGTGTTTTGCCAAAGCCGATACCCGGATCCGCCACGATCATCTCTCGCCGGATACCGCTTTCCACAAGAAAACTGATCTGACGATCAAGCGCATCGTACACATCCAGTAAAACATGGTCGTAAAACGGGTCTAGGTGCATGGTAGCCGGTTCGCCCTGGGCGTGCATGACACAAACCGGGAGCTGTTGCCGCTGGCACAATGGTGCGAGCTCGGCGTCAAAGGTGAATCCGGACACATCGTTAACCAGGCTCGCCCCAGCCGCCACCGCCGCCTGGGCGACCGCGGCCTTGCGCGTATCAATAGAGATGGGGTTGCGCACCCCCGCGGCACGCAGTCCCACGATGACCGGCGATACACGTTCGATCTCGTTTTCGGTGGCGACCAGATCGGCTCCCGGTCGGGTCGATTCGCCTCCCACGTCGATAATATCCGCCCCCGCAGCGACCATAGCCTGCCCCGCCAGCACGGCTTCGGACACCTCAGAATGTTGGCCTCCATCCGAAAAACTGTCAGGCGTAACGTTCAATATCCCCATAATCTGGGGTCGATCCATCGAAAGACCGGCTACGGCGGCACGTTTTGTGGTCAACCGCGCCAGAACATCGGCAGGAAGCTCGGCGGCGTCGACCACGCGCGAAGCCTTGCTTCGCGATACCGTCTCGACGTGGGTAAACCAGCCCCAACCCCCGGCCAGTTGCAACGCAGCATCGGGTCTTGTCGGACCGATCTGCACCAAGGGTCTATAGTATGTTGTCATGGATTACAGGACACCTTGGTCAACGGGCACCGCACGCAGCGGTACAGATGCCTGCGCTGGCAAATCCGCACCAATGACCAGCATTTCTGTTGCGTCAAAGGTGGCGGCAAACCAAGCGGCCAGTGCGACTGCATCGCGTGGCTGAACCGATGGTGTGTCAACGCTGTCCAAGACAATCTTGGAAGGGGCCCATACGCTGGTCTGTCCGTTCTTCAGCGCCCAGTTCAGTTCAGTTCGGGTCGCAACCACAACGCAGCGGTCATCTTTTGATGCCAACACCCATGCGTTCTGCTCGATTGCCAAAAGGTCAATCCGACGCTGTGCCATTTTATGCGCGACATGCGGTGCCGGCGTGTCAGACGCACCGACACACAGGATAAGCGGGCGACCCATGGCGTGAAGCTGGTCCAACCAGCCCGCTAGATGCGAAGACGCAATCGCGTCGTTGCTAAGATATACCAGTTCGGGATGCGGTACCTCGGCGGCGTCAGTCCGCGCGTCCGGCGCAGCGTCGCGCGCGCGCACGATCTCGACTCCCAGGGCACCGGGGCCACGGTCCAGTTTTTCGATGCGCACAAATACCCGCATTGCCTGTCGTTCAAGCAGAATTCGGTCGGCGACCCTTTCCGCCAAGGTTTCCAGCAGGTTCAGACGCTCGTCCGAAAGCTCATAGGCGATCGCTTCGGTGACACGGTCATACGACAAGATCCGGTCGACATCGTCATCCACCGGCCCGGTCAACGGCCGCACCTCGACGACGACATTGAAACAGATACGCTGCGTGACACCACGTTCAGCCTGAAACGCACCGATTTCGACAGACACGATGTGATCCCTGAGCGAGATGCGGTCCAACGGCTCGGGACCGGCGGTCGCGGCTGCGCGTTCGGAAGGGTGCGCAAACGCAAGCCTTGTATCAGTGGTCATCGTTCTGGCCTTTGTTTTGTCCCGCTAAACGCGATCCTAGATCGTTCGCCGGGATGTATCAAAACCAGTTGCGGCTGGCCAGACATCAATCACGACGGCTGCCCTAGTCGTTCGACGCGGTTTGAACACCGTCACGATAAAACAGATGAACCCCGATCTGCGCGGTGCGGGTAAAAACCCGGGACCAGCGGGGGCTGACAGCTTTGGTGTGGTAATAGGTAGCGCCCTTGGTCAACGACGGAGCCTTCCCGTCCAGAACGGCGCGGGCGACCTTACCGACTTGCGCATAGGCGCGGGGCTCCGAGATCACCTCGGCGTTTCCATCGCAGGTATATGTAAACTGGCACTGGTACTTCTTGCCGGTTCCCTGATTGATCACGTTGCACAGCGTACTGGGAAACTGCCGAGATTTTACACGGTTCA
>TARA_R110000787_G_scaffold234800_1_pt1 | contig 22562 bp, 24 predicted proteins | sample TARA_R110000787 | Tara Oceans TARA_R110000787 (sample SAMEA4397920) | marine metagenome | biome: Polar Biome; feature: [DCM] deep chlorophyll maximum layer (ENVO:01000326); material: water (ENVO:00002006), including particulate matter (ENVO:01000060) such as... | depth 35 m | reverse complement strand
TTTTATGATATCTAATTTATCATATAACAATGATATATTTATATTTTCCTCTATCAACTCTAATTTTATCTTAGATAATTTATTATCTCTCATATATCTGTATAAAGAACAATTACAGTAACTGTTTTTCAGACATTGCCTATGCATTAGTGCTTTATTTGGTAAATCAAATTTAGTAGCCCCGTAAAAAATTGTTTTATCTTCTAATACTATTTTATATATACTCATTTAGTTATATTATAGAATTTCTTTTTTTTCCTAAAACGAATCAGTTGAACTAGAAATTGTTAAACCCGTATCACTATCGAGTTCTTCTGTTATTTTAATACATCTAAAAAATTCTAAGAATTTTACTAATAATTTTTTCCATCTATTCATTAATATAATACTTTTTTTTTAAAATATTATTAAATATTATAAATGAAACTTATTAGGTTAACATCTACCGAAAATACTGCTATCTTTGATAATACCCTTAATGATCCTATTTCTTTAAATCCCGGAGCGTCTGTTGCGATGTCTAATGTTATTATCGCATCGCAAGAAAAAAACCTTATTATAGACGGAACTAATCATATACTTAAATGGAGTATTAATGGAGGAACCACCACTCAAGAAGTCCCTTTACCGGCAGGGACATATAATAAATCCAATATTGAAAACTTATTCGGTTTTATAGAGGCTTCTTTTAATGATAACCATGATATAGCAGATTTTGACGATCCCGATGAAGCAGGAATGGATATGATGTGGAAATGCGAAATCAATGACGGTAAAAAAAGTACCCCTGGTCATGAAGACAATAGTAAAAATGCGGCTCAGGTAGTAGTTATGGGATACAGAACTGCTTCTACAGGACCCAGTAAAAGTGATGTAGAAACTGCTTTTAAAGGAAAGGAATTTGTTACTATTTCAACAGACCAATCAGCGATCATCTCCATGACCGGTTCCAACTCAGAAGATTCTTACTTATTCGGAAGTATTCCAATGACATGGGGAGGAGGTGCTTTTGGTTTGGGTTTCGAGAAGATGACTGATAACGGATCCGTCGCAGCAGCCCAAGGAGTCTTTTTTGGACTGACGCAAACCAATCATCTCACCGACCAATCCACACCTACTAGAGATGAATGCGTTTTTGGAATACATTGTCCCCATGACGGGACTCCATATATTATTTATGAGGGCTCAACAGCAACGGTCGGCGATACAGATGTTGACGTTGACACTGGCGGTGTTTGGATTGCTAGAATTAATGGACATTTGTATCCTTTTGCACGCAAACCGGATGATCTTAGTTGGGGTCAGATACTTAAGGAGTCTGACGACAGTGATATATATGTAAATTGGGATCAAAGCGATCACGCAACTACTCCACTATATCCTTATGTTATTTTTTATGGAGAATCGTCCAATACCCAAATAAATTCGCTCCAATATTCACCAGATCCTTATAAATGGATAGATGCTAGACTTACAAATTATCTAGATGCACCGCAGAATGATTCTGTTTGGAATCCAATTAATGGAAGAAATCCTGTAAAACCTACCACCCGTATTGATATCGGCGTTCCAGTCGCTGAGTTTTTAGGATATCTAAAGGGTGCTATTGGTGCTAAATCTTTCCCTGCTAAAGAGGGGACTTATCAAATTACCAATCATAAATCCTTCGGATGGTGGGCTCCTGTAACTCAAGCCCAAGCAGGAGAATGGAGTGATAGTTTTTATGTGGAATTATTAAGTCTCGGTTGCGAAGGATATGACGGACTAACAGGGGGAAGAAAAAATATCCTAGCCACTATTCCCGCAAGTGATAAATCTAATCAATTAATTTATGATGTTCATAATCCATTATTTTTAGATATTGGAAATGCTTTTCCTATTACACTTAGAAATATATCCGCCAGAGTTCTAACTTCTGATGGGGCTTCCGTTCCAGCAGACGGATTAAATGTTCTCACCCTCTTATTTCAATAATTATTATCTCTTATATATATTAAACTATGGAAGAAGTATTTGAAAAAAATGATATTAAAATTAATAAATCACTTAAAGAGGAAAAAGATAACCCTAATTCAATCATTATTAAAAAAACTAAAAAAAAAAGGAAACCTATGAGCGATGAACGTAAACAAAAACTTAGAGAACAATTAGCAAGGGGGAGAGCTACTGCCCGCCAAAATAGACTTAGTAAAAATAAAAAAACTAAACTTGCCGCAGCTAAAAAATTATTAGCGGATAATGAACCTTCACCTTCTAAAGAAGAAGTTGTTGAAATTAAACCGAAGGAGGTTGTTGACAAACCTGTTAAAACACCCGAACCTAAACCTGAACCTAAACCTGAACCGAAGAAGGTTGTTGAAAAACCTGTTAAAAGAACTGAACCTAACCCTACTCCTTTACCTAAAATAACTCCTAGAGTTTACGCCCCTGTTGCTCCACCCCTACCTCTTCAACGAGCATTTAGAGGATCAAGAAGACGGCGTTGGTAAATTAATTTTAATTTTTAAAAATTTTCAATTAAAATTAATTATTTATAAATTTTGAACACCCTGGAAGAAAAGGGATAAAATATAAGGATTCGTAGAATTTACAGAACTTACCAGTTGGATATTTATCTTTTGTGAACGGAGATCAAGAAGACCATTAAAATTCAATCCTACACCCATTCCGTCATTATGTTTCTCTTCCCATTTACCGATCGAACTATGATCAGTCGTAGATACCGCTCGTAAATAACGTTCTTTACATTCTTGTCTATCTTTAATCGTATAAGAAACTAGGGAATTATTAATCGTATCGTTATAGAGAAACTGAACACTTTCCCAACCAGGTAAAGATTCGCATGAGAGGGGGTTATTCATTCCACCCGCTGCTTCACGATCCGCACGGATAAAAGTTCCAAAAACTGAACGGCAGACCGCCGGAACAGAGCAACCTACATTTGCAAAAGTAGACTGGATTGTTGATTTTACAGAAATAGTATTACCTAAAGTCAAGGGATAATCAACACCATCATCTGCCATAGAAGCAAAATGAAGACGAAGATTTGTTATACTAACAGTAGGAGCTGGGGAGGCTCCCGCAACAGATACACTTGGTCCGTAGAGACACTGTAAAGCTCGTGCGATGCGAACATTCAATCTGATTGTTCCCGATTTTCTAAATGACAGAGCAGAATCACCCCCTACAGCACTATTAAGACAGATTATAGGTTTAATGGAAAAATTTGCCTTATCCGATACGACGAGGGGAGTGACCCTCGTGCTGTTTACACCTTTGAATACAACTTTAGACCAGTTCTCATTTGGTGCTTGAAGTTCGCAGACTTTAGAACCTTTCATAAAATCAGACTTAGACGATGTAGCCTGCGATACAGCTTTAACGTATTTATTGTATTCTAAAATATTTTCAATCTGTCCTACATGATCTAGAGTGCAACCAATTTGGTCAAATAATGCATGTGCACCTACTTTTGGGTCAACAAAGACATTTTGATCAGTAGCACTGTTGGATGCAAGTCCGCCGGTTATAACAACATTAGCAGAGAGTCTAATACTCCCTGTTATTAATTTTCTTTGGGGAAAAGTTAAACTAAAATCAGCCATCGAAAATTCATTAAATACTCCGCTACTTGGTTCATTATCTGGTTGAATGCAATGATAAAGATAACTTTGACTCATAATATATATTATATGGAAATAATATAAAATTTTTATTCTTTTTATTTTATATTATTTTCTTTAATATTCTATAGTTCTTTCTACTTGAGTAAATATTACTAAATTAAAATTTGATCCTGTAATATCTTTTGATACATTCATAGTCATTAATTTAGGAGTTCCGTCATTCTGATATATAACTGGAAGAGTGAGTAATCCATTATTTGCATTTATCAATGGAAATACTTCAAATGATGGTATTGCGGCTGCGCCGTCCGCGCTATTCCGTGTCTGGGTCGGTAAAACATCAGTATTTTTCTTATACGCATATCCCATTTCCTCTAACGCTTTTTCTAGCATAATAGAGTGGAGGGGATCCTTTATGAATGGTGTCGCAATTTGAATATTTACTGGTCTATCCGTCATTCCTACATTATCGACCATTATCTGATACGACTGAACATTAGGATCCCAAGAACTTGAAAAATCACTTCCAGAAGTTGAAGTATCAAAACAAACTAAACTTGCTACTCCGTTGCGAGGAATCTCATAGGTTCTCTGTAAAGAAGTCGTTGCTGCCGCAAAATCTTGAATCGTACTAAAAGTTCTATAAGCAATACCTCTAGTCTGTTGTGGATTAGAAACTGATTTACAGACTAATTCCGCTCTCTTCCAAGTAAACGTACTAGTGGACGCATGGACAGGTTTAACCTCAATTGATGTCACCACTTCCGCATTCACGTCATCCATCATGTTGTCCTTGAAGGTTAATTGCAAGCTCGTTCTAGTGGGAAAATCTCCGGCTGCAGCAACGGTTTCATATTCTATGTCAGTGATAAGAGTTTCTACGACATCGGCGCCCTCCGAGGCATCGGCGTAGTTGACATCAAATGTTACCTTTTGTCCTACCCAAAACGGCATATTTTTTTTTGCTTCATATATGGACTGAAAAGCATCAAGGGGGATATTAAGAATATCTCCCAACTGTCCTCCGCTGAGGTTATTAGCTGGTGTAGGATCTAAACCAGTATAGTATTCAGCATAAGCGTCATTAAAGGACTCTGGGGTTATTCTAACGTTGCCGCTGCCGTCAAGACCGGGAACTTCGGCCAGTGTGAATTTATTTAAATTAGCTTCCAAACTTATTCTTAATGCCCCTAACTGGTTAAGGTTTAATACACTTTCACCTAACCCGAAAATATCCTTTAAATTTACTCTCATAACCCCATCACGAGTGCTAGAGGTGACGTCTCCTTCCACTACTAAATTGCGAGAACTATCCGATCCGTAATTGAATTGATTAGGAATATTTGCTATTTGTTCATGACCTTCACCTTCAAAATCAGCTACATTCTTACCATATAATTGTTTTATCTCGTTTATTAAATCCGCGCGCTGAATTGATTCTAACTGTCCTGCTTTCGTTGATGTTAATGTAGCTCTTCGTACTAAGCAAGAGTTATGCAATACACCATCGGCTCCGTGACTTTGATCAAAAATACCATTAAATAAATGAATGTAGTTATGAATTCCTATTCCACTGGCAGGATCAGTTTCGGTGTCTGTTATAGTATAGGTTAAATTAATAAAACTTTCATTCATATCGATACCGTTCATATAACTGGGAACTTCAAAATCTAGTAAATTTTGAGATTCACTAATCGTTGCCTGATTTGCTTGAATTTTAATATATGACATTTCTTTATGAAATAAACAAATATTTTTTTTTATTTATTTATTTATTTATTATGCCCCCATTTGCTGAGCCACTATTGGAGCCGCTGCCGCAACTATCTTTTTAGGGTCAGTTTTAGAGACATCATCAGCAATAGACGCAATCAGTGACGCTCCTCCAGCGACAACCGTTAGAGCATCTGTAGCCGCTCCGAGATATGGTATTTCCTGGTCAAAAGCATCTATTCCAGTTAAAAATTTCGCCGCTTTTCCTAAAGTTTGACCTAAACCACCCTTCTGAGCCATAGACGCTACCATACCGAACTGAGATAAACCTTGAAGTGAATTCGCTAGCAGATCAGTCATTTATATTCTAAACATATTTTTTTTCTTAATAAGTTTATATTTTAAATTAATCAAATTCATTTAATTCCGGCTCGTTAGAAAACATCGATGTTATGTTCCGGGTCGTTACTGCCGCTTCCGATTCTGGAGTTATAAACTGGGAAATTTTTTCAACACCAGTTGACCAAAGTTTACTGAGATGATCCGCCGCCGCGCTGAGCCCTGACGTGGGTTCCGAAAACGCTCTATCAGTAGTTCGCGCACCTAAACTCTGCACCGTGCGAGCCCGGGTCTGGGATTGTTGTTGAATATGTCCTGTTCGTTGATCGGCGGATGCGAAACTGTCGGGTTGAGTTATGCGCTGAGCTAGAGGTTTCACAGGTACTTTTTTCAGGTTTCTGAATCTACTACCTTTAGGGCGATTTTGTTCTCTTAATGCTTCCGCTGCACGTTTCACTTGTTCACCTGAGAGAAGTTTCGCCGCGGCGCTTGCTCTAGTTTCGGGTGTACTGAGTTTTTGGATGTTTTGTCTCTCTACAACTTGTTTCGTCTTTAGTTGAGCCTTAAAATCACGCCTTCTCTGCTGCGGCGAGGGGGTGTAGAATCTATCTGCCTGGTCGAGATCCGCGTTCTCCTCCGCTGCAGTTGCAAAACGCGACTTCTGTCCTATTTGTGGTAATTGGGTCCGCGGATCTCTTGCTGGTTCTTCTTCATCCGAGTCTATATCTTCGGGTGGCGGTGACGCTGCTTCTGCTGGCGCTGCTACGACTGGTTCTGATACTACTGGTTCTGCTACTGCTGGTCTTTCGTTAGCCACCAGAGCATTATCTTTAACGGCGGAGCGAGTGCGCCTATCGCTTTCTCTTCTATTGCTTTGTCTTTGGACTGCTGCTGCTTGCACCGCTTCTAGTCTTGTAACTTCAGACTGCACGTTGAGAACGGATGTAGTGTCTACTTCTCCCTGTCCACGTGGTCGGGTGTCCTCGTCGGGTTCTCCTGCTCTTTTTGCAGCGGCTATTCTTCTATCTCTTTCGGCGCGTGAGAATTCTCTAACGGATAAACCTTGTGATGTTGCTTGTTGCCTGACCTGAGCGAGATCGCTGGAAGGCGGGGCAGGGGGTCTTTGGCGTCTTTGGGCTAACGACCGACGTTGTCGTGCCTCCATCGTCGCTCTGAACTTTCTCTGCCTTATTTGAGTTTGTGATGGTTGTTTTGTTTTTCCAGAAATATTATCTGCGATGTCGCCAGCTGCGTCTGCGTCTCTTTGCTGCGATGCCTCCATCACAGGGGCAACAGGTATTATTGAATCTTGCGCAGCGGCTCCCGATGACCCCAATTCAACCTCGGGCCTTACTGCTGCTGCTGGTTTTGCTGCTCCATCTCCCGATGACCCCAATTCAACCTCGGGCCTTACTGCTGCTGCTGGTTTTGCTGCTCCATCTCCCGATGACCCCGATTCAACTGACCTTCTCGTTTCGGCGGCTCTGGCTGCCGCATTTATCGCATCTGCACCATCTCCCGATGACCCCGATTGAACAGTTAAACCGGTTCCAACCCTTTGCGTCGCCCTCTTGGTTCTGGCTCGCAACTTCTCGTTCTGGGTTTTCAACGCATTTTGAGCGGCGGTAGAGAGCTTCTCTAACCTTTCTTGCTTATTTCCCCCCAACGCTTTTAATGCGTTCATTATTTTATTACCTTGTTCTTCTCCGAATATCTCGTTAATTTTTGAAGCTGACATCCCCCCTTTAGATGCGACATACCTTGCTACCTCTGGCATTCCTCCCCTCATATGAGCTTGTGCTATACCTAGTGCTGAATGCGCCTTTATAAATTCCCCTGGAACTGCTTTTTTGAATAGATGGGTTAAAACTGTTTTAATATTATCATGTGATAAACCCATATTAAGCAATTCTAACCCTAACGGGACTTCAATACCCTCCCTTTGTCTCTTTTTCTCGTCTTTTTCGTCAATATCTTCTTCTCTTTCTCTTTTCTTTTCATCTAAAGTGCTGGCGTAACTGCCTATTAAACTAGATAATTTATTTAGTTGATCACTCATTTATTATTATAAATAATATATTATAATGAATACACAAAATAAATATAAAAAAATTATTATACATAAAGTTAAGGATACTGCTGAAAAATATTATACTAAAAAAAAACAACTATTTGATTTACCTATGAAAATTGCGGTTGTTGGCGCTAGTCAAAGGTCAGGAAAGACTAACTGGATTATCAACGCTTTAGGCAAACCTAATATGTATTCAAAAGACTTTAAACCCGAGGATATCTATATATTTAGCCCTTCTCTTAAATCTAATAAATGGGTTAGATTTATTAAAGCAAAAGAAGTACCCGACGAGAATCTTTTTTCTACATTAGATGAACAAGAGTTAACCGTTTTATATGATGATGTTAAAGATGAATATAACGAGGCAGTCAGCGAAAATAGGAAACCAGCAAATAAGGTTATAGTGTTTGATGATCTTGGATTTGGCGGATCGCTGCGTGGAAAATCTAAATTTGGCGTTATGGATGCATTAGTAATGAACGGTCGACACTATAACCTATCCACTTTTTTTCTCGTGCAATCATACAAGCAATTATCGCCAGATGTTCGTGGTAATCTTTCGGGGTTAGTTGTTTTTAATTTATCAACAAGAGAATTAGACCAAATAGTATACGAGCATAACTATCTCCCGTCATCAAAAGATTTTATGAAACTGTTTAGAGATACAACTAAGAGGAAACACTCCTATTTTGTGATTAATTATTCTAATGACACTCAAGATATATATATGGATAGCAATTTCGTTCCAGTTAGAGTTTTAGAAAATTTAAAGAAAATAACTAAATAATAAAAAAAAACAAAAAATTTTATTCTTTACATTATATATAAATGTCTCGCACTATCAATATTATTGATCCACAGCAATTCACATCAACTCATTCCTGCGAATTTCGCTTAAATAAATCAAATGTTGCCTATCTCACTAATGGTGCTTATCTTTGCCTCGGAGCTCACGCTACTAACGGAACACCGGGAGAAGTTCTCTACAATCGCCGCGCTGGTATCGCTAGTTTAATTAAAAATATCCGTTTACTCAATGGAGGTGATGTTCTTGCTCAGCTCGACAATGCCGGAACATGGATGGCGTGGAAGGGTTTAAACCAAGATAATGCTAATGCTATTAGTCGTAAACAAATGAGTTTTAACACTGCTGGTATTGAATTCGATGGTCTTCGCACGTCAACCGATGAAAGAGTTAAATACCAACAACTTATTGTTGACTCGGAGTCGGGCGTAACTGTTGGAACTTTAGGAACAAGTGAAGCGACAGCATCCGTTGGTTCTATGGAACTTAAAAGTTTTTTAAAAGAATTAGAAGTTTTAACCGTCTTACCTACCGCTATTTTTTCAAATCTTCGTTTGGAAATTCGTTGGAACACTGATGTTAACCAAATATGTAAGAAGATGGAGTCGATCGCCGGGGTTGTGTCCTCGGTTGAGGCGGTTCGCCCTCTCTTAGTAATTGAATCTATTGAAGATCCAATGGTTATCGCTCAAATGATTCAATCTATGGGACAACTTAACTTTACATGTATCGAGAGCGATCGTTTTGTTATTCCCGATATTTCAGGCGCGAACACCCGTACCACTCATAATTTCACTATCCGCGGTTTCAATGACAAAATTATTAATAGAGTTCTGGTAGTCAATAGCCCTACAGGAGGCGCTGACGGGGAGGGAGGAATTAGAGCTAGAAGTTCAGACGGGGACGGAACAGTAACCACAAGGGCATTGGATTCAGGTCCATTTAATTCAATCGCTCAAAATCGCTATACTCTACAGTGTCGGGTCAACGGGCAGGCGCTCTTTACGGGGCGGGGTCTCGGTTATGACGACAGTATTGGAGGAACCGGTGGCGCTGGTTATAACCATAGACTTGCAGTTCTAGGAGATACTTGGGGTGATGTCTCCATCTGCCAGGCAGGAAATACAGTTGGATTAGTTGTTGGTGGTTATGGATCTACTACAGACGCGTCCGGTCATTTTGACTATGAAGTCGCTCTTGCTAAACAGCTACAAAGCCTCACTTTCGGAAGTGATTATACCGGTTTTAAAATTATGAATCGTGTTAGCCACTTAGAATTTGATATTTCTCGCACGGCTCTCGCTCCAAATGTAAACCTTCCATTTATGAATAGTAACGATTTTAACCAGAGCATTCACCAAATCATTTTTGCTGAAGTTCCTAAAGTTTTACAAATATCCGGCATGAATTATAGAGTATCTTATTTATAAATTTATTTATATTATAATAATAATAATATGAATAATCCTCAACCTAATCCTCAAAATCAATTTATAACAAGGGAAAAAACTATTGTCATAGCAGCAATGGAGAGAGATTCTGCTATTAATTATAACGCGTTTCCCGATACATCCAATACACCCAATAAACAAAATGGTTATTATGAGGTCATTTTAAATAAACCTGTTTCCATTTCAAATGGAGACTCTGTTTCAATCAAATCAGCCTTTATAGATACCACCAAAATTAATAATGGACAAGTAAATATTGAAGATGACGTGGAAATCACGTGGTCAAATGGGATTTATACTTGTAATCAGCAATTAGAAACTTTTGCGGCACTTATGGTGGACGTATCAGGGACGGAGGGATACGCCCTAACAGATAATAAGAACTATGTTTTATGTTATCAACATCCAGCAATCACCGCAGCGTCGGGTCAAGTTTATCACTATAAATTTGCCAACGGTCAGAGTGTCTCCAGGATTGAGGCGGTCTCCAGGACACATTTCGGAGGGACTGGTTCGGACGGCAACACGGCGCCTTGGAGTTTACCAGTCAGATATAAGGACCCTACTGGGGCTCTTTCTATGACCACGGTTCAGATTCCTAAATTAGGAATGATATCTCAGGGCTTCGGCTTTGACCCTCTAGCACAATTCAATAATAACTATGTTATTGATTTCATCGGTCTTGCTCCCACTGGAGATAATAGTTATTATCCTACAGGTGTTATACCTAGCGGTCCGAGGAATGGAGTATCGTTCCCTTCTTTCGTCGGCACGGATCTCGGACCAGATGGTCGTTTTCCAGACGCTATGCGAGGAAAGGGTTCGTTAGGGGACAAGGGCTGGATAACGTACCAGTCATATATGTTTATTCCATTTAGACAACCCGTGGACCAACAGAGCGGCGGTCCTATTGCTTGGGGTGAATATATTAGCGAGGAGAAAGCTGTGTTTTTTCCTGTTATACATTCAGGGTCGGCTACAATCCCTAAGGGAAATTATGACCCTATTCATCTAGCACAACTTTTGACAGATAAATTGGCAGCTCTTCCTGACAGACCTCAAACTCAAGAAGCTATTGAACCTACTTCTCCTTTTATTGTCAGTACACAAGACATTAAACCTTATAATTATCCTGTTGCCGCTCACCCCTGGCCCGGCGTTAGTGGGGAAGCACGATTTTCAATTAATCATGTCGTAGTCGATATTGATACATTAGAACGACTACCCTATAAATATCAAAAGGGAACCCCTGGGACTTCTCCTGTTCTATCTACAGGGGGACCTTCTCAAAAATGGTTAAATTGGAATATTGCTCTTGTATATATATCCGGCGTCTCCCCCCAAAAGGTTGTTAATTATCAACAGAGAACAATTTCTGAAGTTGGTTATACTGATCCAACTACTGGTGTATATTATCCAAATCAATTTAGATGGGTTAAACCTCTAGACCCTATTCCGAGGCCGGATACGGGAAATACAAATGAGATCTGTCAAATATATTTAACCCCTCCCGTAGGTGAGGTTGATGGAGGTTCTACTTTTGTTCAATCTTCTTTAAATTACCAAGCCCTCGCACTGGAGAGTAAACAAAATGTTTATTGTTTTATCGATGTCAGTCAGGGGGCCGAGGGTCCACCCCTTCAAGCATTAGCATTCGGGGCTACCACCACCCCTTCACTTGAACAAGTTATAGGTACTAATCAAGTCGCTATTACATACGATACAAATCGTAAAAAATTCGAATTTAGTGCTTTACATTTTTCTCCCACAGCCGGCACAGCAACTGTTCCCGTCACTCCGGGTATTATTAAACAAACAACCACCAATATTGCCGGAGGGGCTAAAGACAGCTTTGCAGTGACGCGAGTGAGTGGATCTACGGGTGTTGAGGATATCATAACTACATCAATAGGTGGAGTGTTCTTCACTGACCTTGGACCACCCTCTTTTTGGACGAAAATAGGTTTTAATGTAACTGGTCAAAATTCTACTCCACTTACACAAATAAGGCATAGTGGTTTTGACGTAGTGTTGGAGGGTTATGGTTCTGGTCCGACACAGGTTCCTGCTCCGGCGAACAATGTTCCTTACTTTCCGCATGTGCCATATACCGACTCCTCTCTCACTCCATATATGGATTTGGTTCCTGGCGTTAATATTACTAGTCAAAGCGTGACTATTGGAGATGCTACAGGGATTAAATCTAATTATACGGGAGTTGTAGATTACTCCGACACCGCCGCGCCGTCAACCACTGACGGTAGAGTCGCCATACCCGACGATGCTTTTATTCCTATTATAGCCGATGGACTAGGTGAACACTTAGGGGTTCAGGACAGTGGTTATTATATAGTTGATGTTGAAATAGGGTTACAATATAACGAATTTATTGGTAGTTCAACCAATCAACACGGATTTACAAAAAATATAAGAATGATTGTAGACAGATATTATGCAGCCAATTCCTATGTTTCCAGTGAGGGAGATGGAATAAATTATATACATTATGGAAATGATATTGTTATTTCTAATGTAAACGTCAGAATTAAAAATAGTAATGGGCTACCTATTGAACAACTAGGTCCCGATAATTCTATTTTCTTAAAAATTAATAAAACTATTCAGATTAATATTTCTTCTTTAATAATGGCTCAACAAGAGGAACAGAAGAGGGCTGCTGAAGCGGCAAAAACACAAACTAAAACTAATAACCCTTAACCGCCTTGCTCACCGGCGTCTCGTATAGCGCCTCCTTGCTCACCATCACTCTCACTAGAAGAAGGTCTAGAAGAGGGTCTAGAAGAAGACCTAGAAGAAGACCTAGAAGAAGACCTAGAAGAACCTCTAGACGTATATCCTTGTCCTCTACGACCAAAACCTGAGTCCTCTTCTAATTGAGCCGAAGCTGGCGCTCCTGCGGGTCTAGCATCAAATGCTCCTCGCATTCTCATCCACTCCGCCGCCGCGGGATTAGATGAAGTTTCCATAATATTTGGAACTACTGCTCCTTGCCCTCCTAGTTCCGATCCGGAACTTACTATTCCCCTACCGGAAAATGCTCCTATAATATTTTCTTGAGGAGTTCTACCATTTCCTTCAGTATAATGTCTCGCTAAAGATCCGGTGAGTGCATCCTGTTGCTCTAACCTTGATATGGTTCTAACTCGCTCCTCCTGCTCTGCCTCCAATCGTTCAAGTTCTGCAAGTCGAGCCTCTAGTTCATCCATGGTGCTTTCGGTTACTTGACCTCCTTCTCTGGCATCGCGAGCGTCAGACATTAGAGAGTCGGCTGTTTCGGTCTGACCTTCCCAAAATCCTGGTCCTGTCGGAGAATTTTCTAAATCCGGAGAGGGTACTAGATTCATTTCTCGTCCTTCGTTGACGACGTCCATGTCGAGACTTAATGATTCCCAAAAGGGATCCGCCCGCGAGGTTGCCCTCGTTCTATCAAAAAAAGAACCTCTGCCCGGATCAGCTTGTGCACCCGGTGTTAGACCTATTAATTGACGCTGTAGACTGGGTATACCCATTGGGACCATCTCTATTGGGGGTCTTAATAAATTTCCAAAAGAATTACCTGGCGAGGAGGACCTTCTGGATAAAGACGGGAGACGCGCTGGATTGATTGGCGGTAATCTTGGCGGTGTATCCCTTCCTTGTTCATCTAAATCTGAAGTTGACTCTTTTGTTGGTTCTGACATTTACAATATATTAAGAAATTTATTAATTTTTTTATATATATTTATCGTTTACTATACGAATCCGCGGGCGTTGGACATGTCGATCTCATTTTCATCACTACTGGAAACGGAACTGGCGGAGGTAGACTGGGAACTCTCGCGTCTAAGTCCAGGAGACTGAGGTCCTTGCTGCGGTCTATTAACCCAAATTAATCCATAACCACCATCACGACGTCGTCTCATGTCTCGCCCCCGTCTCTCGTCTCGCCCTATCACTTCATCCATGACCCGTCTCCCCCCTACTTCATCCAATCCTCTTAGTTCAGGCGACGATTCTGGGGAGTTCTGAGGTGGTGTATTCTGGTTGAATTCTGCTAACGCATCTCCTCCTCCAACTGATTCATCTGAAGAAGATTCATATCGCAAACCTCTTCTAAATAAAAAATTCATTGGTTCATCATCATGTCGTTGGTCGCCATATAAATCTTCCACCAAACCTCCCTCCATTACATCTTCCAAGCGTTCTCCTGCGGGTAGAAACATTCCACGATCTTCGTCGCCACCTGCTAGGCGATTAAGTCGCTCCATCAAGTCTCCTGCCGCAAAATGAGCGGCGGGGTGTCTCCTTGCTCCTTCTAGTAGAAGTTGACGCTCTTGCGCTGCCGCATCTTCTCTATACATCGGTCCTGGAAGGGCCAGGGGTGGAATTCCTCCTTCTAACGCAATTTGTAATCTGGTTGTATTGCGTTCTGGAGATCCCGCCGAAGAGATGTCCGTGTCATAACCGGAGTCCTCAGGAGTTTTAGCATCTAATTCGTCAAGGGAATCGTCAGGTGTTTTAGTGTCTAATTCTTCTTCTTCTTCTTCTTCTTCTTCTTTTGTTGGTTCTTTTGTTTGTTCTGACATTTATATATATATAGAGACATTAATAAATTAAATCCATCAAAGGATTTCTTTTATTATAGAGATAAATATAACTAATAATATAGAAGAGAATATGGATAATCTCATAAATTAAAACTTTATGAGTATCATCATAAACTCAGGATATTATTTTGAAACTAATTTATTTATTTTAGTTTCGACCAAACATTTTATAAAACAAATTAGACGGGAGGAGGACTATTTTTTTTATAATATATGGCTTCTCGCCTAGATATATCAAAATACAATACAATCTAAGGGTTAGCAATATATATAGATATTTTAATTTTAAGTATTTTCTTTAAATTTTTTAATTCTTATTTAATTATATATGGATTCTGATTCTGCTTTCACTGCTTTATCTTCACAAAGACCATGGAATAGACCCAATATGCGCCAAGCAAGACCTGTATCATGGGCCAGGCGCAGAGGAGATTTACAACCTGGAAACGTTATTAGACAAATGGGTCTTAGACCCGGAGCTCTTGCTGATCCGAATCAGTTACGTTATTCTATAGCCAGAGACTCTCTACAAAATATACGCAATTCTCATAGTTCTCCATGGTGCGTTAATTGCCGAAGTCATATTGACCGAGAATTAGCAAGTCAACCCGAATCGGTTACAGGGGATTTTCATAATTCACTCCGAACTATTCATCATCAGGGATATCAAGCATGGACCAGGGGGTCTCATGACAGAGCTCTCGAACTTCCCGCCGCCGAAGCAATGATCGCCCTACAACGGAGCAGAGGACGTAGTCTGCCTCTCAGAACTGTTAGAGATTCTAATGCCTTCTTAAATACATCTATGGAAAGTGGAAACGCAATGAGGCGTATTCCGGAGGTTCCATCGCCATCGCCATCTCCAATAGCTTCTCCAGCAGTTGTAGCATCAAATGCTGCACCACCGGCTCCTGCTGGTCCTCCCGCAATTCAACGACGAAATGTTACTGTGATGCCTCCTGGACTTTTGTAACTTTATTCTTTTTAAAAAAATCTTTAACGAATATTTTGAATTCTTTAGAAGTTTTACCCCTCCCTCTTGGGTGTTTTAAATATTGTTGGTGCTTCTGAACATTAATTTCCCAACGCCAATTTTGTTCCCATTTTTTTTGGTTTTCATCCATTAATATTACCAAAGAATTTTATCCGCATAGTAGGATCTACTTCCTACTTTTCTTCGTGTTTTCTGATGTCTTATTTTATATAATCTACGGCGATTATCAGCAAACTTTTTGCCTTTAGTTTTTTTATAAATATCAAAATCTTTATATCCGGTTGCTCCAACATCGGCTACCTTCTTTTTATTTTTAAATACAGCAATCTTCTTTCCCTTAAGTTTAGACGCTTTAATACTTACTCCTATTTTTTTTGCTCTTTTTCGCTGGGTAGATGTTATTCGATAAGTCATATATAATGAATACTCAGATAAAATCAATAACTAACTTACTTTTTTCATATTCTTCAATTTCTTTAAATACAAGATTTCTATCTCCATGAGAAGTATATTCAAAAAATATACTATCATAAAAATTATAGTTTTTCATACTATAAAATTCATATTGAGTCATCGGTTCTTTTTTATAAAATTCAATTAAATCATATTTTGGATTATTAATTATACCTTTTTCATCTATTTCATCTAATATAGTTATTATATCTATCTTTTCTAAATAGAACACGTTTCTTTTTAAAAAAAAAGTCGTAAATGGATTAAAAATAAATAAAACCTTATTAAATTTTTTATTATTATTAGTTTTCTTATACGCCATAGCTATATAAAAATTTATGTTTTTGTTTCGCAATCTCTTGCTCTTTTTTTTATATTTCAAATCATAATAGTTGTCTAATAAAAATTTTATGGGATTTTGTAAAATCATTATTATATAGTTATATTTTTTTACTTCAATATATCAAATGCACTCAAAAATCAAGGGTAAATCACGCAGTAAACCTCATTCAGAAAAAACCACTAGTTTCAATGGACAAATGATTGAAAAAATTAAACATCCTCCTAGAAAAGAGAGAAAATTGAGATTAAAAGACCTGTTTATAATGTCCTCAAACAAGGTTAAAAAGGTTGCGAAGAAGAAGAAGAAAAAGCAGGTTTATTAATAAATCTAAAATCTATATTTATAGTATATATAGGGTTTTATATACGTTTAAAATATTAGTTTAAAAGACAGTATTTATATATATATATTATTATATGGAGGAAATTAAACAACAGATTATGATAGCAAGACCTAATTTAAGACCTATCACGATAACAAATTATATGAGTCAGTTGAATCACTTATCACATGCTATTGATGGAGGAGCATTAGACCATTTAGGATTTTTAATTGATGTAGATAAGACGATGACATATTTAGAGAAACGAACGCTTAATACTCAAAATACATATTTAACATCTATCATAGTTGCGCTAACAAGTGAATCGCCCCGAACACCTGAAATTGACGAACTTGTTAAAGAATACCGAGATATTTTTGCGGAGAAGAAATCATTATATAAGGATACCCTCGGTTCACGTAAAAAAACTGAAAAAGAAAAAGAACAATGGAAGTCATTGAAGGATTTACACCAGATTAGGGAAAACTTAAAATATAAAGTTCTAGCTCATCATATTCCAGAAAAAGAGGGACTTACTTATGCTAATCAGAAGATTTTAAGAAAATATGTTATCGCTAGTTTATATACCTTACAACCTCCTAGAAGGAACATATACGCTACCACATTATTAATATCTACCAATGATTTTAAAAAACTCAGAAAACAAGATTTTGATAATAATTATCTAGTCTTTAGTAAAAATTTTAAAAATATGTATTTTTATTTTGGTCATCAAAAAAGCAAATTAGTCGATAATCCTAAAGTTGGTATCTCCTCTGAATTAAAAAAAGTTCTAAGAATATTTTTAAAATTTAATCATAAAAATAAATTTTTACTAATTGATAAATCTGGTAAACAACTGACACCAAATGCTTTAACTCATCAACTTAACGAAATATTTGGAATGGGGACAAGCATGTTGCGTAAAATATATATTAGTAAGAAAACTAAAAATTATCATACATTTATAGATAAACTTGCTAAACAAATGGGTCACTCAGCACAAACTGCTAAGAATTTTTATTTAAAAGATTAACTATTTTGTAGTAGTTCCCAACTGTTATGACAAAAAGTTGATAACTCTAAAAAATAGGGGGTTTCTATTATCTTCTTACCATTATTTATTTTATTTGCTACATCTGAACATTCATAAAATAATTTCTTATAATCAACATTATTAGCCATCTTTTCCCTAATTTCTTTAGGGATTTCACTTAGGCATTCATAATAATGTTTATTATATAATGACCAAGTTTCATAATTTACATCGTATAAAGTTTCTCCATTTATCCAGATAACTAATGATTTAGGATATATTTCTTTGGACGCTTCTGAAATTATAATAGAGGGAGCCATTTGAATATCTAGTCTCGGAAATAGTTTTTTAACACAAATATAGATATGATAGGTGTGGCATAAACTATTGTTTTTAGATCTCTTATAATGTCTCTTTTGAAACTCAAAAGAAAATGATTGTAGAGTATTTATAAAAGCAATTGGAGTCATATATTATACACTCTTATATTTTTAGAGAGATTATACAAAAGGGGCATATAGAGCGCCCCCGCTTAAAGAGCGATTTTCAGTCATAAACTGCTAGGGGGCGCGATTTAGGCGTTTTTGTAGCAAACTATTTTATTATTACAATCACATCTGTAAAAAAAATATAGAGTATTAATTCTGTAATACTTTTTATTTTACCCCTTTTTTTTACTTACCTACTTTATAATAAAAATATATAAATAAATATAGTAATATTAGTAGTATTAAAGGTTAAAAGATAGGGGGCGCTACTTTACGCCCCCGAGCGCCCCCGAGCGCCCCTATAAAAAATCAAAGAATTCACATCCCTCTTCACTATCTTCTGAACCCTCCGCGATAAAACATTCATCAATCCACCCACTTTTAGATAAGAATGTAGCAATCTCACTTGGAACAAGTCTATATTTCCTAAGACCGTGACTCTTATAAAATTCAACAGGGATCTCTAATTCTTTAAAAGAACTTAAAAAATTCTTTTTAGTCCCTACATAACCCGAATCTTTTACAGCGTCCGGTCTATTAATAGTCTGCCAATGACCGTAGGAGTTCCATAAATTTTTATCTTGTCCTACGACTTCTTGATGATATTCCTCACCTGTAAACTTACTAATATGGTCATAGATAAAATCTACAACGGGCGGCAACTGTTTTTGAATCATAGACCTATACGTGTCCGTCAAAACCTTTTTCCGTTCTTCTTCAAAATCATAATTAGATAAATCAATAGTATTCAAATGATGATACAATGATGAAACAAATTCGGGTTTCTTAATTAAACCGTAAAACATTTTCCAGAATTTACCATGGTTTGAAATGTATTTATCCGTAGTCTTCCACGCTATAAATCGGCGATCTCTGGAAACTCCGTCAAATTTAATAGGATTTGCTTTATTTGAAAAGACAAAAAGTCGAGCCCGCTGAAGAATGTTATACGGTTGAACATATTTAGGATTAACTGTTAGTTTATCTTCAGTGATTAATGTCTTCATAACACCAACGTAATCAAATGTATTCTTCGCCTCACTTTCATTAAAAGCAACTAATAGTTTTTTAACAAGACCGACAGCGTGAGTACCTAATAAGTTTTCCGGATTAGATTCACTATTAATTGTATCAGTCCCCAGTATTTTACTCATAGCAATCATAATAGTATCTTTACCAGCTCCCTGCTTCCCCGTAAATATAATACAAAAGGGGAGTTTTTCACTTGGTTTTTGAATAATATGAGCGAGATAATGAAGGAGAAAATTTAAATTTACGTGATTGCCCTCACAAAGATTTAATAAGATGTCTAAAAAGGGATTTATATAATTAATATAGTTATTTGGAAGAGGTGAAGTTATGACACTGGAATATCCAGAAAATAAATTAAAAATTCTTTTATCAGTCTGAGCATACATTCCGTTATAAGGTATCCAGTCCATATCCATATAAGTTCGCATTTTTGAATCGGTGATCCATTTATTGATAAAAGGTTTAGGTTTAGATTTTTTAGCCACGTCCTCCTCAGTGAATAATTGATGACTTAAAAAATGTTTATATGATTGAACTAACGTCATTTCTTTTTTAGTCGTGTGAGTATATGTTTTAAAACCATTGTCGTCAATATTAATATGGAGTTCAATGAATTCACTAGTTTTCATAATTTTACAAACGTAACGTTCAAAGTATTCTTTTTTCTCGCCGTAGGTTTTCAGATTAATTAAATATTCCATATCCATTGGTTCACCTTCAGCTATTAATGGTTCTTCTTTCAATTCATCTAAATAGTGTTCAAAAGGTTTATGAATAATACTAACTTGTAGTCCCTCATGTTTTTTTTTAATTTCTTGTTCGAGACGCTCTAATGTTTCTTTTTTAATATATTTAATATTAAGCATAAGACCATCGTGTATTAGAACGGCGTTATGATTACGAATGAGTCCTTCTTTTTGAAAAAATGAAACCATCGTTTCTAATACCTGTCGTTCAAAGTCTTGAAGCATTATACCTAAAAATCCAAAATCATAATTATAGTCTTTAGTCCTCGCATCTTTCCACTGAGTAAATATTTCTTGGTTCGTATCAATAAATTTATTAGCTAAAAGTTTTGCTTCAGTTTTAAATGAATTCCATAAAGGTTCTTGAGATTCGCCTTGAAGTTGAGATTCACCCGCCAGACCATTATACCAGGAATTATAAGATCCTCCGTATCCAACTATAATAAAAAATTTTTTAGCTTCATCACGTGAACAATTGTAGGATGTTTTAATTTTGTTTAAATAAGCGTCCCTGTTATTTACGTAGTTATCAAAAGTAGCATGTTGAAATCCGTATTTTTTTAATAAATGTAGTATAAAAGTAGCATGACAATTTTTAATATCAATATCAATATAAGTCCCGGTGGATAAAGTCCCCCTAATCTTTCTTCCAAGTGAACCGAGTGAAACTGAACCTTTTGGATAAACTCTACCTATTGGATTTTTAGAACTAGTTTTTTTGCTATACGAATATTTAACAGACAATTTATTCCCTGTCATTCCAGTGAGTATTTTAATAAGTGCTTGTCTGTCATCTCTTTCAACGCCATAACCATCTGTCCAAGTCCCTAAAAGTTCTGGACGGGATAAGAGTTTTTCCAAAAGTTTCTTATTTATAAATTCTGTAAAATCAGTTCCGGTCAGTATTTCTTGTTTCATTTCTGTAATAATACAATATTATAAAAGTTAGGTTTAAGTTAATATCGTATATAAATAAATTATATATATATGATATTATTCATCTGGAGAGAACTCCAATTTTTGTTTTAATTTGTTCAATTCGTCGTTCCAATACTCCTTGTTCAATTTTTAGTTCAATAATTCTTTCAGCGTTTTTTACTTTTTTAATTTTTTGATAATAAATTTTGGACGATTTCTTCCTCGAAAGAATACCTTTGGGAGTTTTATGATATTTTTGAACAGCGGACTCTTGTTTTTTGGAAAGTTTTTTAGTGAGCTCTTCAACTTTTTTCGCAAGTTCTTGAACATCTGTGTTTATTTCCATTGTAGACATTTATATATATTAAAAAGAAAATCTTTAAGTTTTAATTTAATATATATATCATGAATTATAAAACCCTACACGAATAACAAATATAATTATTCCAACTATCTATAATAATAGTTTTATAACATTGTTCGCATTCACGTTTCGGAAGACAATGCCAACAAGTTTTATAATTTGATTTTTTTTTTCTTCCACATTCACATACTAGTGATAAGCATTCGTTACATTTATCAGAACCCTTTTTTTTAATCCCGCCACAGGAACATGTTGTTAGACAAGAATTACACAAAGAATATTTTTTGTTCTTATGTTCGGCATGACATATAGTGCAAAATCGTTTTTTACCAAACGCTGTAAATGACTTTATACACTCGCTTCCTAACACAATAATATCTGGATCAGTATCCTTTGTTCTCCTATCAGTTATATAATATAAGTTGGAAATAGATTGTCCGCAAACACATTTCTCCGTTAATTTTAAATCTTCAGTATCAATTTCAAAATCTTTAAAATATAATTTTACATAATCAGTTGCTCCAGAACCGCAATATTCAAAATTATCGAGTTCACCCTCTTCAATATCGTAATATTTTTTTAAATTTTTTATAAACCGTTTATGTTTTCCCGCTTTAGTTTTAAAAGTTTTTTGAATTTCCATTTGTTAAAAAAAATAGTTAGATATAATTTTAAATCAAAATTAAATCAAATTATTTAAGACTGTTCATCGTCATCAACCTCTACTTCAACTTCAACCTCAACCTTAAGAGGTCTCTTCGTCCATTCTGTAATTTGATTATGTAATTTATCAATGGAGTTATTCAAAGACTCAATTTGTTGGGCAACACTTGACCGTTGAAGATCTAGCAGTTCTCTAACTTGTTCATATGAATATATTGTCTTGTTGTTATCCATGGTTTTTTCTGTTGATGATATTTAATAAAAATAAATAATTAAAATACAAAATCAAATTTATTACAATCAGGGAGCTTCCTCTTCTGTATCCCATCCTGAATGTTCTTCTCCGACCATATCTAAATAATTTTTTTTAGCGTTCTTTGATGTGTATTTATTACAACTATGGCATAAATATTCATCACACAATTCACACCCTATCCAATTGTTGCCGTGTGATGAATCACACTCACAGCACACACAAGCACAAAAATCAGTCATTGTTAAGTCCATAACTTCAGCGTGGGAATATGTTTTGGACATTTTATAATTCATCACATGCAAATAAAATTCATATCAAATTTATTGCGATCA
>TARA_R110000787_G_scaffold162004_2_pt1 | contig 22564 bp, 20 predicted proteins | sample TARA_R110000787 | Tara Oceans TARA_R110000787 (sample SAMEA4397920) | marine metagenome | biome: Polar Biome; feature: [DCM] deep chlorophyll maximum layer (ENVO:01000326); material: water (ENVO:00002006), including particulate matter (ENVO:01000060) such as... | depth 35 m | reverse complement strand
ACTGGCAAAAAGAAAGGTTGAGGAGTTAAGCATGGCAAAAGTACTTATTATCGGTGCCGGAGGGGTCGGTGGCGTCGTGACCCACAAGTGCGCCCAGTTGCCGGGTGTCTTTGAGGAGATAGTCCTCGCCAGTCGCACCGAAGCGAAATGTCGGCACATTGCCTCGCAGCTTGATCGGCCTATCGAGATCGCCCAGGTGGATGCGGACAATGTGCCGGAACTGGTGGCGCTGATCAATCGCGTCAAACCGGATCTGGTGATCAATGTGGCGCTGCCCTACCAGGACCTGACCATCATGGATGCCTGTCTGGAAACGGGTGTCAATTACCTGGATACCGCCAACTACGAGCCGCTGGATACCGCCAAGTTCGAGTACAGCTGGCAGTGGGCCTATCAGGACAAATTTAAACAGGCGGGGCTGATGGCGCTGCTCGGCTCCGGTTTCGACCCCGGCGCCACCAACGTGTTTACCGCCTACATCGCCAAGCACTACTTCGACGAAATCCACACTCTGGACATCATTGATGTGAACGGTGGCGATCACGGCTATCCGTTTGCCACGAATTTCAATCCCGAAATCAATATCCGTGAAGTGACCGCCGAGTGTCGCCATTGGGAAGATGGCGAATTCGTTACTACCCCGGCGATGTCCACCAAGCAATCCTTCTCCTGCCCTGAAGGGGTGGGCACCTACAACATCTACCGGATGTACCATGAGGAGCTTGAGTCGCTGGTGAAAAACTTTCCTAGCCTTAAGCGCGCCCAGTTCTGGATGAGCTTTGGTGAAAGCTACCTGAAACACCTCGAGGTACTGGGCAACGTCGGCATGACCGGGATTGAGCCGGTGGATTTCAACGGCCAGCAGATTGTGCCAATCCAGTTTCTCAAGCGCCTGCTGCCTGATCCGGCTAGCCTCGGTCCGCGCACCAAAGGCAGAACCTGTATCGGCTGCGTGGTCAGCGGTATCAAGGACGGCAAGCCGAAAACCGTTTACCTCTACAACATCTGCGATCACCAGGCCTGCTATGCCGAAGTTCAATCCCAGGCGATCTCCTACACCACCGGGGTACCGGCGATGATCGGTGCCAAGATGATGCTGGAGGGTAAATGGTTGCAGCCGGGGGTATGGAATCTGGAGCAGCTGGATCCCGATCCCTTTATGGCGGACATGAACAAATACGGGTTGCCCTGGACGGTAATTGAGGACTACCAACTCTGATTGCAAGTTTGCATCAGTCGGCCGGCACCGACTTTTTTCCCAAGGTTTCAGGACAACTACTGTGCTCTGGGTATTGTTTGCTCCGCCAGCAGGTGGGCCTTAAAGGATTCCCCGGCCATGGGTTTGGCAAACAGGTAGCCCTGGGCATAGTCACAACCGGCGGCTGTCAGCAGATCCCGCTGTTCGCCGGTTTCCACCCCCTCGGCGATCACCTCTATGCCGAGCTTGTGGGCCATCACGATAATGGCCTCGCACAGTGCCAGGTCTTCACCGCCGAGCCGCAGGTTGCTGACAAAGGTCTTGTCAATTTTCAAATAATCAATATCAAATTTTTTCAGATAGGACAGTGACGAGTAGCCGGTGCCAAAATCATCCAGGGCCACCTGAATACCGGCATCCCGAAAGGCCAGCAGCTGCTCGGTAACAATGGTGCGCTGCTCGAGCAGTAACCCCTCGGTAATTTCCAGCACCACCGCCTGCCCGGGCAGACCCAGATCAAACATTGACTCACGCCAAATCTGAAACACGGTTTTGCTGCGGTTATTCAGTTGCACCGGTGAGACATTCATACTGATCTGGAATTCCGGATGGAAATCCTCGCGCAGGGATTGAGACATCACCGCGACATCTTCGAACAGACGATGGCCAATCAGATGAATTAGACCGGTTTCCTCGGCTATCGGGATAAAGGTATCCGGGCCGATCAATCCCTCAATGGGATGTTGCCAGCGCATCAGAGCTTCGGCCTTGTGAATGTCGCCGGTTCGCAAATTGATGATCGGCTGATAGGCGACCCATAACTCGAGCTTTTCCAGCCCCATCCTGAGGTCGTTGACAATACGCATCCGCTTGAGGGCGGATTCCTGCATGGACGGGGTGAAGTATTGATAGCCGTTGCGCCCCTCCTTTTTGGCCGCATACATGGCCTGGTCGGCATTTTTCAGCAGCCCCTCAATGTCGGTAGCATCCTCGGGATAGAGGGTAACGCCGATGCTGGCGCTGACAAACGCGACATCGCTGTCGAGTTGATAGGGCTCGGAAAGGCATGTGAGCAAGCCGGTCAATACCCGTTCAATGGTTGAGCGCTCTTCCAGTTCGCTGAGAATGATAATGAACTCATCACCACCGAGGCGGGCCACCGTATCGGTCTCGCGGATACAGTGACCAATTCTGCTGGCGGCTTCAACCAGTAGCTGATCGCCTTTTTCGTGGCCCAAGGTATCGTTGACCTCCTTGAAACGATCCAGGTCGATAAACAGCACGGCCATCGACAATGCCGAGCGGTGAGCCTTTTTGATTTCCTGTCCCAGGCGATCGTAGAACATCCGGCGGTTGGGCAACTCGGTTAACGGGTCAAAGTTGGCCTGTTCCCAGATAAGTTGCTCATTGGCTTTCTTTTCCGTGATGTCGGAGAACTGTGCTACCCAGCGATGAACCGAGCCGTCGGAGTTATAGACAGCATTGATGGAGAGCCATTCGGCAAAGATTTCGCCACTTTTTCGTCTGTTCCACAACTCCCCTTCCCAGTGCCCAGTGCTTTCCATGGTCTTCCACATACGCGCATAAAAACTTGCCGAATGCCTGCCGGAGCGCAGGATACTGGGGTTTTCGCCAACAACATCCTGGAGGGAATAGCCGGTCATGGCGGTAAAGGTCTGGTTAACATCAATAATGGTGCCGGCCGCGTCGGTGACCATCATGGCTTCATTGCTGTTCTGGTAGACCAATCCTGCCAGCTTCAGGGCTTCCTCGTTTTCCTTGCGGCTGTGAATGTCAGTGGTGATCCCGTGCCAGAGCGTACTGCCGTCGCTGAGCCTCTCCGGAATGGCATCGCAGAGTCGCCACTCGGTTACCTGTTCTGACAACAGAACCCGGAATTCCGCGTGCAGTGGGCAGAGCTCTTCGGCTGAAATACGTATCTGGGTTCGCAGGCGGGTGACATCATCGGGATGAATGCGATCGAAAGCTGCCGAGGCATCATCTGCCACGTCGGCGGCTTCTAGGCTGAGAATGTTTCTGATGGCCGGACTGCACCAGGGTATCGCACTGGTTCCGTCGGGAAAGAGTTGATACTGGAAGATCATGCCGGGCACCTGTGCGGCCATTTTCATCAGCAGGTTATAGCTTTGCTGTTGCTTTTCAATGGCCAGCTTCCGCTGGGTAATATCCTGTACAGTACCCCTCAGCCGGGTGACAAGGTGAAGATTGTTACGGGCGGCCTTGGCGATGAATCGCAGCCAGATAACCTGCTTGTCCCTGACGATGGAAAGCTCGAGGTCGACGGATTTTCCCTCATCGAGGCACCTCTCCAGCGACGCCTGCAGGGTGGTGCGATCGGCGTCTTCAAGCAGTGAATAGATCAGCGAAAAACTGGGTGCGATGTTGTTTGCTATGCCAAAATTTTCATAGGTTTGCTGGGTCCACTGCATAATTTCGGAATCACAGTCGTATTCCCAGCCACCCACCAGGGCGATGCGACTGACTTCATTGAGCGCACTTTCGCTCTCTCGAAGCGCTTGTTCGGCAGCCTGGTGATCTTCCAGCACACCCAGCAATGCCAGTCGCGCCTGGGTTGATTCATGGAGCAGTCGACTCGTCTCGCGATGGGCGGTTTCAATGCCCTGTTCAAATTCTTTTCTCGGATTGATATTGGTGAGGGTGGCCAGCATACGGGACGGGCCGCCTCTCTGATCCCAGGCAACCAGCCTGCTGAGTGATGCGACCCAGATCCAGTTATCGGCATTATCCCGGATGCGAAACTCCTGATAGAGCTCGCCGGGTTGTTTGCCCACACTGTTATTCAGGTAGCGCCGAAAGGTATCCAGAGCGCGTTGTCTGTCATCCGGGTGGATGCAGGCAAGGGCGCCGCTGAGTGTTTCGTGGGATTGGTCGAGACTGCGTCCCAGAATCCGGTTGTAACCCTCGTTGACAACCAGTCTGCCGCTCTGCAGATCAATGTCCACCAGGCCCAGTCCCGCCGCAGCCAACGCCAGTCGGAGTCGTTCTTCATTTTCTTCCAGGCGGCTGGCACCCTGTTCCTGTTGCAGCCGCTTTACCATCAGCAGACCCAAAAGTACGGTCGCGATCGGATAAATCAGCATTACCGGAAGCGTGATGCTCGCCAGTACCGCAATTGCCCGATCACCGGGCAGGGTCAACATCAGTGCCAGCATGAGGATATGCGCCACAATGCCAAGGCTGTACAACTCTGACCAGCCCAGGGTGGCCAGTGAACTGCCCCTGACGTGCCGCCACAGCAGCCCCAGTGTGCCGCAGGAGAGAATCACTGCGACGCCAGTCCAGGCCCCGGCTCCGCCCTGATAAAGCCGGAATAGGGAAGCGATTGTCACGGTAATGATCGTCGGCAGGGTGCCAAAAAACAGGCCTGTCAGCGAGATCAGCACCGAACGGGTGTCAAAGTGGATGCCCGGCGTAAAGCTAAAGGGCGACAGCATCAGGGCAACAGTGATCGTACCCATGATCAGGCCAACGACAATATGGTTGAGGGATGGCCTGATGGGTGGGTGCAACGATCGGCTCATGTCATAAAGCAGTACCACCGCAAGTAACAGGGCCGTATTTTGCAGGAGTGGCAGAAAGGCCTCGCTCATAGTATTTCGCCCCGGTCATCATAGCGAGGCGCTTTGCCCATCTGTGTAAGCAGCTGATTAACCTCGCGTTTTAGTTCGAGTGTGCGGGATTCTCTGCCAAGTGTGGCTTTCTGCCAGCGACGCAACTCATCGAGTCGCTGCTGGAGGCCCGCCTCGAGCTCTCGCTGTGGTGTGACATCCCGGGCGATTCGGGTGGCACCGATGATGGTTCCGTCGTTGTTGATTATGGGGTTATAGCTCACCTCATATGCTCTGGCCTGGCCGGCCAGGGTGACTTTTTTACTGGTTTTGACAGACGCCCCGGCCAGGGCTTTTTTGATATTACTGCGAACATCACTGGCGTATTCCATGTCGGCCCCGGCTTTGGGGGGGGCACCATCGATACTCTGCCCCACTTCCGGTGTCATCTCAAACACCTGCTGAACGAATTCAGCGTAGGCAGGGTTGAATGCCGTGAGTTTGAATGTGGTGTCCACGGCGGCGACTTGGTCGCCGGCACTTTCAATAATCGCATTCAGTAATTCCCTGCTGTTATGCATGGTCTGGTGCTGTTGAAAACTCAGCAATTGGTAGGCCCGGCTGCTGAGCACAGCGAAAGAAACCAGTAACCCTGCCAGCAGAGAGAAACCGATAAAACTCCAGCGCACCGCATGGCTGATGGCATCTTTACCGACCGCCATATCCAGTCGCCATGTCTGGTCGGCCACGCGGATACTATGGCTCCAGCTGGGGTGGGCACCGGACGGCAGTTCCCCGGCAATCAGGGTTTTGCTGCCGCTATCCGAAAAGCCGGTGACTTGATAATGCAATTGGTTTTCCTGAGCGGCCAGATCCAGTGGCAGAAACAGCTGCCTGAAATCAATAATACCGACCACAAAGCCCTTTATGGCGTCTTTACGGCTGGGAGGTTTCTCCGCCTCTGGCACAAACACAGGGATAAACAGGACCAGTGCATTGGTTAACGAATGCTGGAGATTGATAATCCGGGCAGTGGCCTCCCCCGAGCGAATGGCGGTGTTGATTGCCCGACGGCGATCATCGAACTGGCCGTGATCAAGACCCACCGGGTTGAATTCAGCGCCTTCTGAAAGGGAGCTGAATTGCACCGGGTAATAGTCATCCCCTGCCGGTGCGCTGATTTTTTGCCAGTTCTGATCTACGGCACTGACCGCGAATTCGCGGGTGTGTTGCTCGCGCATCTCTCGTTCAAATGCCCACCGCTGGTTGGCGGTAATGCGTGGCACCCAGTCCACCCGGTTAATATGTGGCCGATTTGAAATATGGCCGCTGAAGCGATGAAACTCTTCCTTGGTTATCTGCTCACTTGCCGAGAAAAAAGATTCCACAGCATACAGCGGCAAAATTTTCTCGTTCAGTGTCAGGAAACTCAGGTCTGCGAGTGTCTGGACCTGCCGGGAAAGGTTGGCCTCGGCCTCTGCCAGCTCCAGACGCGACAGGGTGAGGCTGCCGGCCACTAGAAGTATTGTGGTCATCAGCAGTGGCAATACAAACCGATAGCGCGGCCTGGCGCCGGGTTGGCTGTTGGGCCAGAGCAACAGCAACAGGGGGGCAAACAGCACTACCCCGATGGAATCCCCTGCCCACCACACCAGCCATTGTTGGGCCACATTCTCGGCAGGCAGCATGCCCAGCAGGTAGCGGGATGAGGCGCCAATAGTCGGTGACATAAGGCAGGCCAGGGGGCCTGCCGAGAACAGAAAATGCCACTCGCGACCAGGTATAACCGATAGCGCCTGGCGATCAAGGTAAGCTCTTGCCAGGGTTGCGCCGAGCAGAGCCTGTACTGTTACACCTGCGGCGTAGCTGCAGGCGGCGATCATCCCTGCGGCGGTCGGCGTCAGCATCGGGTCTGACAGAAAAGCGCCCAGAAATACACCGGGCCACAGGCGCCGCCCGCCGATTAATAATGCGGCGACAGTCAGGCCAGCGGGAAGCCAGATAGGAGAGGCAGGCCCAGCGGACAGGTAAATAAGTAGTGATGCTTTGGCTGTAATGAAGTAAAGCAACGCCACTGCGGCGTTGTAGCCGACCCATTGAAGTGACTGGATTGGTGTCGGCTGAGGGTGGTGTAGAGAGGATCCCCTACCTTGGTCACCCATTTGAGGCTTAGTTGCATCCATAGCGAAATATCTTGTCAATGGGCGGTAATCCGTAAACATGCGAAGTATAAGCCAGTGTCAGCAGGCTGTATCTTCACTGGGACACAGTTTAGCAGTACCAGTGTGGTTATATAGAATCCATTTATGGTTCTGCGGACATGGTTGCAGAGCCGGCGGTAAGCTGGCTGTAGTTCAATGATTGGGTGGAGATGGCTGTTGAGTTTGTCGTGGGCAGTTTCCCGGTTTTGAAAGACGTATAATGACCACAATGGGGTAGTTCCAGTGTGATGCTGCCTGGTGGTGAAAGTTGGACGACAGTTTGTGTCGAGCACAGGAGTTTGATTTTTGACAGGTAATAACGCAATAACGGTAGTTGCACAAAAAGCGCTGGAAACATTTGACCCCGCTCGGGTGCCTTCGCCCTGTTTTGTGGTGGATGAGGTGGCGGTGGAGCGAAATCTTACAATCCTGCATCGGGTACAGGAAGAAAGTGGTGCCAGGGTGCTGGCGGCGTTGAAAGCCTTTTCACTTTGGCGATTGGCACCGCTGGTGGCCAAATACCTGTCTGGCACCTGTGCCAGTGGCTTGCACGAAGCAAGACTCGGCCGCGAGGAGTACGGCGGCGAGGTACACGTGTTTTCTGCGGCCTATACGGAACAGGATCTGCGGGAAATTCTCAAGCTGGCCGACCATGTGGTGTTCAATTCGTTCGGCCAATGGCAGCGTTTTCAACCGCTGATACAGGAAGCCAGAATAGCCCGTCCCCATTTGCGCTTTGGTCTGCGTATCAACCCACAGCACTCCGAGGGCGATGTGCCCATCTATGATCCCTGTGCCCCCTGTTCCCGACTGGGTATTCCCCTGTCACAGTTTGAGGGGCAATCTCTGGAGGGTATTACCGGGCTGCATTTTCATACCCTCTGTGAACAGGATGTGGAACCCCTGAAGCGGACTCTGATGGTGGTAGAGGAGAAATTCGGACACCTGCTACCGCAGATGGAGTGGGTGAACTTTGGTGGCGGCCACCACATTACCGAGCCGGGTTATCAGGTGGATGAGTTGATTGAGCTGATCAGGGATTTCAGCGCCCGCTACAATGTGCAGGTATTTCTCGAGCCCGGTGAGGCGGTCGCTATTCACACCGGGGTGCTGGTTACCGAGGTGCTGGATCTGGCCTGGAACGACATGGCCCAGGCAATCCTCGATACCTCTGCCACCTGCCACATGCCGGATATCCTGGAGATGCCCTATCGCCCCAGGGTTATCGGTGCCGGCTTGCCCGGTGAATTTGCCTACAGCTATCGGCTTGGCGGTATGACCTGTCTGGCGGGAGATGTAGTTGGCGACTACAGCTTTGCAGCACCTCTCGAAGTGGGGCAGCGACTGGTTTTTGATGACATGAGCCATTACACCATGGTCAAAACGACGACCTTCAATGGCATCAATTTGCCCTCGATTGCCCTGTGGAACCCGGAAACCGACCAGTTGCGGGTGATACGTCAATTTGGTTATGAGGATTTCAGGCAACGCCTGAGTTGATCGGGCGTATTATGGTGGCAGGCTGCAGAGCAGGGCTTCCCGGAAATCGCCCCCACTATTTGATTTAGTTGCCAGCAGTCGCTAGATTGATTGTCGGCCACACGGATTAATCACAGAAATCGTTTAATCAGACATACACAGGAGACGCCAATATGGCCAATGAAGGTTACCACGAACCCATTAATGAATTGACCGACAAAACGCGGGATATGCACCGGGCCATCACCTCCTTGATGGAGGAGCTGGAGGCCGTTGACTGGTACAACCAGCGAGTGGATGCCTGTAAGGATCCCGAGCTGAGAGCCATTCTGGCCCATAATCGCGATGAGGAGAAAGAGCACGCCGCGATGGTGCTGGAATGGATTCGCCGTCAGGATCCGGCCTTTGATCACGAGCTGAAAGATTACCTGTTTACTGAAAAAACCATTGCCCACCAGTAAATTAAGTGCTGATGAGTGAGTGTCGGAAGAGATGCGCTGCAATCAACTCTTCCGGCGCTCCGGCCAGGATCAGTCCCCCTCGATCCCCAAAGACGCCCAGATATCGTCGATTCTGTTTTTGACATCGGGGTCCATCGTGATGGGCCGACCCCATTCGCGGTGGGTTTCGCCGGGAAACTTGTTGGTGGCATCGAAACCGATTTTTGAGCCAAGCCCCGAAACCGGTGATGCGAAATCCAGGTAATCGATAGGGGTGTTGTCGATAATCACCGTATCCCGTCGCGGGTCCATCCGGGTTGTCATCGCCCAGATGACATCCTGCCAGTCCCTCGCATTGATATCGTCATCGGTGACCACCACGAATTTGGTGTACATGAACTGCCGCAAAAATGACCATACCCCCATCATCACGCGTTTGGCATGGCCCGGGTACTGTTTCTTCATGGTGACCACGGCCATCCGGTAGGAGCAGCCCTCCGGCGGCAGATAAAAGTCGACAATTTCCGGAAACTGTTTTTTCAGAATGGGCACGAACACCTCGTTCAGAGCCACGCCGAGAATGGCCGGCTCATCCGGCGGTCTGCCGGTATAGGTGCTGTGATAGATGGGGTCGTGGCGATGGGTGATGCGCTCCACGGTGAACACCGGAAACCGGTCCACTTCATTGTAGTAACCGGTGTGGTCACCAAAGGGTCCCTCATCGGCCATTTCATCGGGATAGAGATAACCCTCCAGAATGAATTCCGCGCTGGCGGGGACCTGAAGGTTGCTGCCCAGGCATTTGACCACGCGGGTTTTCTCACCGCGCAACAGTCCGGCAAACGCGTATTCGGACAGGGTATCCGGCACCGGGGTGACGGCGCCGAGAATGGTCGCCGGGTCCGCGCCCAGGGCGACGGCTACCGGGAAGGGTTCCCCCGGATGCGCCAGTTGCCAGTCGCGGAAGTCCAGCGCGCCGCCGCGGTGAGACAGCCAGCGCATGATCAACTTGTTTTTGCCGATTACCTGCTGTCGGTAGATGCCGAGATTCTGGCGCTCTTTTTCCGGTCCCCGGGTAATCACCAGGGGCCAGGTGATCAGTGGGCCTGCATCCTCGGGCCAGCAGGTCTGGATTGGCAGTTTGCCGAGATCCACCTCGGCTCCCTCAATAATCACTTCCTGGCAGGGTGCGTTTTTCACCAACTTGGCGGGCATATTGAGGATGGGTTTGAATTTATGGCGCTTCTCCCAGAGATCCCTAACCCCTTTTGGCGGTTCCGGTTCCCGCAGAAAGGCCAGCAGTTCGCCCACCTCGCGCAGGGCGGCGACACTCTCCTGGCCCATACCCATGGCGACCCGTTCCGGTGTGCCAAACAGGTTGCCCAGCACCGGGATGTCAAAGCCTCTGGGGTTTTCGAACAACAGGGCGGGGCCCCCAGCCCGCAGGGTTCGGTCACAGATTTCGGTCATTTCCAGATAGGGATCGATTTCCACGGAGATGCGTTTGAGCTCACCGCGTTGTTCCAGAAACTGAATGAATTCTCGCAGGTCGGTATATTTCATAAGTGTGCCTGAACAATAACTCTGGCAAGTGTTACGACAACGGTTGGCGAATGCAATCACTGTAATGCCATGCGGCCCCTTGGGGTAGATGCAATACCCGGTTGTTGGCGTTACATTAGCGCTATGGCCTATTTTTTTCTGATTTTAATTGTGGCACTGGTGCATTTCGGTTTCGTACTGTTTGTGATCGCCGGCGGTTTGCTGGCCTTCCAGTGGCCCTCCATCCTCTGGTGGCACCTGGCCGGGGCGCTGTATGGCATCGCGATTATGCTGGTGGGCTGGCGTTGTCCACTCACCAGGCTGGAAGCCTGGCTGCGCGAGCGGCGCGGCGAGCGACTGGTAACCCAGTGGGAGTTTCTGCGCCACTACCTCTGGTCTCACGTCGGTTTGCGTGGCAACGAGTGGTTTATTACGGTGGTATTGATGATGGCAATGGTGCTGTTCAACTACCGGGCATATCGGTTTGTCATCGTGGGGAGTTAGGGTTGATAGAACTTGTCGGGGTTTTTGGGTTCAACTCGATCGTGGTCGCCCTGGCCGTCCTCATTCACTATGAGGTGTTATCGCGTCTGGCGACCGTTTTGCCAATGCTGGATATCCGGCCACGGTTGCGGGTTCTGGTGGCAATTTTTGTGGCTTTTATTGCCCATGTGGCGGAAATATGGACCTTTGCTCTGGCGTTCTATCTGTTGCTGCAAGTGGGGGGCAGTAGTTTGGCCGGCAACTTTGATGGTTCCCTGCTGGACTGTATTTATTTCTCTTTCAGTAACTACACGTCGCTCGGCTATGGTGACATCGAGCCATTTGGCCATATCCGCTTCCTGGCGGTACTGGAAGCCTTGATCGGTCTGATTATGATCGGCTGGACGGCATCCTTTATGTATATCGAAATGCAGAAATTCTGGATGACGGGCAAAAATGGTCGCCGATGACGCAGGCGGGACTATTCAAAAACGATGGTTTTGTTGCCGTGCAATAACACGCGATCCTCCAGGTGATAACGCAGGCCTTTGGCCAGCACATTTTTTTCCACATCCTTGCCCTTGCGCACCAGATCCGGAACGCTGTCGTGATGGCTGATGCGGACCACATCCTGCTCGATAATCGGGCCGGCATCCAGGTCGCTGGTCACATAGTGACAGGTGGCGCCGATCAGTTTCACACCTCTTTCTGCCGCCTGGTGGTAAGGTTTTGCCCCGACAAAGGCCGGCAGAAAACTGTGGTGGATATTGATGATCTGTCCCGGGTAAGTGGCGCACAGTTCCGGTGGCAGGATTTGCATGTAGCGGGCCAGCACGATCACATCCGCCCTGCTCCGGGCAATTTGTGTTGCCACCTCCGCGAAGTGGGCAGTCTTGTCATTCTGGTCCACGGGGGCATGGTGGTAGGGAATATTATGCCAGTTCACATAACTGCGCAGTTCATCATGGTTCGAGATCACACAGGGGATATCAAACTGCATTTCACCGCTGCGCCAGCGGTACAAAAGGTCAGACAGGCAGTGGGCCTGGGTGCTGGCCATTAACACTACCCGTTTTGGCTTGCTGGTATCCGTCAGCCGCCATTGCATGTCGTATTGCTCTGCCAGCGGCGCGAAGCGCGCAGTGAGCTCCTCCGGGCCGTAGGACAGTGAATCGGCGGCAATTACCTGGCGCATAAAGAACCAGTTGGTGTCGGGGTCCCGATAGTAGTTTGCTTCGGTCAACAGGCCACCCTCGTTGGCGAGGAAGGAGCTCACGGCGGCCACCAGACCAACGCGGTCCGGGCAGGATACGATCAGACGAAAACTGTGCGTGTTCATGGGGGCTTCAGACTGGCTTCAAGGAGACCGAACTGTCTCATATTTACGGTTGAATTTCACCCGCCACGCCAAAAAGGCGCGGGTCCTGGGGTTGCTGTTCCCCGGCCGGTTTTCCCCGATTACTTCAGTGGTTGCAACAGGTCGCGAAACCGGGGGTGTTCGGCGCTACCCAGCCATTCAAAGATCACCATTTCAGTGGTGAGGATTTCTGTGCCGTGGTGGGCTAGTCTGGCAATGGCCGCCTCACGATCATGCGGTTTTCGGGAGCCGATAGCATCGCTCACCAGATAGACATTTTTGCCCGCCTCCCTGAGTCCGAGTGCGGTTTGCAGGACGCAGACATGGCTTTCACAGCCACCGATCACCCATTGCCGGCGGTCCCCGGCCAGTGCCAGCAGTTGCCCGGTTTTAACCGCATCAAAGGTCATCTTTTCCAGAACCGTTTCCCCCTCACGGGCTGCCAAAACCGGCGTTGTGGCACCAAGGCCCCGGGGATACTGTTCGGTGTAAACGACGGGTATATCGAGAGTTCTGGCCGATTGAATGAGTCGTTCGAGGTTGCTGACGACCTGCTCACCCTGATTGATGGCGGGTAACAGCCGGCTCTGCATATCAATGACCAGTAGCAGGGATTGCGTCGGGTCAAGCGTCAACATGGCATTTCTCCATCGATTCGGGTGGTCAGTGTGTCGGAAAAACTGGCCATCATCTGCTCGGCGTTGGCATTGAAAATTCTGATGCGACCGGTATGTGCCAGCAGCAAAAGACCCGTGGCGTAGGCAAAGACGCTGGCCGTTATCTCGCTGGCATGGGCTGCGCTGACGCCCATGGCCAGGGCGGCATCCGTGATGGGCTGAAGGCTGGATTGCAACTGTCGATTGAGTTCGGCATCTCTCGCCCGGCCGAGCCCCTTGGGCTTCATGCCGCCGCGGAACAGGTAAAAGCCCAGATCGAGATCACCGGGATTAGTTCGATAGTAATTAAAAAAAGCCATGGCGGAGGCCTTGAGTCGCTGAACGGGCGTGTCGATCTGGTGGATGGCGGCTGCAATGTCGGCATTCAGCGTCGCTAGCGATTGGCCCAGCAGTTCCGCATAGACCGCCTCTTTCGAATCGAAGTGAAAATAAAGCGCAGCGGGGGTGTATCCGGCCTCTTTGGCGATAGCGCGCAAGCTCGCTCCTTCTAGGCCCTCTGCCTCGAAAACCCGCCGGGCCGCCCGCAGAATGATGTCCCGTTTTAGCGCACTGCTGGCCGACGGGCGCTTGCCCTTGGCCACTTGGTGAGGCCCGGAGGCGGGTTGCTTGGTCGACGAGGTCGGCATGAAAGATGGGCCCGGCTAGGTTTGACAGAAAAATTTTAACAGTGTTAGATTGTATCCGCAAAGAAACACTTGAGGGTTTCCCCATGCTGATGACGGCAGCTGAGTATCGTGAGTCCCTGCGGCGCTATCAACCCAGGGTGTTTATCAATGGCAGGCAGGTGGACAGTGTGGCGGATGAGCCGCTCCTGGCCCCTGGCATTGCGGCTGTGGGGGTGACCTATGACTTTGCCTGTAATCCCGGCCACGCGGCGTTGCTGACGGCAACCCAGGGCACTTCCGGAAAACAGGTCAACCGGATGTTGCATATCAATCAAAGTGCCACCGACCTGCTGCACAAGCTGGAGGCCGTCAGGCTGGTTTGCGCCGAATCCGGTTGTGCCCAGCGCTACCTGTCCCAGGACGGTCTGAATGCGCTGTTTCAGTCGACTCAATTGACGGACGCCAATCACGGCACCGATTACCATCCGCGTTTTCTCGACTACCTGCACGATGTTCAGGCGCGTGACCTCACCCTGGGCGTTGCCATGACCGATGCCAAAGGCGACCGGTCCCTGAGACCGGGACAGCAGGAAAACCCGGATACCTATGTGCATATTGTGGAGCGCCGGGCGGACGGGATTGTGATCAGTGGCACCAAGGCGATTGTCACCGGTGCCCCTTACATGCATGAGTTTCTGGTCATGCCCTGCCGTACCCATATACCGGAAGATACCGACTTTGCCGTGGCCTGTGCCGTGCCTGTGGATGCGCCGGGGATTACCATTGTGGCCCGGCCGGCAGGTCGGCCCGGTGAGAGCGCCGCAAAATTTTCGGCCAAATATGGCCAGTCGACCGGTGTGGTCATTTTTGACAGGGTCTTTGTGCCCCACGAGCGGGTGTTTCTCGCGGGTGAATACGAGGAGGGGGGGTTCCTGACCACCAGCTATGCCACCCACCACCGCCACTCCTGTATCGGTGCCCGGGCGGGGTTTGGCGATTTATTGATCGGTGCCGGTGCGCTGATTACCGAAGCCAATGGCCTGGATCCGGATCGCCACGGTCATATTCGCGACGCCATGGTGGAGCTGATCACCATCACGGAAAGTTTTTTTGCCTGCGGCGTGGCCGCTTCGGTTTACTGCGTGCAGGATCCCGCAGGGGTGGCGATGCCGGACCCGGTCTTTTCCAATATCGGCAAGCTGCTGCTCGCCACCAAGATCTATGACATGCACAAGCTGGCGCACTATGTGTCCGGTGGCTTGATTGTCTCCCTGCCCGGCCCCGATGAGGATCACAACCCCGAAACTGCCGCATCGCTGGCCGCCGTCCTCGGTGGGCGACCGGATATTCCCGCCGCACAGCGTCTCGAAGTGGCCCGGTTTATCGAGGACCTGACGGCCTCCCATCAGGGCGGCTGGTACTCGGTCATCTCGCTGCATGGCGGCGGTTCGCCGGAGGCCATGAAACGCGAAATCTGGCGCAACTATCCCGTCTATGAAAAGCAGGACCTGGTGGAGCGTCTGCTGGATCGCGGCGTACTCGATGAGGGGAAACGCGTCTCGAGACAGCCCGGTCGCTGCTGCGTCAAGGGCTGCGAAGTGCCCGAGCCGCCGAAGGAGAAATAGCCCGCTCTTGCCGCGACAGAATCCTGTGTATCGGATTGCGACGCCTGCTGTTCTGCGGCATAGTAACTCGCGATTGAATAGTAACTCGCCATTGATCAGTACACAGGCCTTGCCATGACAGATTATCTGATAGCGCCATCCATCCTCTCGGCAGATTTTGCCCGACTGGGGGAGGAGGTAGACGCGGTTCTCGAAGCGGGTGCCGATGTTGTCCATTTTGACGTGATGGACAACCATTATGTGCCGAATCTGACTATTGGCCCCATGGTTTGCAAGGCGTTGCGCCGCTACGGTATCCGTGCCCCGATCGATGTGCACCTGATGGTGGAACCGGTGGATCAACTGATCGGTGACTTCGCCGAGGCCGGCGCCAGTTGGATCACCTTTCATCCAGAGGCGTCAAAACATGTGGACCGCTCGCTGCAGTTGATTCACGACGCCGGTTGTAAGGCTGGACTGGTGCTGAACCCGGCTACCAGTCTGGAGCCGGTGAAGTATGTGCTCGACAAGGTGGATATGCTGTTGCTGATGTCGGTCAATCCGGGCTTTGGTGGCCAGAAATTCATTCCTGCGACACTGGGTAAATTGCGTGAGGCGCGCGCGCTGATTGAAGCCAGTGGTCGCGATATCCGGCTGGAAGTTGACGGTGGTGTGACGGTCGAGAATATCCGGGCGGTTGCCGACGCCGGTGCCGATACCTTTGTCGCCGGTTCGGCTATCTACGGTGCAGGGGATTACGCTGCAGCCATCGCCGCCATGCGGTCTGCATTGCGCTGAAACGCCGACGGCTTTGATGACTTTGCAGGTTCTGGTGAATCCATTAGAATGCGTCCTCTGACTGTTGGAGGGACCCGTGACATCCGGTAAAGGCCAATCCTGTAATTCTGCTCACCTCAGCTGGCGATGGCGCAGTTGCTGAACCCCGCTGCCTGAAAGGCAGCATCCTATGCCCTATTGTCTGATATATCTGCGTCCAATGACGCAAGGGAATGACCATGACCCCGACAGAATTTGCCGCGCTGGCCGAGCAGAATTACAACCGGATACCAGTAATTCGCGAGGTGCTGGCCGACCTCGAAACCCCCCTGTCCTGTTACCTCAAACTGGCCAGAGGCCCCTACTCCTACCTGTTTGAATCCGTTCAGGGCGGCGAGAAATGGGGGCGCTATTCGCTGATCGGCATGCCAGCCACTACCATTCTTAAAGTTTACGGCGATCAACTGACCATCGAGCGCGATGGTGAGCAGCTGGTCTCGCGAAACACGGATGACCCCCTTCGGGAAATCGAGGAATTCCAGAGTAGTTACCGGATGCCCGAACTGCCGCAACTGCCCCGTTTTACCGGCGGGCTGGTGGGCTATTTCGGCTATGACACCGTTCGTTATATAGAGCCAAGGCTGAAGAAATCCGTACCACCGGATGCGCTGGGCACGCCGGATATCTTGCTGATGGTGTCCGACGAAGTGGTGATCTTCGACAACCTGCTGGGGAAGTTGATCCTGGTGGTGCATGAAGACGCTTCGGAGCCGAACGCCTGGAATCTCGCCCAGACCCGTCTGGATGAGCTCGAGGCCAAACTGGCAAACCCCCTGCCGGATTTACCCCCTCTTAAAATGCAGGGCAGCGGTCTGCAGGAATCGGCATTTGTATCGAGTTTTGGCGAGCAGAACTTCAAACAGGCGGTCAACAAAATCAAGGACTATGTGCTGGCCGGTGATGTGATGCAGGTGGTTCCTTCCCAGCGTCTTTCCATGGATTTTGAGGCGGAACCGCTCAATCTGTACCGCGCATTGCGCTGCCTGAATCCCTCGCCCTATCTCTATTATCTGGATATGGATGACTTCCAGATTGCCGGTTCATCGCCGGAAATTCTGGCGCGACTCGAGGATGGCGAGGTGACCGTGAGACCGATTGCCGGGACCCGGCGCCGCGGCCACACCCCGGAGGAAGACCGTGCGTTGGAAGCGGACATGCTCGCTGACCCCAAGGAAATTGCCGAGCACCTGATGCTGATCGATCTGGGCCGCAATGATGTGGGTCGTGTGGCGCAGACGGGCACGGTCAAACTGACCGAAAAAATGTCGGTGGAGCGTTATTCCCATGTGATGCATATCATCTCCAATGTCACCGCACAGGTGATTCCGGGTACCACGGCTATTGATGTGCTTCGGGCGACACTGCCTGCGGGAACCCTGAGCGGTGCACCGAAAATTCGCGCCATGGAAATCATCGACGAACTGGAACCGGTCAAGCGCGGTGTTTACGGCGGTGCCGTGGGTTATATCGGCTGGAATGGCAATATGGATACCGCCATTGCCATCCGCACGGCGGTGATCAAGGACGGCAAGCTGTACGTGCAGGCCGGTGCCGGTATTGTGGCGGACTCGGTGCCGGAACTGGAGTGGAAGGAAACCATGAACAAGGCCCGTGCCATTTTCCGCGCGGCGGATCTGGTGATATGAGGAACTCGCTCATCATGCCGATGGGCGACAACCGTACAGGATTGTCTGGGGCAATTACCCGACCAAATCCTCCACATACCGAACCAGCTTGGGGGTAATCTCCTTGGCGCTGCGGGCGGCGCCAATCAGCGTCGCGGAGCCGGGACTTGCCCAGTCACCATAGCCAAACAACCACAACCGGGGTTCTTTGTCCGCCTGGCCTGCTGTCACCTGAACCTGCCCGTTTTCTTCAATGACACCCAGCGGTTCAAGGTGATCGAGTGCTGGCCGGAAGCCGGTGCACCAGATGACGGCATCAATTGACTCTGCCGAGCCATCCAGCCACTTGACGCCCGTTTCGGTGAAACTGGCAAACGGCCTTTGGCTGTCAAGAATACCTCTGTCCCGGGCCGCCTTCACGGGGGGCACCATGACAATGTCACCGATGCCACCCACGGCAGCACCTTCCGCATCTCCCCTGAGCCGGGCTGTGGCACGCTCAAACAGAACACGACCATCCACGTTATCGGGTAGAAATACCGGTTCTGACTGAGTTACCCAGGTGGCGTCCGCCACCTCTGCCACTTCGGCAAAAATCTGTGCGCCGGAATTGCCGCCGCCGACCACCAGTACACGCTGGTTCCGGAAGTCATCGGGCGTTCGATAATGTGCGGAGTGAAGCTGTTTGTCCCGGTATTTTTCTTGCCCGGGATAGTCGGGAATAAACGGGTGACTCCAGGTGCCGGTGGCGCTGGCCACGGTGCGTGCACGCCACTGGTACTTGCCATCGGACACCCGCAAGCAGTTATTGTCCTCGTCTCGGGTTACGCTGCTGACCTGGTGGGGGCGATACACCGGTAGTGCGTAGTGCTGTTCATACCTGGCCAGATAAGCCAGCACGTTGTCACGATGGGGATAACCTTCCGTGTCGTCGTCTTGCTGCATCATGATGCCCGGTAGTGAACTGTAGGCTGCCGGTGAGAAAAGGCGCAATGAATCCCAGGTATGTTGCCAGGCACCTCCGGGCTTGCCTTGGTTGTCGAGAATAATGAAATCCAGTTTGGCTCTTTTCAGAAAGTAGCCAACGGCGAGCGCCGCCTGACCGCCGCCAATGATCACAACGTCGAATACTTTTGTGCTCATTTATACTCCTTTTGGTTGGTGGCGCTCATCCCGCTCCCTATTCCCCGGACAGTGTTCGGCAAAGGCGGACGACTCATACTGCAAGGTAATATGCTGGATACCGAAATGTCGACTGATCACATCAGCGGCCATTGGCCATCAGGTAGGGTGCGAGGCGCATGTTTTTCCGGCCGCCGGCTATAACGCAGTGAGTGAAACCGACAGCGACCTCCTGAAACGCGCTGACAATAGCCGCTAGGTTTCAATCCGGATCTCTTCATATCAGCACTTCTCACAATAAAACCCCAGGCAGCGCAACAGGTCTCCCGTCAGCAAGATAAACAATGCCAGGCATACTCGGCTCCGGGAACCTATGAATCTCTGGGAGCCTGTCGGACGCCCAGTTGCCGCTGCAGGGAGTCCACCTGTTGGCGCAGTTCCCGCAGCTGGGCCATTAAGTCCATGGCAACCGCAACGCCTTGCCAGTCGAGCTCAAGCTCACGTCTCAGGCGCAGGGCCTGATGCAGCGCCGGCACCGCCGTTGTTTGAAACCGCCACTGGTCCGATGCCACGACCGAGGGTGTTATCAGCCCGATATCCACCAGTTCAATCAACAGTGGCGGCTCCAGACCGCAGCGCTCACAGAGCTCGTTCAGACTCAGCCAGGCCTCCGTCTCAGACAGTTGATGTTCCTCGATAACGATGGTGGTAATGTCAGCACTCATAACCATTTCTCCAGCGATTTCCTCGGATTGAATGAAGCTTCCTCTTCGGCCAATTCCCGGTACAGCGTTTCAGCTTTGGACGAATGCCGGGATGGCAATGTTATCTGTACATTGACGATCAGGTCTCCGGCCGGGTTTCGGCCCAACCCTCGCCCCTTGAGCCGGAGCTTTTTACCGCTGACCGAGTCTTTAGGAATGGTCAGCCTGACTGCTCCCGTCACGGTCGGCACCTCCACCTTGGCACCCAGTGCGGCCTCCCAGGGGGCAACCGGCAAGGTCAGTAAAATATCCCGGCCGTCAACGGCAAACAGTGGGTGCGGCACCAACTCGATTTCCAGGAACAGATCACCGGCCGCCCCCTCCCCGTAACCGGGGGCACCCTGGCCGGCCAGGCGAATATGCTGCCCGGAAACCACACCGGCAGGAATCTTTACATTGAGGGTTTTGGTTTTAGCGTGCAGATGACCCTGGGCGTCGACGGTCGGCACCTCCAGCGTGAGGGTTCGCTGCACACCCTGAACCGCCTCTTCCAGAAACAAGGCTAACCGGTAATGCAGGTCCTGGCCCCGGTGGCTGAAAGAGGAGGCCCGGTCGTGAGCTCCGCTCGGCCCGTATCCGTCAGCCCCGGCCCCGCCAGTGCCAAAAACAGATTCAAAAAAGTCACTGAATCGGCGGCTGGCTTCCTCTTGGCTCATATCTGCGCCAGCCTCTGCCCCACCTCGCTGCCTGCCCCCGGCGGCGCGCAGGGCTCTGATCTGATCGTACTCGGCGCGTTTTTCGGCATCGCTGAGCACCGCATAGGCCTCTCCGATGTCTTTAAACTGCGCCTCAGCATCCGGTTCTTTGCTGACATCGGGATGAAACTTTCGAGCCAGTTTGCGATAGGCCTGTTTTATCTCGGTCGGTGAGGCCTGTTCGTCCACGCCCATCACCTTGTAATAGTCTTTGAAATCCATAAAGTCAGCTGTCTCCCTTGAATAATCGAACCTGCCGTGCCTCCTACCGAGCCAAGGAACAAGCGGGTCAGTTTCTGCCCGGTTCCACCGTGGCTACCCGTGCGACAAACCGTGCCGTATTGCTTCACGTTTCCGTCCAGTAGTTCAAGACGGAGCTCAGCCTCGTCGCTGTCCACCAGCGTTTCATGGTCAAGGGGCTCCATCTTTGGCGGTTCAGCCTCATGAACCAGACCCGGTACTTCATTAGAATAGCACTCAAAAAAGTGCAGTGCGGGCGATTCCATCGAATCAGTGATGTCCCGGGTTGACGCTATGACCCTGGATAGGTGTTCGCCTTGGTCGTGGGAAACCAGCTACTGGTCCGGTTGGCGAAGGCCACCAGCGAGAGCATTACCGGCACTTCCACCAGCACACCGACCACGGTCACCAGCGCTGCGCCGGAGTTGAGTCCGAACAGGCCGATGGCAACTGCTACCGCCAGCTCAAAGAAGTTGGAGGTACCGATCAGGGCGCAGGGCGCGGCAACATTGAACGGTACTCGCCAAAAGTAAGCCGCTGCGTAAGCGATGGCAAAAATACCGTAGGACTGGATCAGCAGAGGTACGGCAATCAATGCAATCAGCAGGGGTTGATCGAGAATGATCTGCCCCTGAAAGCCGAACAGCAGTACCACCGTCGCCAGTAGCCCCAGTACTGACAGTGGCTTGATGCGTGAGGTGAAGCGTGAGACTTGGACTTCACCTTGAACCCTGGGACTGGAGTTGCGGATCAGGTGCATCCTGGTCAGGGTGCCTGCCACTAGGGGAATGACCACGTACAGCACTACTGACAACAGCAGCGTCTCCCAGGGCACGCTGATATCGGTCACACCCAATAGCAGGGCGACGATCGGTGCGAAGGCAAAGATCATGATGACATCGTTGAGAGACACCTGTACCAAAGTGTAGGTGGCATCCCCCCGGGTCAGTTGCGACCAGATAAATACCATGGCCGTGCAGGGGGCGGCGCCCAGCAAAATCATGCCGGCGATGTACTGGCTGGCGTTGGCGGGGTCGATCAGGTCGGCGAAGACAAACTCAAAAAACAAGACGCCCAATGCGGCCATGGTGAAGGGTTTGATCAGCCAGTTGACCACCAGGGTGATCACCAGGCCCTTGGGCCGTTCATGGATGCGCTTGAGACTGGTGAAATCTACCGACACCATCATCGGGTAAACCATGAACCAGATCAGCACCGCCACGATAAAATTGACCGAGCCGTACTCCAGCCCGGCGAGCAGCTGGAAGGTGTCCGGCAGCAGGGTTCCCAGCGCCAGTCCGGCAATAATGCAGAGCAGTACCCACAGTGACAGGTAGCGCTCAAACAGGCTGAGTGGAGACGCGGCGAGTTTACTGGATGGGGTTTCTGTCATAGCGGGTACTCTATAAGCTGCAAAATTGTTATTGATATCAACCGGTCAATGGCGCTTCAGCTCAGCAGCGCCTTGACTTCATCGGCAGACGACACCTTTCCTTCGATGACAATGTCACCATCGATGGCCAGCGCCGGGGTGCGCATGATGCCGGCATCGATAATGGCATTGGTGTCTGTGACCTTCTCCACCTCATAGGTCAGATTCAGAGAGCTCGCGGCGGCTTCTGCATTGGCCGTGAGCTGTTTGCACTTGGCACAACCTGAGCCATAGATCGTTAATTTCATGGGTTGTTGCTCCTGTCTTGTTGTTGCGAGATGTTGTCGAAAATGATTTCGACGTCTTACCAGAAATTACCGTAGATGACGCCGGTGGTTGTTGCCATGACTACCACCAGGCCACAGTACACCAGCGTTTTTTGTGTGCCGAGCACCGTGCGGATCACCAGCATGTTGGGTAGTGACAGGGCCGGCCCGGCCAGCAGCAGCGCCAGGGCGGGCCCCTTGCCCATGCCGGCGCCCATCAGGGCATCGACAATCGGCACTTCGGTGAGTGTTGAAAAATACATCAGTGCACCGAGTACGGAGGCAATTGCTGTCGATGTCAGGGAATTGTCGCCAACGGCAGCGCCCACCCATGCGGAGGGTATGATGCCCTCGTGGCCGGGACGGCCGAGGGCGAAACCGGCAACAAATACCCCGGCCAGCAGCAA
>TARA_R110000787_G_scaffold20114_13_pt1 | contig 22568 bp, 25 predicted proteins | sample TARA_R110000787 | Tara Oceans TARA_R110000787 (sample SAMEA4397920) | marine metagenome | biome: Polar Biome; feature: [DCM] deep chlorophyll maximum layer (ENVO:01000326); material: water (ENVO:00002006), including particulate matter (ENVO:01000060) such as... | depth 35 m | reverse complement strand
CGAGGATGGCGGCCTCTACCTGATCAATTGCGACATCCCGATCTATAATGCCGCGAACCGCTTCAACCACGAACCGAAGCGCAAGCGGAAGCTGCTGGTTTCCAAGCGGGAGCTGGCGAAGCTGTCGCAGGAAGTGGAGCGGGCCGGGCGCACGATCGTGCCGCTGAAACTCTATTTCAACGACCGGGGCATCGCGAAACTGCTGATCGGGACCGCTACGGGCCGCAAGTCTCACGACAAGCGCGAGGTCGAGGCCAAGCGCGACTGGCAGCGGCAGAAGGCGCGCATCCTGAAGGAGGGGTGAGAGGCTGCGCCTCTAGCCCGCCTGCACATTCAGCGGCATGTGACGCATCTGGCACATCAGGTGGTTGCCGATCCAGGGATAGTCGTTCCCCGCCAGCGTGAGGCGGATATCCTGAGCGTGCAGTTCTTCAAGCAAGACGCGGACGAGCATGGTGGCCACGATGCGGCCGACGCAGATATGCGCGCCGCCGCCGAACGTGGTGACGCCGCGCAGGTCGCGGTCGAGGCGGAATTCGGCCGGCTGGTCGAAGACGGCGGGATCGTGATTGCCGGCTGCCCAGAGCATCAAGACGGTCGTGCCTTTTGGGATGGTGGCGTCGGCATAGGTCGTGTCGCGCAGGACGTAGCGTTTGAGGGCAATAACGGGCGGCTCGCAGCGTAGGGCTTCCATCACGGCGGCGCCGATCTTGTCGGGATGGGCGCGCAGCTCATCCATCGCATCAGGGTTTTGCAGCAGGGCGAAAACGGTGTTCGTTGCGGCGATGGCGGCGGTGTGGAAACCGTCGACGAGATTGCCAGCCAGAAGCTTGCCGACATTTTTCGCAACCACGCCCGCTTCGGCAGGGTCGTCCGTGAGGTCTATTGCGGCGAGGTCCTTGGCGAGGTCATTGACCAGGGGATGGTTGCCTGCGGCCAGGCTGCGCAGCGCAGCGGTTTCGACCAGACGGCCATAGGCGGCAGTGGCTGTGTCGGCCACCTGAAGGTCGTCCATCGTCATCTGGATGTAGAACATCGAGGTCATGTCGCGCACGGCGACGGCCGCTGCGGCGATCTCTTCCCGCTTCATGCCGATCAGCTGGCCCCAGAAGCGCGCTGTCAGCTGTTCGGCCACATGCTCGATGAAGTCGATCTCGCTGCGCGGGCGGATGTCGTGGAGGATGCCGCGCACGACGAGGCGGGCCGTGTCTTCCATTTCGGCGACTTTTTTCGGGTTGAACTGGCGCCAGAGCGTCATGCGGACAGGGCCGTGGACGGGTGGATTGGCCGTGAAGACCTGGTTGGAGATCACGCCGCCAATGCCGCCGCCGGGGGGCGTTGGGGCATCATCGGGAAGGTCGTGAAGGCCCGGAAACATGAGGCCGGATGGCAGCGCGCCGACTTCGGGCATGGCGCCGAAGGCCCGCAGGTCTTCGTGGCGATAGATTACCAGTTCATCCGCCGCATTGCGCAGGAAGCGGGGCGTGTCGCCGGAAAAGGCGGTGGTGCAGAAAGCCTTGAAACTGTCACGGCCGCCGGTGAAGCCCAGCGACTCGATGGCGGTTAGCGATTGGATGTCCATGGCGCCCTCTATAAGATAGCATAAACTACCTTATAGGCTGTCGCATATCGTGCAAGCGGGGGTGTCGCGCGTTTAGCCGATGACTTCGCGGGCCACGGAAAACACGTCTTCGAACATTTCGGCCGTCAGGCGACCGGTATTCGTGTTGTAGCGGCTGCAATGGTAGCTCGACAGCAGGGTGAGGGGGCGACCTTCGAATTCCACCTCATAGCGCGTGTTGTGGCCGAAGGGATGCGCACTGAGTTTCAAGCCGAGTGTGCGGACCGTGGAGTCGTGGCTGATCTTGCCGAGGCAAAGCAGGACCTTCAGATGGGGCAGGGCGTTGATGCGCGACTGGAGGAAGGGGCGGCAGGTGTTGATTTCGGCGCCGACGGGCTTGTTTTTAGGTGGTACGCAGCGTACCGCATTGGTGATCATGGCCTTTTTCAGCTTGAGGCCGTCTTCGGGGTTTGCCGCGTAAGTGCCTGAAGAAAAACCGAATTTTTCCAAAGTCGCATAGAGGAGATCGCCGGCCCAGTCGCCGGTGAAGGGGCGGCCTGTGCGGTTGGCTCCGGTTACACCGGGCGCAAGGCCGACGACCAGGAGACGGGCCGTCTCGTCTCCGAAACTCGGCACGGCGCCGTTGAACCATGTAGGTTCACGCGCGGCCACGGCCTCGCGATAGGTCACGAGGCGGGGGCATAAGGGGCAATCGCGGGGGGCTTCGGGGGGGTATTCTGCCACTTTAGTAGCCATCGGCGACGCCGTCCTTGCGCAGCTCGGTGGCGGCGATCCATGCGCCGCTGTCGAAGTCGCGCATGATGGCCTGATAGCCGCCAGCGTTCGCCTTACAACATTCGACGCTTTGGCCACGACGCTCGAGTTCGGCGCGGGTGGCGGGCGGAATGCCGCTTTCGAGCTGGACGGTGCCTTTGTCGGCTTCGCATGGGTCGCCGCTATAGGCATTGGTCGGCTCACAGCCGCCGACATGTTCCCAGCGGGCTGCGTCGCCGGCTTCCTGCAGGCCCATGTCAAAATCGACGAGATTCAGGATGATCTGGACATGACCCTGGGGCTGCATGCCCCCGCCCATAAGGCCGAAGCTGAGCCAGGGTTCGAACGGGCACGCCTGATCGATCGGCAGGGCGCGCGTCTGGCAGGACGGCTTGTTCTTCTTGAACGCGAAGGCCGGGATGATCGTGTGGAAGGGGCGTTTGCCGGGCTCGAACACGTTGGGATGGTTCGGGTCGAGGCTGAAGAGCTGGCCGCGATCCTGGAACATGAAGCCGAGACCGTCGGCGACGAGGCCCGAGCCCATGCCGCGATAGTTGGACTGGATCAGCGAGACCATCATGCCATCCTTGTCGGTGACGGTCAGATAGGTCGTGTCGCCCTGTTTCAGCTTGGCATCGGCAGCGGCGGCGGCCTCAGGCGTGATTGAGGCCTCGACATCGCCGAACGCAAAGCTCGGGACGCGGTCCATGGCCTTGTCGAGCTTGATGGTTGCGGCCTGCCGGTCGAGCCGGTTGGCCTTGAGGAAGGCGTCTTCCTTGATGCGGGAGAATTTGGGGTCGGCGAAATAATGGGCGCGGTCGGCAAAGGCGATCCGCTTGGCCTCGATCTGGGCCATCAGGGAATCGGCTGAGCCATAGCCCATGGCCTTGAGATCGAACTTCTCGAGCATTTTCAGCATCTGCAGGGCGGTGATGCCCTGCGTGGCCGGAGGCAGTTCGCAGACCTTGTAGTCGGCGCGATAGGTGACACAGACCGGTTCGACGAATTCGCCGGTATGGGCAGCGAAATCCTCATAGCGCAGCGGGCCGCCGATGCGCTTGAAATAGGCATCCATCGTCTTGGCGGTTTGGCCCTTGTAGAACTCGTCGCGGCCTTTCTGACCGATCCGTTCCAGCGTGTCGGCGAGATCCGGATTGGTGAAGAGGCTGCCCTCATGGGGCTGGGGCGAGAAATAGGTTTTCTTCGCATTGTCATACTCTTCGAGCATACCGCTTTCATGCGCGGGCTCGAAGCGTTTGGGGCCGAAACTCCAGTAATAGGAGATGACTTCCGGGACCGGCGCGCCGTCGCGCGCATAGCGGATGGCGGGCTCAAGGTTGGCCAGCATCGGGCGGCTGCCGAACTTTTCGTGCAGGGCATACCAGGCATCGACCGTGCCGGGCACGGTGACGGGCGCCGTGCCAAAGGGCGGGATTTCCTTGCCGTCCATATATTTGTCGGCCTTTGCCTGCACATCGGCGAGGGTGGCGCCCATGGCCGAACGGCCGGAGCCATTATAGCCGTAGAGCTGCTTTGTCTGCGGATCCCAGACGATGGCGAAAAGGTCGCCGCCAATGCCGTTGGCGGTGGGCTCAACGAGGCCGAGCATGGCGTTCGCGGCGATGGCGGCGTCCATGGCATTGCCGCCAGCCTTCATCACGTCCAGCGCCGTCTGCGTGGCGAGCGGGTGGGCGGTTGCAGCGGCGGCATGGGGTGCAACGACAGCCGAACGCACGCCGATGGGACGCCCGGCAGGCATGCGGTCGCCCGGCCCCGGTTTGGCGGCGTCATCGAAGGGCGCTGCGTCATCCTCCAGCGGGGCAGGGGTGAGCGCGGTGCATGAACTTGCCAGCAGCGCTGCTGCGCCTGCCATCAGCCATTTCATCATCAGTTCGGTCCTCGCTTGCGGGTGTCCTTGGGAAAATAGTGTGTCGCCATGCGCCCGGCGATGTCCTGTCCATCACGGGCAAAGCGGGCCTCGGCTTCGATCGCGCGGTTGTCGCAGGAGAGATACTGGGCGCTTGTACGCGTATAGGCATTATTGAAGCCCTGCACGAGGGAGGAGCGCAAATTGCCCTTGTCCGGTGCTTCATAGCGCAGGAGGTCTGCCATGTAGCGGCGCCAGTACTGGTCTTCGCGGCCATTGCAGCGCACGCGAATGGCGTGGGCTGAGCCGAGCGTCGCCGCGAGCTCTGATGCATCGCGGAAATAGTCAGGGCCACGCAAGGGAATGCCCGACTGGGCCGAGGCATTGCTTGCGCCCGCAAGCAGGAGCGCGCTAAGCAGGGCGCCATGAAAGACTGTCTTGTTCATGCGAAAACCTTCGCGCGCATCGCTCCACGGCTCAAGGGCCTTGAAGACAAACTCAATATGATCGTCATGGACGATAATGGTGTCTTCTCCAAGGCATCCACTGGAGAGACGGTGACAGAACCGAAACCCGAGATTGTATTTGGCGCGGCCGATGCCTTCCGGGGGCAGCATGCGCGGACTTTCATGAAGGCTGTCATCAGTGGCGGGCGGCTGGACTGGTTCCAGTCAGCGGCCGCAGGGATTGAGCACCCGGCCTTCGTCATGATCGGCAAGATGGCCAATCAATTCACCACCAACCATAGGCAATCAGAGGCCATGTCCGAATGGGCCCTGTGGCAGGCCCTGGACTATTTCCGCCAGGGCCCGAAGCACCGGGCACAGCAGGCCGCAGGTGCGTGGGACTCGCTGGATTCGCGCGAAATTCGCGGGTCGAAATGGTTGATCGTCGGGTTTGGCTCAATCGGATCGTCAACCGGACGACGTGTGATGGCGCTTGGCGGTCAGGTGACGGGGGTGAAGCGGTCGCATGGCCGGGTCAAAGGCGCTGACCGGATCGTGCATCCTGATGACGTGATGGCGGAGTTGCCCGATGCCGATGTGGTTCTCGTCTGCGTGCCGCACACGCCGGAAACGGAAGGCATGGCCAATGCGGACTTCTTCGCTGCGATGAAGCCGGACGCGCTGTTCATGAACCTCGGGCGCGGGGCTCTGGTGAATGAGCCTGATCTGATGGCCACACTGGATGCGGGTCGGCCCGGACATGCGGCGCTGGATGTGGCGTCAGAAGAGCCGCTGCCGCAGGACAATCCGCTCTGGACGCATCCGAAAATAACATTGACGGCGCATGACAGCTCCCAAACACATGGGACGGTCATCGGCGCCGACGATACATTCATTGAAAACCTGCACAGATACTTCAACGGCGAACCGCTGAAGCATCTGATCGACAAGTCTGAATTTGCCTGAAGGCTAGAGGGCGATATCGGCCGTCTTGTCCTGGTAGTCTTTCTTCGGATCACTGCCGAACAGCATCTTGATGCCTGCGAACACGCTGTTCTCGTTCAGCCAGACATGGGCATGGTCGAGGTCGAGCCGCATAAGGCGGATTTTCGGATCGTCCTTGCCGTCAAACCAGGCGGCGATGAACGGGTTCCAGAGGCGGTCAATGGTGGCCTGGTCGTTCTGGAGCTGGAGCTGGCCATGGAGCGAGGCAAAGAGCCCGTGCCCTTTCGAGACGAATTGGGCGACCGCAGCGGACGGGCCAACACCCAGAGCCTGAACGAGATCCACGTCGCTGGATGAGAAGATCCAGACAGGACCGCGTTCATCGTCTTCAAGGATCGTCGTCATCGGCTGGCTTGCGCCTCCGTCTTTGTTTTCAAGGCCGAGCATGATTGTGCGGTCGGACTTGAGTTCGGACCAGAGTTTCTTTTCGATTTCTTTTTGGCTGGGCATGGATGTCTCCTTTGATTAGGCTATGTCGGAACAACCAGCAGGCGCGGGACTTGTTCCCGCATGCGACGCGCCATCGAATTGGGAATGTGCGTCGGCAGGACGATCCGTTCCCGAAGGACGCGCGTATAGCGCGCCAACATTCATAAGGAGAAATAATGTCCCTTCATCTCACGCGCGCGCTAGGCGCGATCGCTTCCACGCTTGTCCTCTGCCATTGCGCTGCGGCGCAGGACGGCACGCAGGCGCAGGATACTGCCCCGCAAGTCATTACGGGTACGGATGGCATGAAGTTGTCAGCAACGCCGCTGGAAACATTCGCGAGTGCGTGGGCGATGACATTCCTGCCGGATGGCCGCGCTATCGTCACGGAGAAAACAGGTGACATTTGGCTGCTCTCAACCGAGGGCAAGAAGCTCGGCAAGCTCTCCAATGCGCCAAGTGTTGATCCGCGCGGGCAGGGCGGGATGGGCGATTTTATCCTGCATCCTGATTTCGCCGACAACGGGACGGTGTTCCTCTCTTATGTCGAGCGTGATGCTGACGATGACAGTCTAAGCGGCGCAGCGGTGGAACGCGCGACGCTGACCCTGACGGCGACGGGCGGGGCGCTATCGAACCGCGAAGTGATCTGGCGTCAGGCGCCTAAGGTCGAGGGTAATGGCCACTATGGTCACAGGCTCGCTGTCTCTCCTGATGGGCATTTGTTCATCAGTTCCGGCGAGCGCCAGAAGTTCAACCCGGCCCAGAACATGGCGATGAATCTCGGCAAGATCATCCGTATCAATCAGGATGGCAGCGTGCCGGAGGATAATCCGTTCTATGGAAACGGCGCGGCGGCTGATCAGGTCTGGACGCTTGGTCATCGCAATCCGCTCGGTATTGCGTTCGACAGTGAAGGGCGGCTCTGGGAGCAGGAGATGGGTCCGAAGGGCGGCGACGAGCTGAACATGATTGTCCGTTCAAAGAATTATGGCTATCCGTTCGTATCGGAGGGCGAGCATTATAATGGCACGAAGATTCCGAGCCATGCGAGCATGCCGATCTTTGAAGCGCCCACAGTTGCCTGGGTGCCGGCGATCAGCCCTGCGGGCCTGATGTTCTATGATGGCGATACATTTGCAGACTGGAAGGGCAACGCCTTTATTGGCGGCCTGTCATCCAAGGCGCTGGTGCGGGTCTCGTTCAAGCCAGCGTCAGGCGATGGCGACGCGGCACCAGAGGCGTCCGAAGCGGCCCGTTATGAATGGGGCAAGCGCATCCGCGAACCGGAGCAGGGCCCTGACGGCGCGATCTATGTGCTGGAGGACGGCGAAGGTGGCCGCCTGCTGAGACTGACGCCGGCTGAATAGAGCCAAATGACCGGCCAGACGCATGCGTGTCTGGCCGGTCCCGGAACTCAGGCGCTTGTTTTGGTGCGCATGCCTGACATGCGGTCGATGGCGGCCTCGGCGTCGCGCATGATGTCGGCAACGATGGCTGCAACAGGCTTCACTTCGTGCACGCCGCCAGCGGACTGGCCCATGGCGAAACAGGACGTATCCTGATTGAGTTTTGCTTCGTCGACAATGCCGCCAATGCCGCCGATCACACCGGTTTTCGTGGAGTGGATGGCCTGGTGCGGGAAGGGCTGGATGTCTTCCGGGCGCGATTCCCAGTCATTGATGTACTCGTTCGTGCGGCAACGCATTGGCTTGCCGGAATAGCAGCGCGTGCGCGTCGTGTCCGTGTCGCCGGCGCCGACCACGGCCTGCTTGTACATGTTGGCGGCGTGCGCCTCTTCGGATGCGATGAACCGCGTGCCCATCCAGACACCGCAGGCGCCGAGCGCGAGGGCGGCGGCGAGGCCGCGCCCGTCATAAATACCGCCAGCGGCAATCACCGGGATGTTCACGGCCTCCACGGCCTGCGCGACGAGCGGCATCGTGCCGACAAGGCCGGTATGGCCGCCGCCTTCGCCGCCCTGCAGGATCACGGCATCACAGCCGGCCTGCTCAGCCTTGATGGCATGCTTCACGGCGCCGCCGACAACCATGACCTTCACGCCGGCATCCTTGAGACGTTTCATGATCGGCAGGGGTACGCCGAGGCCGGCGACGAAGGAATCGGCGCCGCCCTTGATGATGACCTCGACGGATTCTTCGAGGCTTTCCGGGCTGGCAGCCAGGAGGTCGACGCCGAAGGGCTTGTCGGTCAGTTCCCGCACGCGTTTCATCTGTCCGGCGATGAAGTCCGGCCCGGTGCCGGCCATGCCAAGCACGCCATAGCCGCCCGCATTGCACATCGCAGCGCAGACTTCGGCATAGGAGACTCCGCCCATGCCTGCCAGCATGATCGGGTGTTCAACTTTCAGCAGTTCTGTCAGTGCAGTTTTCAGGGCCATCGGGAAGGCGTCCTTTCTGTAATGGATTTTGTATACTGGACGCTAAATGGCCGCCCCAGCGTCAACGCAAGAGGGGCAAGTCTGCTTCCGCATGGACACAATCGCCTACAGTCTGCCCCATTCCCGCCGCGATCTGCAGTCAAATACCACCTCAAGCCGAGGGAATCGTCCACTCGGCGTGAATAAGTCAGATGAGGGGAAGCTCCTATGACGAAACTTTTTGCAAGCGCTGCCGTTGCAGCACTGTTCGCTGGTGGTGCCTTTGCTATGGGCCCAACAGAAGAAGTCACCGTGACGCCTGACGTTGATGTCACTGTCGTTGAAGACGCTGACACGACTGCAGAAGTTGTGGTTGATGACGACGCTGAAGTTACTGTCGAAGCTCAAGGCGACGCAGAAGGCGAAGTTGTTGTAGAAGACGAAGCTGATGCAGAAGCAGAAGTTGAAGCAGAAGCTAATGCTGAAGTTGAAGCAGAGGCAGAAGAAGAAGCAGAAGCTGATGCGGCCGCTGATGCTGTAGCAGAAGCTGCTGATGACGGCGACGCTGACACCGAAGTGGACGTTGAAGTATCCACACCGGATGCTGAATAACGACCGTTCTGTCGGAATTCGCCCTTTCCCTACCGGGAGAGGGCTTTTTCCTTTATAAGGAATCAACAGTCGGAACAACACGACTGAATGATAAAATGAACTTTTAGTAATGACCGAGAAGTGCTATGGGCCTCCCCGGTCATCTGACCAACAACAGGGGTAACACAATGAAGAACATCATGATCATCGGCGCTGCTGCGCTGGCACTCGCCGCCTGCAGCCCGAAAGAAGAAGCCGCACCTGCCGCTGACGCCGCTGTCGAATCCGCTTCGGAAGCTGTGGAAGCTGCTTCAGACGCAACAGAAGCTGCTGCTGACGCAACGGCCGAAGTCGCTTCCGACTCGCTCGACGCTGCTGACGAAGCCCTCGACGATGCTGCTGACTCGCTCGACGCCGCTGCAGACGACGTTGCTGAAGCTGCTGATGAAGCTGCTGACGAAGTGACTGAAGAGCCACACGACTAGTCTCCGGCACTCGCCGAGACGAATAAGGGCCGTTCCGTTTCCGGAGCGGCCCTTTTTCATGTCCGTATTCCTGGACGCCTAGAAGACCGAGTAGCCGCCGTCGATGATCAGTGTGGTGCCGGAATGATAGGCGGAGGCATCGGAGGCGAGGTACACGGCCATGCCGCCGAAGTCTTCAGGCTCGCCCCAGCGGCGAATCGGTACGCGCGAGATGACCTTGGTCGTGAACGTGTCATTGTCCTGCGCCGCTTCGGTCATGTCGGTGGCGATCCAGCCCGGCAGGATCGAGTTGCTGCGGATATTGTAGCGGCCGTATTCCACCGCGATGGCTTTCATCATGGCGATCAGGCCGCCCTTGGTGGACGCATAGGCCTGGTTGCGGCCAGCGCCTTCGATACCGGCCAGTGAGGCCGTGCCGACCAGTGAGCCGCCCGGATCACCCGCCTTGGCGCGCTTGACCATGGATTTCGCCGCTTCGCGTAGGGTGAAGAAGGCGCCTTCCATGTTGATCCGGTGATTGAAGCGCCAGGTGTCCAGTGTCATTTCCTCGAAACTGCTGGCGCCCCGGCCGACACCGGCATTGGCGATACAGGTGTCGATGCGGCCGAAATGGGCTTCGGTATCGGCCATGGCCTTAACCACCTGGTCTTCTTCGCCGACATCCACTTCCCATGCCGCGACCCGGCCTGTGCCCAGTTTCTCCAGCTTCGCGACGGCTTCCTTGTTGGCGTCCGCCTTGCGGCCCCAGATGGCGACATCGGCATTCGAGGCGGCGAGCGCTTCGGCCATGCCAAGCCCGATTCCCCTGTTGCCGCCCGTCACAAGGCAGGTTTTTCCGGTCAGGTCGAAGGGTGCATAGGTCATAGGTGTCTCCTCAGGGATTGTTTTGGCGACAACACATAGATGACCCTGCGGAGGGTCAAGCGATAATTGAGGTATTCCTCACGAGCGCCCTTGCGGCTTCGATGACGCGCCTTGTCTCATCCCAGAGGCCAAGCGTCGCCAGGCGGTCCGGCGAGATCCATTCGGCATGGGCGGCATCGTCGCCTGCCAGCGGCTCACCCGCCTCCCAGATGGCGGCATAGTCGAACAGGACATAGTGCCGGGCAGTCTCGCCGCTACGCCGGGACGTGAAAATGGCATCGACCACGTCAACAAGTCCGATGATGCGCGCGGTGATGCCGGTTTCTTCCTGCAGTTCGCGCAGGGCGCCGTCGGCCAGGCTTTCGCCGAATTCCAGCTTTCCGCCCGGAATCGACCAGTCGCCGGCCAGGGGTTTGGTGCCGCGCCTGATCAAAAGCACGTCATCACCGCGAAAACAGGCTGTTCCCACAGCAGGTACGGGGCGCATGACGGGGGAACGGCTATCAGGGGTCATCAATCCTATACCTTTGGGCGCTAGGTCAAACTCTTAGCAAGGATTCCGACATGGCAAAGCCACCAAAGCGCCGCTCCCTCAGCCTTGCCCTTCAGGGGGGTGGTTCGCATGGGGCTTATACCTGGGGCGTACTCGACCGGCTGACCGAGGAGGCCGATCTTGACCTGGCCGGCATTTCGGCCACATCGGCGGGCGCGGTGAATGCCGTGGCCTGGGCCTCCGGTTTCGCCAAGGACGGGGCAGATGGCGCGAAAGCGAGCCTTGAATCGGTCTGGCGCAGCGTGTCGCGCTCCGGGTCAGGCATGGCGCCGTTCGGTACATGGGGCGCGATGGCCTTTGCCTATGCCAGCGCGCTGCAGAGCCTTGCGAGCCCCTATGACCTCAATCCGTTCAATCTGAACCCGTTACGCCAGATCATCGAGGGCGAGATCGATTTCGACGCCATCCACGCGTCCGGCATCAAGCTCTTCCTGTCTGCCACCAATGTGGAAAGCGGCCGGGTGAAAGTGTTTGATCGCACGATGATCACCGCTGACACTGTGCTCGCCTCGGCCTGCCTGCCGCAGGTGTTCCAGGCGGTTGAGGTGGATGGCAACCCCTATTGGGATGGCGGCTATATGGGCAATCCGAGCCTCTTCCCGCTGATCTATTCCGGGGCGCCGCGCGATGTCCTGCTTGTCATGCTCAATCCGCTGGCCCGGCCGGGCGTGCCAAAGCGCGCGGGGGAGATTTCCGAACGCATCAACGAGATCAGTTTCAACGCGTCACTGATCGGCGAATTACGCGCCATCGCTTTCGTGCAGCACTTGATCGATGATGGCATGCTGAAGGAAGCGGTCATCAAGAAATACCGCCGTCTGAACATCCATGCCATTCGCGGCGGCAGGGACCTGCTCGCCTTCGATCTCAGCAGCAAGTATGACACGAGCTGGGATTTCCTGACCAGATTGCGCGACCTTGGCCGGGCGGCAGCAGACCAATGGCTGATCGAGGACTCCCACCATGTTGGCACCAAGACGTCCAACATCGACCTCAGGAAAGAGTTCCTGGATATCTAGGCGCGCCGCAGGAAGCTGACCTTGGCGGCGCCATAGGTGCGCGCGTCGAGCACGTCCCATCCGGCGAAAGGCAGCATCTCGTCTGCGGCTGTCTCGACAATCGCGATGGCGTCCTCGGTGAGCCAGCCACCCTTGGCGAGCTGTTCCAGCGCCGGTTCGGCAAGGCCCTTGTTATAGGGGGGGTCGAGGAAGGCGATTGTGAACGGCGCGCCGACGCCTGCCGGGATGGGGCCAAGGTCGGTTGCCGAGCGGCGCTGGATACTGGTCGTGCCGAACAGGCCCAGCGTCTCGCAATTGGTGCGGATCGTGCCGCGCGCGCCGGCATCGGTTTCGACGAACACGCAGAAGGCCGCGCCGCGCGACATGGCTTCAAGGCCGAGCGCTCCGGAGCCGGCGAAGAGGTCGATCACGCGGGCGCCATCAATCGGCGGGGCCCAGGCCGCATGGGAGATGAGATTGAACACGGCCTCGCGCGCCCGGTCGCCCGTGGGACGGGTCGACTGGCCTTTTGGCGCCGCGATGGGGCGGCCTTTATGTTCGCCTGCAATGATCCGCATGGGGGGACGCACCTGCTCTTTACTTTCGCCGCGTGTAGGGCGATCTCTCGCCCATGACAATTACCCTCTCCCCGATGGCGCGTGCGCTGGAGCTGGCCGGACTGGCCGCTGCGGCAGGCGAAGTGCCTGTGGGCGCGGTGATTGTAGACCCGGCGACCGGCGAGATCGTCGCCGAGGGGGCCAATGCCCCCATCGCAGGTCATGACCCGACGGCGCATGCGGAAATCGTCGCCCTGCGCGCGGCAGCCGCGAAGCTGGGCAATTACCGCCTGACCGACCTGCACATGTACGTCACGCTTGAGCCCTGCGCGATGTGCGCCGGGGCGATCAGCCTTGCGCGGATCGGCAAGCTGGTCTTTGCGGCGTGTGACCCGAAAGGCGGGGCGGTCATACACGGCGCCCGCTTCTTCGAGCAACCTACCTGCCATTGGCGGCCAGCGGTCGAGCAGGATGAGGCGGCGGGCGAGACGGCGAGCGCCTTGCTGAAGGATTTCTTCCGCGCGCGGCGAAACTGATATGGACGGGCACGGATATGACCTCCTGGTGAAGGATGCATTGATCTTCCTGTTTGCCGCTGGCGTGGTTGTGCCGGTTTTCCGTTATCTCCGCCTACCAGCCGTCGTCGGGTTCATGCTGGCCGGGGTGGCGCTGGGGCCGTTTGCGCTGGGCTCGCTCACGCATGTGCAGCCGTTGCTGGAATATGTGTCCGTGTCGGACCCAGAGGCCGCTGCGCCCTTTGCGGAACTGGGCATCCTGTTCCTCCTGTTCCTCCTTGGCCTCGAATTCTCGTTTGAAAAGCTTTGGTCGCTCCGCCGCGCGGTGTTCGGCGCTGGAGGCCTCCAGTCGGCGTTGAGCGCAGTTGCTATCTGCGCGGTGGTCTATTTCGCAGGGTTACCGGCGCAAGCGGCCATCATATGCGGCCTGGCGCTCGCGCTGTCCTCGACGGCAATCGTCATGCAGATCCTGATTGAGCAGAAGCGCGCCAGCCGACCCGTCGGGCGTGCGGCGCTCAGCGTGCTCCTGTTCCAGGATATACTTGTTGCACCCATCCTTATCTTTGTTGGTTTCATGCGTGTGGGCGAGGATGCGAATGTGTCCGCGGCCCTGCTGGAGGCGGCGGTGAAGGGCTTTCTGGCGATTGCGTTGATCATGCTGATCGGAAGGTTTGCACTGCGGCCCATGTTTCGGCTCGCCGCCATGATGGGCGGGCGCGACTTTCTGATGGCCCTGACGCTGCTGACCGTCGTGGGCGCTGCGACCATCACCGCCACGGCAGGTCTGTCGCTGGCACTCGGCGCCTTCCTTGCGGGGTTGCTGCTTGGAGAGACCGAGTTCAAGCACCAGACAGAGGTGGATCTCGAACCGTTCAAGGGGCTGCTGCTCGGCGTTTTCTTCATGACGGTCGGTATGGCGCTCGACCTGCCGTCCCTTGTCACCCGGCCGGGGCTGATCCTCGGCGGGCTGGCGGCTTTGCTTCTCGTCAAGTTCCTGATCGTGTTCGCCGCGTGCCGGCTGTTTGCCGGTGACAGGCTGCTCGCGCTCGAGGCGGCTTTCCTGCTGGCCCCGGCCGGTGAGTTTGCTTTCGTCGTGATCGCCGCCGCCAGCTCAGCTGGCGTGCTGGAGGCGGATGTCTCCGGCATGTTGGCTGCAGTTGCAGGCCTCTCCATGCTGCTGATCCCGGTTCTAGGCCGCCTCGGGACGTTCGCCGTGTCCAGGCTGGAGAAGCGGGAGCCGTCTGGCGCGCTTGACGCGGATTTCTCCGAGCTGAAGGGGCACGTTATCATTGCGGGTTTCGGCCGTGTTGGTCAGGCGGTCGCTCATATCCTTGATACGGAAGAGACCGATATCGTCGCGCTGGAGCGGAGCGTCGTGCGGCTTGCAAGAGAGCGCAAAGACGGCTGGCAGGTCTTCCTGGGCGACGCTGCCCGCCCTGAAATTCTCCACAGTGCGGGGGCCGATGGCGCGCGCCTGTTTGTCGTGACGGTGGACGATGTGGCAGCAGCCGAGGCCATGGTAAGGTCCTTTCGCATGCTGCGTCCGGATGTGCCCATTGTTGCCCGCGCGCGCGACCATGAACATGCTGCGCGGCTGCGTGAGGCGGGTGCGAACCATGTCATTCCCGATGCGATCGAATCCGGCCTCCAGATGGCCGGTCGGGCGCTTGCCGAGTTCGGATATGACGCAGAGACCGTCCGGAGCCGTTTGGCATCTGAGCGGGATGAACAATACAGCGTGGCCCTCGGCGGAGCCTGAGCTTTCTGGAAGCCCCCGTAACGTCAGGCTTGCTTCCCGCAAGGGCAGGGCGGGCCTAAGGTCTCGCAAACAGGGAGTTCCTCATGACCGCCACGATCAAAATCGAGAATGACATCGCCATCATCACCATGGATGACGGCAAGGCCAATGCCATCAGCCCCGCCATGCTGGAGTCGCTGAACGCTGCGCTCGACCAGGCCGAGAAAGAGGCGAAGGCCGTTGTCATCACCGGGCGGCCGGACAGGTTCTCCGCCGGGTTTGACCTCAAGACCATCATGGGCGCATCGCCCGAAGACGTGCGCAGTCTCGTCAATGGTGGCGGCGCGCTGGCCCTGCGCCTGTTTACCCTGCCCATGCCTGTCGTGGCGGCGTGCACCGGCCACGGCATCGCCATGGGCTGTTTCATCCTGCTCGGCTGTGACAAGCGTATCGGCGCGACGGGGCCCTACAAGATCGGCGCCAACGAGACGCAGATTGGCATGGTGCTGCCGGTGTTCGCGCTGGAACTGTGCAAGGCGCGGCTGAACCCGCTCTACCTCACCGAATCCGTCATTATGGGGACGCTGTTCACGCCCGAAGAGGCCGTTACTGTCGGCTATCTCGACAAGGCGGTTTCCCCGGATCAGGTGCTGGCCGAGGCCATGGCCGAAGCCGAACGCCTCAAGGCGCTGCCTGCTGCGGCGCTTGCAGGAAACAAGAAAATCCTCCGCAAGCCGTTCGTGGACGTCATCGCGCCGACTGTGGCGCGCTAGGCCGCTTCACGATTGGTGCTGTTCATACGCATAGGAACAGCATGCATCCTTGGTGAGAAGTGACAGCCTGTCTGACATTATGTTGTCAGGTTTTCAAAACGTCCTACAGTGACCTCAGCCAACAGGCTGGGGGACAATTCGTATGCGTTTGAAGGTGCCTGATTTCCTGTCCGGAATCCGCAGGAAGCCTGCTATGGACGTGCCTGCCCCTGTTGAACAGCGCCCGGAACTACCTGCCGGAAAATCGGACACGCCCGCACTGGGAAGATTGGACCGCCTGAACCGTTGGCTGACCCTTGGCGCGAATATCGGTGTCCTGCTCGGCCTGATCATGCTGATCGTCGAAGTGCGCCAGAACGCGGCCCTATCGCGCGCCACGATGGAGCAGCAGAAGAACGATGTCCTCGCCGACATCGAGTTCTATATCGCCAAGCCGGAAATTTCTGAGATCTGGATCAAGTCCATCCGCCATCCGGAAGACCTGACCGAACCGGAGCTGCGGACAATGGACGGCATCCTGGTGGCGCTCATGCTGCAATGGGATCACCGCTTCCAGATGGAGGCTGCGGGACTGGCAAGCCGCGCCGATGCGCGTCAGCACGTGCTCAACGCGGCCCCCTACTATTTCGGCAGCCGCTTTGCCAAGCACTGGTGGTCGCTTCAGGCGTCCGGCTGGGAAGGTACGCCCATGATGGACGTTGCCGGTCCGATCGTCGAAGGGCTCGATGAAAACTTCCTCGTCACCTATCTCGACAAGCTGAAACTGCCGCCCAAAGACCCGCCAGTTGATACCGCGCCCTCAGACACAGAGGCCATCGAATGATCCTCCGGCGCATCTCGCACGCTTTCCGCAAGCAGGACTGGTTCACCGTCCTGATAGAGACGCTGATTGTCGTCTTCGGTGTGTTCATCGGTCTGCAGGTCAACAACTGGAATGAGGCGCGGAGGGATCGGATTCAGGCGGAAACCTCGCGTGAGAGGCTAATTGCCGATTTGCGCGCTGATCTTGATGCCTTTGCCATTCGTCGGCAGTGGTACGAGGAAGTCCTGGAAGCCGCCCTGCGCGTTGATAACGCTCTGCAGTCCGATCCGCCCGAAACGGTCGATGAGACGTGGCGCTTTGTCCGCGACAGCTGGATTGCCGGCGGCGAATGGCCGTTCGCGCCCTCGGCGCAGATATACAAAGAGCTTCAGAACGCTGGCGATCTGGACCTCATCGCCAGCGGATCGATGCAACGCCGGCTGCGCGACTATTATGAAGACTCCGCGCACGAGATTGAAATATCGCTGACATTCAGGTCCGCCTATGGCGATCTGGTGCACCAATTAATCGAAGGCCGCGTCGGTATGCTTATGGCCGACTGTCTGTCAGCGGCCAGTCTCGAGCCCAGCTCGCCAGGGACAACCCCCGCGACATTCTACAAGGACTGTCAGCCGCCAGAAGACTTTGCGCTCGTGATGCGCTCAGCGGCAAACCTCCGGGAGTCGACGGCGTTCCGGTCCCAACTCAACGCGCGTCTGAACAAACTTTCGGGGCTCCGGTCACTGCTTGAGTATCTTGATCGACAGGCAGCATCACTGGTGTCTGATCTGGAGACAACACAATGATCCTCCGCCGTCTCACCACCGCCCTGCGCAAGCAGGACTGGTTCACCGTGGTGATCGAAACCCTGATCGTGGTACTCGGCGTTTTTCTCGGCCTGCAGGTCAACAACTGGAACGCGGCGCGGGTCGAGCGGAACAGCGAGCAGGTCCTGCTATTGCGCCTGCAGGAGGAAACCCGCTCACTTCTGGACACACAGAAAGAAGAGCTGGCGGCACAAAGCCCTCGCATGGGGCTGCTCACAGACGCCAATTCCGTCATGTTCTCGCTCGCGCCGTCACGGCCACTGACCAATGATGAGTGCTGGGCCCTGGTCGTCTCACACTGGCTGCCCTCGCCCACGGAAGAATTGTCGAGCCTTGATGAACTTCTTGCCTCCGGCCGGTTTGATCTGATTTCCAATCCCTCCGTGAAGGCGCCCCTCCGCGACTATGCTGTTGTGCAGGAACGGTCCCGTGCTGCGCGGGCCGAAGCGGTCAACGAATTCTTCCGGCTTTACAGCCGTCATCCGGACGCCGTCTGGCTCGAAGTGGGGCGTGCCGAGGATACAGACTACTTCCCCCCAACTGCGCCCCTCGACAGCGAAGGCATGAAGTGGCGATATCGATGCGACATCGACCAGATACGCGGGAACACGGCCTTCCTTAGCGAATACAGCGATAATGCTGCACGGTTGAATTCCTATCTTCGACGCTACAAGGAACGCATCGCGGTCCTGACAGACCTGGACGCCGAACTGGCGAAGGAACTGGGCATGTCACGCTCGCGGCGAGAGAGCGAGGCGGTGGAATGATCCTTCGCCGGCTCACCGATGCCTTCCGCAAGCAGGACTGGTTCACCGTCGCTGTGGAGACGCTGATCGTCGTGCTTGGCGTGTTTCTTGGCCTGCAGGTCAATAACTGGAATGAGGCCCGCGGTGCACGCGCCCAGGAAGTCGTTTTGCTTGAGCGGCTGGAGGAGGATTTCCGTGAAGCCGAGAGCGCCATTGCGCTTGCGGCAGACGAGGCGGAGCAGATCGCTGACCAGACGAGTAAGCTCATCGCACTCCTCCGCACCGAAGAAACAGCTCCGGATATAGCGGACCTTGAGGCATATCTTACTGCGCCGGCGCTCACCTCGCCCCTGCCGACGCAATCAGCGACCTATATCGAGATGATCTCCACGGGCAATCTTTCACGCATACGCAACGAGCGGCTGAGGCGCGCGCTGACGGTTTATGGCCAGAACCTGGATCGCCACGAAAAGAATTATGAGCGGGTGTTGACCGCGCAGTCGTCACTGACCGGTCGTCCCCTGCTGGTCGATGCCATTCGGGTCAACACACGAAACACGCCAGCAGGAACCGATTTTATTGCGGACTATGACTGGGCGCTATTGCGTCAGGCCGAGCCTCAGCTCCAGACCATTCTGATCTTCCAGTACAATCTTGCGAATATCGCCCGGCAGCAGCGCGACGAGGTACGCACCATTCTCGCTCTGCTTGAGGAACGCGAATGATCCTCCGCCGTGTCATCTCTCATGTGAAGAACCAGGAATGGACTGCCATCGCGATCGACTTCCTGATCGTTGTGTTCGGTGTCTTTGCCGGTTTCCAGGTGAATAACTGGAATGAGGCCCGCCAGGATCGCGCCCGTGCCGCCGTCTATACCGAAAGGTTGAAGGCGGAACTTCACGCTGAACTGGAATACGCAAGCGCCCTTCTCGAATACAATACTGTTGCGTCCAGAGCGGGCGATGCGGCCTATCTTGGACTGTCGGGAAAGGCGGCGATGGATGACGAAACCATTCTGATCAACGCTTACCGCGCGAGCCAGTACAACTGGTATGAGCGCCGGCGGGCGGCCTTTGACGAGATCGTGGCATCGGGGTCTCTGGGTCTGATTTCCGATGTCGGCCTGCGCGAAACCGCGATCGGCATTTACAACACACCGATCTTTTCCATCACCCTCTCAGAGGGTCAGTCGTCCCGGTATCGTGACCTCTTCCGCATGTCGATTGAGCCGTCATTGCACAATGACCTCAGCAAGAATTGCGGCGACAAGGAGTATGACAGCGGTGGCGCAGCTGTCGGGCTTCTCACGATGGACTATCCCTGCACACTCACCGCCAGTCCGGACGAGATGGCAGAAGGCGTTCTGGCCCTTCGGAGTGACCCCGAGGTCGCAAGAGCCCTGAAGCTGCGTAACGCGCAGGTGTCCGGCAGAACGTATGACCTTGAAGCGACGATAAGGACATTCGGGCTGAAAACGCTGTTCGAAGAGGATATCACGCCGTGATCCTCCGCCGTGTCAGACGACCCCAGCGGTCTGTGCCAACAGCCAGAGCCCGATAACGAGGAACAAGAGCGCCGCAATCATGCGCACCACGTTCATCGGCACGCGCTTGATCAGTTCATGGCCGAGGAACACAGCCGGCACATTGGCGATCATCATGCCGAGCGTCGTGCCCATGGTGACGAGGACAAGGTTCTCGAAACGGGCGCCGAGCGCGATGGTCGCGATCTGCGTCTTGTCGCCCATCTCGACCAGGAAGAACGCGATGACCGTGGTGACGAAGGCGCCGAAGCGGGCCGGTTTGTCGTCCAGATCGTCCACCTTGTCCGGAACCAGCGTCCACAGCGCCATGGCGATGAACGAGGCGGCGATCAGGTAGCGGAACCATTGCCCATCCAGCAGGGCGGCGGCCTGCGAGCCAACCAGCGCGGCGAGGAAGTGGTTGGCAATCGTCGCGACGAAGATGCCGGCCACGATGGACCAGGGCGCCTTGAAGCGCGTGGCCAGCAGGATTGCGAGCAGCTGTGTCTTGTCGCCGATTTCGGCCAGCGCGACGACGGCGGTAGAGGTGAAGAGGGCTTCCATGGCATTGTCTCCGGGCCGGGCACTTGATGACGCAATGACGCTGCACCCCATGCCCGGCCCGGACAGGAATGCGACGTCATTGGTCTCGCCCGAACGGTGTCCCGCTCCCTCCACACCACGGCCTCTCAGCCGAGTATGTTGACATGGAGGCCCGGTGCACGCACCGGCTGGCTACTCCCCAATTGACAGAGGCTCCCTAGCTCACGGGGAGCGCGCGTTCAAGCCTGTTCAGCTGCTCCGGCGATGTCCGTCAGCAGGCCCTTCAGCCAGGTCAGCGCCGGGTCCTCGGCATTCTCACGCCGCCAGTAGAGCACGCTGTCGAGCGGGCGATAGTCGAAGGGCAGGGTAAACACTTTGACCCCGGCATTCTCGACGAGCGGCAGCGGCGCGGTAACGGCCAGATGCGTCTGCCGCACGATCTCGATGGCGGGCATATAATGCGGCAGGCGCAGCACGGGTGTGATCCTGTGTCCTGCGGTGCGCACGATTTCCTCGACATAGGACCGTCCCTCGCGGCGGCTGGACACCGCAATATGGCGCAGTTCCAGGAAGCGCGCCTGTGTCATCGGCTCATCGGCCAGCGGGTGGTCATTCGCCATGGCGCAGGCATAGGGCGTCGCCAGCAAGTGCTGGCGCTCAAGGTCTGCGCCGCGCAGGCCGTCAATCTCAATGGCAAGATCCAGACGGCCTGAGGCCAGCTCGGTTGAAATGGCCGTCCGGTTCACCTGGCTCCACGATATGCGCACGCCGGGCGCCTCGGTTTCCATCCGTTTCGCCAGCGCAGGCGCCATCATGAAGGCGCCTGCATCGCGCGCCGAGATATTGAACACGCGCGTCGAATGCGCGGGCTCGAACACAGAGCGGGATTCAAGACCCGCGCGCAACCGGTCCAGCGCATCGCGCACGGCTGGCATCAGCGCCTCGGCCATGGCTGTCGGCTTCACGCCGCGCCCCTCGCGAACGAACAGCGGGTCCTCGAAATGCACCCGCAACCTAGCCAGCGCATTGCTGACGGCCGGCTGGGTGATGCGCAGCGTCTCGCTCGCCCGCGTCAGGCTGCGCTCGGTATAGACGGCCTCCAGTACAGGCAGCAGGTTCAGGTCGATGGTGCGCAGGTTCATCGTAGGGTCCGTATTATCACGAATGGTGATGATTGGGCTTCATAAGATAAAGTTGCCGAATAGTCCATGATGCGGCAGACACACACTCAGATGAGTGGAGTTTTACCCATGTGTGCCGGAATGAAGCTGACGGACGCCTCAAGGCGTGCAGCCTCAGAGCCAGCCTGCGGCCTTCATCAGCATCACGGCGCCGATTACGGTGACAAGATATTTCATGCCCTTCTTGAAGTTCACATCGGTCATCCGCTCCAGCACCTTGCCGCCCAGCGTCGTGCCCAGCATGGACAGTGGAATGGCCGCAAGGATCAGCCAGGCCGGGGGCAGGGCGCTCGCACCCGCCGCCATGATGACCGGTACGCTCCAGAACACGACCTTCACGAAATGCGCCAGAACCTGCGTCACCGCCTTGGTCGCCACGATCTGGTGGCGCGTCATGTCGGTGCGCACGAAGAACAGGTCCAGCAGCGGTCCGGCAACGCCCGCCACCGTGTTCAGCGCCTGCACGACAAAGCCCGCGCCTTCAGCCTGGAAACGCTTCTGGATATCGAGATCGACAACACGCTTCGGCAGCCACACCAGCGTCGTCGTCAGGCCCAGCATCAGATAGACCGTCTGATGGTCCGGGCGCCAGGACAGCGCGAACAGCAGGCCGACAGCGACCAGCGAGCCGAGCGCATAGCGCCGGAAGATCACCCAGTTGATATGCCTGCGCCACAGGAAGGCGCGGTAGCCGTTCGAGAAGATCTGGATCGTTCCATGCACGATCATGGCCGTCGCGACCGGCAGCAGCGCCGCCAGCACGCCCATGAAGATAATGCCGCCGGCCATGCCGAATATGCCCGAGATGAATGTCGTGACGAGCACAGTCACGAGAATGATCAGGGCAGTCATCAGGCTCATGGCCTGCGGCCTATCCCGGTTTGCAAAGCAAGACCAGATGCCTGCGCGAATATGAAACCCAGGATATCAACCGCTTATCCGGTCGACGGCAGACGCCCCCGGATGGTAAGACAGATCAAAGACTAGAAAAGAGGAAGAGAGACACATCATGCCAGACACCCAACATACAATGGACGCCAGTGCGGACATGAACGACCTTCGGATGTCCGAAGCGGCGCGCCCGCTTTACGACCACGTCCGCAAGTTCATCAAGGAAACCGTCAACCCGATGAGCGAAGAATTCCATCGCCTCGGTGAGGGCAAGACCGACATCTGGTCTTACGCGCCGGGCCAGCTGGAATGCCTCGAAAAAGCCAAGGACGAAGCGAAGAAGCAAGGCCTTTGGAACTTCTTCCTGCCTGACGCGGAAACCGGCGAAGGCCTGTCGAACCTCGACTATGCCTATATCGCAGCCGAACTCGGCAAGAACCCGATGGCGTCTGAATCCATGAACTGCTCGGCGCCAGACACCGGCAACATGGAAGTGCTCGAGCGCGTCGGCACGCCTGCC
>TARA_R110000787_G_scaffold60220_10_pt1 | contig 22585 bp, 16 predicted proteins | sample TARA_R110000787 | Tara Oceans TARA_R110000787 (sample SAMEA4397920) | marine metagenome | biome: Polar Biome; feature: [DCM] deep chlorophyll maximum layer (ENVO:01000326); material: water (ENVO:00002006), including particulate matter (ENVO:01000060) such as... | depth 35 m | reverse complement strand
AAAGAGAACAACCTTTCACTTATGAATGTTGGAGATCCTGTAAAGTATACTTTTGATATTGCTCCAGGAGAAATATTTGAAGGAACTATAAGAAGCTTAGGATATGGTGTAGCAACAGATCAAACAAATAAAGGTGGATTACCAAGTGTAAGCAATAAAAATTCTTGGTTACGAGATCCACAACGATTTCCTGTTATAATTAGTTTTGATAATAAAAAGCAAAGCCAACTTCCTATGCGTTTAGGCGGACAAGTTGATGTTGTAGTTTATACTGGTGAGAATTGGTTGCTTAATGGGATTGCTTCTTTTAGAATTAAATTTAACTCTTGGTTATCTTATGTTAGATAGATTACCTTATTTTTCAATTCCAAAATACAATTGGATAGATTCTAAACCATTAATAAGATATGTTTTAGGGATAACATTTGTATTATTTATAACTTCAGTTTTAGACTATCCCCTTTCCCATTTAACAACAGTATTAGCATTGGGTTATATAGCGCCAGGCACAAAGCCAGTAACTATAAAACAAGGTGTTTTTTTTATTCTAATATTAATAGTCATCAATTTGATTACGTTTATGTTTAGTTCTTATTTTAAGGACTATCCATTAGTTTTTATGCCTTTATTATGTTTAGGAATATTATGGTTGTATTACACTAATAAATTACCAACAATGGTAAAACTGTTTGCTTTAATCAGTTTATTAGTAATTCCATTAATCTCCCTAGAACCTCAAGGAATTAGTGGGTTTATAGCTGTTAATTTAATTATGAATGCTTTTATGGCAATTTTTTTAACCAAAATAGTTTTTTGGGTTTTTCCTTGGTCTAAAGCAGATGAAGTATTTGTTAAATCAAAGAATACGGAAAGCATAAATGATATAGAAAGGTATAATTATGCTAGGAATATATTACTTATTTTATTGCCAGTTTTGTTGTTGTTTTTCATTTTTAAATTATCGGGAGGTCTATTAATACTAATCTTTATAGGTATTTTATCAATGAATCCTGCTTTAGCAAATAAAAAAGTTGGTGCAGTAATAATTGTTGCAAATATATTAGGAGGTATTTTTGCAATTCTTGCCTATAAACTATTAGTCTTTGTTCCTTTATTATCCTTTTTATTATTACTCACCCTGTTTGTTGGGTTTGTTTTTGGAAGTAAATTATTTTCAAAAAACAAATTAGCTCCAATCTTTGGTACTGGTTTTTCAACTTTTTTATTGATTTTAGGTTCCGTTACTTCTTCAGATTCTGAAGCAGGATCAGAAGTTTGGTCTAGAGTTATTCAAATAGCTGTAGCAGTGCTATACGTAGTAATTGCTTTTAGAATTATTAACTATTTCAAAGAAAATAGAACATCTAATCTGAAATTGCAATGAGATATAATCAATTAAAAATAATATCAATTATCGCATTTGCAAGTTTGTTTTTTAATTCCTGTAAAGTAGGTGAAGATTATAAAAGAGAAGAGCAAAACTTACCTTCAAATTTTAGGCAAGTAACAACTTCAGATGAATCTATTGCAAATATACCTTGGTGGGAATTATTTAAAGATCCTGTTTTAGTAGATTTAATTAATACATCAATTAATAACAATAAAAGTATCAATAGCTCAGTGTCTAGATTAAAAGAGTCTTATTTATATTTCGGTTTATCCAAATCTGACTTATATCCTAGTGTTAATTATTTCGCTGGAGTTTCTACTAATACAAATTCTATTTCATCCGATTTTTCTAATTCAGTTAATGCAGGGATAAGTACATCCTATACGGTTGATCTTTGGCACAGGATTAAAAATCAAAATGAAGCAGCATTCCAAGAGTATTTAGCAACAGAAGAAGGTCATAGAGCCTTAACGATAAATATAATAACCTCGATGGCAACAGCTTATATTTCGCTTCGAGATTTGGACAATAGGCTTATTATATCTGAAAAAACAGCTAAAAATTTCACTGAAAACCTTGATGTAATGCAAGCTCGTTTTAATGGAGGATTTGTAAATGAAGTAGATTTAACGCAATCCAAAATTCAACTAATTGAAGCAAAAGCTACCATTGAAGCGATTAATAGGTCAAGAGTTCAATTAGAAAATGGCATTAGTGTACTTATGGGTTCAACTCCTGAATCAATTCCTAGAGGACTTCCTTTACAAGAACAAATTTCATTACCAAATGTTCCTACTGGCATACCTTCAGAATTAATAAGTAGAAGACCAGATGTTTTACAAGCCGAACGTAAATTACAAGCACAAACGATAAGAATTGGTGTAGCTGAAGCCTTAAAATACCCATCATTAACTATTAGTTTAAATGTGGGGACTCAGTTATTAAATCCTACCGCACTTTTTGCAGATTTAGGAGCACAGTTATTTGGCCCTATTTTTAATGGTGGAAGAATTAAAAAAGGAATTGAAATTGAAAAAATAAGAACAGAGCAGTTGTTATATAATTATCAATTAACATATATTACCGCTATTAAAGAAGTAGAAGATGCAATGATTGCTCAAAATACTTTTCATAAAGAATATATTTTACGTAATCAACAAATGGAATTAGCTACAAAAGCTGCTCATTTGTCTTGGGTAAGATATGATGGGGGATTAACTAGCTATTTAGAAGTATTAACATTGCAAGAATCTCAATTTAATTCTGAATTAAAAGCATCCTCCTCATTACAACAAGAAATATTATCAATTATAGAACTTTATCAATCACTAGGTGGTGGTTGGTAATATAAATTAACAATAAAAAAAACCAACATGAATTCATTAAAACCAAATATCACTATTGATACATTTATTAAAATTGCGGTACTCTCTATTCTAATAATCTGGAGTGTTTTTATAATAGAACCATTTGTACTACTATTAATGTGGTCCATAATAGTAGCGGTAGCTTTATACCCTATTTATAAAAAAGTAACCATGTTACTAAAAGGTAAAAAGAAAGGACTATTAGGAACTGTTTTTATTATTGCATTAATTGTGCTCATACTTTTACCCGCAGTAAGTGTCACAGAGTCAATTGTTGATTCTTCAACAACTATTTATCAAAATTTTGATAATGGAACGCTTAAGGTTCCACCACCAAATACATCTGTAAATGAATGGCCATTAATTGGTGATAAAATATTTAATGCTTGGAGTAATGCATCTAAGGATGTAGAAAGTTTTATTATGGAACATCCTGAGGAAATAAAAGGCTCTTTAGGTTGGTTTTTTGATTCTATTAAAGGAATGGTTAGCGTTGTTTTATTATCATTAATTGCTTTGATTATTGCTGGTGTTTTTATGGCTTCAGCAGATGATGGATATAAAACGGGTGTAAAGTTTATGGATAAACTAATGGCAGGTCAAGGTAAGGGTTTAATGGAAATGTGTACCAATACCATTCGTAGTGTTGTAAAAGGTATTTTATTAGTAGCAGTTATACAAGGGATTTTAGCATTTGTAGGTTTTTCTATGATTGGTCTAGATTCTACAGCTGGTTTACTAGCCGTTGTCGTTATTTTTGCGGCTATTATCCAAATTCCTGTAACTCTAGTAGTTTTGCCTATAATTATTTATGTATTTTCTTTTGCAGAAACAACTCCAGCAGTAATTTTTGCTATCTATATGATGATCGTAGCATTACTAGATAATGTATTAAAACCAATGCTATTGGCAAAGGGATTGCAAACACCTATGATTATAATTTTAATTGGTGCAATTGGTGGAATGATTTTTCAAGGAATTCTAGGATTATTTATTGGACCAGTGGTATTAGCAATAGTTCATAATCTATATACAAGCTGGGTAAATAATACAGAAATAGTTTAGATTTAATTACCTACTCAAACATGATATTGTTTGCGTAGGTAAATCTTCATAGATGAGTAGTTAAAGAAGATTATTTTTTAGCAGAAATAGCATTTAAAGAATTTTCATATATCTCCTCATACATTGGAACTATTGCTTTTGTTTCAAATCTTTGGGATATTATTTTTGCTTTACTTTTAAATTTAAGGAGCATTTCGGGATCCTGAAGTATTTTTATTGCATTTTCTGACATTTCATCTACATCTCCAACATCACTTAAAAATCCACTTTCTCCTTGTATATTCACTTCAGATAGACCTCCTGCATTACTTGAAATTACAGGAACTCCACAAGCCATTGCTTCTAAAGCAACCAAACCAAAACTTTCATGTTCAGAAGGAAGTATAAACAAGTCACTAAAACATAATATTTTATCAACTTCATGACTATTTCCTACAAAAAGTACTTTTTCAGTAATGCCCTTCTTCTTACATAATTTTTCTAATGATTTTTTTTCTGGTCCATCTCCTACAATTACTAATTTTGCAGGCATTTTTTGTTGAATGCGATCAAATATTTCAATAACATCATCTACACGTTTAACTTTCCTGATATTACTAATATGAGTAATAATTTTTTCGTCTGCAGTTGCTATTAATTCACGTTGACAATCTGAAAATGGATTATCATACTTTTTGGTATCAATAAAGTTTGGAACTACGTGTATTTCTTTTTTAATATCAAATAAACGAAGTGTATCATCTTTTAAACTTTGAGAAACCGATGTAACTGCATCACTATTGTTAATACTAAAAGTTACAGCAGGTTTGTAAAATGGATGGTTACCAACCAATGTAATATCTGTACCATGAAGTGTAGTTACCATAGGAATATAAATTCCTTCTTCCGCTAACATTTGTTTAGCCATATAACCAGCATATGCATGTGGAATCGCATAATGTACATGTACCAATTCTATTTCGTGCAGTTTTGCCATATTTACCAATTTACTTGATAAAGCCAGTTCATAGGGTTGGTAATGAAAAAGAGGATAACTTGGTACCGTTACTTCGTGATAATGCACATTACTATGCAATAATTGCAAACGTACCGGTTGTTTATAAGTAATAAAATGAATTTCATGACCTTTTTCAGCCAAAGCAATCCCTAATTCAGTGGCTACAACTCCACTTCCTCCAAATGTTGGATAACAAACAATAGCAATTTTCATATAAATACCCGGTTTATCGGAATTTTAAAATTAATAAATAATAATTTAATGGTACTATTTAATCTTGAATAGCTTGATATATTAAATCTTGAATATCACTTCTTAAATTATTTTTAATGATCTTCCTATTTGTAGCATCTGGATACGTTCTGTTTGATAAAAACACATAAATGATATCTTCTTCTGGATCTGCCCAGGTAAATGTTCCTGTAAATCCACTATGACCAAAACTATCCATTGAAACACAACCACAAGTTGGTCCAACATCTCCTAGTTGTGGTTTGTCGAAACCAACGCCTCTCCTTACATCAATATCACAAAAGTTACAAGTATTAAATAAATCGAGGGTTTCTGGTTTTAAATATGTAGTATTTCCATAGCTACCTTTCCAAAGATACATTTGCATAATCTTAGCGATATCATTGGCATTACTAAATAATCCAGCATGTCCGCTAACTCCACCTAACATAGCTGCTCCTTGGTCATGAACATAACCTTGAATCGTCTGCATTCTAAAATAGTTATCTTCCTCTGTAGGTGGTATTTTATCTAAAGGAAACTTTTCTAATGGTAAATAGGTCATATTATTAGCTCCTAAAGGTTTATAAAAATGTTGTTGAACCAAATCTTGCATTGGTTTATTATAATACCGTTCTAAATATTCTTTTAGAATATAATATGGTAAATCACTGTATTTATATTTTAGCTTGGGATATAAATCGCTTTCCATAATCCGAAGATAAATAGAGTCTTTCATATCATTTCGTATATATAAATTTTTGGCTACTTGAATGCTGAAATTTGAAGATTTATTTTTTGAATAGTACTTAAAATCAGGTTGTTTTAATGTATCCAATGTCTTCGCATAAAATGGTATCCAAGATTTTATACGTGCATAATGAGACAACATTTTTTTAAGTGTGATATCTTCTTTGTTGGAACCTATATACTCTGGTAATAATTCTGAAATTTTAGTATTTAAGTTAATCGTTCCATTATCTACTAACTCCATTATCATTGGTAAAGTCGCCAATATTTTAGTTAAAGAAGCAACATCGTAAATATCATCTTCAGAAACTTTTATTTTCTTTTTTTGAGTGTGATACCCAAAAGTTTTATGGTAGATTACTTTCCCTTTTCTGGCTACTAAAACCTGAGCACCCGGCATCATATCTCCTTTCAAACCTATGCTTACTAATGAATCTATTTTTTTCAATTTAATTGAACTAACTCCAACACTTTCAGGTGTTCCATATTGCAATCTATTCTGACTTCTAGTAAAGGTAGTAGTATGCAGTGGGAATTTTTCACCAATAGAAACAGGTAATGAGCCTTTAGCAGTAATGGCCCCAAATATTAGTTGAGCAGATAGTTCTTGAGATACTTTACTGTTTTGATAAGATATTATAATGCCCTCTATATTTAAAGGTACTGTAACGTCTAATAATGCGTAAGGCCTTGCAAATACATCTAAGATTACTTTGTTATTCCTAGCAATTTCGTACAGTCTTGTCAATTCCAGTTCAGTAAATTTATATCCTTTCCAAGGGTTTGCATTCGTTTTATGAAAACCAATAATCGTAAGATCGTATTCTTTTAATTTGTCATTGTATTCATCTACGGTCTTAGCTTTTATCCAATCAACTTTAGCATATTTTTGTAATTGACTTAAAAAGTGTTCTCCTGAATCATCTCCAAATTCAACATAGGCTATTCTAGTATTATCTATTTTTTTAATAGGAACAACTAAACGATCATTCTTTAAAACTGTTAAGGCATTTTCCATTGCTTCTTCATAAAGCATTTTATCTAATGGAGTATTTAAATCTTCTAATAAATTATTCAAATCTACAGGCTGATAGTTGTTTAATCCAACCTTATATTTTGCAAATAATATTTTCTTAACTGAACGTTCTAAACGAGCTTCAACTATTCTTCCATCATTACAAGCGTTTGTAATAAGTTGGTGTGCTTTTGGAATACTTTCTGAAATTAACAACACATCGTTTCCGGCTAAAAATGCAGCTAGATCAATTTCTCCGGGTTCTTTAAAATTGGAGGCTCCTTTCATATTTAATGCATCAGTAAAAACCAATCCATTAAATTCCATTTCTTTTTGCAACAAATTAGTGACTATATCTCTGGATAAGGAAGAAGGAAAATTAGATCTAACTTCTAATGAAGGTACATTTAAATGAGCAACCATTACACTACTCAACCCAGCTTCTATCAATCTTTTATATGGATATAACTCTATACTATCTAATCGGTTTTTTGAGAAAGAAATGGTGGGTAAGGTTTTATGTGAATCTTTTTCAGTATCCCCATGTCCAGGAAAATGCTTAGCATTAGCCAATACCCCCGTACTCTGCATTCCGCGCATATATGCTAAGGCTTTTTCAGTAACATTATCGCGATCTTCACCAAATGAACGATTTCCAATTATAGGGTTGTTTGGATTGGTATTAATATCGACAACAGGTGAAAAATTAATGTGCATTCCAATTCTTTTAGTATGCTCACCTATTTGTTTTCCTATTTTGTAAATTATTTCATTATTAGTGATGGCTCCCAATGTCATATTCCAAGGATATGCAAAAGTAGAATCTAGTCGCATTGCTAATCCCCACTCCGCATCCATTGCCATTATTAATGGAGTTTTTGAAATATTTTGATAATGATTATTTAATTTTGCTTGGCGTTTTGGTCCTCCTTTAGAAAATATGATTCCACCAATATGTTGATTTTTAATTAAAGAATCAATTTTATCGTTTTTAGATTTAGGATCACTAGAAAAAACATCCACCATAAATAATTGTCCGACTTTTTCTTCAAGAGTCATCGAATTATAAATGCTATCCACCCATTTTTTTTGATTTAATTGGTCTTTTTCAACTAGAAGAGGATAAGATTGTTGAGAAAACCCAGTAAAATAAAAGAATAGAATTAGTGAGGTTAAAAAAAGTTTTTTCATATATGAAATATTACAAAAACTATGCTAGAAATCTATTGTGCCAACTATCTTTTGCAGGAACTTCCCAATTTTCAATGTAGTCGATTTTTGTATTAACTAAATTATTAAATACAATGGTATTTTTGGAAACCGATTTTGCTTTTGCCATTATTTTAAAATCGGTTAATGATTTATGTGCAATAAAGTCTCCATTATAATAAGTTACATTCATTTTGTCCATTAAATCAACACCAAATTCTTTTTCTAAAGATTGAATAAAATACACAGATGCATCAATACTACAACCTGAAGCTGAAGCATTTTCTTGATTTAATCCTAATACAATAAAACGATTGTATTTAATTTCATATCCAGCATCCAAATCTTGTCCGTGAGCTGTCCATTGTGTTAAAAACTCAATTATTTTAGGTTCTAAAACTGCAACCTCTTCTTCACTTAATTTTCTATTTGATTGATAGATCCATATTCTAGAATCATCTGGTAAATCTTTAAAATCTTTTATCATTATTATAATTCATCTGCATTAATAATCATTTCTGCGATATCCAATACTTCCACTTCTCCTTCTTTCTCTTTAGATTTTACTCCATCGGTTACCATCGTATTACAAAAAGGACAACCAGTTGCAATTATAGATGGTGAAGTTTCAATAGCTTCTTCAGTTCTTTCAATAAATATTTCTTTATCTCCAGACTCGGCATCTTTAAACATTTGTGCGCCACCAGCACCACAACATAAACCTTCAGATTTACATCTTCTCATTTCAATAAGCTCTACTTCTAATTTCCTCAGTAAATCTCTTGGTGCTTCATATTCATTATTTGCCCTACCTAAATAACAAGGATCGTGATACGTTATTCTTTTTCCTTTAAATTTCCCGCCTTCTACTTTTAATCTACCTTCATTAAGAAGGTCTTTTAAAAATTGAGTATGGTGCATTACTTCATAATTTCCACCTAAGTTTGGGTACTCATTTTTTAGGGTATTAAAACAATGAGGACAAGTGGTTACTATTTTTTTAATTTGATAACCATCCAAAACTTGAATATTCATCATTGCTTGCATTTGAAACAAAAATTCGTTTCCTGCACGCTTTGCTGGATCTCCCGAACAACTCTCTTCTGCTCCCAATACAGCAAAATCAATATTTGCTTTATTTAAAATTTTTACAAATGCTTTTGTGATTTTTTTTGCTCTATCGTCAAAACTTCCAGCACATCCCACCCAGAAAAGTACTTCAGGTTGTTTTCCTTGAGCCAAAAACTCAGCCATTGTTGGTACTTTTAATGTATCGCTCATTTCTTATATTTTTCTTTGCCAATATTGTGTTCTTCCTAATATAGAAAACCCAATATATCCTCTTAATTTTAATTTATTTTTACCTTCTAATTCTAAATAACACTTGTATGATTTACCATTTTTGGGATCTAATATAGTGCCATCATTAAATTCATCATCATCTTCAATTAAATTTTCAATAATTACTAAACCAATAATTGGTCTGTTATAATTATAATCTTCACATTTATCACAAACCGAATCTAAAGGGTCTTCAAATAAATGGGTAATTTTTCCAAAATACTTATCGTTGTTTTTATAAATCTCAACGACAGATAGTTTATCTCCTGTTACATCATCAAATGTTTCCCACTCTCCAACAATTGATTGAGCATTTAATAATGAATAAAATCCTATAATGATTGTAATTAAAATGATTTTCATTTTAATCTTCAAAAACTTGTATTGTCACTTTTTTATCAACCAAATCAGTAAATTTCCCTTTATATTGAGTTGCTTTTACCAAATGATTATCTACCCAATGATAATTTCCTCCTCGTGGTTTTCCCATTAACATAGAGTGATATTTAAATCCATGTTTTTCTAGCCAAGTTTCGGTATAAGCTCTATGTTCCTCGGTACGTGATGTGAAAAAACAGATAATATGTCCTTCATCAAACCATTTATTTAAAGTTTCTAGTGCATCTGGATAAACACTTGCTGTTAGCATTCTTTCTGGTTCTTCATTTGGGATATCATCACAAATAGTACCGTCAATATCTATTAAATAATTTTTAATGCCTTCTGGAAGTATTGGACTAATATGTTCTCCTGCTTCTACTTTATCGTGTAATAATTTTTCTATGTCTTCTTTTTTCATGTTATTCGTTTTTCCAGTTTAATCGATCCATTTGATTATAGGGCCAAGGTGCACCGTTATTTTCAATATTTGTCATTGCTATATTAAGTTCATTTGGTGCTGCTGATTGTTCCATAACTAAATATTGACGCATATCCATTATAATGGATAAAGGATCTATACTTACAGGACAGGACTCAACGCAAGCATTACATGTAGTACAAGCCCAAAGTTCTTCTTTAGTTATATAATCGCCTAATAGTTGTTTATTATCTGGTATAAACACTCCGTTAGCATCAATATTTTTTCCAATTTCTTCAAGACGGTCTCTTGTATCCATCATGATTTTTCGAGGAGACAATTTTTTACCAGTTAAGTTTGCTGGACAGTTGCTTGTACAACGTCCACATTCGGTACAAGTATATGCATTTAATAATTGTGTTCTACTTAAATCCAACACATCACTTGCTCCAAATTTTGAAGGAACCTCTGCTCCTTCAGCTGGTGCAGCATATGGATCTGCACTTGGATCCATCATTAACTTTACCTCATTTGTTACCGACTCTAAATTTTTAAATTTTCCTTTAGGTTCTACACTTCCATAATAAACATTTGGAAATGCCAATAGAATATGCAAATGCTTTGAAAAGTATAAATAATTTAAGAAGATAAATATTCCAATAATATGTAACCACCAAGCAGAACGTTCCATAAGTATTAAACTGCTTTCTGAAAAGTTTTCGAAAACAGGTAATAAAAAAGTACTAATTGGAAAACTTCCTGCCTTTGTATAATGTTCCGCTCCTAATGTTTGAAGTTGTAAATCGGTTGCATTCATTATTAAAAACAATGACATTAAAACCATTTCAAAGTACAAGATGATATTGGCGTCATTTTTTGGCCAGCCTTTCATTTCTGGGGACCAAAAACGTTTTATTCTTTTTATATTTCTACGAATCCAAAAAACAATTACACTAACTAAAACTAAAAAAGCTAATACCTCAAAAGAGGATATTAAAATATTATAAAAAACACCTAAACTAGAAAATATACGGTGTGTTCCAAAAAGTCCATCAATGATTATTTCTAAAACTTCAATATTAATGATAACAAAACCAACATATACAACTATATGCAGTATACCCGCTATAGGTCTAACAACCATTTTAGATTGGCCCAATGCAATTCGGATTACATTATTCCAACGTTCTTTTTTATGATCTGAGGCATCAACCTTATAACCTAAATTAATATTTCGTATTATTTTTTTACTATTTCTAATAAAAAATCCTGAACCAGCAAGAAGAACAATTAAAAATAGAATGTTGGGAATGTATTGCATAAACTAGTTCTTTTCGGTTTCTGAAGATTCATATTCTTTTGCTTTCTTTCCGAAAACAGAAATATGAACATAACGTTTTGGGTTTTCTTTTAAATCTCTTAATAATTCTTCCAATTCCTTAGAGGCAGCTTCTAAATTATTATAAAGTTTTTCATCATTTACAAGTTTGCCAATACTACCTTCTCCATTGTCAATCTTTTTCATAATTGCATCAAAACTTTCTAAAGTAGCCTCCAAATTAGTAGCCATAGCTTTAATGTCTACTTGTGCTAATGAATCTGAAAAACTTGCTAAATTACTTGTAGTTGTTTCAAGGTAGGAAAACGTACTGTCGAGTTTTGGTTTGTTTTCACTTAATAATGAATTTAAATCTGAAGATGCTCCTTCAAAAGATTTCATTGTTTTATTTAAACTTGCAATGGCTTCTTTTAAATTGTCTTTAGTGTCATTATTTAATACTGAATTAAAATTGTTTAGTAAAGTATCAAGCCCAGAAAGTGTTTTATATATTCTATTCTCCAAAGGTTTTAAACCTGAAGTTAAAGACTCTAACATTCCTTTTTCAATTTCGCCTTTTAACGTATCGCCACTTTTAGCAATGTTATTTTTATCAATTTTTGGAATAATAGCTAATGCATTACCACCAATTACGCTGGTGCTATATATACGGACAACACTATTTTTTGAAAATTCAAAATCCTTATTCAATTTAAAGGTTACTAGTAGGCTGCCTTTTTCATTTTCAAATTCAATATCCTTAACTTGTCCTATTGCATACCCATTAATAGTTACAGGAGCAGAAACAGCTAGTCCAGCAACATTATTATAGGAAACATAAAAAATTCTTTCGTTAGAAAAAATATCAGATCCTTTAAGAAAACTATAACCATAAATTAATAATGAAATGGCAAATATGGCTAGTAATCCTGTTTTAACTTCTTTAGTTATTTTCAATGATTAGTTTTTTTTGATTATAAACAAATTTATAAATAAATTGATGAAATAGGATTATTTGTTAACAGAATTTAAAACATCAGAAAGTTTTAATTTAATATTGTCTTTAAAGACAACTATATAACAAGAATCGTATCCTTTTTCTTTAGCAAATTTTTTCATTAACTGTATTTTATTGTAATCTGATGTTTCACCGTAATAATATTTAAACAACATATCTTCTTTTTTTCTTGAAACATCCTTCAGTCCTTTAAAATTATAGGATTCCAAGGTTAATTTCTTGCTAGATGCTGCAAGTTGTACTTTAAAGATATAGCCTTCAAAGGTTTTTTCTTCTACAGTTTCAATAGCTTTATCTATTTCTTCTTGAGTGATAACTGGATTTTTAGCATCTTCGGTGGCTAAAGACAAACTGTTTCTATAAGTAATAATGCCTTTTGCAATTTCATTAGCCATTTCTTTTTGGCCTTTTGTAGAATTAAGATATGCGCCTTCTTTTTTATTGGTTAAAAAACCTGTTTCAACTAAAATACTAGGCATATAACTTTTATAAAGCACCATAAAACCAGCTTGTTTAACACTTCGGTCTTTTCTATTTAAATTATTAGTGAAATTATTTTGTATTAATGATGCTAGTAATATACTTTGGTCTAGATATTCTTCTTGCATTAAAGTCATACCAATTAATGATTCAGGAGAGTTTGGGTCAAAACCTTCGTAATTTTCTTCATAATCGTCCTCTAAAAATATCACTTCATTTTCTCTTTTTGCAACTTCGAAATTTGCTTGAGATCGATGTAAGCCTAATACAAATGTACCAGCACCATAGGCATTATTTGTAAAAGCATCACAATGGACAGAAACAAATAAGTCTGCATCAGCTTTATTTGCAATAGGAGCTCTTTCGTGTAATTTAATGAACACATCGGTTTTGCGAGTATAAATGACTTTAAAATTAGGTTGTTTTTCTAAAATCGCCCCAACTTTAAGAACAATACTTAAAGCAATATTTTTCTCTTTATATCCATTTCCTAAGTTGCCAGGATCATGTCCTCCGTGTCCAGCATCTAAAACTACAATGAATGGTTTCTCTGTGTTATTTGTTATAATATTAAACGAATATGAAGTAAGAATGACTGCTATTAGTAATATAAAATAAAATAATTTGTTTTTCATAAGCGTTTCCTAATCGTTATTTAAGCTTAACGTGTTGATTATAGTAGTATTGTTAAAATATTCCTTTTAAAAAAAATCACATAAAAAATATGCTTATTTTTGAAGCTGTATCTCTAAGGAATTAGACTTACAATTACTAAGCCAAATTTACAAAAAAAAGGTATCGTAGCATTGCAAACTTTTAGGCATTTTTTATTAGCAACATTTCCTCTGCTGCTTTTATGCAACACTTTTTTGTATTCTCAAGAAATTCCCACAAAAAACGAAACTGTAATTTCTGTAAAAGAAGCAGCAGATACTATTTCACTCAATCAAAATTCTATTCTTCCTGAATTTAATGAAGCAATAACAGATACTGTTAAAACCGATACCATTAAACCTAAAGAGGAAATGCTTACAGGCGTCATTGATTATTTTGGTGAAGACTATGTCTATTTGGACAAGTTGGAAAACAAAGTTTATATGTATAACAAAGCATATATAACGTATGAGGATATGCGTATTGAAGCTGGGTATATTATACTGGATTATAATAAAAATGAAATTTACGCTAAAGGAATCGATAGTGCTGGAGTTTATTCACAAACACCCGTATTTACTCAAGCACAAAATGAAGTGATTCCAGATTCTATCCGATTTAATATGGACACAAAAAAGGCATTGATTTATAATTCAAGATCTGGGCAGGAGGAATTAAAATATAAAGCTGAAGTTGCAAAAAAAGTTAATGATTCCGTTTATTTTCTGAAGAATATAAAATTTACTACTTCAAAAGATATTGATAATCCTGAGTATTATTTTTATACTAGAAAAGCTAAAGTGGTACCTAATAAAAAAATTGTTACTGGATTTACCAATATGTATATAGCTGATGTTCCTCTTCCATTGGGACTGCCATTTGCATTTTTTCCATTAACATCAGACCGAACATCTGGTTTTATAATACCTAGTTTTGGAGATAATAATGATCGTGGTTTTTTCTTTCAAAATGGTGGGTATTACTTTGCTATTAGTGATTATTTAGATTTAACCTTGGTTGGAGATTATTACACTAATGGTAGTTATGCAATACGCGCAGAGTCTTCATATGCATTGCGTTATAAGTTTAAAGGAAATTTAAGTTTACGTTTCGAGAAACTAATAAATGGTGAACGTGGCTTCGATGATTTTAATGAAAGTTCTGTTTATAATATTAGGTGGAATCACAATCAAGATGCTAAAGCTAATCCAAGCTCTCGATTTGCTGCATCCGTTAATCTAGGAAGTAGTCAATATTATAATGAATCTATAAACCAAACAAACAACGCTAGTGCGTTAATAAACACACTAAGTTCTTCTGTATCTTATTCCAAAACATTTGAAACAGTTCCACAAGTTAATTTTTCTGTTGCTGGAACACATTCTCAAAACACCAATACAGACGAGATTAATATGTCACTGCCAAATTTAAATGCTAGTGTATCTAGAATTTTTCCATTTGAACCTAAGATTGGAACAAAAAAAGGAATTTTAGAAAATATTAATTTACAATATAATTTAGCTGCTGAAAACAGAATTCAAACAACAGATACTGAGTTTTTTACTTCTAAAATGTTTAACAATGCAAAAATTGGAGCAAGACATACGGTACCAATTAGTACAAATTTTAAAATATTTAAGCATTTAAGTTCTTCTTTAAATACTACTTATCAAGAAACTTGGGCGTTTAGTACTATTAAAAGAGATTATGACCCAGAATATAATGAAGGTGAAGGAGGAGTTATTCAAGACACTATAAATGGGTTTGATAGTTATCGTACTTATAACTTTTCTACCAGTCTTGGAACTACTATGTATGGTATGTTTAATTTTGGAAAAGGAAAGAAAATTGAAGCAATTCGTCATGTATTTAGACCTTCTTTAAGTTACAACATTAATCCTTCCTTTGATCAATTTTATGATTCCTATGTAGATCCTACAGCAAATGAACAAGTTGTAGAATACTCACGTTTTGAACAATCATTATATGGAGCTCCAGGAAATGTAAGGTCAAGTAGTGTTGGAATATCTATTAGTAATACATTAGAAGCAAAAATACGAGATAGAGACACTACACAAGTTAAACCAAAAAAGTTAATTTTATTAAATAACTTAAACTTTAGCACTGCTTATAATATCGCTGGAGACTCTTTAAATTGGAATCCATTAATATTTTCTGGAAGTATTCCAATTGTAAAAAAATTAGATTTTAACTTTAATGGTGCGCTTGATCCTTATGCTTTAGATAATAATAATGTTCGAGTAGATGACTTCAATATTAATAATGGTGGAAGTCTTTTTAGGTTAACTCGTGGTAATATTAGTATTAATTATACATTTTCTAGTAAAGATTTTCAAGGTAGCGAAGAGGAGGATTTCGAAACAGAAACCTTTAAAAATGGGGGTAGACCAGATGATTTATTTGGAGATTCTACTCCAATAAATGACCAAAGTAAATACGATAAAGACAATCCTAAATCAAAATCTGATTATAATTGGTATAATTTTTCAATTCCCTGGGATTTAAGAATGGCATATACTATTACCTATAACAATTCTACTAGACAAAATGAAATATCTTCTCAATCCATAATGTTTAGTTCTAATATAGAGTTTTCACCAAATTGGAAAGTTGGAATGTCATCGGGTTATGATTTTAAAAATAAGGGTATAACCTTAACTCAATTTCGATTTCAAAGAGATTTAGAAAGTTGGAGGTTAAGTTTTAATTGGACTCCAATTGGTAGTACTCATACATCTTGGTACATGTTTATAGGTATTAAATCTTCAATACTTAGTGATATTAAATATGAAAAACGTAGAGAACCAGATAAAAGATTATAATTAAATAAGACCCCGCTTTTACAGGGAATTGATATGAAAAAAATTATATTTACTAAAGACGCTCCATCTCCTATCGGACCTTATAATCAAGCTGTATTATCTGGTAACACGTTATATACTTCTGGTCAAATAGCTATTAATCCAAAAACTGGAGAATTAATTATTGGTTCTATTAAAGAAGAAACTCAGTTAGTGATGGAAAATTTAAAAGCGGTACTTAAAGAAGCTGGTATGACTTTTGAAAATGTTATAAAATCAACTATTTTCATAAGTGATATGAATAATTTTTCGGAAATTAATAAAGTTTATACTTCTTATTTTGATGAAGAGACTGCACCTGCCAGGGAAACTGTTGAAGTTTCTAGATTGCCGAAATCTGTAAATATAGAAATATCAATGATTGCTTCATTTTAATTATTTGATGAAGTACGTGTCTTAAAATTTACTGGCATATTATCATCTGGAATAAACTCTTTATCATCCGTTTCTAATTCTACTTCAACTCCAAATAGTTTATTCATAAGTTCTTTAATGGTATCAAAATCTACTTGATAAGAAATACCTGCTCCTTGCTCAAATGTTTGATCTTCACCAATAAACTGTAATTCTGCTTGACGATTAAAAAAGTTAATTCGCAAGCTACCATCTTCATTAACTAACCATTGCACATCAACATCACCTGCAACTCTAGAATCATTAATTTTTCCAACAGGAATACCTACTTTTCCATTTACTACAATTCTTTCACTAATTTGAGACGAAAACTGAACTCCAAACTCATCTTGTGTTTCTATTTCTTTAGTATCTATTCCCATATCGTAATAGGGTGCGATATTAATGATGGCATCATCATCGGTAAGTATTTGGGCTAAAATGGCATTAATCCCGTCTGTCACAGTACCAGATATTGCACTTTGTCCAGCTGTATCACTAATAAAAGATCCTGTTGTTAATAAAAACAAAGCCTGTTTTTCCCGTTCTTCCTTAGTTTGAAGTTTATATTCTAATTCACTTCTAACGGTAGAACTTACATCTGGAAAGCCAATGTCAAACAACAATTCTGGTTGTGTAATATTATCCGTTAAATCTATAAAAACTTCAACAGGTATTTTTCTGTTAATTGTAGGGTCATCCAATAATGCAGAAGGGTTTGCTTTAGTTTTATAAATTGCTTTTAGGTTAAGATCTGCATTACTTGCCCCGCCCTCCCAGGTTATGGTACCACCCTTTTCAACTTCAATTTCTTTTCTTATTATTTTACCATATCTAAAATCGTAAATACCTTCATACACAATAAAATCACCCCACATATTAAATTTTCCTAACGTATTTATTTCTATCAATAAAGTACCTGCTCCTCTTCCCCTTAAAGCTGCCTTCGTACTTTGATCAATAACAATCTCTATTTCTGCATTTTTATTAATATCTAATTCAAAATTTAACGCTAGACCCTTTAAGTCATCTGTTATTATAGTTTCACCACGCAGTTTAGCTTCTTTTTCTTTGGGGGATAGAAATTTAATAAAAGAATTGTCTCCAATACTTTCAGTTTCACTTAATGGAATTTTAAATACGGTATTTGCTTCGGTGGCAGCATTTACATCAATAATCAGTTCATTAATGGGCCCATGAATCGCTGCATTACCACTTATAAATGCGGTGCCATAATATAATTGATTTTCGTCTGGAGGAGTATCTAATACTAGTAGATTATTTGTATCTATATTTAAGTCTAATTTCCAATGTCCAAAATTACTATGTGTTGCATTTCCTGTTAAAATTCCTTTTGTTAAATACTTGGTATCGGTAATACTAGTTTTTACGATTTCTAATTTTTCTTTTGTTATAATTAAATTTGTGGAATCGTCTAAATCAAAATCTATATTAAGATATGGCACACTTAAACCGCTATTTTTCATGTTAAAATTACCCATAATATTTGGAGATTTTAAATTTCCAGATATTTTTCCAATCCCAGAAACTAATCCTCTAATATTGGTAATAACACTACCTCCAAATGGGCTTATTGCTTTTAAATTAAACTCGTTTAAATCTACACTTAACTGAATTTGAGTCTGGTCACTAGAAGCATCTATGTAACCTACAGAGTTAATAGATTTAACATTATTATTAGTAAGAGTAGTTTTTAAATCATATCGAGTTAGCTCATTGTTTCCAACAATATCAATGACCATATCTCCCATTTTAGTTTCATTTACATCAATGTTATCTATGGTTAATTTTGAGCTTGGGTAATAAACTCCTCTTTTTTGAAGTATACTTAAATCTCCATTTAAATTACCATTTAAATCTAAGCTATCCACTTTTGGCATTAATTTTCCAATATCTACATTGCCAAAATGCATTTTTAGATTTTTATAGGAACTATCGCTTGTAGAGCCTGCAAACCTTATATATTCCTGATTATTATTTAAAACAATCGAATCAAATTTTACTTTTTTAAAGCTGTTATCGAATATGATCTTATTATTTTTATCATTCTTCTCATTTAAATACCAAATGTTACCATTATAATTAATTTCAGATTTCTTCACTCCTACTACAGAGTTACCTTTAGGATCAATAGTATGATATAATGATAAATCAAAAACATCCTTATTTTCACCTCCTGTAAAATTGGTACTTATATAAAGAGTATCATTTATAGTTTTATTTATAAAGCTAAAGTCTTTTAAATTATAAAAACCATTGTCTAAAGTATCTACTGAAATATAAGCGTTATATAGTGGATTAAAATTATCTAATTTAAATTTAACTTTTCCTAAGTAATTATTAAACACAACAATTTCGGGTGAATCAAAATCAAATTTCATTTTAGATTCATTTGAATAAACAGATCCTTTTAATCTGGTGTTTTCTCCAAACTGAAGTTCAGGAACAAATATTTCAATAAGTTTATTATAAATCTCAAAATCAAAATCTATATATTGATTTTCAGTTATTTCTTTAGGCTTAAAATTCGCATAAACACTTCCTACTCCGTTAATGAATAGATCTGGTATATCTTCTATTAAAAATTCTCCAGATATATATCCGGTCATAATATCAGGAGAGTTAATATCAATAATTCTCTTTAACTTTTCTTTTTTTGAAGTTATCACAAAGTCATCAAAATAAAAGTCTTCATTTTCATTTTGATAAAACGTTTCTTTAAAAGAGATAAAACCAAAAGTATTATTTAGATCATTACCGTTCATCTCCATATCAATTTTACCAGCAAAAATTGATATGCTATCACGCTTCATTAAGTTTAATTTGTTTAGCTCTGCATATTCTACGTCAGCTTTAAAGTCGAATCGATTTAATTCTTTAGAAACATCTACTAATCCATTAAACTTTAGCTTTACATTAGGATCGTCAATAATTAATTCTCCATCAAATAATGGATGTTTAAAATTCCCTGAAAGCGTAATATTTTTATAATTATAATTTTCAAAAATAAATGAGTTGATTTCACCAATAACTTTAGCATCTAACGATTTTTGAGTAAAACCTACTCCTTCTATATTTAATTTTGAAGTAATGGTTCCTAAGCTTTCAGTATTGGCAAGAGATCCCAAATCAAAATTTTTAAATTCGATATCTCCAATATAAGTGGCTTTTTCTTCGTCATTTAAATTATGAATATTAGCATTTATCTTTGCGGCCCCTAGTGAACTTATTAATGTACTTGATGTTGTTAAAGTAGTTTTTGTAATAGTTGTGTTACCATTGAATTCAATTCTACCTAAATAACTAATTTCTTTTGGCAAAACGTCCCCCAATACTTTTGGCATCAATCGTTTAAGTGAAACATAATTTGTTGAAATCGCGTGATTACTTGCGTAAATAGCAAAATCATTTTCTTTACTTAATAAATCAATAAAATTAAAATTACCAGTAACTTTATTTAATCCACTTTTAATTTGACCATTTGAAAAAGTCAAATTATTTAAAGTTCCATCTAAATCTCCATCAATTATGATATTTTGATTGATACCAAATTCATTATAAAATGCATTTAAATCGTTTGTGGAGATTTTTGCTTCATTAAAATGAACATCTAGATTTACTTTATTTACAAAATCTGATATTTCTCCCTCCTTGTAATTCATTATAATATCACCATGTATGCGAGAACCACTAGTTCTAAGCTTAATTTGTTTTAGCTCTAATGAGGTTAAACTATAGGAAAACTTTCCAGTTAGATTTTTAATTTCAAATCCTCTTTGTGCAATTAAAGTTAATTGCTCTATATCTGTTTTAACATTTGGGCCTACAATGCTAAAATTATGTGAATCAATACTAATTTTGGAAAGACTAAAAATTTCAGGTGATTCTAGGTTTTCATCAGAAATTTTTACATTGCTATCTATAAGTTTAATATTATTTGCTTTTAATTCGAAAACATTTCCACTACTTGGAGCATCAGAATTAAATTTATCGGCAAATATTGAAACATTATCACTTTCTTCTCGTTTATATGTTTTTAAATAAAATTTTCCTTTATTCAATTCTATAAAACCGAAATCTAAATCACCTTCGGTAAGATTTTTTAAGCTTAGTAAATTAGTTTTAAGTGCTTTAGCGTAAATTAATGTGTCTTTATGATGATCTTCAATATATACTTCTCTTATATCTACTTCACCCCTCCAATTAAGTCCTAAACGACTAATATAGATGCTAGTACCGAACTCATCATTTAATTTTGTAGTAACTTTTTTTGCAATATAAGTTTGAACAGCAGGTACGGATAATATGATAATAATAAGTACGATTATCAACAACAAGATGGTAAGAATCCTTTTTATTATTTTTTTCAATTTTTTGATACGGCCTTAATGTTTTATTTTTACAACCAATAAATATGCCCTTTTAAATTTGACACCAAAACAGACATACATTTTAGGCATCGAATCATCCTGTGATGATACTGCTGCAGCCGTTATAAAAAACGGTACTATACTATCAAATGTTGTTGCAACGCAAAGTATTCATCAAGAATACGGAGGCGTTGTTCCAGAACTTGCTTCTAGAGCGCATCAACAAAATATCGTACCTGTTGTACAACTTGCTTTACAGAAAGCAAATATCGACAAAAAACAGTTAAATGCCATAGCTTTTACAAGAGGCCCTGGATTAATGGGTTCGCTTTTGGTAGGTACCTCATTTTCAAAGTCTTTGGCGATGGGATTAGACATTCCATTGATCGATGTAAACCATATGCAGGCACATATTTTAGCTCACTTTATAAAGTCTGAAGGACATACAACTCCAACATTTCCCTTTTTGGCATTAACAATAAGTGGTGGTCATACTCAAATAGTTAAAGTGACTAACCATTTTGAAATGGAAGTCATTGGTCAAACTCTTGATGATGCTGTTGGTGAAGCCTTCGATAAAAGTGCAAAAATACTTGGACTACCTTATCCTGGTGGGCCGTTAATAGATAAATATTCAAAACTAGGGAATCCAAAAGCCTATCCTTTTCCAAAACCCAAAGTTGGACCTTTAGACTTTAGTTTTAGTGGATTAAAAACTTCTGTTTTATATTTTGTTGAGAGAAATGTAAAAGAAGATCCTGAGTTTATTAATAAAAATCTGAATGATATTTGCGCAAGTTTGCAATATACCATTGTAAATTATTTAATGGACAAGTTAAAGAATGCTGTAAAACATACTAGTATAAATGAAGTTGCTATTGGTGGCGGTGTTTCTGCAAATTCGGGTATTAGAAATGCGTTAAAAGCTGCCGAAAAAAATCTTGGTTGGAAAGTTCACATTCCAAAATTGGAGTTTTGCACAGACAATGCTGCTATGATTGCAATGGTGGGTGAGTTAAAATACAAACAACAACTTTTTGCTTCAAACGATGTCATTGCAAATGCAAGAATGAAATTATAAAAAAATTGCATGAATCTAACATCAATTGAGATTGTAAAAAGAATACAAGCTGCCATAAAACCCTGGGATGAGTTTATGGTAGAAAAACGTATGTTTGGAGGAAATTGCTTTTTATATAAAGGGAAAATGTGTATTGGAGAAACCAAACAACGATTAATGGTGCGAGTTGTTTCAGAAAAAATGCAAGAAGCACTCGAAATGCCT
>TARA_R110000787_G_scaffold63634_8_pt1 | contig 22718 bp, 15 predicted proteins | sample TARA_R110000787 | Tara Oceans TARA_R110000787 (sample SAMEA4397920) | marine metagenome | biome: Polar Biome; feature: [DCM] deep chlorophyll maximum layer (ENVO:01000326); material: water (ENVO:00002006), including particulate matter (ENVO:01000060) such as... | depth 35 m | reverse complement strand
ATGTGCATGATGACCTTACTCAAAATAAGGCCCCTGGTGGCTATTATTGTAACTGTTTCGGGCATTACTTGCTGGGGCGCTGCCTGGGCGGCTGATGAGCCGCCTGTTGCCGCCCCGGAAAAGCCGAAAGGTACCGCCGCTCTTTTAATGGAGGAGGTCGTCACCACCTCTCGTAAACAGACTAAGGCGGAACAGGTTCAGGATGTACCAATAGCGATGACCGCTTACAGTGGGGAGCAGCTGGATGCGTTGCAGGTACGCAACGTCGAGGAATTGTCCTTTTCCATGCCCAACGTGCAGCTGGATTCGGTGGGTACCACCCGAGGTACAGCAAATTTCTCGATACGTGGCCAGGGCATCAACAGCTCTATTCCGTCGGTCGATCCAACCATCGGGGTATTTGTAGATGGCATGTACCTGGGTATGAGTCATGGAGCTCTTTATGACACATATGATCTAGAAGGTATGGAAGTGCTGCGCGGGCCGCAAGGTGTGTTATTTGGCCGCAATGTAACTGGCGGCGCGGTGGTAATGAGAACGCGTCGACCAAGCCACGATTTTAGTTTTAAAGCCAAGGCGAGTGTCACCGATGACAATGATCAGGTTTATGGCATGGTAGCCACCGGCTCTCTTATACCAGATGTATTGGCGGGCAAAATTTCCGTCTATGGCCGAGACGACGCTGGCTATTTTGATGATGTCACTACTGGCAACGACGACTTTGGTGAGGCGGAAACTTATATCATTCGGCCTGCGGTAACCTGGACCCCCACTGAAAATCTGGACACGACACTCATTTATGAGCGGGGCGAGGACAGGGGTGATCAGGCAATACCCTACAATTCGCTCAATCCGGTAGGTGATTTCAAAGTAGCGACCCATAGTAATCCTGATGACGAAGTCGGTCAGTTCAGTAACTCTCGGTGGTTCCATATTATATCTGACACCAATTATCAGGTTGATTTTGGCGGCGGCACCATCACTAATATTATGACTTACCGGGAGGTGGACGAAGAGTCAGATGGTGACCTGGATGGAACCGATTTATTCGGCTACGAATTTCACACAGGGGCAAAGATCAATCAGAATCAGTTCAGCGAGGAGCTGCGCTACGCCGGAAATTTCCTGGACGACAGGCTAGCGCTCACCGTGGGTGGCTACTACTTTAGCCAAAACATATCCATGGCAGGTTATCGCACCCTGGATTTCAGGGCCATCGGCGGGGGCAACACGCCGCGTTTTACCTACGGTGGAGAGCTGGATCATAAAACCTGGGGTGTCTTCGGCAATGGCGACTACAAGCTCTATGACAATCTGACTGTGTCACTTGGGCTGCGTTATACCTACGAAGAAAAAGATGTGGAAGCGGCCATCGCCACCTTGGCCACGCCGGGTGATCTGCCGGAGGGCCTTTTTTTGGGCGGTTGCCGATTCGAACCGCAGATAAAATGTGGGCCTGATTTCGTTGACGACGACGACTGGTCTGTGTGGATACCCAGGGTCGGTTTCCAATACTATTACAACGACAGCTCCCACATTTATTTTAGCTTTTCCAAAGGGTTTAGGAGTGGCGGTTATAACATCCGAAATACAGCATCCAGACAGGTGCCTGGCCCATGGGATGAAGAGAGTCAAAATACCTGGGAACTGGGTATGAAGACGGAATGGGATGAGGGCCGTGTACGTTTGAATACGGCTGTTTTCCTCAACCAGGTGAAAGACATGATTCGGGAGGTTATTTTCAACGACGCGAATAACAATACCATTCAGCAAATTGCCAATACTGCTGATGCCGATATCACAGGCATCGAAGTCGATTTGAACTGGCTAGCGACAGATAATTTGTTGCTGTTCGCCAATGTTGGCTATCTTGATGGTGAGTACAAAAAGGTAGATGCCGACCTTAGTGGTGACGGAGTGGTGGACGCCAAAGATAAAAACCTTGTCTTGCCTCGACTATCGCGCTGGACCGGTAGTGTCGGGGGTAGCTACGATATACCTGTAAACTCAGGTCTTATCTCCACACGCCTTGCCTATAGCCACCGTACAGCAGGTTTCTTCAGTGATTCCAATATTGATGATCTATCCTCTCATGATGAGCTCACGGCGGGCGTTTCGTTTACCACTCTCGATGGCAAATGGAAAGCGAGTCTGTTTGGAAAGAATTTGCTTGATCAGGTGCAGCGGGTAACGCAGTTTTCGCTGCCCGGAAGTGTTGCAGCCTTTGCTCCTATCAAGAAAGGCAGAGTGATTGGCGTGGAGCTGGAGTACCAGTACTGAGTGCATTAATGCACAAGTGTCGGTCAAGGCGTGTCGGTTGACTCAATAAAAAACCTCGCTACAGCGGGGTTTTTTATTGGTGATTAGCAAGGGGGTAGCGGTCTGAGGGTGATATGGGGAAACTTACGATATCAATGAGTTTCTAAGTTGTGTAAAAAAGCCTTTGTAGTAATCAGGTCAAGTGTGTAGCCGATCCAGCGCCAGTGCCAAAAATGTACTTCCCTGGATTGGATCACTACCCCCGTGCGCCTAGTTTAGGCGGGTGCCCTGGCGACGTCTTCGCGCATGGTTTTTGCCGCACACCAGTAATGGAAAGTCGCCCACAGTGGTGTGACGAAGCCAAAAATTAATAAAGAGTAACGCAGTGACTCGATACCAAAGCGCGGCGCTAGTAGATCGCTCACTATACCAATGGCGAGTGGGCCGAGGCCCATGCCGATAAGATTCAATACAAAAAGTAATATCGCTGAGGTGAGTGCACGCATGCGTACCCCGACAAGGCTATGAGCGGCAGCCAGACTGGCGCCAATGTATGTGTAATAAAGTACTGTGGGGATTATCTTCATAATCAGTGCGTACTGTGGATCGGGTATCACGTAAACAGCGAGCATCATGGGCATGCCAATCAGCCCAGCGAGACCGGGTACCCAGAGGTACCAGCGTTTATCGAGTAAACCCAGACGGTCAGCAAGATAGCCGCCAATGATGGTGCCGACGATACCTGAGCCGCCCTGCACAAAAGCCATCCAGGTGCCGATTTCGCCGACACTCATTCCGTGCGAGCGAATAAAAAAAGACGGTGTCCATGTGCCGGTGCCATAACCCGTAAATGCTTGCAAGGCGCAGGCCAGAGACAGATGGGCAAAGGTGGCGCGGGTGAATAAAAACTTGATGGTCTCGCCGATACCTGGAGCATTGCCAGTGTCGGTAAGGTTTTGCGACATACCCCGCGGGGGTTCCTTAATGGTGAATCTGACGAGCAGGGCTATAATAATGCCGGGTAGTCCCACAGCAAAAAAAGCCATTCGCCAGCCAAAGAACTCATTGATCCATGCACCGAGAAGGAAGCCGGTCAGTACCCCGATATTGACACCAGTGGAGTAAATGGACAGGGCTGTTGCGCGATACTCCGGGGGGTAGATATCAGACAGCATTGAGTGCGCAGGCGGACTGCCGCCGGATTCACCGACGCCGACGCCAATGCGGGCAAGTAATAACTGCGTATAATTTTGCACCAGCCCGGATATCGCGGTCATCGTGCTCCACACTGTAATCGCCAGAGCAATAATTGTGCGCCGCGAAGAATGTTCTGCCCACTTGGCAATGGGGATACCGCACACCACATAAAAAACGGCAAAGGCGAAACCGGTGAGCAATCCCAACTGGGTATCTGAAAGTCCGAGTTCGGCCTTGATAGGTTCCTGCAGAATGACCAGTATTTGTCGGTCAATAAAGTTAAATCCGTAGACCACTGTCAGCAGTCCTAAAACATAAGTTTTATAGCCGGCACGACGGTAGTCAAGCAGTGGCACATCGGTGGGGTTATCTTCCGTGTTTGAGCGTGTTGGTGGCGGTGCTGGCTGGGCCTTTCTATTGCTCATCTGCGCTTCTCTCGCTATTGCTTTATCATTTTATTTTTTTAAGCGTGCAACCAAAGGCTGGTGCACCTTAGAGGTGCGGCTAGCTCCCCAGCTTCTTATAGTTTTGAAAGCCGTGGGAACTGCAGCGCGATGATTCTATGGTACCTGTTGTATTGTTTTCAGACACCCGGTTTTTCGCTAATAAAAAACCCCTTTACAACAGATTGCAAAGGGGTTTGATAAATAAAGTTTACGGAGAGCGCTGCGATAGATCAGAGAGTACGGGATTAAAGCAGACTGAGATCTCTAACTGCACCTTTATCAGCGCTGGTGACGAATTTGGCGTAGGCTTTGAGGGCCGCGGATATTTTCCGTGGACGGTACTCAGCGGGTTGCCAGCCAGCGGCATCCTGCGCGGTTCGACGTTGCGCCAGCTCTGTTTCGTCGAGTTTCACGTTGATCGTGCGATTGGGAATGTCAATGTGAATAAGATCGCCATTTTTTACTAACCCGATAGCACCGCCGGCAGCCGCTTCCGGAGAACAGTGGCCAATGGACAGACCGGACGTGCCGCCAGAGAAGCGGCCATCCGTTACCAGCGCACAGGCTTTTCCCAAACCCTTGGATTTGAGATAGCTGGTGGGATAGAGCATTTCCTGCATACCGGGGCCGCCACGGGGGCCTTCGTAACGAATAATCATGACATCCCCGGCTTTCACTTTACCGGCGAGAATGTCGGCCACTGCGGAATCCTGGCTCTCGCATACATAGGCGGGACCTTCAAAGACCAGAATCGACTCATCGACACCTGCCGTTTTAACCACGCAGCCATCGGCAGCGATATTGCCGTAAAGCACCGCGAGACCGCCGTCCTTGCTGTAGGCGTGTTCAACGCTGCGGATACAGCCGCCAACCCGGTCGAGGTCGAGACTTGGCCATCGAGTAGCCTGGCTGAATGCGGTCTGCGTGGGTATACCCGCAGGACCGGCGCTGTAATACTGGGCAACATCTTCCGCGGGCTGCAACGCGATGTCCCAGGTATCCAGAGCTTCGCGCATACTTTTGGCGTAAACAGTGGGTAATCCGGCGTGTAGTAATCCGCCGCGATCCAGCTCGCCAAGAATACTCAGGACGCCACCGGCGCGGTGCACATCTTCCATGTGATACAGGGGTGTACTCGGCGCCACCTTGCAAAGTTGCGGGATTTTACGGGACAGCCGATCGATATCGGTCATGGTGAAATCCAGCTCGGCTTCCTGGGCAGCCGCCAGCAGGTGGAGAATAGTATTGGTTGAGCCGCCCATAGCAATATCCAGGCTCATGGCGTTTTCAAACGCTTCGAAGCAGGCTACCGATCGGGGTAGCACGCTGTAATCATCCTGCTCGTAGTGCTGTTTGGTGATGTTAACTATCACGCGACCGGCTTTGAGAAACAATTCGCGCCGATCAGCGTGGGTGGCCAGCAGAGAGCCATTGCCCGGTAGCGACAGACCGAGTGCTTCGGTCAGGCAGTTCATGGAGTTGGCTGTAAACATGCCGGAACAGGAGCCACAGGTTGGGCAGGCCGACCGCTCGTACTCAGCGACTTTGTCGTCGCTGGCGCCATCGTCGACGGCGATCATCATGGCATCGACCAGGTCGAGTTTGGTCTCCGAAAGCCTGGTTTTGCCCGCCTCCATGGGTCCGCCGGAAACAAAAACGGTGGGGATATTAAGCCGCAAAGCCGCCATTAACATGCCGGGTGTGATTTTGTCGCAATTGGATATGCACACCAGTGCATCGGCGCAGTGGGCATTGACCATGTATTCTACGGAGTCGGCAATAATATCTCGCGATGGCAGTGAATAGAGCATGCCGTCGTGGCCCATGGCGATGCCATCGTCGACGGCGATGGTGTTGAATTCCTTGCCGACGCCACCGGCTTTTTCGATCTCACCGATGACCAGCCCACCCATGTCTTTTAAATGCACATGCCCGGGCACGAACTGGGTAAAAGAGTTGGCAACAGCAACGATAGGTTTATCGAAGTCCTGGTCGGTCATCCCGGTGGCTCGCCACAGCGAGCGGGCGCCGGCCTGGTTGCGGCCTTTGGTGGTGGTATGGGAACGGTAGGTAGGCATGTTCAACCCCAGCTCAGATTCGAAGTACAGGTTAAAAAAGGCCAGACAGGATACCAGACCTGCGGGCCATGCCGAAACAACTGGATTCGCCCCGCTAAATTCCAGTACGCTACGGTTATCATTTTTTTGACCTGCCTATCTGAGCTGGCGGTTATAGAGGAGAGCTATATGGGGTGTTACGACAAATATTTTTTGGCGCCGTTCATCAATTGCGCCTGCGGCACCAAACCAATTCTCCATCAACGTAAAAAAGTGGTACCCCAGTGTACCGGTCGTGTGCTGGAAGTTGGCATGGGCACGGCGCTTAACTTGCCCTACTACGACCGCGACAAAGTGGAATTTATCTGGGGCCTGGAGCCTTCCGAGGCGATGCGCGAAAGGGCGCGGCCAAACATAGAAAAGTCTGGTTTGGAGGTCAGGCTCATTGATTTACCCGGCGAAGAAATTCCTCTCGAAGACAACTCGGTGGACACGGTGCTACTGACCTATACACTGTGCACGATCCCTGACTGGTATGCTGCGTTGCGGCAAATGCGTCGGGTTCTCAAGCCGGGTGGCAAGCTCATCTTTACCGAACATGGCAAGGCTCCGGATGAAGGTGTGTGCCAGTGGCAGGATCGTATTAATCCCCTGTGGAAAAAGATTGCCGGTGGTTGCAACCTGAATCGCCCCATTCCCAGCCTCCTGTCGGAAAGCGGTTTTAGCACCCTTGAAATCGAATCCATGTACCTACCTTCCACGCCCAGGTTATTCGGCTTCAATTACTGGGGCGTTGCTGAAATTGGCTAAAATATGGAGGGGTTGCCCACCGTTTGTGCGATGGTATTTGAAGTGGCCATCCTCTATTATCGCTAGCCCAATTAAATAGATACAGGAGATTGACCATGGCCTGCACCGTATTGCTGGAATTAAAAGTCAAGCCCGAGTGTGTTCAGGATACCCTCAACGGTTTAGCCGCGATGCTGCCCGAAACCCGCAACTATGATGGCTGTATCGAAGTCTATGCCCATCAGGATCAGGACGATCCGACGACCATTGTTGCCATCGAGCAGTGGCAGTCCCGGCCGCATTATGAGAAATATTTTGCCTGGCGCGGTGAAACCGGAGCGCTGGATGCGCTGGGTGGGTGGCTGGCTCAACCGCCATCCATTAGGTACTTTGACAAAAAAGCTTAAGTGTCGCTGCAACCTGCTAATAAGGCCTGTAAAACGGTACTGGCAGGCAAAAAAGGGTGAACCAGGTGTTCGCCCTTTTTTGTGATCGCGGTGAACGTCGCACGCCGCTGGACAATACTGGTCGCGCCTGGTCGCGGGTTAAATTAATTTGACGAGGATTTTGGAGTTTCTCTGCCAGTTATAGAGCGCCATTTTTTCCGCCGGTAAGTCCTCCAGGGAAGACTCCTTGAAACCCTGCTCCAGAAACCAGTGGGCTGCCTGTGTGGTCAGGACAAACAGCTTGCTCAAACGTAATTCATTTTTGGCCCGTTGTTCGAGGGTTTGCTGGAGGCGGGCGGCAAACCCCTGTCTGCAAAAATCTGGATGCGTCACTACGCAGGCGACTTCCGCGGCATCGGTACCGGGAAACGGATAGAGCGCGGCACAGGCGATGGTCATCCCTTCTGGATGGACCACAACGTAAAAGCGAGAAATCTCTGTCTCCAGCAATTCTCGCGAGCGCTTTACCAGAACCCCCGATTTTTCCAGCGGTGTGATTAACTCCAGTATTCCACCAACATCATCAATGGTGGCTTGTCGAATGATTTCGCTGCCATTGTGGGACAGTAAGGTGCCGGCGCCTTCACGGGTAAATAATTCTCGCAGCAGTGTGCCATCTTCGGCATAACTGATCAGATGGCTGCGGCGAACGCCGTTTTGACAGGCTGCATAGCCAGCCTGTAGCGCGTTGCAGAGCTGACGCTGGCCCGCAAGTCGTTCCAGCCAGTGACGTACATCGACCATGTCGATCATCTTCACCAACGCGCCCTGCTCATTGTAGACGCCATTTTCGCCACAGAAAAAAATCAGTTTTTCTGCTTCGAGCGCGACGGCGGCCTGGGTGGCGACGTCCTCGCAGGTTAAATTGAAGGCTTCTCCAGTGGGGGAGCAGCCGACCGGTGACAGCAGCACGATAGCGCCGTCATCAAGTTGGCGTTTGACGCCGGCGCGGTCAATTTTGCGCACTTCCCCGGTATGGTGGAAATCCACGCCATCACGAATGCCGAGAGGCTTGGCGGTAATAAAGTTACCGCTGACCACACGAATCCGTGCGCCCTGCATCGGCGAATTCGGCAGGCCCATGGACAGCAGTGATTCGATGGCGATGCGGGTGCTGCCCACGGCCTCTTTGACGCACTCCATGGTTTGACTGTCGGTGATGCGCGTGTTGTTGTCGAAGCGCGGTGCCACGTGACGCTGCGCGAGCTTTTCGTCGATCTGGGGTTTGGCGCCGTGAACCAGCACAATTTTTATGCCGAGGCTGTTGAGCATGGCAATATCGTGAATAATATGGGGGAAATTATCGTCGCGGACACCCTCACCGCACAGCACCAGCACAAAGGTTTTGCCCCTGTGCATGTTGATATAGGGCGATGTGTCGCGGAAAAATTTCACATAATCGTTCATTGGCTTGCCGCCGCGCGTACAAAAAAGGGCTATTTTCGGGTGATTATATCAGGCACAGAATTGTGCGGGCAGGTAATTACGACGCTTTGAGGCAGTATTCGCCGATAAGCTCGGACAAGTGGTGGATGGTCGGCTGGATGCGCTCTGTGGCGAGGAATTCGTCGGGCTGGTGAGCCTGATCGATATTGCCGGGCCCCATGACCACGACGTCCAGACCCAGGTGTTGTAGGTAGGGGGCTTCCGTCGCGAAGGCCACCGAGCCACGGCTGTGGCCGGTGAGCTTTTCGCAGTAGGCGACCAGGACGCTTTGGTCAGCAGCCGCAAAGGCGGGCACGCCGAAGTATTCCAGCGATATCTCGGTTCCCTCCGGCCCGCCAAGGCCCAGCAGACGCTGTCCGAGCATGTCGTGGAGTTCATCAATGTCCATGCCGGGCAGGGGACGTATCTCGAAACCGAGCTCACAGTGCCCGCATATCCTGTTGGGGTTATCGCCGCCGCTAATGTTGCCAAGATTCAAAGTCGGGTAATCGACGGCGAACAGGGGGTTGGCATACTGAGCTTTGAGCTCCGCCTGCACTGTGCGTAATACACTCAGCGCATCGTGCATGGTATGCAGGGCGTTATTGCCCAGCGCCGGGTTGCTGGAATGTCCGGATTTGCCTTGCACGATCAGTCTTTCGATCAGGATGCCCTTATGCATTGCGACAGGCTTCATGCCCGTGGGCTCCCCAATTACCGCGTACCGGGCTTTGGGCTGGCCCGCTTCCGCCAGGGCTCTGGCGCCAGCCATCGAAGATTCCTCGTCAGCTGTGGCGAGAATAATCAATGGTTGCTGCAGGGGGCGTTCGACAACTTGTTTGGCGGCTTCGATGGCAAGGGCGAAAAATCCTTTCATATCGCAAACGCCGAGACCGTAGAAGCGGCTATCCCGCTCGATAAGTTTGAATGGCGATTGTCGCCAGAGTCGCTCGTCGCAGGGTACGGTATCGGTGTGGCCGGCGAGCACCAGACCTCCGGGGCCGCTGCCGAGCGTGGCGATCAGGTTGGCTTTGCGCGGATCGGCCAGGGGCATTACTTCTGTGACAAAGCCGAGGTCGTCGAGCCAGCTGGCAAGCAAATCTATAACGTTGCGATTGCCCTGATCAAGGGCAGGGTTAACACTGCTGACGGAGTTGCAGGCGATTAACTGGCGGAGCATGTCAATAAGGGTCATAGGGCTGGCAGTGTAGAGCGCTGGTTAGAAAAAGCAATTTCCTTGCTGTCGTCAGGGCGCTGTGTCGCGGTCAGACGATACACGCTACAATTCCTCGATCAGGGTATACACGGTATCAGGAGAGCAGTTTATGGCGCTGGCTGACGGACAAGATCGACTACTGGAACTGCCAGCCCTGCTTAATCAACTGGTCACTGATGGACTGCTGGCCAGGGGCAGCGCAAACGAAATCATCGGCAAAGTGCGTACGCGCGATGAAGTCCTGCAGCATCCGCTGGTTTATATCGCGGGCCAGCAAGTGGATAACGTGCGTAATTCAGGCAAGATACTGGATCTCGACACCATGAGCGAGTGGTTAGCCGATTGGGCCGGACTACCGTTGGCGCATATTGATCCGCTGAAAATCAACGTGCCGTCGGTGACGGGGGTGATGTCCTTTGAATTTGCCAAACGGCACCGCATTTTGTGTATCGGTGTTCAGGCAACCGAAGTGGTGATAGCCGTCGCGCAACCTTTTGCGACCTCGTGGATCGCCGATATTGAGCAGATTACTGATAAGGCAGTCCGTCGTGTGGTGGTCAACCCCGCCGACCTTGAAAAGTATTCCGTTGAATTTTATACCTTGTCCCGCTCGGTGTTTGGTGCCGGAAAAACCTCCCAGACCGGTCGTGGATCGCTGAATAATTTTGAGCAATTGCTGGAGCTGGGTTCGCTAAAAGATCCCGATGCTCAGGATCAGCATATCGTCAATATCGTCGACTGGCTTTTGCAATACGCGTTTGATCAGCGGGCCAGCGACATTCATGTTGAACCGCGGCGGGATAAAGGACGAATTCGTTTTCGGATCGATGGTGTGCTGCACCAGGTTTATGATTTGCCCGCGGCAGTGATGACGGCAATGACCAGCCGGCTGAAAATTCTTGGTCGTATGAACGTTGCGGAAAAGCGTCGGCCTCAGGATGGTCGTGTCAAAACCAAAACTCAGGAAGGCCACGAAGTGGAGCTGCGTTTATCGACTTTGCCCACCGCATTTGGCGAGAAAATGGTCATGCGTATCTTCGACCCGGAAGTGCTGTTGCGCAGCTTTACGGAGTTGGGTCTGGGCGGTGAGGATTACCGGCGTTGGCAGGAAATGGCCAACCGCCCTTACGGTATTGTACTGGTCACCGGGCCAACCGGCTCAGGCAAAACCACAACCCTTTACTCGACGTTGAAACAGCTGGCCACTGAAACGGTTAACGTAAGTACTGTTGAAGACCCCATTGAAATGGTTGTGGAAAGCTTTAACCAAACCCAGGTGCAATCGCAAATTGATCTGACTTTCGCTGCTGGTATAAGGACCTTGATGCGCCAGGATCCTGACATCATCATGGTTGGTGAGATCCGCGACCTGGAAACGGCAGAGATGGCTATTCAGGCGGCGTTAACCGGCCACCTGGTGCTCTCCACCCTGCATACAAACGATGCGCCGACGTCGATCAGCCGGTTACTCGATCTCGGTGTGCCTGCCCACATGCTCAAAGTGACGCTTAACGGGGTGATGGCCCAGCGGCTGGTGCGTACGCTCTGTCCTCACTGTCGGGAGCGGGGCGCAACGGATACGGATGCCTGGAAGCAGCTGGTGCATCCGTGGACGGCGCCGCCGCCAGCGCATATGTACCGTCCGACAGGTTGTCTCGAATGCCGAGATACCGGTTATCTGGGCAGGCAGGGTATTTATGAAGTCATGCCGCTGTCGGAAACCCTCAAAGGTTTGCTCACCGAGGACTGCGACGTCAGCAACCTGCGGCTGAAAGCGATGAAAGAAGGCATGCGTACGCTACGCCTCAGCGGAGCGCAAAAAGTCGGTGCGGGCATTACCTCGGTAGAGGAAGTGATGCGAGTCGCACCCGATATCGGGCGTTGATGGAACCTATATTGACCGATCCTATGTTCACCGAGTTGCCGGGTCCGCTATCCGCCAGGGTCGCGCAGTGTCTCGCCAGTTTTCGTGAAAATGCCTCGTTAGAAGTATCGTCCTGGCTTGACCAGCGCATGGCTGAACCAGTTTTTGCTCGCCAGTTGACCTGGGTGTGGAGCGGCAGTGAGTTTGTCGCCAACAACTGTATACGCCATGCCGAGCTGTTTCGGCGGCTGGTCGACAGCGGTGATCTGTTTAATGGCTATCGAGACTCGACGCTGCGCGACCATTGTCTGGCCGCGGTCACCGAAGAAGGCGAGGGGGCGGATCGCGAAGCCGTTCTGCAACATCAATTAAGGGTTTTTCGCCGATACGAGATGCTTCGTATTGTGTGGCGCGATCTGGCGCGACTAGCCGACATGGTGGAAACCACGCGCGACATGTCCAGATTGGCCGATGCCGTTATCGGAGTCACTCTGGACAAGCTTCATCGCTGGGGCTGCGAGAGCTGGGGTAGGCCAGTCGGCGCAACTAGCGGCGCAGAGCAGACTCTGGTTGTCCTTGGTATGGGTAAACTCGGCGCCGACGAGCTCAATGTATCGTCTGATATCGACCTCATTTTTGCGTATCCGGAAGCGGGGCAGACAGAAGGTGCCAACAGACAACTGAGCAACCAGGAGTTTTTTATACGCATTGGCCAGAAACTTATCCAGGCGCTGGATAACCAGACGGTGGACGGCCAGGTGTTCCGTGTTGACATGCGCTTGCGCCCCTACGGGAGTAGCGGTGCGCTGGTGCTTAATTTCGATGCGTTGGAGGAGTATTACCAGGCTCAGGGCCGTGACTGGGAGCGTTATGCGATGATCAAAAGCCGCATTATCTGCGGTGATGAGCTAGCGGCGCGGGAGCTTATGGAGATGCTGCGGGCTTTTACATATCGACGCTATACCGACTTTAGTGCCATCCAGTCGCTGCGTGATATGAAAGCGATGATAAGGCTTGAAGTGAAACGTCGGGATCTCGGCGATGACATTAAACTGGGACCGGGCGGTATCCGGGAAATAGAGTTTATTGCCCAGGCCTTTCAGCTGATTCATGGGGGTCGCGATCGACGGTTTCGCAATCCGCGTCTGCAGGATATTTTGGTCTTGCTCGATACAGAGCATTTGCTGCCGGACGGCGGCGGCGCGAGGCTGTGGGTGGCGTATGCCCTGCTGCGCAACGTTGAGCACGTGTTGCAGGGCTGGGCCGATCAGCAGACGCAGCAACTGCCTAAGGGCGAAGCAGACCGCCAGCGGGTCGCGGCCATGATGGGTTTTAGCGGATGGCCTGAATTTCTGGTGGCGCTGGATGAGCAGCGCCGGGTGGTGAGCGACTTGTTTGCCGGTCTCGCGGCCGACAATACGCCTGACGCCACCCCCGACAATATCCCGTCGGGTACATTGCTGGCATGGCAGGGCAGCAGTCAGGCGGAATTGCAGGTGGCGCTACAGAGTTTGGGTTTTGACGCCCCGGAGCTTGCTGCCGAGCGTCTTGTCAGTCTGCGTGGTAGTCATGCGGTGCGTGCCATGCAGGCCGACACCCGTTCGCGCCTTGATCGGCTGTTGCCAGGCGTCGTTGTCGCCTGTACGCGTGTTGCCAACAGTACTCAAACTCTGATCAGGGTGCTGGCACTGCTGGAATCTGTCGCCCGGCGCAGTACTTACCTCGTACTGTTAATCGAAAACACGCCCGCGCTGCAGCAACTGGTGACACTGTGTGCGGCCAGTCCGTGGATTAGTCAAAGTTTGAGCCGGTATCCGGTGCTACTCGACGAATTACTGGATACGAGGGCGCTCTATGCACCGTCGGATCATGCCCAGCTTGGGAATGAGTTACGCCAGCACCTGATGCGTATCCCGGATGATGATCTGGAAGCGCTCATGGAGGCGTTGCGTTACTTTCGCCTAGCAAACGGACTGCGCGTGGCGGCCTGCGAAGTGACCGGTGTGCTGCCCTTGATGAAAGTCAGTGACCACCTCACCTGGCTGGCGGAAGTCATTCTTGGGGAGGTGTTAACCGTGGCCTGGCGGCAACTGACTGCAAAACACGGTTTGCCAGGTTTTAGCGGCAATGGTCCACCCGGTTTTCTCATTATCGGTTATGGAAAGTTAGGCGGCATAGAGCTGGCCCATGGTTCGGATCTGGACCTGGTTTTTCTGCACGAAGCGCAAGGGAGCTTAATGACCAGCGGTCAGCACAGCGTCGATAACGAAACGTTCTTTGCGCGACTCGGGCAGCGTATTATCCATATCCTCAGTGCCACCACGTCTGCCGGGTTGCTGTACGAGGTAGACATGCGTCTGCGCCCTTCTGGCAATTCCGGGCTGTTGGTCAGTTCGTTGGCGGCGTTTGAAAAGTATCAGCGGGAACAGGCCTGGACCTGGGAGCATCAGGCTCTGGTGCGTGCGCGGCCTGTTGCGGGTGATGCCGTGCTTGGCGAAAAATTCGCGCAGGTACGTCACGACATCCTGACGCGAGCCCGCGATATGGAAACTCTAAAAGGCGATGTTGTCGATATGCGGGGCAAGATGACTGAGCATCTGGGGCTAGGTGCCGGTCAGCAGGAGGCGGGTCGATTCCACTTGAAACAGGATCCTGGAGGTATCGTCGATATTGAATTTATGGTTCAATTCGCGGTTTTAGCTCAGGCTCACAATTTCCCACAATTGACGCGATGGAGCGACAATGTCAGGTTGCTGGAAACGCTCTCAGAAACCGGATTTTTCACGGGTCTTGAGCATCAGCAACTGACGGACGCCTACATTGCTTACCGGTCCGCTGGTCACCAGCTGCAGTTGCAGGAAGAGCCAGGTATTGTGGCGACTGAGGATTTTGACCTCCACCGACAGGCCGTGCTGGCCATCTGGAAAAAATTGTTTGGCGGAGCGTCCGTGACGAGGAGTGGATAGATGTCGTTTGATGATCGTGATGGTTATATCTGGTTTGACGGTAAGATGGTGCCCTGGCGCGATGCTAAGGTGCATGTCCTCACACACACCCTGCATTATGGTATGGGGGTGTTTGAGGGGGTGCGTGCCTATAATACGGAATCTCACGGTACGGCTATCTTCCGACTTAAGGAGCATACGCAGCGGCTGTTTAATTCGGCGAAAATCATTGGGATGAAACTGCCCTTTGATATGGCCACTATCAACGAGGCGCAACGTGCAGTGGTGCGGGAGAATGGTCTGCTGGAAGGCTACATCCGCCCTATGGCTTTCCTCGGCTCTCAGGCCATGGGTTTGCGTGCTGATGGGCTAAAGACTCACGTTATCGCCGCGTCCTGGGAATGGCCGTCTTACATGAGCCCTGATGCGCTTGAGCAGGGCATACGTATTCGCACCTCGTCTTTCACACGACACCACGTCAACATTACCATGTGCAAGGCCAAAGCCAACGGCAACTATATGAATTCGATGATGGCGCTGCGTGAGGCACTGGAGTGTGGCTATGACGAGGCACTACTGCTTGACCCTGAAGGTTACGTAGCTGAAGGCAGTGGCGAGAATATATTTATAGTTCGTGGTGGGGTGCTGTATACGCCGGAGCTGACTTCGTGTCTTGACGGTATTACCCGCGGAACGGTAATTCAGCTGGCCCAGGAACAAGGCTATGAAGTTCGTGAAAAGCGCATTACCCGCGATGAGGTCTATATCGCCGATGAAGCTTTCTTTACCGGTACGGCTGCAGAGGTATTGCCGATACGGGAAATGGATAATCGGGTCATTGGCAGCGGTGTTCGCGGCCCCGTAACTGGTCTGCTGCAAGGCCTGTATTTCGACGCGGTGCGGGGACGGAATAATGATCACCCGGAATGGTTGGCGCCTGTCGCTGATTAACCTTCGGTAAAATGGCCGAACGAACCGCCACTGCAAGATCATTTGTCGGCCAAAGAGACGACGGTCCGGTAAACATCGGCCAGATCAACAGCCACCAGACCTGGGGGCGGCAACCTTGAGTCGTCGGGCAATTCTGGTCGTCGGACCGTCCTGGGTCGGTGATATGGTGATGGCGCAAACGCTGTTCATTATTCTCAGGGCGCAACATCCGGATGCACCGATTGAGGTGCTGGCGCCGGGCTGGAGTCGGCCGATCCTGGCGCGGATGCCCGAGGTTAACGCCGCGATTGTGATGCCGGTTGGCCACGGTCAGTTTGGCTTTCTCGCCCGTTGGCGGGTTGCGCAAACGCTGCGCAATCGACACTACCAGGCAGCGTACGTGCTGCCAAATTCCCTCAAATCAGCCTTGATTCCGCTACTTGCCGGCATACCCCGACGCGTGGGCTGGCGGGGGGAAATGCGTTTTGGGCTGCTCAACGATATTCGTTTACTTGATGAAGCGCGTTATCCGCTGATGGTGCAGCGTTTTGCGGCGCTTGCGTATCGGGCCGATCAGGCATTGCCCGCGACCTTGCCGCGGCCGTGTTTACAAATTGATGAAGACAGGTTGCCCGGGTTGTTTGCTACGTTCAGCCTGGATGTCAGTCGACCGATACTGGCGCTTTGTCCCGGCGCTGAATTTGGCTCCGCCAAACGTTGGCCCGAGCGGCATTACCGGGCTGTTGCGGAGACAATGATTGAGCGCGGCTGGCAGGTGTGGATTATGGGTTCTACTAACGATCAGGCCGTCGGTAACGCAATTCGGGATTCACTGACTGGGCTTCAACAACAGCACGTGATCAATCTTGCTGGGCAAACCGAGCTCGCGGATGCGATCGATCTGTTGTCCTGTGCCGGGGTAGTCGTCAGCAATGACTCCGGTTTGATGCATATCGCTGCAGCGCTGAACCGACCTTTGGTGGCGGTTTATGGGTCGACATCGCCCGCATTTACCCCGCCATTGGGGGAGCAGGTGGAGACGCTGGCGATTGCCGTCGATTGTGGTCCCTGCTTTCAGCGAGACTGTCCACTGCAACACCTCAAGTGCCTGACGGATCTTCTGCCGGGCAGTGTTCTGGCAGCCATTGATCGGCTGCTAGACGCGAGCCCTGAGCGAGCCTGGCGAAGGTGAAGCTGGCGTTCGTGCTGTACAAATATTTCCCCTTTGGTGGTCTGCAGCGCAACATGCTGGCGATCGCCCGGGAAGCGCAACAGCGGGGTCACCAGGTGACGGTATATTGCTCTGAATGGCAGGGTGATCGCGACAGTGGTATTCAGCTCGAATTGATACCCAGTCGCGGCTGGAGTAACGCCGGGAAGATGGAAAATTTTGCCAGTGATATGGCGCGCCGACTGAAGTTGAAAAATTTTGATCTGGTGGTTGGGTTCAACAAGTGGCCGGGGCTTGATCTGTATTACGCAGCTGATTCCTGTTTTGCTGACAAAGCCTGGCGTGAGCGAGGTTTCCTGTATCGGATGACCGCGCGGGCGAGGCGCTATCTGGCCTTTGAAGCGGCGGTATTTGGAGTGCAGGCCGACACCCACATTCTCGAGGTCTCGGTGCCGGAACGGGAACGCTTTATCACCCATTACCGGACACCGGTGGAGCGCTTCCATACCTTGCCGCCAGGCATATCACCAGACCGTGCGGCAGCCCCGGACTGGCGCAATACAAGGGTAAAAACCCGTCAGGCGCTGGGCGTCGCCGACGAGGAAAAAATTCTCCTGGCGGTGGGCTCCGGGTTTCGCACCAAGGGACTTGATCGCAGCATTAAGGCACTAAAAGCGTTAACTGAAGTTAACGCCCGGCTGTTTGTTGTCGGTGACGATAACAGCAAGTCTTTTGTCAGATTGGCTAAGCGTAATCAAGTGAATGACCGAGTTGTTTTTCTGGGTGGTCGTAGCGATATCCCGAGCCTGTTGCAGGCGGGGGATGTATTGCTACATCCCGCCTATAAGGAAAACACCGGGAATGTGTTGCTGGAAGCCATGATAGCGGGCTTGCCAGTAGTGACCACGGACGTCTGTGGTTACGCCCATTATGTTAGCGCGGCGGCCATGGGCGAGGTGATTGCCAGCCCCTTTAAAGAGGCGGAGTATGTCGCCAGTATCAAGCGCGTTTTGCTGGATACGTCTGAAACCTGGCACCAGAGAGGCGAGGTATTTGCGCAAACTGGTGATATTTATCACCGACCTCGGGTGGCGGTAGATATTATCGAAACTCTCAAGAGGAGTAGGTAATGGAGCTGGTGCTGCGAGGTGCACTGAAAACGTTATGGGTTGATACGGATGTTTTTACTCTCGTGCAGCAGCTCCCCGGTGACGTAATCCGCGACAAGGAAGGACGTCAGACGCTGAAGTTTAGCTATGCCGGTAAAAATTACTATCGAAAGTTGCACAGAGGTATCGGCTGGCGGGAGATCGCCAAAAATTTTTCCCAGTTGAAAATGCCTGTACTGGGCGCCCGCAATGAGTGGCGAGCGATCAACCGCGTCAGGGAGCTGGGCCTGGACACCCTCAATGCGGTGGCCTATGGCCGTAAGGGCAGTAATCCGGCCAGCCAACTTTCTTTTTTGGTGACCGAAGAGTTGAGCGACACGCTGAGTCTTGCGGTCTATGCGGCCCGTTGGCCTGAGCAGCCGCCGTCATTACGGGAAAAGCGGGCACTGATTCGTAAGGTGGCCGAAATTACTCGCACCATTCACGGCGCCGGGATCAATCATCGTGACCTGTATATCTGTCATTTTTTGCTGGACCAATCTACTCAGGCCGAGCGCTCGACAATGCCGCCCAGGCTGTTTCTGGTGGATCTTCATCGCGCACAGATCAGGGATGCCGTGCCGGTCCGCTGGCTGGTCAAGGATCTGGCGAGTATTTATTTTTCATCGCTGGATATTGGCCTGACCCGAGGCGACGTATTGCGTTTTTTACAGGTTTACTTCGATGAGCCCTTACACACCACACTGTACTCGCGACAGGGGCTACTGCACAAAATCACTCGACGCGCGATCAAGCTTTATCGACGGGATTTTGGCCGCTCGCCAGGATTGCCAGGACAGTAGTGGTTAACGGCCGTTAACGCCAGTTGCTATATCCACAGGTCGCTCTGTTCGATTCTCTTTTTTTCGACCAGGCGAGAGATACGCTTGTGGGTTTTGCGCAGCACTTTGGTCAATAATTGTTTATTGAATGAACCAAAGCATTGCTCGCAGTAGACCTGATAGAAATACAGGCGGTCTGTACGGGAAATGGCGGGATTAATCAGTAGGCTGAGCTGGACAAGGTTTTTTATCCGCGCCCTCATTGGCAGGGTGATATACCGTTTGGTTCTCTCGTTGTCGAGGAAGGCAAACTGCCACTCGCGATCATGCCGGGCGAGGATATTGCCCGCCCGCATATCGCCGTGACTGATGTTTGTTTCGTGCAACTGCGCAACAGTGTTGGCCAGTCCGGCCAGAAATGCTCTTTTGGCACCTCGTCCTTCACGGGCAACCCGGTCGACCTGGACATAGAGAGTGGTGTATCCCTCCAGGGCTGTGGTCACCGTAAAAAAGTCTCTCCTGATTCCGTATTGCTGTCGCCACCCGGCAATCAAGGTTTGCGGGGCGGTAAAACCCTGTCGGATTAACATGGTATCCGCCTCCACCGCTCGTATGGCTCGACCTTTGCGAAGGAGGTGCATGATTCTGTCGCGCTGCGAGCGGAAGTGGAATTTCTTCACGAAAACGGCCGTGGTTTTATCGCGCAAGTGCAATCTGGCTTTGCAGACATCGGAAGACTCTGAAGAGTGGACAGCCTGTTGGTCAGTGAGACAGTGAGCCAGCGGAATATCCGAGTCGTCGGTGTGGCCCACGTTGTCAAGAGACAGGGAGCTGTCCGTATAAAACCGCCAGGTTCCTGTCGTCCTTTTGATTAAATCGCGATTTCTGTCCATTGCCTGACTATACGTCATGAGTTCCTGTTGCATACGACGGTTAGGAATACACCATCAGCCCTGTTATGGCATTTGCCGGTGATGGTGTCGGTACCGGTGATACTGTCGGGCGGCGCGGTCATTATACCGTCATTAGATAACGCTTTAACTGAGCTGAGGATGACTTGTTTCTCGTCCTGGTTGAAGACTTATCGGGTGAAGTAGAGCTAATCAAAAACGTGGACGATCAGCAAGACCGTTCTGTCTGAACGGATGGACAGGGTGCGGGTGGGCTGCCGGTTGGGGTGCGTCGGCGGGTTCGGTGGCGGTCGGCAAGTCTATTCGGGCTACGATCGGGCCCGTTTAACCGGGGGGCTTCAACACCTTATAAATATCTACCCTGGTATTTTTCGGGCCGACGTCCGAATGTGCCAACTCCAGTTTTGATTCGCTGTCCACACTCACCAGGCGGGGTGTCAAGCCGACTTTATCTGTGTGAATAACGACATACTGATAATTTTGGTGGCTGAGTTCGGTTAGCGACTCACCGGGTATACGAAAGCTCTGATTCGAATAATCGCCGCCGTAAAAAGCCAGCTTTTGGTCGTTATAGTAGACGCGGGAGGATGGCGGCACGTGTTTTCGAATCCAGCTACCGGCACTGACAATATACGCTTTGTCGTTACCATCGCGAATGACCGGTTCGACAATGCTGAGTACAGGAATGATAATTATCGCAGCGCGAGCGAGCGCCGTTGCGCGGTGGCTGCCACGGGTATGGAACCATAGCCGATCAAGCCAGAAAGGTAGTGGAATGCAGAGTAACAGCGCAGGCATGAATACGTAGCGGCTATCGACAAAGAAGCGCGAAGCCACCGTGTACAACGCAATCAGGATGCCTATTGAGAAGTAGCCGGCGATCAATTTCACGTCGGCGGTTCGGGGTAACGGTCGTACTGTTGCAAACAGTACGACGAGTATCAAAAATAAAATGTTTGTGGTGTCGAGCAGGGTTATTGCGACGTGAAACAGCAGGCCTCCGATGATCATATCTGAGGTGGCTTTTTCGGCCCACTTGTTCGGCATGCTGGCGCGGATAAGGGTTTTTTGCCGGGTTATGCCTTCCTGCAGTTGCCGGGCGCGGTCGAGTTCCTGTGCGAATCTAAGTGTGGGTGAGAAGACGTTGTTATACGTATTGTTGTTGACATCGTTATACGCGGCGTAATCCGGAGGATTGTCCGTATCGTTGTTAACAGGGGCAAAATAAAACCGGCCCAATAATCCTAAGACAAGCGCGCAGCACAGTATTACCAGGGCGAATACGGCGAATCGTTTTCTGGCCGCGCCAGTTAGTACTATCGGTGCCAGTAGAGCGATGCCAACAATGTAGACTACTGCCTCTATTCGAAATGATATCGCGGCGACGCTAAAGCCCAGCCATAGCAACAGATATCGCCAGCGTTTCGAATGTGTGTATTCAATAATTGCCCACAGTGCCCACAGCTGGCTCGCCCAGAAGCCAAAACCCTTGATGATATGGGGCCTCAGGTGATTGAGGCTGCTCATGCTGGCCATAACGACTATGGCAAGGATTTGCACGGAGGTGGATGCGCCGAGAGCTCTTGTTACCGCAAGAAAGCCGCACATCAGCGCGATTTGCGATAACAAGCTCAAGCTGTAGGCGGCGTGGTTCAAAGACAGCCCGGTGTACTCTGATAACAGGGCAAATTGCCCGTAGAATGTTAACTCCGGGCGGAAGGCAAGTGCGCCTACGGTGTTGCCATTGATATATTCGTAAGCTGCGTAAATATAGTTGATGCCGTCGTCATTGATGATGTCATCGATGTAACAGAACAGTAAAAAAAGTGCAGTACTGACGACCACGCAAAGGCCGTACAGCGAAAGCCTGTCCGCATTGATCGGTGCGGATAATGACGCCTGGTTCATGGTTTACCGACCGACGCCCGGCTATTACGGGTGCGTGGTCTGGTCGCGTCTGATATACCTGCGGATACATCTGCTGACACGTCGCGATCCATATCTGAGCGTGTAGTCTGCGTTAGTTTGACAAGATGCTGAGCCAGAACGTTACGAATTACGCTTTCGTCGAGTAACTTGAGGCAACGAAAGTCCTGAGGACAGAATTTTTTTGAGCATTCAGGCGTACAGGGCTCTGGATCGCGGATGATTGTTGCGCGCTTGCCCAGTGGTCCCCATCGTTGCACATCGGTCGGGCCAAAAAGCGCAAAAACTGGCGCCCCTGTGGCCGTCGCGAGATGCATGGGTCCACTGTCATTGCCAAGGAAAAAAGCACAGGTGCTGAACAGCGCCATCAGCTCGCCCAGGTTGAGCTTATCGCAGAGGTTAATGTGTGGTTTGGCGCTCTGATTGAGCACGTCGTCTATAATCGCGCTGTCGCCAGCGCCAGCGCCAATGAAAACCACCTGAAAACCCTGCTCCGCCAGCCAGTCGGCGGTGTGCGCAAATTTAGTAACAGGCCATTGCTTGTACGCCTTCGTGGCGCCAGCGTGAATGCAGATATATGGCTGAGCGGGTTTCACCTGATGAGCCGCGAGTGTGCGGTCAAGCGATTGTTGATGCCGGGTGGAGATGGTCAGCTGGGGGTACCGTGACTTATCACAGGTACCTAAGAGTTCCGTAACGAGCTGTGCGTAATGGTAGTAACGATGGGGGCGCTCATTGCGAGCAACTATTCTGTCGTAGAACGATTTGTACGCACTATTGACTAATCCCCATCGGGTTTTCGCTCGAGGGATCATCGCCACAAACGTCGCGAGTCCCTTCGCGTCAAAATTAAGCAGCAGGTTCGCCCGGTGAGCGCGCAGCGTCCACACAAAGCGACGCAGCAATTTTAGCCTGCCGAAAAGGCCTTTCTTGCGAAACCAACCCCGCGGATAGTAGAGCACATTGTCGATGCCAGGTACCGACTCAACAATATCTTTGTAGGCTTCATCGACGATAACCAGCGTGTTGCTATGGGTGCTGGCGAGTGCGGCGATACTGTGCAGCGCGACCAGCAGATTGCCCATGTGTTTGGTGGTCATTAGCAAAATTAATGGGTGCTTGTGCGGGGGGCTCAATGCGACAGATTTCCGTTCCAGTTATTATACGGGCATTAGATGTCATCTCCGATGCGCGGGCCTCGGACGT
>TARA_R110000787_G_scaffold147742_5_pt1 | contig 22725 bp, 23 predicted proteins | sample TARA_R110000787 | Tara Oceans TARA_R110000787 (sample SAMEA4397920) | marine metagenome | biome: Polar Biome; feature: [DCM] deep chlorophyll maximum layer (ENVO:01000326); material: water (ENVO:00002006), including particulate matter (ENVO:01000060) such as... | depth 35 m | reverse complement strand
TTTTGTCTCGGTTGTAATTTCCGGTTGCGCATCAATTTATTAGTCAACGAGTCCTGATTGCCGAGTGTTTACCTGGCTTGACCTGCTTACTTCTGGCGACGAGCAGCGCTGCCGCCGGATTATAGGCCATAATCCGGCGCGGCGTGCCAGCGAGGATGTCAGGCTACGCGTCACCAGAACGGTGCTATGCTGTGCGCTTTAGCCTCCACACCCGCTGAGAAGCGATGCGTTGGCATGACGGTGCCGACGGTAGTTAGCAATATGACGGGTCAACCCCTCCACCCCTTTGATACTTTGACGCCAGACTTCCTGATCGACGCAATCGAGAGCCAGGGTCTGCTCTGCGATGGTCGGCTGTTCCCCCTGAACAGCTACGAGAACCGGGTCTATCAGATCGGTATTGAAGATGGCGAGCCCATCATCGCCAAATTTTACCGACCACAGCGCTGGACCGATCAGCAGATAGAGGAGGAGCACCAGTTTTGTTTTGAACTGGTCGCTCACGAGTTACCGGTAGTGGCCCCCTGGCAAAATGAGCAGAATGAAAGTTTGTTTAAGTTTGGCAGTTTTCGCTTTGCTCTGTTTAAGCGCCGGGGTGGTCGTGCGCCAGAGCTGGGTGACCTCGATAGCCTGTTTATTATCGGCCGGTTAATGGGGCGAATTCACCTGGTCGGCGCCGCCAGACCCTTTGTACACCGACCGACGCTGGGTATCGACAGTTACGGTTACCAAAGTGTGGCAACGGTTAGCGAGGGGTTTATTCCCGCGTCATTGCGGGCTTCTTATCAGGCTATTACCACCGACCTGTTGCAGGCACTGGAGGAAAAGCTGACGATACTGGCGGATATTTCTATGTTGCGCACCCACGGTGACTGCCATGTCGGCAATATTTTATGGCGGGATGACACGCCACACTTTGTCGACTTTGACGATGCCCGAATGGCTCCCGCGATCCAGGATCTGTGGATGTTACTGTCGGGGTACCGCCCTGAGCAGATCGCACAAATATCCGAGATCATTGAAGGCTACAACGAGTTTTCCGAGTTCCATCCCCGGGAGCTCAACCTCATAGAGCCGCTGCGCACGCTGCGGCTGCTGCATCACACGGCGTGGATTGCCAGTCGTTGGGACGATCCGGCATTTCCCAGGGCCTTTTCCTGGTTCAATACGGAAAGGTTCTGGGGTGAGCATATTCTGGAATTACGCGAGCAATACGCGGCACTGGCTGCACCGCCGCTGCAGCTGAGCTAAGCCGCAGCGTTCCACCTTCGCGTATCGTTATAATTTCCAAACACGCCGTTCAATCATGCCATTGGCTGGTTAACCCAATGGCGGATGGCAGGTCAGATTTCTTGGGGCTAATCCATCGGCGGCAGGGTGACAACTAGCCCATCAAGATCATCGCTAACCTTGATCTGGCAGGACAAACGGGAGGTCGCGGTGAGGTCGTGGGCAGTGTCGAGCAAGTCCTCTTCGTCTTCACTGAGCTCGCCGGTTTGTTCGTACCAGGCCTCGTCAACAATGACATGACAGGTGGCGCAGGCCAATGAACCACCACAGGCGGCGAGCATCGGTAGATCCAGCTCCCTGGCTACCTCCATGACGGTATTGCCCACCTTGGCTTCGGCGTCTACACGCGTCCCGTCGACCTGGATAAAAGTGATTGTTGGCATTTATATCGCTCCTCTCAAAAGCGGTGAATGGGTGGTTAATATTATTTCGCTGCCTGCTGTGGGGCTACGCCGACAGACCAGTATTGATTAGTCTCTACAAAGGCGGTATGCCCAATGTGGTGGAATGTACAAAATTCAGGGCTTCTCCGGGGTTGACGACCTTGAAGGCGGCGTGTGCGGCCTGCGCGCATTCGGCAAAGCCAGACAGTATGAGCTTGAGTTTATGCGGGTAACTAACGATATCTCCAACAGCAAAGATGCCAGGCCGGTTGGTCGCGCAGGTGGTGGGCTCGACCCTGATCAGACCGTGATGGATATCCAGTCCCCATTCATTGATCGGCCCCAGTTTACTGGCCAGACCGAAGAAGGATAATAAATGATCCGCTGTGATACATCGTTGATGACCGTCAAGGTCTTTGAGATGTACGGCGCTCAGTTGGTCGCCTTCGCCCTCCAGGGCAGCCAGATGGTAGGGAATGACCAGTTCGATTTTGCCCTGTTTGGCGAGGTCTTTCATTTGCTGGACGTTGTCGGGGACAGCGCGAAACCGATCGCGGCGATGAACCACATAAATTTCAGCCGCGACGTCGGCCAGCGCGAGAGCCCAGTCAACGGCGGAATCTCCACCTCCCGCGATGACAATGCGGCGGTCGCGAAATATGTCCTGCTTTTGCACAAAATAATGGACTGACGTGCCCTCGTATCGCTCGATACCGGGTAGCGGTGGTTTGTTGGGGCCAAAAGCGCCAGCGCCTGCCGCGATAATCACGGCTTTGGCGATAATCGTATTACCCGCTGACGTGGTGAGTAGCCATTGCTCGCCCAGATTTTCCAGTGCGATGACCTGCTGGTTGAGATGGAATACCGGATGAAACGGCGCTATTTGCTGCTCGAGCCTTGTGACCAGATCCACCGCATTAATATTGGGGGCAGCCGGGATGTCATAGATCGGCTTTTCAGGGTACAGGGCGGTGCATTGACCGCCGGTTGCTGGCAGGGCATCAATAACGTGGGTCGACATTTTCAACATGCCGCACTGAAACACGGTGAACAGGCCGACCGGGCCGGCGCCGATAATGGCAATGTCAGTGGTGTGCGTTACTGGGTTGGTCAAAAAAAACTCCTGGATGTAATGCTAAATCCGCACGCGGCGAATATTGATATGGTGCGTGGTGCCGGTGATTTAGTAAATATTCAGTCACGAACACGCTGGATTTACTCGAAAACAATAGTCTTGTTGCCATGGACGAGCACGCGGTCTTCGAGGTGAAAACGCAGGCCCCGTGCGAGCACCATTTTTTCCACATCTTTACCGATACGTACCATGTCATCTACACTGTTGTGATGGTTGATGCGGGCGACGTCCTGGTCAATTATCGGGCCAGCATCGAGCTCGTCAGTAACATAGTGACAGGTGGCACCGATCAATTTTACGCCGCGTTCAGCGGCCTGGTGATAGGGTTTTGCACCGGCAAATGCAGGTAGAAAGCTGTGGTGAATATTGATGATTTTACCAGCATAGCGAGAGCAGATGTCTGGCGGCAAAATCTGCATATAGCGCGCAAGCACAATTACGTCCGGTTTTATGTCATCAAAGATCTTGCTGAGAGCCGCGAAATGTACTTCCTTTTCAGTGGCTGGAAGATGATGGTAGGGCAGTTGGTGCCACTCGACATAACTGCGCAGATCGTCGTGATTGGATACTACCGCTGAAATGTCGAACGTCATCTCGGCGCTGCGCCACCGATACAGGATGTCGCTTAGGCAGTGCGCCTGTTTGCTGGCTAACAGTACGACCCGGCTGGGCGCCGCTGTGTCGGTGACGCGCCATGCCATATTAAAAGTGCTGGCCAGGGGCGCAAAGCGCTGACGAAACTCGTCGATATCGTAAGGTAACGTGTCTGCAGCAATGACCTGGCGGGTAAAAAACCACTTTGAATCGGGGTCGAGGTAATGGTTGGCTTCGGTTATGAGCCCACCCTGGTCGGCGAGGAATGAACTGACCGCGGCAACGATACCGACCCGGTCAGGGCAGCTGATGATCAAGCGGTAACTGTTGGCTGGCATTTTTTAGCGCCTAAAAATGAGCGTAATTGTAACCGTCCTAAGCCTTATAAATACAGTAAGTGCCTGAAATATGATGACGTGGCAGAGTGCAACAAATCAACTGGCGAAAGTTCACTGGGCAGTATCAGCTGCCTGACATCGGGATATTGGAACATGCTGATTTGAAAAATGGCCAAATCGGCACTCGTTGTTCGTGAAGATGGCGTCACGTTTACTGATTTGCATCAATTGTTAAATACCCTTATCCGCCTGACAATTAACAGGTCACTCGGCGCAGATCAGAAAATGGTGAGGGTAGGAAAATGATCAAAGAAGTCTACGGAAATATATTGTTGAGCCAGGCGGGTGCCATTGTTCAGGGTATTGCTAATAATGAAGATTTTTCGCAGGGACTGGCCTCTTCTGTCAAAGAAAAGTGGCCTGGTATTGAGGACGATTTTAAACAGTGTTGCTGCAACAGCAAATTACAACCGGGCGATCTATGGGCATGGAAAAATGCCGACGGGGTGGATGTGATTAACCTGATTACCCGAGGCGCACCCAACAATACGTCGAACACGGCGTCCCTGGATAACCTTGATCATAGTCTCGCGCGGCTGGGAACGTTAGTTGAGGAGCGAGGGATCAAAAGTCTCGCGGTTCCGAAAATAGGCACCGACGTTGGCGGGCTTGACTGGCGGGATGTTAAGCCCCTGATTGAAAAACATCTGGGTAAACTCAATATACCGGTTTATCTGTACACCATCTACAGCAAAAATATGGCAGCGGTGGAGGACTGATTCGCGCTTTACTGCTTCTACGGCGGTCGTAGGCGAGCACACGGGTGCCCGGTTCGCTGTTGGGTGGTGTGTCTTGAACCGCAGCAGTTTGCCCGTGAGTGGTTTTTGTGGCTAGCTAACCCTTCGTAAGGAAGGGGACCGGAATGGACAATTGCTTTTGGCGGCGCGTTGCACGGGGGGCCCTGGTATTTTTTGCTGGTCTGGGCCTGGGTGTGTCTCCAGGCGCGACGGAGATTTACAAAAGCTTCGATGAGCAGGGTCGGGTGCAGTTTAGTGACAAGGCCCCGCAGCGAGGGGGTGCGGACGGCGCGGAGAAAATAGCCCTGGAGCCGGACATAAATACCTATCAGGGTGTTGAGGTTTCGGTATCAGACTTTCTGCAAACCGTACGGCAGGCTCAGGAAGACGCAGCTAATAATAAAAAACAACCGGTCGTTATGTACAGTGCCGTATGGTGCGGCATATGCAAGAAAGCCCGGCAGTATTTCCAGGCCAAGAACATCCCTTTTCGGGAATATGACATTGAGCAGTCGGAACGCGGGCGGCAGGACTATGCCCGTCTCAGGGCCCGTGGCGTGCCAATTATTTTTGTCGGCAAGCAGCGGATGGACGGCTTTAGCGCGGATCGATTCCGGCAACTTTATCCACATCAAACGCGACTGAGTTTTGCGTTAGTCAGATTCACTGAAGCCGTGGAATTCGGCAAATTGCTCCACTCGTGCGCGGCCTGGATCGACCTTGTTGGCTGGATGTTCTGCATCAAGAAACCCCAGGGCCATGCCGTTGTAGATGTAATATTCTTCGGGAATATTCAGCACCTCGCGTATGGCCGGTTGCACATCTTGCCAAAAGCCCTGGGCGCAGGTGTGTAAACCATACTCTCTGGCGAGCAGCATAATGTTACCCATAATAATACCCAGATCACCCAGCTGGCCGGGCAGCAGTGTTCTGTGGATGGAGAAAATCAAGCCGACGGGGGCGCCAAAAAAATAAAAATTCTGTAGCAGCTGTTGTTCCCGCGCAGCCCTGTCCTTGCGTTCTATGCCCAGCGCCGAATACAGCGCCATGCCACATTCGAAGCGTCGTGATTTGTAGGGTTTCGCAAATTTTTCCGGCGCCGATTGATACTCTGCCCGGTCGCTGCCGATCGGGTTCGCGGCAGCGTAGGCCAGCGCTTTATTTATCAGCTGGTCACGAACCTGGCCGGTAACAGCGTGTATATGCCACGGTTGCATGTTGCTACCCGAGGGTGCCAGGCGTGCGTGATCGAGAATTTTATGGACGATGGCGCGGTCGATGGGTGTTTTGAGAAACGCGCGGGCTGAGATTCGCGTTACAACAGCTTCGAGAATTTCCATGAGAGGTACTAGAGCTTCGTCGGGGAGCGGGTTTCCACGCCACCGGGTGTTGCTAATAACAGTGTGTCAGCCGGACGCAGGGCAAATAATCCGTTACATACTACGCCGACGATGCTGTTGAGTTTTTCTTCCAGTGCGCGGGGCGAGCCAATGGGAGCCAGGCCATGAACGTCGAGAATAATATTGCCATTATCAGTGACGAAATTGTCCCGGTAGACGGGCTCACCACCGAGCTTAATAATTGTCCTGGCGACGTGGCTTCTCGCCATAGGAATCACCTCTATCGGCAGGGGAAACATCCCCAGGTGATCGACGTATTTGGTGTGATCGGCAATGCAGATAAACGTCCTGGCCACGGCGGCGACGATTTTCTCCCGGGTCAGAGCGCCGCCGCCGCCCTTGATCAGCTCCAGGCGGGGGTTCACTTCGTCCGCCCCATCGACATAAAGTTGTACGCTATTCACACTGTTCAGGTTATGGACCGGTATGCCGTGGGCGCGTAGGCGCTCTGCCGTTGCTTCCGAGCTGGCTACGGTGCCGGCGATTCTGCCCTTATGGTTGGCCAGCAGGTCGATGAAGTAATTGCAGGTAGAGCCGGTGCCGACGCCAAGAACGTCATCAAAATCCAGGTGTTGCAATGTGTACTCGACGGCTGCTTGGGCAACTGCTTGTTTGAGTTTGTCCTGCATCATGATCTGCCCTTAAGTTGAGCTGGCATTATACGTCAGCTCAAGCAGACTGAAACCGCCCTGGAAGCTCTGGATTATTCAGCCGCCGCTGGTGTTATTGCTGTACAAAATTTAACATGGCGGCTCTTTATAAAAAGCGCGGATTAAATTCCTGAAATGCCTAAATCCTATGTAAAGCGCATACTTGATGCGCGTATTTATGATCTTGCCGAAGAAACGCCGATCGACGATGCACCGTTGTTGTCTGCGCGGCTGGATAATCAGGTGTTGCTCAAGCGTGAGGACTTGCAGCCCGTTTTTTCCTTCAAGTTGCGCGGTGCTTACAACAAAATGTTGAAGTTAACTGATGCGGAGAAAGCCCGGGGTGTGGTCACCGCTTCGGCAGGGAATCATGCCCAGGGTCTGGCGCTGGCAGCAAAAAAAATGTCGGTGAAAGCGACTATCGTCATGCCGCGTACCACCCCGCAAATCAAAATCGATGCGGTCCGTGCCTATGGCGCACGCGTGGTGCTACATGGTGATACCTACGATGCCGCATCGCTACATGCCAATAAGATGGTGGAACAAAAAGGCCTGGTTTATATCCACCCATTTGATGACCCCGATGTAATCGCGGGACAGGGCACGATTGCGGTAGAAATTCTTCGCCAGCATCCCGGTCGGCTCGACGCTATTTTTGTGCCGGTAGGCGGCGGTGGCCTGTGCGCTGGTATTGCTGCCTATGTGAAGTATGTGCGCCCGGAAATAAAAATTATCGCTGTAGAATCCGAAGACGCGGCCTGCCTGGCCGCGGCAATGGCTGCGGGACGTCGTGTTCGCCTGAGTGAGGTTGGTCTGTTTGCCGACGGCACTGCCGTCGCCCAGGTCGGCAAGGAGCCGTTTCGCATACTGCATCGCATACTGGATGCAGTGATCACTGTCAGCACCGATGAAATTTGCGCTGCCATCAAGGATGTGTTTGACGATACCCGCTCCATTAGCGAACCCTCGGGCGCATTGAGTGTTGCCGGCTTAAAAAAGTACGTGCAGCAAACAGGTTGTAAAGGTAACACCCTGCTGGCCATTGATAGTGGTGCGAACATCAATTTTGATCGTTTGCGCTACATTTCTGAACGCACTGAAATCGGTGAGAAAAAGGAGGCCATCATCGCGGTCACCATTCCTGAAAAACCTGGCAGCTTCAGAAAGTTTTGTCGCGCGCTCAGTCAGCGTATGGTCACCGAGTTCAACTACCGCTATGCCGATAACCGCGAGGCCCACATATTTGTGGGTATCCAGGTGGGCTCCGATGTGGATCGGGAGAATTTAGTGGGTGAGCTGCGGGAGCGGGGCTATCCGGTGGCGGATATGACTGAAAATGAAATGGCCAAACTGCATATTCGCCACATGGTGGGCGGCCGCGCGCCGGAGATTGACGATGAAGTTGTCTACCGGTTTGAATTTCCCGAACGGCCTGGTGCGCTGTCGAACTTTTTGGGTAAATTAGGCGGCAGGTGGAATATTTCCATGTTTCATTATCGTAATCACGGTGCTGCCTATGGTCGAGTGCTGGTCGGTTTGCAGGTCCCGGTGGAAGCGCGGGGTGAGGTGCCAATCTTTCTGGATTCGATGAATTATCGATACCGACAGGAAACCGATAACAAGGCTTACCAGTTTTTTCTGAGTTAGCGATGGACGACTTTTGCTGTCCGGCGCGGGCCGCGAGTCAGAGTTTCTGCAATTCACCCAGATGACGAATTTGCACCGCATCAATGCCGGGGCCACTCAGGGTGTCGGAAATAACCACCACTTTGTCCTGCGCATTAAATTCATCCCGGGTCAGCAGCATTTTGGCCGCTTCAGACAGGATTTTTTCAGGTTCCGAGTGATAATTGATAGTGAAGCTCAACACATTGCGGTTTAACACGAGCTGGCGGCGGGTTTGTTCTTCAAAGGTAAAAGCGCAAATTATTGGTGTTTGCGGATGGCAGTTGGTCAGATAATTGGCCATACGGCCGGTCTTGGTCGGTACAATAATGGCCTTGGCACCGATTGATTCGGCGAGCTTGACGGCGGCAGCAGAAATTTGCTGTTTATCGGTATCCATTATCAAGTTTTCGGTAAATAACAGGCCACGGCTCTTTTCGGTGGAGCGGGCGATGCGATCCAGTACCTCCACGCAGCGTACCGGATGCTTACCGATGGTGGTCTCTGCTGATAGCATGATGGCGTCGGCTTCTTCGTACACCGCATTGGCGACATCGGTAACTTCCGCGCGCGTCGGCATGGGATTATCAATCATTGATTCCAGCATGTGCGTGGCGACGATGACACGCTGACCATGGATTGCGCACTGTCGGACGATGCGTCGCTGAACCCTGGGCAGTACTTCCAGGGGTATCTCAACACCGAGGTCACCCCTGGCCACCATGATGCCGTCGGCGGCGGCGATAATCGCCTCGAGGTTGGTAAGTCCCTCCTGATCCTCAATTTTGGCAATTATCTTAATATTGCTGTTATTTTCTTTTAAAATAGCGCGAAGTTCTTCGATATCTCTTTCATTGCGGACAAACGATAAGGCAATAAAGTCAACGCCCTGGTCGAGGGCAAATTTTATGTCCCGTTTATCTTTTTCGGTAATTGACGGCAAGTTCACGCGTATTCCCGGCAAATTAACGTGACTTTTGCTCTTTAGTACGCCGCCATCGATAACTTTGCATTTCATCACAGGGAAGTTTTTTTCGAGTACCTCAAGGTTAATCAGGCCGTTATCAACAGTAATCTTGTCGCCGACCTCAACGTCGTGAATAAGATCTTCGTAGTTTACTTGAATGGAACTGGTTTCCACATCCTCAGCGCCGCGAGCCACTACCGATACAATATCCCCGGTGGTCAAATTGAGATCATTATTGCGATCGCCAGTACGGATCTCCGGCCCCTGTGTATCGACCAGCAGCGCGACGGGATGGTGGAGGGTTTTATTAAGGGCCTTGATACGCGCAATGACGGTCGCGTGAGAGTCGTGGTCACCGTGCGACATGTTCAGGCGCGCCACATTCATGCCGGCGTTGGTAAGCTTCGTGAGCATTTCCACGGCACTCGTTGCGGGTCCAATGGTGCAGATGATCTTGGTTTTTCTCATGTCGAAGTTATTACTCTCTGCGTCGTCGATTGATAGTAATGAGTTCTTTTTCGGTAGCGACCATATCCAGAGCTATGTCCCAGGGTCGTGGTTGCAAGTCTATGACTTCCTGACAGCTGTGTGCCAGCCCGATTAGCCAGGGTTTAATCATTCCGGTGCGGCGACCAGGCCGGTTGCGCAAGTGGGTCAGGGTGCGGTCGTAAAACCCGCCGCCCATGCCGAGTCGATTGCCCCGTCGGTCGAACGCCACCAATGGCAGGAAAATTATGTCCAGAGTCCAGATCGGCGCGATACGACCGGAGGGTAGATGTGGCTCCGGTATGCCGAAACGATTATTAACTAATCGCGTGCTGTCATGGTACTCCGCAAAATGCAGGCGTTTTTGCTGTAGGGGGTGAAGGACTGGCAAATAACAGGTTTTGCCCATAGCGAGGGCGTTCTGTAGCAGGTAACCAGCGTCAATCTCGCCGTCGTTAGCGGCGTAAAAAGCGAGCCGTTTTGCGCATCGGTATTGCTTAAGGTCCGGCAAAATATCTGTCAGGGCCGCACTTGCTCGCTGTTGTTCCGCCTGGCTCAGTGTTCGTCTTTTTGCACGTATTTCCCGGCGCAGTTGTTGGGACATTAGTGACGAAGTCGCTGAGTCATGGGTGTGCTGACCTGGCCGGACAGGCGTTTGGTAACAGGGGCACTATCTTTGGCGTTATCTTTGGCATTGGTAGCGTCGCGATAAATAAAGACCCGGAAGTGCCGCCGTCAATGTGGCCCTGAACCCGACGGTTCAAGGTGGGGATCGACGTGATACTTCAGGCTTTCCGACGAGCGGACGTGCACAACGGCATCAACAACAATCCCCTGGGTAGCAATATCGGCTCAAGAACTTCTTGACTAGCAAACACCCCAGGAGCGGGTATTATAGCCTAGTGGCTTGATGACAACAGGAAAGGTCTTTACGCCGACCCTGTTTCTGCCAGTGCGTCGACCAGCTTTCCTTCCAGACGTTTCAGGTCTTTCCTGGTAGCCTCATACGCAGACGCGACGGCTTCCGTTTTGAGAAGGTCGTAAGCGAGATTAAGGGCAGCCATCACCGCGATCCGCTCCAGACCGATAACATGACCAGACTTGCGGATATCCCTCATACGCTGATCCAACGCCTGCGCAGATTCCTGCAAAGCGTGCTTCTCCTCGGGCGGGCATTGCACCTGGTACTCTTTGTCGAGGACACGGATCAGTACTGTATCGCTTGTAGTCAAAGCGTTAACCTTCGGGGTTGAGAGCTTTAAGGCGGGCGATCATACGCTCGACACGGCTGCGTGCCTGCTCATTTTTTTCCAGCAAGCGCCCGCGCTCACGGAGCAAATTGCCTTCGCGGTCACGCAAGGCGGCATTTTCTTTTTGCAAGCGACCGCTCAACTCAACGAGCTGGTCGATTTTTTGCTCAAGACTGGCCATTATATCGCTGTTCATGGCATCCACGCAGTTTAACCTGAGAGTATAGTGACGGTACTATATTGTGCCCGGTTGGGTTGGTCAATATTGTTAACCCTATTTCGAGAAGTGGTACCTTATCGTACGAGATAAAAAGAGTTTTCATGCGCGCATTTCGTGGGCAGTAAAACTTTGTAAAGCGGTGTTAGGATGAGCCTTTTGGGAGCAGGACGATTGATTGATTTTGATGAGTGCTGCCATACCCTGTTTGTTGCCGGGCTGGTGGTTAGTCCGGTCAGACTGCAGGGTGGCTTGTGTGGCAAGCTCGGCGGTGGTCAGACCTTGAGTGAGGAGGTGCTGTTTGCGTTTCTCGCTGATTTGGCAGAAGTGCCGGTGTCGAACCTGGTAGCAGTGCAGGATATGGTGAATAAACTATATCTGGATACTCTCACTCAGATGCAGGAGCCGCAGGGTTTGGTGGAGTTGCTGCTCCCCGATGACGACGAGTCTTTGTCGGCCAGAATAGAAGCGCTGTCGGACTGGTGTCGCAGCTATCTGACGGGTTTGGGACAGTCGGGGTTATCTGGCGATACTGCGCTGGCGGCCGATGTTTCCGAAGCTATGCGCGATCTTGCCGCGATAGCGCTGGCTGATCCCGAAAGCCAGGCCGATGAAGATGGCGAAGCCAGTTATGCAGAGCTTGTTGAGTTTGTCCGCGTAGCGATATCGTTGATATACACAGAAATAGCGCACATGCAGTCCGCGCCAGGCGAAGTATTACATTGAAGGTGAAAGTTAACGCTCCTCCGCAACGGCAGAACATTACACAAATAGGCACCAGAGAAAAAATTATGGTTGATAGTAAGGAATTCGCGCGTCGCCGCCGTGAGTTGATGGCGATGATGGAAAAGAACAGTATCGCGATTGTTACGGCTGCGCCTGAGCGCACGCGGAGCCGTGATACCTGTTTCCCCTACCGCCAGGACAGCGATTTCCATTATTTATCGGGCTTTCCCGAACCGGAAGCGGTGCTGGTATTGATCCCTGGGCGTCAACAGGGTCAGTTTGTCATGTTTTGTCGAGAGCGCGACCGCGCCAGGGAAATATGGGACGGTTACCGGGCCGGGCCGGGAGGTGCCTGCGTGGACTACGGCGCGGACGACGCTTTTCCCGTCGCTGATATCGACGAGATTTTGCCCGGATTGCTGGAAGGTAAGGAGCGAGTGTATTACGCCGTCGGCAAGGATCGTGATTTTGATCAGCACCTGATGAGCTGGGTGAATAACATTCGGGGCCGGGCGCGAGCTGGCGCTGTTCCGCCTGGCGAGTTTGTCGATCTCGACCACTTGCTACACGAAATGCGCCTGTTCAAAAAACCAGCTGAATTAAAGTTGATGCGAAAAGCCGGGCAAATCTCCGCTGCTGCCCACTGTAAGGCCATGGCTTTGGCGAGGCCGGGCATGTCAGAATATCAGTTGCAGGCTGAAATCGAGTACGAATTTGCCAGCGCGGGGGCGGCCTTCCCTGCTTATACATCTATTGTTGGCGGCGGCGACAATGGCTGTATCCTGCATTATGTGACGAACAATGGAGTGCTGGGGGACGGTGACCTTGTGCTGATCGATGCGGGCTGTGAATACCAGCATTATGCAGCAGATATTACTCGGACCTTTCCAGTCAATGGCGTTTTTAGCGCCGAGCAAAAAGCTCTCTATGAAATAGTACTCAACGCGCAACTGGCCGCTATTGAGACTGTTGCGGCTGGGCGCCACTGGAACGAGCCACATGAGGTGACGGTAGAGGTAATTACGGCGGGTTTGGTCGATCTTGGCCTGCTCAAGGGCAAGGTATCAGAGCTCATCGAAAAGGGTGCTTATACTGATTTTTACATGCACCGGGCCGGGCACTGGCTGGGTATGGATGTTCACGATGTTGGCGACTACAAGATCGATAACGAGTGGCGTTTACTGGAGCCAGGCATGGTTATGACCGTAGAACCGGGTATCTATGTCGCACCGGATAACCGCAAAGTGGCGAAAAAATGGCGCGGTATTGGCATTCGCATAGAAGACGACGTTGCGATTACGCGGAAAGGCGCCGAGGTGTTGACCGCTGGTGTACCCAAAACCGTAGCGGATATCGAAGCCCTGATGGCCCGTTGAGCAAGCAACCATGAACGATTCTGTGCCCAGCAAAACAGACATTGCCATCATTGGCAATGGACTGACGGGCTTGTGCCTTGGCTTGATCCTGGCGCGTCAACAACCCTCCTGGAACGTTCTGCTGTTGAATTCGACGGCCGTCGTCAGTGATCAAACTGCGGTGGATCACCGCTACGTTGCGCTTGCTGAAAGCAGTCGTCACATTTTCGCAAGGATTGGCCTGTGGTCAGCCATAGCGGCGCAGGCGGCGGCGATTACCGGCATCGACGTTAGCGATCGCGGGCATATAGGGCGTTGTCATCTCGAAGCGAAAGAGCAGGGGCTTGGCGCCTATGGCTATGTCATCAGTGCGCGCAATTTAGCCAACATCGTGTCAGCGGCCGTGGCTCTGTTACCCAATGTTGAGACGGTCAGCACAGATGAGTCGCCCAGATTAAAGCCGGTGGCAAACGGTATGGTGCTTGATACCAAAGCGCAGAGCTGGCGTGCCGAGCTGGTCTTACTGGCCAATGGGGAAGCGCCCGTACAGGCGCAAAGGCTGGGCATCCAGTTTCGGCGCAAGGACTACGGACATTACGCGCTGACCGCAGATATGTCTCTGGTCGAAGCTCAACATGGAATAGCCTATGAGCGGTTTACCTCGACGGGGCCAATAGCCTTACTGCCCATGTTAACTGCGACCGATGGTGTATCGCGCGCGTCCCTGGTGTGGACATTGTCAGCGGAACAGGCGGAACCATTGTTGCAGGCCAGTCTGGAGTCGTTTATCGAGCAGTTCTACGCCAGCTTTGGCCGCCGCGCGGGGGTGGTCACGGCTGTTGCAAACCGGAAGATAGTGCCGCTTGCGAGAACCCTTGCCGCAGAGCAGGTGCGCAGCCATCTGGCCTTGACGGGGACGGCGGCGCACAGTCTGCACCCTGTCGCAGGCCAGGGTTTTAATCTCACTTTGCGCGATATTGCCGCGCTCGGTGAAGTGCTGTCGACGGCTGATAGCAGTGGTGCCGGCATTGGCAGTCTGGCCACCCTGCAGACCTATCAGCGGCATCGCCAGGCCGATCAGGCTCGGACAGTGGCACTGAGTGATTACTTGCCCCGTGTGTTTGCCAGTACCAATCCGCTGGTATCTGTAGCCAGAAACGCTGGCTTGCTGAGTCTTGATCTGAGCCCGGGTTTACGGGGGGCTTTCGCACGTTTGGGTGCTGGTTTGGCGACTCGCGAGGCGAGAATAAGTGGCTAGTCCTGACTATGATGTGGTGGTGGGCGGTGCTGGCATTGTCGGCGCAACGCTGGCTCTGGCGCTTGCCCGCCTGTCTGAGGGCGGCGCCATTGGGGCTGCGGGCCGGCGGCCTCTAAAGATAGCGCTCATAGAGCCAAAACAAACGGTACGTGCCCCCACTGCTGATGCGTTTGACAGTCGTGTGGTGGCACTCACGGAAGCGTCGCGCCTGCTCCTGGATGCCCTCGGGATATGGTCGTCCATGAATGCCGTCAGGGTTTGTCCCTACACCCGTATGTATGTTCGTGACGGTGAGGGCACCGGCTGCGTCGAGTTCGATAGCGCTGACGTTCAGCAACCGAACCTGGGGCATATCGTCGAAAACTCATTGGTGCAGGGCTGCTTGATGGCGGCGGTTGAGTGTCAGAGCAATATTGACCTTCGCAGTCCCGATACGATTCGCTCTCTGTCGCGACCGGGGAGCGACTGCATTTCGCTAGCACTTGACACCGCTACTATCACAGCCTCGTTGTTAGTGGTTGCGGATGGAGCACAGTCCCGGCTCAGAGACCTGTGTGGTTTTGAAGTGCGCGAGTGGGGTTATGGACACCAGGCAATAGTGGCCACCGTGCGCTGTGAGCAAGGCCATCAATTTGCTGCGCGGCAATGGTTTTCGTCGGCCGGGCCGCTCGCGTTCCTGCCCTTACAGACGCGTGCTGGCGACAGTCATGAGGTCTCCATTGTCTGGTCCCAGGTGACCGAACGCAGTGAACAATTGATGGCGTTGACAGACGCGGCTTTTTGTCAGGAATTGACCGCCGCCAGCGAGCGTGAACTGGGCAGCATTGAACAGGTGTCACGGCGTTTCAGCTTTCCGCTACGGCAATGCCATGCGGTTGACTATGTGCAGCCTCGGGTAGCATTAATTGGCGACGCGGCGCATACCATTCACCCCCTGGCCGGTCTGGGGGTGAATTTAGGTCTGAGTGACGTCAGTACATTGTGTGACGAATTGCGGCGGAGCATGGATAAAGGTGTGGATGTCGGGACTGAATCGGCGCTGCGGCGCTATCAGCGTCGCCGCAAACCGGAAAACCTCGCTGTCATGGCGGCGATGGAGGGGTTTAAGCGCTTATTCGAAAGTGATCAGGCAGCGTTGCGATTATTACGCAACCTGGGCATGAGCCGGTTTAATCGTTTGGCACCATTGAAGAATTTTTTTATAAGGCAGGCTATGGGGCTTGGTTAATAAAAGCACCCTCACTCGCTCCCTCAAGTTACAGTTTGGCTTGTAGAGATATCCCCCAGGGAGTGATCTGGAGCAGCTTGCTGGCCGGGGAACGCGCAATCTGACTGCCTGTGCAGGTGCTGCCAGAGCTGCAGTTATGTCCGAGCAGCAGTCCGCAACAGCCGAAAATTCTCTTCTCTAAAAATTCTCTTCTCTAAATGCTGGTTCAGATGCTGGTTCTGGCCGCCATATATCGGGAAGCTAGCGGCCACGGACTCGACGGTGTGTGGTCGTCAGTTTAGAATGCGGTGCTTTAGTGTTCGGTGTTGTTATGTTGTTACACACCCCTCTGCACGCGGCGCACCTCAAAATGGCTGCCAGGATGGTCGACTTTGGTGGCTGGGAAATGCCCCTCCACTACGGGTCGCAGATTGCTGAGCATCACAGTGTGCGCCGTCATTGTGCAATGTTTGACGTCAGCCACATGACCATCGTTGATGTGTTGGGCGAGCAGGCGAAGCCGTACCTGGGCTATCTACTGGCGAATGATGTCGGCAAGTTGACGGTAAAGCGGCAGGCGCTGTACAGCGTCATGCTTAACCACGACGGTGGTGTCATCGATGATTTAATGGTGTATGTCATTGATGAGGGCTTCCGGGTGGTCGTCAATTGCGCCACGCGCGTAAAGGATCTGGCCTGGATGAGAGCTCGGGCTACGGGGTTTGACGTGGTGATAAACGAACGGGCGGATCTGGCGATGATTGCCGTTCAGGGTCCTGAGGCGGTTGCCAGAGTTCAGACCGCAGTCGCTACCGAAGCGGTTCGGGCAATTGCCGACCTGCCCCGTTTCAGCGCCATCATGCTCGGTACTCATCATTATGCTCGCACTGGCTATACCGGAGAGGATGGCGTGGAAGTCATGTTGCCGGCGCAGGATGCCGTGGCATTGTGGTGGCGGCTCCATGAGGTGGGTGTTGCGCCCGCCGGACTCGGTGCTCGCGATACCCTGCGTCTCGAAGCCGGTCTGGATCTTTATGGTCACGAAATGGATGAGCAAACGTCGCCCCTGGCGGCGAATTTGGGATGGACCATTGCCTGGCACCCTGCAACCAGGCATTTTGTTGGTCGCGATGCGATCACTGCGCAGCGGGAACAGGGCGTGACTGATAAGCTGGTTAGTGTCCTTATGACTGCCCGGGGCGTGTTGCGGACTGAGCAAAAAGTTTACTTCGCAGACACCGGGCAGACCGGCGTAATCACCAGCGGTGGCTTTTCGCCAACGCTGGGCTATGCTATCGGGCTTGCCCGCGTGCCGAAGGCTGCGGGCGCCGTGGCGGAGGTTGAGATACGGGGTCAACGCAAGGCGGTGAGGTTGCTTACGCCTGGTCTGGTGCGGAACGGGGTGCCGATATTTGACGAGTCTTCTGTATGATCAAATTGCTCTGGTTTAGGTAGTAACTTGACTGAACAGGGAGGTACTGCCCTGTGGCGGCAATTAGTTCATGGCTGAGCTATGACAACGGAAATTAAAACGGAACAACCGCGGTACATGGTGGCCGCACGAATTAAAATTCGTCGTCAGGATCCGTGGCCCGGATACGTCGTCAAACCGGTATTAAATTGTCAAAACGACCTGAAGAAACTGATTGATAGAACAAACGTGGAGATAAATGATGGTGGAAACGCCTGAAGAGCTTAGATATGCGGCAACTCACGAATGGGTTCGGGATGAAGGTGGTGGCATTGTTACCATTGGCATTTCTGATTACGCGCAGGATAGCCTGGGTGACGTAGTTTATGTTGAGCTGCCAGAGGTGGGCGACCAGTTAGCCGCTGCTGATGAGGCTGGCGCGGTCGAATCTGTTAAGGCGGCATCCGATATATATGCGCCGGTATCAGGTGAGGTTATCGCCATCAATGAGCAGCTTGAGGAGACGCCGGAAATCATCAATGAATTTCCCTATGGGGACGGCTGGTTTTACAAGATGAAGATGTCAGATCGCTCGGAGCTTGATCATTTGCTCAGCGCTGATGAGTATCTTGGCTCTATCGAAGATGAGGAGTAGATCGCCCGTAGCGGGTGGAGAAACTTTATCAGCGATCTATATCTGAGTCCGTATCGCCATCCGGGCAAGATGTGCGTCCCGGAAGCGACAGCAAGTTACGGCGTCGTTGTTCGTGCGGAACCCGACCTCTGGCGTGACGTCCTATGTGTCTCGTAACCCTCGCTTTTCAAAGTCACCCCAACTACCCGCTGGTGGTGGTCGCCAATCGCGATGAATCCTATGACCGCCCGACCGCGGCTGCGGATTTCTGGTCTGATTACCCCCAGCTCCTTGCCGGTCGCGACCTGGAGGCTGGGGGCACCTGGTTTGGTATAAATCGTGGGGGGCGTTGGGCCACCGTCACTAATTTTCGCGGCGGCGGTCTTGCCGGTGATCGGTCTCGGGGTGAGCTGCCAACCAACTATCTGCGTCGCCATTGGCCTACGGTTGATCAATATTTTCGGGGCGTGATGGCCGATGGCGATTGTTACAGCGGTTTCAGCTTACTGGCGGGATCAGTTAACGAGCTGGCTTACTGCAATAACCTCACCCGAACAACCACTAAACTGGGTCCTGGCGTTTATACCTTGAGCAACGATCTACTGGATACCCCCTGGCCGAAAGCGGAACTGGCACGCGAAAAATTACAACAGGCCGTTAAAGCTGACAGGCTGCGCAGTGAGGATTTGGTGGCGGTGTTGGCTTCACGGCAGTGTTTCCCCGATCGTCACCTACCCGATACCGGTGTCGGGCTTGAAATGGAGCGGACGTTATCACCGCCCTTTATTGTTTCCCACAGCTATGGCACCCGGTGTACCACAGTGCTGCTGATCGATAACGATGGCAATGTGGAATTTGCCGAACAAACTTTTTTGCGTGGCAGAGCCATCGGGGATATTCGACAGTATCGTTTCACCATTGAGGAGCCTCGCTAAAGGCTGGTTTTTGCGCCAACGGGATGCAGCAAACGGTGTAACTGGGGGCGTTCAAGGGTCCGCTCCAGATAGTCGCGGACTGCAAAGGTATCGCCGAGGGCGCAGGCGCAATCAGCCATGTCCATCAATTCCGTAAGGGTCAGTTGGCGCAATACTGCCTTGACCTTGAGCAGGTTGCCAGAGCTCATTGACAGCACGTCGTAGCCCATACCGACCAGTAGTGTGGCACCCAGGGGGTCGCCGGCCATCTCGCCACATACGCTGACGGGGCAGCCTTCGGCCTTAGCGCTATCAACAATAATTCTCAGCGCCCGCAACAGGCTGGGATGGAAGGGGTGATACAGCTCGGCGACCTGGGGGTTGTTGCGATCTACTGCCAGCAAATATTGGGTCAGGTCATTCGTGCCCACCGACAAAAAATTTACCCGTCGAGCAATTTCCTTGATCTGGAAGATGGCCGCTGGCACCTCTATCATTGCGCCAATAGACGGCAGCTTGAAGCGGTAGCCCTCTTCCAGGGTCAGTTCATTATAGACTCGCCGGATCAGGACAAGGGCGCTGTCCAGCTCCTCGGTATTCGAAATCATGGGTAGCAGAATGCTTAAATTATCCAGACCGATGCTGGCCCTCATCATGGCGCGCAGCTGGACGATGAATATCTCTGGGTGGTCAAGGGTGATACGGATGCCGCGCCAGCCAAGGAAAGGATTTTCTTCCTTGATGGGGAAATAGGGCAGTGCCTTGTCGCCGCCAATATCAAGGGTACGCATGGTAACGGGCAGCGGGGCGAACATTTCCAGTTGTTCCCGGTACATTTTTCGTTGCTCTTCTTCTGAGGGAAAGCGATCGCGCAGGAAAAACGGGATTTCTGTGCGATACAGACCAACACCCTCGGCACCGCGATCCAGCGATAACATCGTGTCGAGACGCAAACCGGTGTTTACCCAGAGTGTCACTCTATGCCCGTCGGCAGTTTCGCTGGATTCGTCCCTGAGAGATTCCAGATCCTTCGCTAGCGACTGCTCTTCCTCGCTGACGCCTTCGTAGAACGCCAGTACCTGAGGCGTCGGCGCGCTGATGATTTGTCCCTGATAGCCGTCGACGATCAGGTACGCGCCTTCCAGGTCGGTCCAGGCCAGATCTACGGCGCCCATAATAATTGGAATGCCCATTGCTCGGCCGAGGATGGCGACGTGGGAATTGAGCGAGCCTCGTACCGAGACCATGGCCTTGATGTTCTCAAACGGGACATCGGCGAGGTGTGGGGCTGCCAATTCCTCGCCGATTAGTATCGTGTTCTCGGGGTAGACCGGCTCAGCATGCTGAAGTTGCTGCAGGTAGCCCAGCACGCGCCTGCCCAGATCACGAACGTCAGCAGCACGTTCACTCAAATAGGGATTGTCCATTTGGCTGAAGGTGCGCAGGTGAGCAATGATCACCTGACTCCAGGCGCTTTGCGCGGACAGACCATCGTTAATCAGCGTTATAACCTCCCCGCCGAGAGAGGTGTCCTCAAGCATGCTGATGTAGACGTCGAAAAGGGCCAGTTCCTCGGTATTTAGCTTGCCGCCAAGATCTGCGCGGACATTACGCAAATCTTCTTTAGTGCTATCGAGGGCATTGTGGAACTGTTCGAGCTCCCCCGGAATGTTGTCGGTCATGCGGCGCGGCACGGCATACAGGTCGGCGGGCGAAGACACCACCACCGCCGTACCTATACCGATGCCAGGCGCACTCGCCAGGCCGTAATAGTGCTTTTCGTCGCTCGCGACTTTTTCGATGCGAGACGTTGTGCGGGCCAGTTCGCCGGTGGCTTCTGCATGAGCAATAACGCCGGCAAGCTGGGCGGAAATTGTGACGAGAAAAGCCTCTTCGCTTTCGTCAAATTTTCGCTTCTGCTGCTGTTGTACTACTAGTACACCGAGGACGTCGCGATGGTGGATAATCGGCGTACCCAGGAAGGAGCGGAATTTTTCTTCCCCGGTCTCCGGGAAATAGGCAAAACTGGGATGCCCTTCTGCATCTTGCAGGTTAAGCGGCTCGGCTTTACGAGCAACCAGACCGACCAGGCCCTGATCGATGCCCATCCTGACCTTGCCGACAGAGTCCGGCTTCAGGCCATCCGTTGCGGCGAGAACATAGGTGTCGCTGTCTGTATCGTAGAGATACACCGAGCACATGCCGGTGTTCATCACTGACTTAACACGGGTGACGATGATGCCCAGCACAGAACTGAAGTCTTCGGCGGAATTAACTTCCTGAACGATTCGGCGCAGAGAATTTAACACGGCTCACCGCTTGCGTTTGGTGAGTTTGCGTTCGATTTCGCTATGTACCTGGGCGAGTTCCTTCAGGGCTCGGCGGTAGACTTCACGTTTAAACTCGACTACTTGAGTAATGGGATACCAGTAATTGACCCATTTCCAGCCGTCGAACTCGGGTTTTTTACCTCGGTCGAAGCGAATACGGCTTTGATCGCCGGCGAGTCGCAGTAAATACCATTTCTGCTTTTGTCCGATACAAAGCGGTGAGCCATTGCGTCGTATATAACGTTTGGGCAATCGATAACGCAGCCAGCCGCGGGTCTGCGCAAGAATCTCGACATCGCCTGACTCCAGCCCCACCTCCTCATAGAGCTCCCGATACATGGCGTCGTGAGGATCTTCCCCCGGGTCTATACCGCCCTGCGGAAACTGCCAGGCGTCCTGGCCAACGCGCTTGGCCCACAGCAGTCGGCCTTTGCCATCGGCAAGGATTATGCCGACATTGGGGCGAAAACCGTCGTTGTCAATTGTGTCCATCGTGGCAATATAATTGTTGTATTGCGGCGTATTGTTCCACAGAGCCAAGCGGGCAGCAAACGGTCGTTGAGAGCCGGGCCGATTGTCGTTATCCTGCGTCCTTTTTGGGCTGCGACCAGGGGGGTGCATGGTGTCACTGGCGTTATTTGATCTGGACAATACCCTGATCGCGGGCGATAGCGATTACGAGTGGGGCGAGTGGCTGGTTCACAAAAATAAGGTCGCGCCTGATTACTACAAGCGGATGAATGAAGGTTTTTTTCGCGATTACGAGGCTGGCACCCTGGATATTCATGCCTATCTGGCATTCGCCCTCGCGCCCCTGGCGGCCATCGATAAAGACGAGCTGGATGCGTTGCACAGGGAATTCATGGATCAGGTGATCGCCAGCATGTGGCTGCCCGATGCCGAAAAACTCCTGGCGAAGCATCGCGCGGCAGGCGACAGGCTGGTGATCATTTCTGCGACCAATCGTTTTGTGGTTGATCCTATCTGTCGCAAGCTCGAGGTTGATGCCGTCATTGCGACAGAGCCTGAATTTGTTGGTGGTCGTTATACCGGGAAAGTGCTGGGTACGCCGAGTTACCGCGAGGGTAAAGTCGAGCGTCTGCAAGACTGGCTGCGGGAGCATAAGGCAACCCTGCAGGGCAGCTATTTTTACAGTGATTCTATCAATGACGTCGCGTTGTTACAACTTGTCGATCACCCCGTCGCCGTCGATCCCGATGCCAGGCTGAGGGTTGAAGCGGAGGCCCGTGGCTGGCCGGTGATTAGCTTGCGTCGTTGACTTAGAGTCATCGCCAACCGTGACAATGCGGAGTGCGACCGGCTATGCTTGCCGTCATTTATAATTGACCAACCTGGTGTCTATGCTCAGCTACCCGAATATCGATCCTGTACTTGTTAGCGTTGGTCCGTTCACCGTGCATTGGTACGGTATTATGTACCTCCTGGGCTTCCTCGGTGCCTGGTTGCTGGGTCGGTCTCGAAGTCAGCGCGCCTGGTCACCAATCCGACGGGATCAGGTTGAAGATCTCATCGTATACGCGGCTTTCGGTGTCATTATTGGCGGGCGTTGCGGCTACGTGCTTTTTTATAATTTTGATAAATGGGTGGCTGACCCCTTGTGGCTGTTTCGCCTGTGGGAAGGCGGTATGGCGTTTCATGGCGGTCTACTAGGCGTCATTGTGGCCATGTTTATTTTCGCCAGACGGGTCGGCCAGCCA
>TARA_R110000787_G_scaffold16622_83_pt1 | contig 22726 bp, 24 predicted proteins | sample TARA_R110000787 | Tara Oceans TARA_R110000787 (sample SAMEA4397920) | marine metagenome | biome: Polar Biome; feature: [DCM] deep chlorophyll maximum layer (ENVO:01000326); material: water (ENVO:00002006), including particulate matter (ENVO:01000060) such as... | depth 35 m | reverse complement strand
GGGGGGGGGGAGAGGATGTTGGGAAAGCGCGCCCGGCCAGATGCCAGGCCGGAAGAACCGGCACAGACATCCCCGCCTGAAGGCAGACAGCACAGAAGGCGCCCCCGATCACAGTTCAGGAGAGGCAACCGGCCTGCTGGTTATGAAAAAAAAGCGGGGTGGTCCTGAAACCGGTTCAGGACAGGGAGGTGGTCAGCGGTTCAGCTCTGCCAGCAGTTCGGCAATGATGACCCGCACAAGGGGCATCGCCACATCCCGGTGCATACCCGGCTTCAGCCGCTCGTCATAGAGCGTGCGCAAAAGAACGGCATCGGACCAGGTGAAAGTGGTAAAGACAGGTGTTGCGGGTGTCCCCGGCCGGTCAGTCGGCCAGAACAGAGAGGCGGGCAGAATATCCTGATGGTGTGACAGCCCCAGTGAGCGGGACAGATGACCGCGGATACAATCATCAAATGCTCTGACATCCGGCCCTGCCTGAAGAGCAGCCCGGCGAATAACGCCATCCGCCTCGAAAATATCCGGCGCTCCGACACAATAGTCACGGGAACCGGTTTTCGGCGACGGTCCGCTAAAGATCACAAAATTCGCAACCTTCACCGGAAGCACCCGGCGCGACGGAACTCCGGACAGAATGGTCATCATCTGCATCATCGGTTTCACCGCCCGATAGGTGCGTCCGACCCTTTCGCCCGTAATTACATAGGAAACCGGACTGTTACGCTTACGAAGATGATCGAAAGGATAGACCTCGCCCTTATACGAGACATTAAAGGCCATCATCTCAAACGCCATGACATGGCGGGTGATGGATAGCTGCGTTGATGGCGGCCTTTCGCCAATCAACCCCTTCACATCTGCCAGAGAGCCGGACGGCGTCGGCAGGGAGCTGCCAAGAATTGTCGGCTCCCTGTAATCAGCCCCGTGGCCGGGAGATATACCCGACAGCAAAGTCATCAGAAAGGAAAGCATCACGGCCAGCATATTTCTGTAAACAGAAGGAGCCGGAAGGCCAGATATCCGCATCAGATTCGTGTCAGTCATTAAACCTGTCTCATATCGCAAATCACTCAGCGGTTCAGCTCTGCCAGCAGCTCGGCAATGATGACCCGCACAAGGGGCATGGCCACATCCCGGTGCATCCCCGGTCTGATCCGTTCGTCATAAAGCGTGCGCAGAATGACAGCGTCGGACCAGGTGAGAGAATCGTACGTCTTGAGCTCAAGCGGGCGCCACATGGTGTCTTTTATGGTGGTTACATCATTAAACGGCCCGAGTATCTGCGACAGTTCTTCCAGCAGACATTCTGTACGCTCTGAAGCAGGAATTTTCCGCCCCATCTGAATCTGGGCGAAATCAAAGGAGCCATCAGGTTTTATCCGATAGAAGAAAAAGCAATTATCGGGGTAGTTTGGCTCCTCGAATATCTCGACATTCGCATCCCGGTAATCAACAGTCGTGATAAATTCCAGTCCTGTTATTTCAGAAAGTACGGGCAGGATTGACCGTAATCTTTCCGGCACATCCCGCGCCGGGCCTGTCGCTAATCGAATAACATTATTCCATTTCCGAACGTAATAAATTTCGCCATCGCATTCTGTGTCAAAGACCAGCGACCTGAAATGACGGGTCAGTTCATCCAACCGGTTCTGCCCCGGTATCTCACCGACCAAACCGTGGATATCAGAAATTACGACATCCGACGTGGGCAGAGAATGGCCGATGGCTGTGACGGGCACCTCAATTCGATCAAATGCATCAAAGCCAGCACATTTAGTCGAGTGATGAGACCGGGACTGATTCGCGACACTCACAGGTTTACAGGCTGTGGTTAACGCCAGAAGAGTTAAAAAAACAATTCTTGTAAGCATTGCTAACCAATGACCTCGCTGGTTCCCAGTGTTTCCCGAACCGACAGCTTGGGTCGTCTGATATTCAGTGCCGTCAGAACAGTCCGGTTTCTGCTGGCCCGTCGAACAGAAGCTTCTTTTTTCACTTCCTTGTCTTTAACCGAAGAAAAACCGGGGGCCGTTTCATTATACTGATTGTGAGAACCCTGTCGGCTGTCTGTCGATGGGTCATCAAAATGATCTGCCTGAGATTGGCCAATTTCACGACGACCACCTGAACCAACCGCACCCTGACCCAGTCTGCTCCTGTCATTCTCAATCTGGGATCTGTAGTTATTCTGAATAAACCGGTCAGCTTTATCCAGAACTTCAATGCCTGTCGCCCGCCCAGCCTCTCGCTGTGCGTCACGGGCGCGTTCTTCCCGTTCCCGGTCAATACCGCCGCCGCCCATGCCGCCCGGTCCCATACCGCCATTATCTTCACCACCACCACACATCTGCATACTCCTTTTCAAACTGGTTGTTTTCAGGCCGGGAAAGCCGCGCTTTCACCTGTGTCCGGTTGTGTATTGCCTGAAGCAGGCTGACCTGCCGGATTGAGCTTCAGACTGTAATTGCCGCCGACCGCTGTGAAACCCAGCCGCTGCATAAGCCTGTCAGTTCCTGCCGGGTTAACCCCGGTGCTGACGCCAATCCTGACGAATATCAGCTCGCGGGCACCGCACCAGCGCAGGAAAGCCTGAAGCAGCCTGACACCGTGGATCGATCTGCGACATTCGGGTGTGACATACCAGACCTTGTCAAAACCGGCCTGTGTTGTGCTGAAGTAGAAAGGACCGGCATTTCCGACGAACATGCCAACAATGCGACCGTCATGTTCCGCCACCGCACCGAACCAGTCTGCGTTGTGCAGGCAATGCCAGGCCATGTTTTCCACAAGCTGTCGGTCAAATGGCACATCCGCAAAACTGCTTTCCGCGTGCATCTCCGCGCCCAGTTCGATCAGGGCCGGGATGTCGCGTTCTTCGATTTGTCTGATCATCTGTTGTTTCCTTGCAGAGCCGGGTTCATCCGAACGGGTCGGCGTCGATGACGGCAGTTTGCCAGCGGAAGGCTTCAGCCTGGGGCCGGACAGGCGCGGCGAAGGTGAGGGCCAGAGCGTCGCCGGCGTCGGGAGAAAAACCGACACGTTCGCGAATACGCTCCTTGGCCTCCAGCCGGATTGCCTGTGACGAGGTATAGATGGCACCCGGCGCACAGACATGGGCATGCAGTTCGTCACTGTCGGGGATCGAGGCACCACCCGGCTCCATCAGCCAGTCGCGCAGGCCGCCCCACATTTCTGCCCGACGGTTGGCATAGACTTCCGGGTTCAGCGCACGGCTGCCGAAATTGACGCCGGTGACAACCCGCCCGTAGCCCAGTTCCTTCAGCCGGTCGACAACCCCCGCCCCCAGACCGGTTGCATCGACAAAAGCCTGATCCGGGGACAGCCGGTCAATCTCCTGCGCGATCAGGCCAACGACTTCCATCAGGTCGCCGGAATCGATCCGCCGGTTGATATGCAGGCCCGCCGCCCTGCCCTGCCGGTCAATGATCCGGGTTTTGTCGCCCCCGCCCCGGGCCACATCAACCCCCAGGACAAGGGGCGCATGAGACTGGTCCGGCACCGTGAATTTGCGGGCACGGATGACCCATTCCGGCAGAATGAAAGAATCCTCTCCCGAGCTTTGAAAGGCTTCCTGCTCAGTGGCCGGATATTCCCGGCGGAAGCGCCAGCAAAGCTCGTCAACCGGCAGACCGTCTGCTGCTGCCAGTTCTGCATTCTTGCGCTCTGCCCAGTAGGTCTGCGGTGCGTCAAGGCGATGCAGGGCAGCGTAATCCCGGAAAGCCGGTGCCGGTCGCCAGTCACCCGGCGGATCCTGACGGTACTCGTCATGCAATCGCCAGGGGATGAAGATGACCTCCCAGTCGCCGTCTCCGGCCCGGGCGGCTCGACACATATTGTAGAACAGCCCGCCGACCCCGTTGGCCGTGGATTCCAGAATCGCTTCAGTGCCGGGATCACCCGCCACCGCCTGCAGAACACCCGCCGCATGCGCGTCGCCTTTCGGCCAGAACGCGACTTCGCTGCCATGAAACAGCTGGATGGTATCCGACCGGCCAACGCCTTCGGTACTGGCCGTTCCCACCCGGTAGCCGGAATCGAGACGGGCAAAATCAAGCTCGCGGGCATTCGATGCCTTGAGCACCGGGCGCACAACCTCCGGGCAGTGGTCATGAAACCGCTTGGCGATAGCGAACAGGTTTTCCGTCGCGGACTGCTTGTGGGTCAGGATGAAGGCCCGCAGCCCGCGTCGATGTGTCACCCGCCAGTAGTACCGACCTTCGATATAAGTGCTGATCCCCGTCTGCCGGGCTTTCAGAACAAGTGCCCGGACACGGCCCGTCCGGACCAGCTGGTCCTGCAGCCGTTCATGCAGGTAGGTCTGGGTTGCATTCATCCGGAAAGGTTCAAGCCGGCCCGACTTGGTCCGGATATTCAGACAGCGGGAGGCATAGTGGATGAAATCGGTTTTCAGGGTTTGCCGGATTCGCCGCTCACGCGGGGTCATCATTGCGGCCCCTGTCATTCCAGGTCTTCCAGCGCATCTTCATGACGCAGCAGCACATCACCGGAATGCGCAACCGTCGACAGCCGGGGATGCATGTAAGGCAATGCCTGTTGTGCCGCCCATTTGCGGTCTTCCGGGGCTGCTTTTTCATCACGCAGGGTTTTCAGCAAAAAATCGAGGGGGGTGAGATTTCCGGCACCCGTTCTTGTCGTGGTCTTTGCACGACTGCGGGCAGCAGCCGGGGTGGTGCTTTTGGCCATATCAGTCTCCGGACGAGGGGGAAGAAGCGGACACGAAAAACCCCGCGACAGGGAGGGTCGCGGGGTTGAAATCGATATCTCGGGAGTGTGGGAAAACAGTACTGCGAGATGTCCCTTACGTCAATAGTTGTTTTTTATAATTTTCAATTCATCTTTTCCGATGCAAAGGCATAAGACGCATACAGGTCCAGCGCATCACAGAGATGATCCCGTGCGGAGCCGTTACGCAGCCGCCAGGCCCGGTCGATCTGCCGCGGACCGCGATTATCAATGACAATCTCATGCACAAGACCGGCCAATGTTCTGCACCCGCCAACCTTTGTCCGGCTGACCTCGACATTCCACATCCGGTAACGGGTCTCGAAAAGCCGGCGCTGCCGGTCAGACAGCCTGTCAAAGGGCTGACGAAAGCTGCGTCGTCCCCGCGCGCTGACCGGCGACTGCGAACCGAATCGGCTGGCAGCAAACAGACCCCGGCTGAGTGCCATCCAGACTTCCCGGATTTCACAAGCTGCCGTTCGCTGTACCGAATCAAGTGTGCCGGACCGGTATAATCTTTCGACAACATCGGCTTTCAGCCGCCGGGCTGTCTGCAGGGTCGCTGTGCTTTCGGAAATATCCGCAACCAGCACCGGCCGGTCACGGATATCCGTTCCATCCTCTGGCATCTATTGCACCTCCCGGCGTGCACCGAACAAACGTTCGGCTTCGTTGACCACTGCGCGGCGGGTCCAGTCGTCCTTGATGTCTTCCGGACGAATCACGATCACCCCCTGACGCAACCAGGCGCTGCGCCGCAGACAGCGCATTTCCTCATCGGAAAGCACAGGGCTGTGATGTTTCGGGGAACGGGCGGGCTTTCTGTTCATGGCTGTACTCCTGTGACGTGAAACGGGGACGGGTACCGGCCGGGGGGCTGGTGGAAGGAAAGTCCAGCCCCCCGGTCCCGGCGGCCGCTCTGTTGCGGCCACTGCCGGCGGGAGAGACCGGCGGCAGTATCAGGGTGCTGCGACATTCCGCGCTGGCCGCTGTCCCTTCAGGGGAGAGAGGCGGGACAACGGCGTCCCTGATGTCCCATTTATGTCCATATCAGACATTTACGTCAAGATAAATTTCCGATATGGATATATCCACTGAGAAACATGGCCTTATCCAAATGAGTCTGCTGAACAAACTCCGTGCCGGTCGCGGCTGGTCGATGGAAGCGCTGGCCAGGCGCGTCAACACGACCGCCTCCACCATCAACAAACTGGAAAAAGGCCAGATGCAGCTGACCGAAGACTGGCTTGGGCGACTGGCGGACGCCTTCGACTGCACAAAAGCGGAACTGCTCGGGGAAAGTCAGACTGACGGACAGCTGGTTGAACAGGTCGTCCAGCAGGTTCTGGAGGCTTATTCAGCGCGTGGCGCACTGGATCTGGCGAACACACCCGCCCGGGAGGTCGCTGAAATCTGCCGACATATCCTTGAGACCCTGCAAAAAGAGGACACCGACGCGGAAACCCGACAGGCCCAGCTGACCGCCATCACCGGCAATATCGTTGAATTCGCCACCACGCGACGCCGATAACCGCCCCCCCCCTTCTCGCCCGATCCCTCATCAAACACAGCAGCGACATCATCAGAAAACAGCTGATGAGCGGCCCGATCTTGAATCTTTATTCCGTATATGTCTTAATCAGACAAATACAAAACGACATAAAGCGACATGCATATGAACAATACCGATGCGGAAATGATGGGTGCGGACATTCATCTCTCTGCAGCACGGCTGAGAACTGCGCGACGACGGGACCGTCGTGAACAGGCATGCCAGTCTGGCGACGGCGCTGCACTATGCGCGGAGATTGCAGACATTTACCGGCAGGATTGCCGTGCCATATGGTCTGCAATACGCAAACTCTGCCGGCGCCGGGCCCATCCCGCAGGACTGCTGGCCCTCAAAAAGCGCCAACCCGCAACCGTCGAGACCCAGCTTGAAATTCAGATCAGCCGGATGGAACTGGCCAGACTGGTCGACCAGCACAGCCGCATGGCAGAACTGCGAACCAGCGCCGCATTATTGGGGAAAGCGGTTTTCGGCAATCAGGCGAATCGGCCCGCGCCCTGAGGGCGCGATAACATGACCGCTATCCTGCCAGAAACAAAGTGGGGCGAGCGATGGGACTTGAACCCACGACCCCCTGGACCACAACCAGGTGCTCTAACCAACTGAGCTACGCCCGCCACAGAGTGCGCCGGTTTACCCTTCCCTCCGTGCTTCGTCAAGAAGCAGCGTAAGGGGCTTGCCTGCACCCCGGTTTTGCCAGACGATCCGCCGCCGCATGACAAGGGAGTTAGAAAAATGAAACTGGCCGCCAATCTGTCCCGACTGGGCACCGAAAGCGCCTTTGAAGTACTCGCCCGGGCCAACGCGATTGATCGCGAAGCCGCCGCAAAGGGCCAGCCACGCATGATTAATCTCGGTATCGGGCAGCCAGACTTCCCGACACCCGCGCATATTGTCGAAGCCGCCGTCAAGGCGCTGCAGGACGGGCATCACGGATATACCCCGGCCAATGGCATCTCTGAACTGCGGGAAGCAATCGCTGCGGATATCAAGAAATATCGTGGTGTTGAGGTCAATCCGGACCAGATTGTTGCCGTTCCCGGCGGCAAGGTGACCATGAGTTTCGCCATCATGATGTTCGGCGAACCGGGCACCGAAATCATGTATCCCGATCCCGGCTTTCCGATTTACCGCTCGATGATCGGCTTTACCGGTGCCAAGGCGGTACCAATGCCCCTGCGCGAAGAGAACGGATTCTCTTTTGATGCAGATGAAGTGCTCGCTGCGATCACCCCCCGCACCCGGTTGATCATCGTCAACAGCCCGGCCAATCCGACCGGCGGTAACGTCTCTCGTGCAGAAGTCGAGAAGCTTGTCGCCGGACTGGCAGACTTTCCGGATGTCGTGGTCATGTCGGATGAGATCTATTCACGCATGACCTATGGGGCACCGCATGTCAGCTTCCTCGAATTCCCTGAAATTCGCGACCGGCTGATCATGCTGGACGGGGCATCGAAAACCTATGCCATGACCGGCTGGCGGCTTGGCTGGGCAGTCTGGCCGGGTGATCTGGCAGAACTCGCCACCCGCATGGCCATCAACATTCATTCCTGTGTTAATGCCGCCACCCAGTATGCCGGTATTGCCGCGCTGACCGGCCCGCAGGATGCCGTTGATACGATGATGACCGCCTTTGCAGAACGCCGACGCTATATCACCGACAGGCTGAACACCCTGCCCGGTGTCAGTTGCATCGAACCGCTGGGCGCGTTCTATGCCTTCCCGAACATCACCGGAACTGGCATGACGGCCCGCGAATTCCAGAATCAGGTTCTGGCCGACGCCCATGTTGCAACCATCGCCGGAACCAGCTTCGGCGATATGGGTGAGGGCTTCATCCGCTTCTCCTACGCTGCCAGCCTGGAGGCGATCACAGAGGCCCTCGACCGGGTTGAGGCCTTTTTGAAAGCGCGGTAACCGTCCCGATAAAACAGCCTCAGACAGCCAGATTAGCGCCCCTGCGATCTGCATGAAATTTGAGCATTATTGCTTGCGTATTTTTTGTGCATATGGCGAAATAAAAGGCATCGCGTGCTGGAAAATTTTAGCCGTTTCCGATCTAAGCCTTTGATTCTCTGGCCAGGATCAGGAAATCTCATTCTGGCACGCGTTATGCTATGTTCGTTGTGTACCGCCTGACAGCGGAACACTTAACTCTCCGATCCGGAAAAACGAGTTCATGAAAAAAATCGAAGCGATCATCAAACCCTTCAAGCTGGACGAAGTGAAGGAAGCGCTTCACGAGATCGGCCTGCAAGGTCTCACCGTGACTGAAGCAAAGGGTTTTGGCCGGCAGAAAGGACATACCGAGCTGTATCGTGGCGCGGAATATGTCGTTGATTTTCTGCCCAAAGTTAAGATTGAAGTGGTTGTCGATGACGATATGGCCGAAAAGGCCATCGAAGCTATTCAGCAGGGCGCTCATACCGGGCGTATCGGCGACGGCAAAATCTTCATCTCCACCATCGACGATGCAATTCGCATCCGAACCGGTGAACGCGGTGGCGACGCTGTCTGACGACAGCCAGTCATCGAATGAAAGCATCCTGAACAACAACCACCATTACGACGGGGTACAGAAATGTCGGACGTAGCATCCGTTCTGAAATTGATCAAAGAAGAGGGTATTGAATTTGTGGAGCTGCGCTTCACCGATACCAAAGGCAAGTGGCAGCATACCGCTCAGACGGCTGTGACCATTGACGAGAGCGTCTTTGAAGACGGTCTGATGTTCGACGGCTCATCAATCGCCGGCTGGAAAGACATCAATGAATCAGACATGATTCTGATGCCGGACGCCGCCAGTGCCGTTATCGACCCGTTCGCCGCACAGCCGACCCTCGTGCTGTTCTGTGATATTGTCGAGCCGTCAACCGGCGAAGGCTATGACCGCGACCCGCGCTCGCTGGCAAAGCGTGCTGACGCCTATATGAAATCCACCGGAATTGGCGACACCTTCTTCGTCGGCCCGGAGCCGGAATTCTTCATTTTTGATGACGTCAAGTTCATCACCGGTCAGCAGAAGTCGAGCTATGAGCTTTACTCGCCGGAAATGCCCTATACCGGTGACTTCGAAATGGAAGCCGGCAACCTCGGCCACCGCCCGCGGGCCAAGGGTGGTTATTTCCCGGTTGCTCCGGTTGACAGCGCCCAGGACCTGCGCGCTGAAATCTGCACCAATCTCGACTCAATGGGCCTCAAGGCTGAAAAGCATCATCATGAGGTTGCTCCGGCCCAACATGAACTCGGCTTCGCGCTCGACACCTTCCTGAACACGGCCGATGCGGTACAGATCTACAAGTACTGCGTCACCATGACCGCGCACCAGTATGGCAAGACCGCTACCTTCATGCCGAAGCCGATGTTCGGTGATAACGGTTCGGGCATGCATTGCCATCAGTCGATCTGGAAAGATGGCAAGCCACTGTTCGCCGGTAACGGCTATGCCGACCTGTCGGACATGTGCCTGTACTACATCGGTGGTATCATCAAGCACGCCAAGGCCATCAACGCCTTCACCAACCCGACCACCAACAGCTACAAGCGTCTGGTGCCGGGTTATGAAGCACCGGTTCTGCTGGCTTACTCAGCCCGTAACCGCTCTGCTTCCTGCCGTATTCCTTACGGCAACAGCCCGAAAGCGAAGCGCGTTGAAGTCCGTTTCCCGGATGCGCTGGCCAACCCGTATCTCGCCATCTCCGCCATGCTGATGGCCGGCCTTGACGGGATTGAGAACAAGATCCATCCGGGTGAGCCGATGGACAAGGATCTCTACGCTCTGCCGCCGGAAGAACTGGCCGGTGTACCGACCGTTTGCGGTTCACTTCGCGAAGCACTCGAAGCACTTGATGCCGACCGTGACTTCCTGAAGAAGGGCGACGTGTTCTCTGACGGCATGATCGACGCCTATATCGAACTGAAGATGCAGGAAGTGGTCGCCGTCGACATGGCACCGCATCCGCTCGAATTCGATATGTACTACAGCGGCTGATTGTTAACCGGACATTCCGGTTCAGATGCGGGGCTGCCCATTGGGTGGCCCCGTTGTCGTTTCCGGGCCTGACATATGAAACACAGGTTTCAGCCTGCGGCTCATTTTGCTATCTTCCGCTGCATGAACATCAGATATCTTATTCGAAAACTCGGGACTGTAAGCATCCTGCTGATCGCCGGACTGGTAATTGCGAGCTGTGACAGCCTGCCCTCTGTCTCTCTGCCGGATTTTTCATCTGCCACACCGACTGGTGAGCGGGGGATTCCCATTGTCAGCATCGACCCCGGCACAGAAGCCGCCCGTCAGGGCATGCAGGCTGGCGATATCATCGTCGAAGTGAACGGCGATGATATCTACACAAAAGATAATCTGGTCCGGTCGTTCGGTGACACCGGTCGCTTCTTCCGGGCAAACCGCGTGACCGCCCTGCGGGACGGCAAGGAGATGCGGTTCAGCATCCGCACCAACCTGCAATATTCCGGCATTGTGACAAAATCATCGACCGGCATCATGCCGCCGCGCAAGGATTCCTGAGCAGCCCTATCCGGCGATCTGACACCGGACAATCTGTTTATCAGCAATCATCCCCTCAGTTCCCGTCGCATAGGCTTTGTAATGCGGCGTGTTGCGATGATCGTCCAGAGCTGCGGCATTACGGTACTGCTCAAAGAAATGCAGGCGGTTTTCATCCGCTTCATCCTCAAGCACCACAAATCCGAGATTGCCCGGCTCATCACGACGCGCGGCTTCTGCATTGGCCAGAATCAGCGGCATGAATTCCGCTTTCCGGCCGGGATGCAGATCAACGGTGACGAATATCGCAAAGGCGCCTCTAACCGGCGTTTCTGAAGGCATGAACTTTATTCTCCCAGTTTAACAGTGATGGTTTTTCCGCCATAGCCATGCACCTTGTCATGGGCGCGGAGTGTTACTTCACGGATATCAGCCGGTATCTTTACCGCGCTCAGGCTACGGGTAAAGGGCTGCTCTGTCTCATGCGGATGCAACAGCACACGGGTGCCAAGTACGGTTCCGTCCGGAGCCATCACATCCCACTTGTCCGCATAATGATCCCAGCCGGTATCAGCATGGGCCACGGTGACATCGAACCGCCATGCCCCGCCAGATTTCGTGGCACTGGCCTTCACGACATCAGCTTCACCGGCAAGGGCCATCAGAGGCCATCCGGCCAGAATGACGAGGATGATCATAATTCTGCGCATGATGTTCTCTCCTTTTCCCGATATATTGTTATTATACGGACAATAACCAAAACCCTCGGGAGAATAACATGGAACCGCGGATCATTCGCGCCGATACAACCAAAACCAATACCGCCCCGGCCAGCAATTTTGGTGGCCAGGTCATGCATGAAACAGTTTTTGTGCCGGAAGACCCTTCCCGGCTGCGGGTCTCGAAAGTCACTTTCCTGCCCGGCGGACGGACGAACTGGCACACCCATGCCGTCGGACAGGTTCTCTATGTTCTGTCCGGTATCGGGCGCTATCAGCTTGAAGGCGGCCCGGTTGAGGAGATCTGCCCCGGTGACACGGTTGTCATCCCGCCGAATGCACGCCACTGGCACGGCGCTTCACCCGATCAGATGATGTGCCATCTCGCCATGTCAGAGAGCGACGATCAGGGCCGGGGCACGGACTGGCAGGAACTGGTCGCCGAAGAAATCTACACCGAACAGCCCGCCTGACCATCTCAGGCCCCTGCCCCCGCCACACCAAGGTGACGGGGGCAGGGCCGCCGGGTTGCCGGGCCTGAAAAATGTCACTCTACTCTCTTCGTTGCTGACAGAATCGGAAAACAGAATTGGGTCAGGTCCGGAATATCCTGTTCATCATGTGCGATCAGTTGCGGGCTGACTATCTCGGCTGCAACGGGCACCCGACAATCCGGACACCGAATATCGACGCCCTCGCCGCATCCGGGGTCAACTTCACCCGCGCCTTCTGTCAGGCACCGGTCTGCGGCTCCTCACGCATGTCATTTTATACCGGCCGTTACATGTTCTCGCATGGCGCCACCTATAACGGCGTGCCGCTCCGCATCGGCGAACAGACCATCGGTGATCACCTGCGCCCGCTCGGGATCAGGACCGGCCTGATCGGCAAAACCCACATGGCTCCGGATATTGCCGGTATGCGACGCCTCGGACTTGATCCAGCATCACCCGAAGGGGTGTTGTCCCGCCAGTGCGGGTTTGAACCGTGGGAACGCGATGACGGTCTGCACCCGGATCAGTCTGCCGATCCCAATCTCGCCTATAACCGCTATCTGCGCGAGCAGGGTTATGACGGTGATAACCCCTGGCACACAGCCGCCAACGCCTCGACAGGACCGGACGGGGAAGTACTTTCCGGATGGTATCTGCGCCATGCCCACTTGCCCGCAAATGTTGCCGCAGAGCATTCTGAAACGGCCTACATGACCAACCGGGCGATTGAGAAAATCACTGACCTTGGTGATACGCCGTGGTGCCTGCATCTCAGCTACATCAAGCCGCACTGGCCCTACATGGCCCCTGCCCCCTATCACAATATGTACAGCGACAGCGATATCCTGCCGGCCAATCGTTCAGACAGTGAAAAACAGACCCCGAACCCGGTTATCGAAGCTTTCATGCAGCATGAAGAAAGCCGCAATTTCTCACGCGAGGAAGTCCGCCGCCGGGTTATCCCGGCCTATATGGGACTGATTACTGAAATCGATGACAATATCGGTCGCCTGATGGCCTCACTCAAAGCCAGCGGGCGGCTGGAAGACACACTGATCGTCTTCACCAGCGACCACGGCGACTATCTCGGGGATCACTGGCTGGGCGAGAAGGAAATGTTCCACGAGGAATCAGTCCGCATCCCGATGATCATCTATGATCCGGACCAGAAGGCCGATGCCCGCCGGGGCGCCGATGATGACCGGCTGACCGAAGCCGTCGATCTGGCCGCCACCTTCGTCGATGCGCTGGACGGTGAGGCAAAGCCGCATATTCTTGAAGGACGTTCCCTGCTGCCGCTGACCAGGGGTGACGGACATACCGTCTGGCGTGACACTGCATTTTCAGAAGCCGACTACGCCTTTCGCGGTGCCCGCCACAGCCTTGGTCTGGCCCCGGATGAAACCCGTGCTTTCATGGTCCGCACCAGCGACTGGAAATATGTCAGCTTTGACGGCTTCCCCCCGCAACTCTTTGATCTCAGAGCGGATCCGCAGGAACTGACCGACCTTGGCCGCAGCGATAGCCATCAGACCATCCGGGCAGAGATGGAGGCCCGGCTTGCTGACTGGCTGAAGCATCGCCGGATGCGGACAACCATCGACCATGACACCATTGCCAGACGTACCGACAACGCCAAGGACAGGGGATATCTGTTCGGAGTCTGGTGACAGGGAACGCCGCCCGACTTCCGGGCTGCATAAAAGAAACGAGGACAAAATGACTGCCACATCAACCCGGCCCGACTATATCCTGGAAACCGTGAAGAACGGCATCCTGACCATCACCCTCAACCGGCCGGAAGTCCGCAATGCGATCAATGATCAGCTTCGGGCGGAACTGATCGCCGCCTTTGAGCGGGCACAAACCAGCAATGATATTCGCGGCGTCATTCTGACCGGAGCCGGAAAGGGCTTCTGTTCCGGGGGTGACATCGGTGGCATGCGTGAGCGCCTGAATGCACCGGCTGGCGACGTCGCCTTCAACGGATGGCGACGCCAGGGCAGCACGCACCGTGGGATTGCAGCCATCCGCGGCCTGTCGAAACCTGTCATTGCAGCCGTCAACGGTGCTGCCTTCGGTCTCGGCCTCGACATGGCGCTGGCCTGCGATTTTATTATTGCGGCTGATGGTGCAAAGCTGTCGATGAGTTTCATCAAGCGCGGTCTCGTCTCCGATGGTGGCGGCATGTATTTCCTGCCCCGGCGGGTCGGACTTGTCCGCGCCAAGGAACTGATCCTGTCCGCCCGCGTGATCGAAGCTGCGGAAGCGCTCTCTATCGGCATGGTTGACCGCGTCTCCGCAGCTGACCAGCTGGCTGATGATGCACAGAGCTGGGCCGAAGAGCTAAGCGCCGGGTCGCCGGTTGCCATAGCCCTGACCAAATCAATCCTCGACAAGACATTCGAGAGCAGTGAAGAGCAGATACTGGCTCTTGGCCGGGAAGCGCAGTCGATCTGTTATACAACCGCCGAGCATCGCAAATCGGTCGAAGATTTCCTCAACAAGACCGGCAAGTGAGCCGCTGGCATGACCTCAATGGATATGCTTTTCCGGCCGGCCAGTGTCGCTATCGTCGGGGCTTCATCTGATCCGGACAAACTGAACGGCCGGCCGGTCACTTACCTCCGGCGACATGGCTACAAAGGTCAGATATTTCCGATCAATCCCCGTATTGACGCCATCGGCGATCTGAAATGCTATGCCGATGCCCGCGACCTGCCCGTCGCTCCTGACCTTGGCCTCGTACTGGTTGGCGCGAACCGCGTGATTGACGCCGTCCGGCAACTGGCAGACCGGGGCACCAAAGCTGCCATCATCCTGGCCAGCGGGTTTGGTGAAACCGGTGAAGAAGGTCGTGCCCGTCAGGCGGAACTGATGACTGCCGCCGGTGACATGCGTATTCTCGGCCCCAACACCATTGGCCTCGTCAATCTGACAGATGGCATCATGCTGTCAGCCAGCGGCGCGATGGAGATGGCCGAATTCAACAGCGGCAATATCGCCCTGATCTCACAAAGCGGAGGCATTCTCGGTTCTCTGCTGTCCCGCGCTGCCGGGCGCGGCATCGGCTTCTCGAAACTTGTCGCAACAGGAAATGAGGCCGATCTCGACGTTGCCGATTTCCTCAACGCTGCCGTTGATGATGATGCCACTGACGTGGTCGCACTCTATCTTGAGACGATCCGCAATACCGATAGCTTCAGGCAGGCAGCGCGGCGGGTGCTGGCCGCTGGCAAACCGGTCGTTGTCTACAAGGTCGGACGTTCAGAATCCGGTGCAAAAGCTGCTGTCTCTCATACCGGCGCGCTGGCCGGGGCCGATGAAGTCTATGATGCTTTCTTCAACCAGCTCGGAATCATTCGTGCCGGGACATTCAACGACCTGCTGGATATTCCGGCCGCACTGGCGACCGGTCGCCGGATGCAGGGCAATCGTATCGCCATCGTGACTTCAACTGGCGGCGCAGCCACGATCATCGCAGATAATGCCGGGCTTTGCGGGCTGGAAATGCCAGCCCCAGACCCGGACACAGCGGCACAGCTTCGCGCCCTTGATCTGCCGGATGTGGTTCTCGACCAGAATCCGATTGATGTGACACTTGCCGGGCTTCGCCCTGACCTGTTCAGCAACATCATCCGCATTCTGGCCGACAGCCCGAGCTATGACGCCATTGCGGTGGTTGTCGGCTCATCCTCAATTGGTAATCCGGAAGTCGTCGCCGGCCCCTTGCGAAGCTCTCTCAGCATCACCGACAAGCCGCTGATTGCCTATGTCAGTCCGGATGCCCCGGCAATTCTGAAAACCCTGAACCAGAACGGTATCCCGGCCTATGCAGCACCGGAGACCTGTGCCGCCGTGCTGATGGCACTACAGCCGAAGCGAAGGGCCGGTTGGGCAGAGCAGCCTGCATCCATTCCTGTCGATGACAAAGACCTGCCGTCCGGAGCGCTGAATGAAGCGGAAGCGAAGAAATTGTTTTCCCGGTTTGGCATCCCCATTCCACGGGAAGAACAGGCATCATCACCGCAGGAAGCAGCCCGAATAGCCACCAGGTTTGATGGCCCCGTCGTTATCAAGATTCTGTCCCGTGAGATCCTCCACAAGTCCGATATTGGCGGGGTCAGGGTTGGTGTCAGCGCCGAAGATGTCGAGACCTGTTGTCTTCAAATGCAACAGACCGTGGCCCGGCACAGTACTGCCCCTCTGGATGGTTTTCTGGTGCAGGAACTGATCCGTGATGGCGTTGAGCTGATCCTCGGCTTCAACCGCGACCCACAGCTTGGCGCTTATATTCTGCTCGGCGCGGGCGGGGTCACGACCGAGCTGTATCACGATGTCGCGCTCCGGCTATTACCTGTCGATCAGGCGCAGGCCCTGACCATGATCGACAGCCTGAAATCCGCTGCTCTGCTCCGGGGTTTTCGCGGGCAACCACATGCTGACATCACGGCTCTGGCAGATACCATCGTCGCCTTTGCCGACATGGTAGCCACTTTGAGCGACCGGCTGGAAGAAGCGGAAATCAATCCGGTTTTCGTTCTGCCCGAAGGCGCCGGCACACGGGCTGGTGATGGCCTCGTCGTACTGAAGTAACAGCACCTCCCCGGCTGGTCAGCTGATATAGTGCAGCCGGTCGAATTCCTGACGGAATGCTGAAGTCTCCGCCAGCAATGTCTCGGGCCGGTCACTCCGGATCGCAGAGGCAATCAGTGTAGCCAGTCGCTCAACATGCTCTGGCCCGACACCCCAGCGCACCAGTTCCGGCGTACCGATACGCAGGCCGTTCATGTCACCCGCAATCTCCGGCAGCGGCAAGCCGATGCCACAGGCCAGAAAGCCCGCCTTGCGGATAGCCTGCGATATTGCCTGTCCGCCACCAAATCCGGCAGCCTCAATGGCAAACTGATGTGACCGGGTGAAACCCTGTTCCGCTGCGAAAACCGGAAGCCCCAGACCATGCAGGGCCTCTGCCAGTTTCATGGAAACGTCGATCATCTGCGCAGCATAGGCCTTACCATGATCCCGCCAGTCGAGCATCGTGACCGCAAGTGCGGCAGACTTTGCGGCGTCAAAGTTCGCCGTCATGCCCGGAAAAGCGATTGCGTCGAGCGATTGCGCAATATCCGGATCATTGGTGACAATCAGACCACCGGCCGGCCCGCCAAGGCTTTTGTACGTGCTCATGGTCATGAAGTGGGCGCCTTCAGCCAGCGGGTCCCGCCAGGCCTTTCCGGCAATGATTCCGCACTGATGCGCGGCATCAAACATCACCTTTGCACCGACTTCATCCGCGATACTGCGCACGTCCTGCACAGGATGTTCAAAAAGGTTCAGACTTCCGCCGACCGTGATCAGCACCGGTTTTTCCCGGCGGGACAGATCACGCAAAGCAACGATATCAACCGTATAGCCATCTGCATGGACCGGAGCCGGGATCGTGCGCAGTCCGTACAGTCCGGCGCAGCCTGCAGCGTGATGTGTCACATGCCCGCCAATGGTCGCGGGCGGCGCAATGATCGTATCCCCCGGCTTGCAGGTTGCCATGAAGCCATAAAGGTTTGCCATTGCACCGGAGGCTACCCGGATTTCAGCAAAACGGGCATTGAATATCTCGGCACAAAGTTCTGCCGAGATGATCTCGATCTCCTCGATCGCTTCCAGCCCCATTTCATATTTGTCACCGGGATAACCAAGGGAGGGGCGAGACCCGATACCCGAGGCCAGTAATGCCTCAGCCTTCGGGTTCATGACATTGGTGGCCGGGTTCAGATTGAAGCATTCACGCTCATGAATTTCCCGGTTCCGGTTGACCAGCGCCTCAATGCGTTCGCGGATTGCGTCCGAAGTCTGCGACGCGGTTTCCACGGCAACGGACTGCACAAGCGTCTCGCTGTCTGAAGGTACCCAATCCCGTTTCATCAGTGTCATGTCAGATCTCCCTGTTGCCAGCAGTTTCCGGCACTCGACAAATTCTCGCAAACCGGTAATTCTGCAAAATGGATTAAGAAAAACTAGGGGTAGATTGTGCCAGTCACGCCGCCGCGACCAAAATTTCCTCCGCTCAATTCACTCCGTGCCTTTGAAGCCGCAGCACGTCTTTCAGGTATCGCCCCTGCCGCGGAAGAGCTCTGCGTTACCCCGGCGGCGGTTTCACAGCATATCAAGACGCTGGAAGCCTGGGCCGGAACGCCACTTTTCGAACGACGCTCACAAGGTGTTCGCCTGACAGCCGCAGGTGAGGCCCTTGCCCCGCATTTCGAGAAGGCTTTCGACCAGCTGGGCCTTGCCGTCGCCAAGCTGCGTAGCCGGGCACCGCACCCCACCTTCAATATCGCTGCTCTGCCGGGGGTCGCTCAGCTCTGGCTGCCTGACAGACTGCCTGTTCTGCGACCGGCACTCACCCCTGTCCGGCTTTCGGTTTTTGCAGTGGAAACACCACCAAACCTGCGGCGCGATATCTTCGACCTGTCCCTTTTCATCCGGGAACAACCCGACGACCTTTCGGATCACGACACAATCATCGTTCTGGAAGAAGACCTGATTTTCCCGGTCTGCACCCCTGCCCTCGCTGCGAGCCTGCATGAAGAGGGTGACTTGTCGGACCACACCCTGTTGCATGACGCAGTCTGGTCCGACGACTGGGCATGCTGGGCACAGCAAACCGGCAGCAGCATTCCCGATGCGTCCGACGGGCTGCATTATTCGCTCTACAGCATCGCAATTGAAGAAGCCAAATCTGGTGCTGGTGTTCTGATGGCCCACCAGTGTCTGGTCGAACGCGAACTCCGCAACGGCAGCCTCGTCCGTCCCTTCCCCGATTCCGCAAGAACCGGCAAGGCACTGGTCATGGAACTCCGCCCGGACAGCAAGGTTGCCGCCCGGGCGGCAGAGATACTCCGTTTAAACGGAACCGCCTCCTGATCAGGCTGGTACTGGCATCCCAAGAGACGCAGCCTGTCGCCGCTCAAAAGCCCGGCAGGTTTCATCGTGGTTATGTCCCCGAATACCGCCACGTACAGTACCCGGCTCGACAGAACCGTAATAGGAGGTCCAGCTTTCAGGCAGGGCGACGGAATCAGGTGGTGCCAGCCACAAGCGGTAGAGCAGGCGCTTGCGATCTTCCTCGTCATGATCTTCAAAGGTTGTACGGGAATGCAGCAACTGGTGATTATTCATCAGTTGAAGATCACCCGGTTCCAGCCACATCGTGTACATGATGTCCGGTCGCCGCAGAATATCGTCGAGCAGGTCAATGCATTCATTCTGGATCGGGGTCAGCTTCGGCACGCCTGCCAGATCCTGCGCCGTCCGTACACGGTTGCGGTTCCATTTACCGAACAGTCGACCTTCCCTGAAAGCGTACAGCGGCTGCGGATAAAACGGGCCTTCATCCGGTGCTTCTTCCTGATTGCGGCTGAAATAAAAATCCTGACAGGCGACTTCGGCGAGGTCCGGGCGTTCCTTCACCAGCGTCTGCCAGGCAGAAATATTGCTGGAGGCCATACTCTGCCCCCCGGACTTCGCCTTGTTGTAGCAGGCCAGCGCGACCAGATCACAGCTGTCCGCATGAAAATCCAGATCGGAGTTCGTGTTGTAACCGCGCCCGCCTGCTGCACGATAGGTCATCCCGGCTGAACGGACTTCCGACATGTAATGCGACGCTTTCCCCTGTGGACGCGCGACGCCGAGATTAAGCCCGATCGCCCAGGTCAGCAGCTTGTATTCATCAGCACTCAGGACAGCGCGGGGCAGTCCTTTGACCAGCGACAGACCATATCCGAAATGAGCTTCATGGGCGGCCGCTTTAATAACATCCATTCCCGGGCCAAGGTCGAAATCATCACGCGTATAATCGAAATGGTCGCGCTCCGGGTCGAAAGCCTGCTTTACCGCCCGCGCCAGATGCTCTGCATCCTTTTCTTCAACAGGGAAAACCCATCGGTGGTCGCGCGCCAGATCCTCAACCCGCCAGGCGGCTGACGTATCAAATTCCGGAAAGTTCATCTGGCTGGCTCCTGCATCATAAAAGAAAGGCTGGCCGAAGTTAACCGAATATCCGGAGAGGAAAAACACATCAGTTGTATTAATCACCATACAAAATTTAAAAACTCAGTGACTGGGCCCCTGCTGCTGAATCAGCCAGAAAATGGACCTCCAACGAAAAAGGGAGGCTTACGCCTCCCTTCCGTGATTGTACTGGTTTTCAGCCAGAAACTTTATGTCGTTGTCAGCTCGGAAAACGAAGGCTCCCGCGCAATCCGAGTCTCACAATCTGGTCTGAACCCATCGCACCAAAATCACTAGACACTGGATCACCTCCTTTCGAACGTTGAAAACGAATCAGATTCTAAACGGAAATCGAAATCACACCTAATATTAATCGCGCTTTTTGCCCGCGAGAATGGCCCTGCCGCAGAATCTGCCATCTAAAATCCGTAGAGCACCGATGGATTATCAACCAGTATTCTGTTCCTCAACGCTTCATCGGGTGCCCAGACTGCCAGTTGTTCGGCGAGCGCCCCGTCATTCGGCATGGCGCCCCTGAACACCGGATGCGGCCAGTCAGTCCCCCAGAGAACCCGCTCCGCATTGGCCCCGATCAGGGCTTTGGCAAACGGCTCCACATCTTTGTAGGGCGGCAGCCCTGATGCTGCGATACGGTAGGATCCCGATAGTTTTACCCAGCAGTTCCCGTCGCGCAGCAGATTTAGGAAATCCTGAAACCCCGGATGGTCGAGCCCATGTTCGGTTTTCATATAGCCGAGGTGACCGACGCAGACATCAACCGCCATACTGTTCAGGATCGCACGGAGATCCTCGAACTCATGAACATGGATCAGAACTTCCAGGTGCCAGCCCAGATCCTTTATCCGTTCCGTAAAACGCCGCACCTCATCAATGCCCTCAAATGGCATCCCCCCCTTGTCGACCAGATTGACGCGGACACCGCACGCTCCCTGTTCATGCAGCGCCTCAAGTTCGCTGTCCGTCACATCAGGCCCCAGCGCCACCACGGAACGGCAGCGTTCACCCAGACTGGCGGCAGCATCCATCATGCAGGTGTTATCCGTGCCGTAGACACTGGGCTGGGTGAGGACAACCCGCTCTATGCCACCAAGGGTCCGGTGCAGGTTCAGTAATGTCTCCAGCAAAGCATCAGGCGGCGTATATCCCCGCGCCGGCGAATAAGGATACCGGCTCTCTGGCCCGAACACATGCGCATGGCAATCCACAGCGCCGGCCGGAACATCGAACGACACCGGCTGAGGCTCCGGGTCCGGAGCCTGACAAAAGGGATAGGGATCATTCATCGTCTGATACTCCGGGCAATGTCAGGGACAGTATATAAGGTACATCATTACCCCCTTACCGGATGTTGAGAAACCGGGAACGAAGAAGATGGCAACAGAATGGATAAATGGTACCGGCTGGTCATGGTCCGCACCTTCTCACACGAGGCCAAGCGGATCAAAAATCGAGCATTCCCGCCACTTGTTCCTCTGAAAATCCTGCGGCATAATTTGATTCTGGTACGCGCCTGCCAGTCATTGTTCACCCGCCCTGAGGATATTCCCTGACATGTTTCGCCTGTTCACTTTGGCCATTGGCATGGCCGCACTGCTGTCCGCCTGTCAGACGACAGAAAACCACATCCCCTCCCAGCCCATCGGAAAGACCCCGCCGGCGGCAGATGAATTTATCCTCTTCGACAGCCTGACGGGGGCCCTCCCCTACCAGCGATGCAATGGCTGTCCTAAAGATGGCGGACCGGTGCAGGTTCGCGTCCGGCTTAATGGCAACAATTTCATCTATCAGGTCGCCTATGCTCCGTTGCCCACCCGCAGGTTCGACCTGAACAAACTCTACAACGTTGAAATCAAGGTCTGGTTCAACGGACGGTCAGGTTATTCCACAATTCTACGGGATATCAGCTTTGACGATGCGAAGAAGGAAACCGGCCCGGACGGACGGTCTTATTACGTAACAGACTGGATGTGGAGTGGCGTCCACTACAACATCACGTCACTGGGAACTGATCCCTACATCTTTGGCAAGGTCTACGAAAACATCCGGAACGACCGGCTCAAAACCCTAAAGGCTTTCCACGACAATATCGCTGCGGGTGTTCATATGAAGCCCTGGCAACTTGATGTGACGTCTGTGAATTATAAAGCAAACACCAGCTGGCATGCGCAGCGGACTCTCCACGGGGATGCAGCAATAGCAGCCCTCAAGAACCCTCAGGCTGCCTATGAGCAACATTTCGCTGCAATGGATGCAGCCATTTTTGAAGATAAGGCAAAAATGCGCGCTGCCCAGAACGACAACAAGGCCTACAAGCAGTTTGTCGCTCTTGAACTGGAGCCGCTGACATTTGAAGGCATTTACAATAAGGCAAAATGCCCTGCCCTGCCCTACAGACTGGAATACAACTACCACCCAGCCCAGACCTTCTATGACGAAGCTGAAAAATCCCTGCGACGTGCCGATTGTCTAAACAAGGTACTGGCAAACTACGATCCGGGCGCCCTCGCCGACCGCTACGAGCAACTGTCGGAGGAAGAAACTGCCCTGTTTGAAAAAACCCATGGTATCAAACGTTTCTCGCTCAAGGATGCCCATGCCCAGTCCCGGGATGCCACAGCATACATCCGCACAGCCCTGAACCGGG